>JGI25389J43894_1000034_pt1 | contig 20341 bp, 7 predicted proteins | sample GraSoi013_1_20cm_FD_43894 | JGI IMG/M metagenome (IMG submission 43894)
GGAAGCATCCGGCCGACGGGCGCATGGCCCGGGCAACTGCACTGGCGTGATTGGCGTTATCTCCCTGGCCAATGGGGCGACGGAAAAAACGAATGCCATATTAATGGCATGCTAATCAATTAGGAGTGGTCTGATTTTTTCCAGAAAAATTAGATATTTCCTAGGATGAAAATCCCATTGTCAAAAAAAGTGTATTGGCGATAGCGGTGATTTCGCTGATCATCTGCTCGCGCTGTCAGTGGGCTATGGGCATTGCCATTGGCAGTGGAGATTTTGCAAGAGAGGGTTGCCGGCAAAGAATGCCTGCCATGTGCCGGCAATGGAGTTCAACCAGATGGACAGGCTGGCGACAGTACCCGGTGCGTGGGGCGGCTGGCTATGCAATATGAAGAAATCAATGGGAGGCGCCGCGCTTTGCGGTGCGCTGGGCGTCATTGTCTGCGGTTGGGGAGCAGTGGGGGAAGTCCGGTCTGAGGTGGTTTCCAGGGTCACGGCCCTGCCAGATTCCGCCACGCGGGTGAACATGGGTGACGGTGGCCGCGTGCAGGTCACGCCGGCCCAGGTCACAGACGGTGTTTCATACAACGGCTTCAGCCAGTTCGATGTGGGCAAGGCTGGACTTACCTTCTTGAATGAGGGGGTCAAGGCGCGGACCATCGTGGCGGAGGTTTTTTCCGCTGCGCCCTCGCATATCACAGGAACCATCGATGTCAATGGCCCCCGCGCCAATCTGATTTTTGCGAATCAGAACGGCATCCGCGTCAATGGAGGCAGCTTCGTCAATTTCGGCAGCGTTGCCCTGACCACGGGCGCCGTGACGCTGCGCGATCAATTGCAGCCTTCTGGCTATGTCCAGCGGCTGGTGGATGTCCATACGAAGCAAGGCGAGATCGTGATTGGCGAGCAGGGGGTCACCGGCAATCTGATCCGTCTGGAGATGATTGCCAAGAGCATTGCCCTGCAGGGTGCCGTCACCAACGAGTTCTCATCATCAAGTGCCCTGGTCCGCATGGTGGCCGGGGAATCCACGGCCCAGTTCGATACGGCGGCGTCGCCCACGGACAACTTGACGCCATGGGTCTACTACGAGGGAGGGAAGGCGCGCAGCACCGCATTGGCGGTGGACCTGAATGCGGACTCCAAGGTCACCTCCGGGCGTATCGAGATTCTGGTGACCGACCAGGGCGCCGGCGTGCGCAACCAGGGGCAGATGGTGGCTTCCGCGGGGGATTTCCGGCTGACCAGCACGGGCCAACTGGAGCAGATTGGAGGCAAGGTGCAGGCCCAGGGCCAGGTGGACATACGTTCCCAGGAAATCGTGCTCAGCTCGCGTGGGGAAGAAAGCAGCCTGCTGGCGGCGGGCAGCCGCGTCCGGCTCCAGGCCGACGGATCCATCCGCAACCTGGGTGGCGAGATATCCGGCCAGCAGGGCGTCGGCGACGCAGAGGATGCCCATGCCGTCGTGCTCAAGGCCGGCGGCGACATAGAGCACCGGACGCCCGTCGGGGCCAGCAAGACCGCGCTGATTTTCGGCAAGGAAGGCTCCGTGTTCCTGGACAGCGGGCGGGGCCTGGACTCCGTCAACGCGCGCATTGTCTCCAACAGCGATCTGTTCATCCGAGGTGCTGCGGATGTGCGCAATGAAAGCGTGCACATTGCGGGGGCAGGCCAGAGCGACTGGCAGTCGCACAGCGTCTTCAAGCGCAGAAAAGGCTACAGCGTGGACATGGGCGAGCTGGCCGATCCTGCCAACCAGGCCTACTGGGTGGCGCAAGGCAATGTGAAGGTCACGGCGCGCAACTTCTCCAACCTGGGCGGCCATGTGTTCTCCAACCAGGGCGGCATCAAGATAGAGGCGCAAGAGAGCGTCGTGACCAAGGCGCACAGCATTGGCGGGTTCGAGTACCGGCAAAGCTGCTTCCTGTTCGTCTGCAGGCGCACAGCTTCCTCCAATGAGGCGCTGGTGGGCGGGCAGATCATGGGCGCCGAATCGGTCGATATACGTGCTGGCGGGAAGATCCTCAACGATGCCGGCCAGGTCTACGCAGGCAAGGGAATGACCCTGGAGGCTCCCGAGATCATCGCGCGAGGACGCCCCGTGCATACCGTCATCCTGCGCGACAAGGGGCTCAAGGCGCTGTTCGGCGACACCTGGGCCAGGATCTATGCCACGGACCTGGGCGGCAGCTACACCGTCCAGCAAGGACGGCTGGTTCTCAAGGGGCTGGCATACCAGGACGGCGGGGTGTTGCAAGCCTCCGAAGGCGTGGACGGCGCCATCGACGTGATTCGCAAGCCTTCCCGCGATGCGGTGCGCATCGAGGACCACCTCGGCATCTTCTGGTGGTGAACCGCATGAGCCACTGGATCTCCGCTGCGGGCATCTGCGCGCTGGCCCTCAGTCCGATGCTCGTCCATGCACAGCCTGTGTCTGCGCGCGACCCCAACGACCAGATCATCCGCGAACAGCAGGAAAAACTGCGCGAGGAAATGCTGCGCCGCTCCGCACCCGCCAGCATTGAATTCGAGCAACCCGCTGCCGCAGCCGCAGGCATGGAAGACCGATTCCCCGAAGGCCTGCAGCCCCAGGGACCGGCCTTTCCCATTCATACCATCAGGCAAGATGGCATGGCGTTGCTGCCGGAGGCTGTCTTTGCCAGGGTCACCGCGCCCTTTGTCGGCCGCTCGATCGGGGTCGAACACATCAACGTGCTGCTGGAGCGGGTCAACCGGGCCCTGATCGCGGCGGGCTACACCACCTCGCGTGCCTACGTGGGCAACCAGAGCCTGCAGGAGGGCGTGCTGTCCCTTACCATCGTGCCGGGCCGCATCGAGCAATTGCTGTTCAACGGCACCCCTGTCGGTCCTGGCGACGATCAGGCTCCGGGCGTGCATCTGGCCCTTGCCATGAAGCAGGGCGACGTGCTGCGCCTGCGCGACATCGAGCAGTCGGTGGACCAGTTCAACCGCCTCAGGCGCAACAACGTGCAGGTGCAGATCCGCCCGGGCACGCAGCCGGGCGGCTCCATCGTCGAGTTCGTCAACCGGGCGGGCCAGGCCGCGCGTTACAACGTCTCGCTGGACAATCAGGGCGCGGCCGCCACCGGCCGCCTTCGCGTGCAGCTGGGCCTGGATGCCGGCAATGTGCTGGGCCTGATGGAGTCGCTGGGCGCCGGCCTGACCACCAGCACGGAAACCAACGCCCTGTATGGCACCTTCTCCGTGCCCCTGGGCTATGCCACGCTGTCGGCAATGGCTTCCGTCTCGGAATACCAGAACCTCATTGGCGACACCGCCCTGGTCCACGGCACATCGAAGACCTACACGCTGTCGCTGAGCCGCCTGCTGCAGCGCGACCAGAACAGCAAGACGGCCATGGACCTGAGCTTCTCGCACCGCAAGTCCGAGCGTTCCGTCAACAACATCTCGCTCAGCCCGCAGACCCAGGCCGTGCTGCGCCTGGGCATCAACCGCCTCACGCGCTTTCAGGCCGGCGAGGGGCTGGGCCAGTGGACGGTGGATGCGGGCATCTCGCGCGGCATGCCCTGGCTGGACACCAACCGCGACCCGGCCGACCTGCCCCGGGAGGCCGCCCGCTACCGGTTCACCAAGCTGGAGCTGTCGGCATCGGTGGAGCGGCCGTTGGGCAGCCTCCTGACCTGGCGCTCGCGTGCGTTGGGCCAATGGAGCCGGCATCCGTTGTACTCGTCCGAGCAGATCTTCGCCGGAGGCGTGGGCAGCGTGCGCGGATTTCCCGAATCGTCCGTTGGCGGCGACAAGGGCATGGTCTGGCGCAATGAATGGGCGTTGCAGCGGCCGCCTCAGATCCTGGGCGGGCAGATCCGCTACGAGCCTTACCTGTTTGTGGATGCGGCGCGGCTGTCCACCGTTGCAGACAGCCGCTCACATGCCCTGGCCAGCGCGGGAGGCGGGCTGCGCATCGCCTTCGCGGGCGGCTTCGCCGAGTTGATCGCGGGCAAGCCGTTGCGCACACCCAGTGAAATGCCCAAGCCCGGCTGGCGTGTCAATGCCAGCCTGGCCTACCAGTTCTAGCGCTGTACCGCCCGCACAGGCGCACCGGCAGCAAGACAGCAGCAACACAGAGACAGACAAGACAGAGCAATGAAGAGGGAGCCCAGCATGCATGCACCGACCATGAGCCAGCACAACCAACAGTCCTCCCCTGTGCCCGAGGAACCGAGAACCGCGTACCGCGCCCCTCGGTGGGCCCGGCGCACAGCGGCGTTCATGGCCGCTGTTTTCTGGCTGACTCAACTGCAACTGGTCATGGTCGGCACCGCGCAGGCCCAGCCGCAGCCGCCGGCCGGGGCCATCGCAGGCCCATTCGGCGGGCCCATTGCCGACCCGCGCGCGCCGATGGCCTTCCAGCCGGGCATCCAGTCGCTGCCGGGTGGTGGTGCCCTGGTCAACATCACGGCGCCCAATGCGGCCGGAACCTCGCTCAACCAGTACGAGCGCTTCGATGTGCCAACGTCCGGTGTCGTTCTCAACAACAGCCTCATCGGTGGCACGCCGTTGCTGGGCGGCACGGCGGCTGCCAATCCCAATCTGTCTGGCGGGCGCGCGGCCAACACCATCGTCAACGAGGTCACCGTCACCGGAACACCCAGCCAGATGCGGGGCACGGTGGAAGTCTTCGGAACGCCCGCCACCGTCATCATCGCCAACCCCAACGGCATCACCTGCGATGGTTGTGGCGTGGTCAATACGCCCAGGCTTACCCTGAGCACGGGCCGGCCCACCTGGCTGGATGCCGGGGGGATGGGCAGCACGTTCCAGGATGCAAAAAAACAGGGCTTCGACGTGACCGGTGGCCGCATCGAAGTGCGCGGCTCGGGCATCGAAGGCACGGTGGGACAGCTGGACCTGATCGGCGAGATGCTGAGCATCGACGCTCCCCTGCGCGCCCACTACCTGAACCAGGACATCTCCAGCATCAACCTGACGGCAGGCAAGACGCCTGCCATGCCGGGCTCCGCGCGTGCCGCTTCCGAATCGCCGCAGTCCCCGCAGACCCCGGCTCCAGCGCAGTCGGGCCGGGCTCTGGCCATCGATGCCACGGCCCTCGGTGCCATGACCGCAGGCCAGATCCGTGTCATTTCCACCGATGCCGGCATGGGCGTCAACCTGCAGGGCCCGCTTCTGGCCTACCAGCGCGACGTGGAGATCCAGAGCGCCGGCCGCGTCAGCACGGGTTCCCTGGCATCGGCACGGGACATCCGCATCGACAGCGATGGCTATGTCAGCGTTGCTGGAGAAGTCTCTGCGGGCAAGCAACTGCAGGTCAGCGGCCGCGATGGCATGCAGTTCAACGGACCCGTTCAGGCGCAGGGCGACATCCGGCTGCAAAGCGCGCAGGGCGGCATCGCCGTGAGCGGCGATCTCGTGACCGCCGGCAGCCTGCAGGCGCGTGCGGGTGGCGACCTGCAGATGGGTTCTGGCGCAAGCACCGTGCAGGTTGCGGGCGCCACCACACTGGGTGGCAAAAACGTCCACCAGACCGGCAAGCTGCTGGTGGGTGGCGACCTGGCCATCGACGCGGGCGAAGGTGCGTCCCTGGGCGGCGTCACCGCAGTCGCGGGCAGCCTGGACATGCGGGCCGGCCAAGGTGCGTTGCTGTCGGGGCAGTTGCAGGTCAACCGCAGCGCCAAGGTTTCGGCCGACACCATCGACGTCACGGGACGCAGCGTCGTTGGCGAGAACTTCCAGCTCGACGGTGTTCGATCGGTTGGCCTCATCGGCAGTGCCCAGGTGGGCCAGTCGCTGAGCATGAAGGCGGGCACCGTGGGCATCAACGGTGACATCTCGGCCGGCGAGACCAATGTGGACGCCAGCAGGGTCGATCTCGGCAGCGCGGAAAAAGGCCTGTCCATCGGCGGCGACCTGAACCTGCGCGTCGGCGACTCCCTGCATGCGCGTGGCGATGTCAGTGTCACGGGCAGCGCGAATCTTTCCAGCGGGGGCGACGCCCGGTTCGACGGCGCCATCACTGCCGGGCGCGACCTGGGCCTGAGCGCGGGTGGCGACCTGACCATGGCCGGCCCGGTCACATCGGGCGGCAAGGCCAGCTTCAATGCCGCAGGCAACCTCACGGCGCACGGCGACATCCTTGCGGGCGGCGGCATCACGGGCAAGGCGGGCGGGGACATCCGCCTGGGCGGGCAGGTGGGCTCGGCCGGTTCCCAGCAATGGAGTGCGGGCGGCGACTTCTCCGCCGACAAGGGCATGGAGGCTGCGGGCCTGTCCGTCGAGGGCCGCAACATCCGCATCGCCGGCGATGTGCTGTCCCAGGGCGCCGTCAACATGAAGGCAGGCCAGAAGCTCCAGCTGGGAGGCGACTTGCGCTCAGCAGGCAGCACCACCCTGAGCGCCGGCGCCGAAGGCATCACCGCCAAGTCCATCCTCACCAACGAAGACCTCGACATCCGCAGCCAGGGCAACATCTCCCTGGAGCAGGCGCAGGCCGCGCGCGACGTGCGCCTGGAATCCTCGACGGGCAGCATTGCAACGGGCAACCTGCTGGCCGGGCGCGATGCCGGCGTGACTGCGGCGGGCAATGTGCTCGTCGATGGAACACTGCATGCCGGGCGCGATGCGCGCATTGCCGCCAAGGGTGATACCACCGTGCGCGGCGATGCCTATGCCGGGCGCGACGTGGCGCTGTCAGGCAGCTCCATCAGCCTGGACAAGGGCCTGCAGGCCGGCGGCGATCTGCGCCTGGAAGCGGGTGACGGCGGCATCGCCAGCCGGGGCCAGCTGGTCGCCAACCGGGGCATCACCGCCCTGTCCACAGGCCAGATCGACGTCCAGGGGCCCGTGCTTTCCGGCGAGAACCTGCAACTGCGCGCAGGCCGTGACATCACGGTGGCGGGCGACATCGCGGCCATGGGCACCATGGACATCCGGTCGGCACAGGCCCTCAAGGCCGAACGCCTGCAGGCTGGCGCCGATCTTGACGTTGCGGCCGCATCCGTCCACACCCGCAGCGTGCTGGCGCAGGGCCAGGCCACGCTGCGCGCCGACGATGCCTTGCGCATCCAGGGCGACCTGATGGGCGCCGGCATCGACGCCACGGCGCGCACGGGCGCCATCTCGGTCACCGGCACGGTGGCCACGCCGGGGGCGCTGAGCCTCAAGGCCGGCACCGATGCCGAGGCCGGCAAGGTGGTGGCCGGCACGGCCGACGGCCAGGCTGCCGTGATCGACGCGGGCGGCAACATCCGCCTGCAAAGCCTGGAGACCGGCGGCGCCTACCAGGCCCGCGCGGGAGGCAGCCACGAGGTGGCAGGCGCGGCCACCGTCCAGGGACCGGCCGACATCGCCGCTGGCGCGGACATCACCGTGGGTGCAGATGCAGCCTTCGGCCAGGGCCTGGCCGCGAATGCCGGCGGACGCATTGCCGTGGCCGGCGACACCCTGGTGCTGGGCGATGCACGCCTGCAAAGCGGTGCGGGCCAAAGCTACGGCGAGACTTCGGGCGGCAAGGCGGGCGGGCAGATGCGCGTCACCGGCAGGCTCGATGCCAGCGCCGGCCAGGGCTTCGCCGTGGGCAAGGAGCTGCGCGTCAACGACGGCATGGACATCAAGGCCAAGGCCGGTGCCATCGACGTGGGCGGCGGCCTTGCCACGCTGGGCGATGCGCGCCTGCAGGGCTCGGACGGCGTGCGCGTGGGCGGCGACCTGCAACTGCGCAAGGGTGAGCTTGCCAGCTCCGGCGGCGCCATCGCCATCGCAGGCAAGGTCTCTGCCGAACAGGACCTGGGACTGAAGTCCCGGGGTGACATTGCCATTGGCGGTACCACCGTCGCGCAAGGCCGGCTCACCGCCCGTAGCGAGGCTGGCAGCATCGGCTTTGGCGGCAACCTCGACGTGGCCGGCGACTTCGACGCCCATGCGGCGCAGAACCTGGGCTTTGAAGGCAACAGCCTCTTCCTGGGCGAGGCCCGGCTCAAGGCGGACAACGGTGCCATCCGCAACCGGGGCGACATGACCTTCGCCAAGGCGGTGGACATCGACACCGGCGGCGATCTCTCCAACGAAGGCCTGATCCAGTCGCAGCAGGACATCTCCATCCGTGCGCGCAACATCGACAGCAACCTGGCCAGGGCCGGCGGCATCGTCACACCGGGCCAACTCACCGTCCAGGCCGGGGGCGCCACGCGCCTGGGCAGCCAGGGCAAACTCAGCGCCGGGCAGGACATGGCGCTGCAGGCGGCCGGCGGCACCAGCAGCCAGGGCACCATCCAGGCGGGTGGCAAGCTCACCCACACCGGCACCCTGTCGAGCAGCGGCAGCGTCGTGGCCGACGACATCACCATCGACGGCGCGCTGGGCAACCAGGGCGGCAGCGTCTATGCCCAGGGCAGCCTGGGCGTCTCGGGCAGCACCAGCAACAGCGGCAACATTGCCGCCAGCACCATCACCATGGCCGCCGTGGACAACAGCGGCCAGATCGGTGCGCAGGGCATCTCACTGGGCGCCACCGGCAACTCGGGCAGCATCTCCGGCTCCAGCGTGGGCATAGATGGCAGCCTGAGCAACAGCGGCAGCATAGGCGCCAGCGGCTCGCTCGGCGTCTATGGCGGCTCCATCTCCAACAGCGGCTCCCTGGCGGGCGGCGACGTCACCCTCAGCGGCAGCAGCATAGGCAACGATGGACAGATCCAGTCCTCGGGCTCCCTGAGCATCTCGGGCGGCAGCTTCGACAACGGGCTGACCGAATCGCGCAGCTGCGTCTCGGCCAGCGGCTGCGGCGCGGGCTCCGCCCCCGAAGACTGGCGCTACAGCCAGAACCCGGGCGCCGTGCATGCGGGCGGCGCGCTCACCGTCAACGTCGGCAGCATGACCAACAAGGGCGTGGTCAGCGCAGGCAGCAGCGTCAATATCCAGGGCAGCCTCAACAACACGCGCAGCGTCAACGACCCCTACACTTCCGCAGGCGCCAGTGGTGGCGCCAGCACCGGCATCATCTCGGCCGGTGGCGACCTCACCATCTCGGGCCCCTCCGTGCAGAACGCGGGCGGGCAGATGCAGGCAGGCGGCGCCGTCAACATCACATCGGCCGGTGCCTTCAGCAATGGCGCCCCTGCCGAAGGGGTGACCGGCCAGATCCAGGGCAGCAGCGTCACCATCAACGCCGCCAGCATCGACAACCAGGGCACGCTGCTGGCCAAGAGCGGCGATGCGAAGCTCACCGCCAGCGCCGGCGGCATTGCCAACACCGGCACGGTGGCCGCCAGCGGTGGCCTGCAACTGCAGGCCAGCGGCGCGGTCAGCAACGGCGACGGTGCCAACCTGCTGGGCCAGGACATCCGCATCAAGGGCTCGGGTTTCAGCAACCAGGGCACGGTCTATGGCCAGGGCGGCGCGCCCGGCGAGATCGACATCAACACCACGGGCGGCTTCAGCAACAGCGGCGGCACCCTTGTCGCGGGCGGCAAGCTCAACATCCAGTCTGGCGGCTACAGCAACAGCGGCGGCACCGTGGGCAGCCTGGGCGACGTCACCCTCACCATGGCCGGCGCCTATGGAGCCACCGGCAACGAACTGCTGGCCCTGGGCCACCTTCAGCTCAACGTGGGCGGCATCAACGTGGGCGCCTCGGAAAGCTGGTCCTATGGCGGCAACTCCGTGGCCTGGACCGGCACCCTGCACAACCAGGGCAGCGTCGCCATCGCCGGCAGCGCCAAAGGCAGCATCCACAACGAAGCCACGGGCACCCGCAGCGGCAGTGGCGAGCCCGATGTGCGCGACGGCACCTACGAGGTGCCCGACTACCCGGCCGCGCTGGCCGACCTCAAGGAAGTGCGCGTCGTCGGCTACACCGACGTGGCGCAGCGCGCGCAGCTGTACATCGGCGGCGGCTTCGACGGCTCGCTGGTCAATGAGGCCTCGGACGCCAGCGTGGGTGGCGGCAGCATCGAGCAGCGCAAGAAGAACCAGACCATCACCTGGGAGGGCAAGAACGCCGACGGGGACATCGTCACCGTCGAAGGCCTGGCCCGCAGCGTGCCGCGCCTGAACACCGGCAGCGGCAGCTCCACCATCACTCTGGTCGGGCCCGATACCGGCACCATCGTCGGCGATGCCATCACCATCAATGGCGGCACCATCACCGTACGGCCCGGCATTGATCCCGCCACGGGCCTGCCCCTGGTCGTGGAAGCCCGCAACCGCGAGGTCAAGCCCGGCGACGTGGCCAAGGGCCCCGACGGCCAGGCCGTCAAGGGCGACGTCAAGACCGGCGATGCCGGCAAGGCCGACGCGCCCAGGGAATTCAAGGTCCTGGGCGGCGACCCCGGCAGCATCGGCGCCGGCGACACCAAGGGCCAGGGCAGCGATATCAAGGGCCCGGGCGACGAAGGCCTGCCGCCCCGGACCTCCAGGCCGCTGGACCTCTCGCGCCCTGAACTGGCCACGCCCGAAGGCGGCGTGGCCGCCCTGCTGGGTGGCGGCAAGAGCGTGGCCTGGCCCGACTGGAAGCAGATGCAGATCGTGCCCGGCGGCATCAGCGCCAACGACCTGGAACTCAACCTCAACGGCCAGTTCATCAACCGGGGCCAGCTCGAAGTCACCAACAACCTGGCCATACGCGCCGCCGAAGGCATAGACAACTTCGGCGCCAGCATTCGCGCGGGCGGCTACACCAGCCTCAGCGGCGGTGGCCTCGACAACAGGGACGGCAGGATAGAGACCGGCACCCTGCTGACCTCCCTCAAGGGCGACATCGACAACAGCCGCGGCAGCATCGTCGCGCATGACGGCGGCTACCTGCAGGCCAGCGGCAATATCGCCGCCACCGATGGCCGCTTCGTCAGCGACGCGGGCAAGATCGTGCTGGACGCGGGCGGCAACATCGACCTGGTCGCCAGCAAGGTCGAGGGCAAGAAGGGCGCGGGCCTGTATGCCGACGGCGACATCCGCCTGGGCGCCACCGCCAAGGCCGAAAGCACGCACAAGAAAGAGGACCAGATCCTCGTCACCCATCACTACGACGCGGACAACAACCTCACGGACCCCGAGATCCGCATCAAGATCGGCGAAACCCAGCGGCGCACCGACACCCTGACCCACACCGGCACCACCATCGACGGCGGCGAAGGCGGCGTCACGCTGCGGGCCAAGGGCGACGTGGTGGCCCTGGGCTCGCACATCAAGGCCGGTGAGGACGTTCTGGTGCAAGGCGCCAGCGTGCGCGTCGAAGCCCTGGTGGACAAGTCCAGCAGCCTGGAGGAAGAGCACCGCAAGAACTACGACCATGCGCTGTTCCAGCGCAGCGAATCCCTGTCGGGCGGAGAAATAGAGGCAGGCCGCAACCTGAGCATCGTGGCGAACGGCAAGGCCGACGCCGGCAAGGGCGACATCACCCTCAAGGGCGCCACCGTCACCGCCAAGGGCGACGCCAGCCTCATCGCCAGCCGCGACGTCAACCTGCAGGACATGCAGACCGAGCACGGCCGCTTCGAGGAAACCTACAGCAAGAAAAGCGGCTTCCTGAGCAAGAAGAGCACGCACACCGTGGAGGAAGGCGCCAGCAGCCTCAGCGAAGGCAGCGTGCTCGGTGCCAACAACATCTACCTGCAGGCCGGGCGCGACATCAGTGTGACCGGCTCGCACGTGGTGGGCCAGGGCGATGTGGGCCTGGTGGCCGGGCGCGACGTGCAACTGCTGGCGGGCCAGGACAGCGCCGCCGCCACCAGCCACAGCGAAACCAAGAAATCGGGCCTGTTCAGCGGCGGCGGCTTCGGCATCACGCTGGGCTCCAAGTCCGTCACCATCGACCGCAGCAACGAAAGCGTGCGCGCGGCCGGCTCCAGCGTGCAGGCGCAGGGCGGCAACGCCTCCATCGTGGCGGGCAACCAGTACCGCCAGACGGGCTCGGCCGTGCTGGCGCAGGGCGATGTGAACATCGTCGGCAAAAGCGTGGAGATCAACGAGGCGCGCGAGCTGGAGCGCGACAAGTTCGAGATGCGGGCCAAACAGAGCGGGCTGAGCGTCAGCATCAGCAACCCCGTGGTCAATGTCGTGCAAGGCGGCGAGACGGTCGCCCGCATTGCCGGGGCGACCGGCAAGACCAGCGATGCCCGGATGCAGGCCCTGGGTGCGGCCGCTGCCGGCATGGCGGCCTATGAAACCTATGGCAAGGCCAGCCAGCTCATCGCAGACCCCAGCAGTGCCACCAGCGTAGGCATCAGCCTCAGCCTGGGCAAAAGCTCCAGCCGCAGCACCAGCGAATACCAGGTCAACAGCGCCGTAGGCTCCCTGGTCAAGGCCGACGGCAACGTCAGCATCACGGCCACCCAGGGTGACGTCCACGTGCGCGGCAGCAGCGTGGAAGCCGGCAAGGACGTACGCCTGGCTGCGGACAAGGGCAACATCGTCCTGGAAGCGGCAGAAAACCGCTTTGCCGAGCAAAACAGCCAAAGCAGCAGCTCGGCCAGCGTGGGCGTGGCCTTCACCCTGGGCAGCAAGAACGGCTTCAGCGTCAATGTGGGGCTCAGCCAGGGCAAGGGCAGTGGCAGCGGTGAAAGCCTCAGCCACACCAACACCCACATCAAGGCAGGCGGCACGGCCAGCGTGCAAAGCGGCGGCGACACCACGCTCAAGGGCGCCACCATCGTGGCCGACACGGTCAAGGCCGACATAGGCGGCAACCTCGCCATCGAAAGCCTGCAGGACAAGAGCACCTACAACGAGAAAAGCAGCAGCGCCGGCCTCAACGTCAGCCTGTGCGTGCCTCCCCTGTGCTACGGCCCCTCCAGCGTGGGCGGCAGCGCCGGGCGCACGCGCATCGACAGCGACTACCAGAGCGTGGTCGAGCAAAGCGGCATCCGCGCTGGCGACGGTGGCTTTGACGTCAAGGTCAAGGGCGACACCACGCTCAAGGGCGGCGCCATCACCAGCACCCAGGTGGCGATGGACGACGGCAAGAACCGCTTTGAAACGGGCGGCAAGCTGACCACCAGCGACATTGAAAACCACGCGGCCTATGACGCCAGCGGCTGGAGCGCAGGCGGCAGCGTGGGCTTCCAGGCAGGCGACCAGAGCACAGCCAAGACGGAAGAACAAAAAAAGGCCGCACTCGACACAGGCAAGGGCCTGACGGGCGGCAGTGCCGGCGTGGGCAGCGACAGCGGCAATGCCAGCAGCACCACCAAGGCAGGCATCAGCGGCGTGGCGGGTGACAGCGGTGCGCGCACGGGGGACAAGGAGACGGGCCTCAAGCCCATCTTCGACAAGGACAAGGTGCGCGAGAACGTCAATGCGCAGATCGAGATCACGCGGGAGTTTGGCAAGCAAGGCAGCGCAGCATGGGGCAACTACGCCACCAGGCAATATGCCGAAGCACTGAAGAACCAGGATGCTGAAGCGGCAGAGTGCTGGGGACCCAGCGGCGCATGCCGTGCCGTCGGCCATGCGCTGATTGGCGGCGCGACAGGCGGCGTGGGCGGTGCGGCCGCTGGCGGGTTTACCTCACTGACGGCGCCGCAGGCACAGGCCCTGCTGCGGGGAGCTGGCTTGCCGGAGCCCGTGGTGGATGCTCTGGTGCAAGGCTATGCGCTGGGTGCTGGCGCCGGAATTGGCGGTGCACCCGGTGCTGCAGCCGGCGCTAATGAAGCGTCAAACAACGCGGTGGCACCCTTTGCCATAAATGTGTTGCTGGAGGGAGGCGCGCTGGCTTTGGCAGGATGCTATGCGCTGCCTGCATGCGCGAAGAACATTGCACCGCAGATGGAGCAGTATCTGGCCAGTCTGACCAAGGAGCAGGTTGCCAGTGCCGTTGGCCAGTCGTGGATGCGCGGATGTGGGCTGATCCCCATGTGTACGCTGTCGCTTATTGCGCAAGGCGTGGATCCTCGGCTATTGGGTGTGCAGGGTAAGCCGGAAACGCCTGCTCCAGGGCCGAACCACACTGGCGGGGATCAGACTAGGAATCCGAATCCTGGTGGCGGCACTACTACGACACCTAATGATGGTCCGAAGGGTGGGTTGGGCCCTAATGGCAAACCGATAGCAGACCCTTCAGACACTACAACTGTTACCCCGATCCCAGAACCGCAAGGGCCGCAGCTTGTTCTCAGCGAGAAAAAAAATGGGGGTAGCGTCAGTGCTTTGCCCGGGGCTGCGCCTGGAGTTAACGAGATAAAAGGGGCTGATGCACTTGCAGATAACGGTTTTAATGTGGTTCATCAGCCGACTAATTCATCGCAAAATCAGCCAGGACGAAAAGCTGATTATTATGTGGAAGGAATCGGGCAAGTTGACGAGTACAGTCCGGATCCATCTACGGAGCTGCCTAATATGGCACGTGCCATAGAGAAGAAGAACAAGCAGGGAAATGGGGTGATGGTGCAGAAGGATTTGACTGATTATGAAATAGAAATTTTGAGTAACATGGTTTGGAAAAAACCTAATGCAAAAAATATTGATACATTGATATTTAATTCAAATGGTAAGCTAAAGGTGCTTAAAAGGCCGAAATAAACTATGCCTAAATATAGATGCTTGTGCGGGTATGTATTTCATCTTTCTACTGGGAGAGAGAGTTATGATTTGATGCTGATTAAGAATGCAAATGTAGAGGATATTGGCAACGCTATTGTTAAAAATAAGGGGATTGATGTGGATTCATTTTTCGAAAAAATTGACCTAGATTCAAGAACTGTTTATTGGTGTCCAAGTTGTAGAAGACTACACGTATCAACACCTGATTTGTCTAGCAATAATTTTGAGATATATAAGAGGGAGGTATGAATTTCATCTGGAAGTGAAGTTGCCAAAATTGCCAGTATTAGAACTATCGTTTTAAGGACTTACACAAACAGGATGCGACAACGTGCTGCGCCCTATGACAAGCCGCGCGCTTTGTTCCTTCTTACATAAGTTATGGTTTTATATCAATAGAAATAAGCCTGCACAGTTTAAATTTCCTAGGAAATAGAATGAATTATGAATTGTTGTTGGGTTATCAGCGAAATCTTATTGATGCCTCATTAGATGATATATCAGGCGTCAGTATTCTCTCTGGATGGTGTGGTGGTCAGTATGGGGCTAATCAGGATAAGTGGAGAAATGCCGTTTCAAGGTTTGTCTTTAGAAATTATTCATCAGGATTGATTGGTTGTGTAAATCCGGATATTTATAAGATAAAAGACATTGTGAAGTTCTCTAAAAAATATGAAACTTTAGAGGTTGATGTAAATGAGGAGTCTCTTGTATTGTGGAATGGAGTTATATATTCAAGTACCAAAAAGCTTGATGAATTAATTGAGAGATATGGCCTTGGTGATTGGAGGTATCTTGATTTTGATGTGAATCATGATTTTATGAGCGAAATAATATCTATATATAAGGATTTTGGTTCTGATGTGAGCGATATTTCATTGTGCTAAGGATGATCTGTAAAACTCATTCATGCATTCAATCGATCGCAACTTATTGATCTGGTTGAATTTCCAGAAAGCGAGGTTTTGCAGAGAATCCCTAGGCACGTATTAAATTAAGGTTCAGATAAAGAATCATTAAGATCGGCTGTTGGAAATGATCTTGTGAATAATTTAAAGTCCCTGGATGCTGGTCCGAATAATGGCAATGTGTTGGTTGGTAGGGTTGTATTTTTTGCGTCCTGATGGGAGGAGAAATGTCGACCGAATCACACCGAAAAAAAACAGTAGATTTCTTCGGGAAAATGAAAAGCGATTAATTTCAGCGTTGCTAGGTATTTCTCTTTATGAGGTTGAAGAAACATATGGAAAAGTACTTGTCTTGGATATGAGTGATGGTGGGATGGGGAGTATTGAATTTGTTGCAGGAAATGATGACGAGAAACTATTCGGTGGCGTTGGCAAAGTATTTATATTTAAAAGAAAATAAATATGTCCGTGCCTCTTTGTTGTGTTGTTCTCCCTGAGAACTTGAGCAATGGATTTAAGAAAATTGAAGGATTATTGAGTGGGTTGAATATTCTGAAAGAAAATCCGTTCAGTAGAACTATTTTCTATTTTGATGTTTCTGGAAAAAGATTAGAAGGAAATCTTTCTGATTTTAATGAATATTTTGAATCCGGGTTAATTAATGGTGTCCAGTTTTGGATTGATGAAAGTTGTGATGTGTATGTTGGTTGGAAAGAGTGTGATTATGGTGCTGAGTTTGAGTTTTATCTAAATGGTTTGGATGATGATGATGTTTTTTCAATATTAAGTGAATTAACAAAATTCATATGGATAAATTATAGAGCTTCTTACAACGAAGGGAGATTTTTTTCGATTGGAATAATTTGATGCTACTGAGGTAATAATAATTATTATTCTAAATTTGATGTTGATTTATCATTGGTTATTTGAAATAAAATGACTTTTCTGATTTATATTTTTTCATTTAAATAGAAAGCGCGTGCTGTAGAAAAAATGACAATCAGGGTAGTGGCGCGATGGTGCAAAAAGATTTGTCTGCTTCCGAAATGGAGAGTTTGACAGATGCGAATTCAAGAACTGTGTACTGGTGTCCAGATTGCAATAGGTTGCACGTATCGATGCCTGATTTTAATATTAATAGCTTTGAGATACATAAGAAGGAGGAGTGAATTCTCTTGGGTGGCCTAAAATAGGAAATTAAATACCTTTGCAGGGCAGTTTAAATATAGGAATAAATATGAGTAGCACGTATTCTTCTATATTGATTCTTTGTTTGGGTTCTGTACTGGCTGGCTGCGCCATTGAACCTCGCCGCAACTACACGCCACAGCCCAACGACGCCACATTGCATCTCCGCTCCACAGGCATGCCCATGTCGGCAAGCTTCTCCATCAGTTCCGCCACCACGGCGTGCGAAGGCTTTGAATTCGCAGGATCTGTCCGCGATGGAGGCGAGGGCGTGCTGCTGCCCTGGATTGCTGCGTTGAGCAACAAGCTCAGCGGCGTACCAACCGTGCAAGAGGCTGCAGTGCCTGCAGATGCGCCAGTGCAGGTCAAAGGCTTTTCTTTCTGGCAGGACCAGTACAGCAGCGGTTCCTGTGGGCCAGTCGCCAAGCGGTTCACACCCACGGCCGATGGCGTCTATCTTGTTGATTTTGTCTGGGCTGGCATGCGTAAGTGCGGGTTGCGTGTCGTGGATATCAGCAGGTCTGATGAGCCAAGGGAAGTGCCTGGCGCGCCGCTGATCTGTCCTCGTCCGCCTGGGCTGTAGTTCGTTGGTCGGGGTTTGTTAGTCAGGACCGCCATATCTATCGCCCACGTTCTGGGTGTTCCGCTATGTTTGCCGACTTTGTGTTTGGCTGCACTATGCAGCGAGTCTGGATATTCGTTTGATTTGGAATACATCACCCTGTGTTCTTGAGCACGGTGTCGATATGTTGAATAGGAAAGTATTTATAGCGCCTGAGTGATTTATGTCTAAATATAGATGCTTATGTGGCTATGTACTTCATCTCTCTACTGGGAATGAAGATTATGATCTTATGTTGGTAAGAAATTCTAATGTAGAGAGTACTGCTGCATCCATTGAGAAATCGGCAATTGACTCCAATGTCTTTTTTGAAAAGATTGACGAGAATTCTAGGAATGTATATTGGTGTCCTGAGTGCAAGAGATTATATGTGTCAACACCTGCTTTTACTAGCAATATTTTTGAGGTATATAAAAGAGAGATTAGATTGCATGTGTTGAGTACTTGAGATAATAAATGCTTATTTATGGCTAAATATCTATGCAAATGTGGTTATGTTTTTATCTTGTCAACCGGGTGTGAAGATTATGATTGCAGGATTGTTAAAAATCCAAAAATAGAGGAAATTGGTGACTGTATAAATAATGGTGCTATGAATGAGGAGGATTTCTATGATCAGATAGATTCTGGTGCGCTGTCTATTTATATATGCCCTGAGTGCAGTCGTGTTCATATTTCCAACCCTGACTTATACAGTAGACTTTTCTCTGTGTACAAGAAAGAAGATTGAAGTAAAAGAAAAATATCTCTCCGATTTTATCTTGTGATTGGTGTGGCTATGAGATATGAATATATAGCGGAGATACTGAATAAGATATTTCTTGAGTTAAAAGAGCAAAGAGATATTTACGAAAAATACCCGAACGGTATTTTAGATTTCGATGTGCAAATGAGAAATCTTGATGAATATATAAACAGCGCTGATGAGTTTGGTGTTGCTTATGAAATAATCGTCGTTCTTTTGGAAAAATATTCTTTTAAGATTTCAGGTGGAAATGCAGTTGGATTGCTTGAGATAGGATTGGTGTTCGGATTTAAAACATCGAGAGATGTTGATGCTCAATACTCAAGAAGATGATTCCGGCAGCTAAATGACATGAGTTTCCCTCGTTAGACAGTCTGGTAGTCAGGGGGCTATGCGTATCGCCCGCGAGTAATCTATGGCTATTTATATCAAAATGCATGCAGATGCGACGTGTTTTTCTTGTCTGTTGAAGAATATTTTTAAAGGAAAGAATATGCGTGACAACATTGATATTTGCGGGCTATAGATTTTCTATGGCAGGCGGGGTGAGTGGTTCTACTGTTGCATGACTTAGTGTCGTAATTATTTTTCCATTGAAGAAATTCTTGCGATGGGGGGTTATTTATGCCTGATGAATGTTTTAAAAAGAATCCTTGGATATTTGATGAGGAGAAAAATTTTTACCATCTGAATGATATCGATAAAGTGAATGAAATTATAAATTTCAGGGACATGGTTGATAGTCATTTTGGATCTATGATTTCTCCAGCCTATGTTGATTTGAGATAATGGAGTGTTGGAATAATCTCATGTAACAAAGAAGATGCAGAGAATTATATGTTGGGTAATTTGTTTGAAGTGTTGGCGGATAGATATAAAGAACACGCCTATGCGTTGCCCGCCAAGTCATATTCGAAGAAGAATCGTAACAAGACTCCGGAATTTGATATTTTCTCTCCGGCATTGGTGGCTCATCTTTATCTGAGTATCGAGAATATAAACATAGTCCGCAGAGGAATGATTTCACTATATGGGCAGGCGTATTTTATTTTTCCGGAATCTAGAGAATTTTGCTATCTAAATGTGTGCGATGAGTATCATATGATTGCAGGGCAAAAAGAAATTTTGATGGAGTCTTTGGGGGCTGACTTTTTTTCCACGTGGAAAAGCGCTATTGCTATTAGTGGATTTGGTAGTAGTTCTGAAATGGATATTATCCGTGCAGCCCGGTCGTATGGATATATTTAAATTCTTTTGACTGATTTTATTTTTTGAATCCTCTTGAGAATTTCGAATAAATTACGTTGAAATAATTTATATCGATGAGATATAAGTAAGGTTGTCCTATGAATTTTAGATATTTGAACGAAAGACCTCATGTTTTTCTTGATGAAGTTTTCTTTGTTCAGGTAGATCCGGGGATAACCGATAAAACGGATTTGTTTAATTTTTATTATCGTGCGATGTGGTTCCCGGGTTACTTTGGATTTAACTGGGATGCTATGTACGATTTCTTGTGTGATATTTCATGGATAAAAAAGAGAAGGATACTGATAATTCACAATGGACTTCCGGGGATGGAGGTGAATGACATGGGGAAATATTTTTCTGTATTAAATGACGTATGTGATAGCTGGAATGGTAAAAATCATTCTTTGCACGATTTTCAGGTATATTTTGACTTTACGGATAAGGATGTTGTTGAAAAATTCATTGTAAGAAAATAACAAGAATAAATTGGCCGGCGATCCCATCGGGGGATGTAGATCACTCCAAGCCAACTAATCCGGTATCAGCAGGTTTTGTTCACAGCCTGCGAATGAGGCCGTCAGCGCACGGCTGGAATGACGCTGATGTTTCGAGAGGGGAAAAACATGTTCGTAGGTATCGATCTGGGCACCACGCACAGTCTTGTGGCGGTATGGCAGAACGGCTGCGCCCGCCTGGTGCTCAATGCGCTTGGCAAAGTGCTTACACCATCCGTTGTCAGTGTGGACAACGATGGCCGCCTGCTGGTGGGAGAGCCGGCGCGTGAACGGCTGCAGAGCCATCCGCACCTGAGTTGCGCCGTGTTCAAGCGCGACATGGGCACGGCGCGCGTGTTTCGGCTGGGTGAGCATCTGATGCGTGCCGAGGAGTTGTCGGCGCTGGTGCTGCGCTCGCTCAAAGCGGATGTGGAGGCCGATCTGGGCGCGGTGGTAACGGACGTGGTGATCACCGTCCCTGCCTACTTTGCGGACGCGCAGCGCCAGGCCACGCGCGCTGCGGGCGTGCTGGCGGGGTTTGCGAATATCACCTTGCTCAACGAGCCCACGGCGGCGGCTCTGGCGTACGGGCTGCATCGGGATGAGG
>JGI25389J43894_1000036_pt1 | contig 20303 bp, 14 predicted proteins | sample GraSoi013_1_20cm_FD_43894 | JGI IMG/M metagenome (IMG submission 43894)
GGCGGCTTCCTGTCGCCCGTCATCGGGCGCCGGCTGGGCCTGCGGCGGGCCTCGGCCTTCGGCTTTGCGCTGGTGTTCCTGATGCTGCTGGTGCTGGGCCTGTTCAACGGCCGCATGCCCATCTGGCTGGCCGTGGCCGTGCCCTCGCTGTTCATCCTCTTTCACTCGGGCGGGCCCGGCGCCAACGGCAAGAGCCTGTCCACGCTGTCGTTCCGCAGCGAGTTGCGCGCGGGCGCCAACGGCGTGATCGGTGCGCTGGGCGCCATGGGCGCGGCGCTGGGGCTGCTGGTGTTCCCGCTGTTCCGCCAGCAGTACGGGCTGGAGAACACCTTCCTCATCCTGTCCGTGGTGCCGCTGCTGGCCAGCATCGTCTGCTTTTCCATCCGCTGGGACCCCACGCGCACCACCGTGAACCCCGACGACGAGCCCGGCGCGCCCCAGTTCGCGGACGACGCCGCCCCGCCCGCCAAGGTCGCTCAAACCACCGCCTGAAAGAGACCACCCCATGCACCATGAAGCCGTGATCCTTTGCATAGACGAAGGCACCTCGGGCACGCGCGCCGCCGTCGTGGGACGCGACGGGCAGGTGTCCGCCCAGGACTATCTGCCGCTGGAAATCCACTGCCCGCGCCCCGGCGTGGTCGAGCAGGACGCCGACCTGCTTCTGGAGCGCACGCTGGACGTGTGCCGCCGCGCCATCGCCCGCGCACAGGGCTGCGGCCAGCAGATCGTGGCCCTGGCCATTGCCAACCAGCGCTGCTCGGCCGTGCTCTGGGATACGGTCACAGGCCGGTCGCTGGCGCCCATCATGGTCTGGCAGGACTCGCGCTACCGCGACGAACTGGCCCTGCTGGCCGGCGACTGGGATGCCCGGCTGATCCGCCACGCGGGCCGGCCCGTGGGCGTGCGTTCGCCCTACCTGTGGGCCGCGCGCAAGCTGCGTGAGGATGCGGCCGTGGCCCGTGCCTGGCAGCAGCGCCGCCTGGCCTTCGGCACCATCGACTCCTGGCTGCTGTGGCATCTGTCGGATGCGCGCGCCGTGGTCACCACGCCCACCAATGTGACCTCGGGCAACGCCTATGCATTGGGCGATCACCGTTATCTGCAGGACTGGCTGGACGCGCTGGAGTTTCCCGCCGAACTGCTGCCCCGCCTGTGCGAGGACGTGCAGGACTTCGGCCGCACGCGCACCGAGCTGCTGGGCCTGGCCGTGCCCATCCTGGCCTGCGCAGGCGACCAGCATGCGGCCGCCGTGGGCCTGGGCTGCCTGGAGCGTGGCCAGGCGCTGTGCGTGCATGGCACGGGCAGCTTCGTCGATGTGCTCACGGGAACAAAGCTGCCCGCGCATGACGCGGCCCATGAAAGCTCGCTGACCATGACGGCGCGGCGCATGGGCGGTGTCTCGCGCTATGCCATCGAGACCTATGTGCCCACCACGGGCTCGGCGCTCAACTGGATCTGCGAGAAGCTGCAGTGGTTCGACAACCCGCAGCAGATCAGCGCCTTGGCCCGCGAGGCCGAGACGCCGGCCGACCTGGTCTTCATCCCCGCGCTCACGGGCCTGCGCCTGCCGGCCATGGAGCCGGGCGCGCGGGCCTCGATCTCGGGCGTGTCCATGGCCACCTCGCGGCCGCAGCTGGCGCGCTCCATCCTCGAAGGCATTGCGCATTCCGTGGCCTCCTGCGTGCAGGCGGACGAGGCGGCCTCGGGCACCGAGGTGGGCGAGCTGCTGGTGGGCGGCGGCCTGTCGGGCAGCGATGCGCTGCTGCAGATCCAGGCCGACCTGGGCGGCCTGCCCGTGCGCCGCCTGGCCGATACCGACAAGGCCAGCCTGCGCGGCATCGCCTTCATGGCCGGCAGCGCAGGCCTGCTGTGGGACGGGCTGGAGCAGGCCTGCGCCACGCTGCGCACCGAAGCGGTCTTCACCCCGCGCATGGCCGCCGACGAGCGCGGCGAGCGCCGCCGCATCTGGCGCGCCCGCGTGGGCGACGAACTGGCCCGCGCCCGGGCCCCCGGGCGCAGCGCCGCCCTGGAGGGCTGCGCATGATGCAATGGCCCTTTGGCAAGGAGCGCAGGGACAGCGCCGCACTGACCCAGACCGCGCCGCTGCAGCTGCAGCGCGCGGACCAGCTCGCGCGGCTGGGCGACGAGGCCTTCGACCTGCTGGTCATCGGCGGCGGCATCACCGGCGCCTATGCGGCGCTGGACGCCAGCCTGCGCGGCCTGCGCGTGGCGCTGGTGGAGAAGGACGACTTCGCCTCGGGCACCTCGTCCAAGTCCTCCAAGATGGTGCACGGCGGCCTGCGCTACATCGAGCAGGGCAACCTGGGGCTGGTGCGGCACTCGCTGCTGGAACGCCAGCGCCTGCGCCGCAATGCGCGGCACCTGGTGCAGCGCCTGCCCTTCCTGTTTCCCGTGATGGAGCGCGACGGCGTCTTCGACGCCCGCCTGGCCAAGGCCTTCGGCAGCCTGTTGTGGACCTATGACCTGGCCGGCGGCTGGCGCGAAGGCATCCTGCACCGCAAGCTCGGCAAGGCCGAGGTGCTGTCGCACTGCCCGAGCTTTCGCGAAGAGCAGCTCCTGGGCGGCTACATGTACTTCGACGCGCGCGTGGACGATGCGCGGCTCACGCTGGCCGTGGCGCGCACGGCGGCCTTCCATGGCGCGGCCGTGCTCAACCACTGCCAGGCCACCGCCGTCACGCGCAACGCCCACGGCCGCGTGGACGGCGCCATCGTCCAGGCCGATGGCCGCGAGATCACGGTGCGCGCGCGCAGCGTGGTCATGGCCACGGGCGTGTGGCTGCGCGACTGGGATGGCCGCAAGCCCGGCCAGGAGCCCCGGCTGCACGTGCGCCCCGCCAAGGGCGTGCACGTGGCCATTCCCTGGCTGCGCATACGCAACGACTGCACCGTCACCATTCCCGTGCCGGGCCGCAGCCGGCGCGCCACCATCACGCGCTGGGGCGATGTCTCCTACCTGGGCACCACCGACGAGGACTACGCAGGCGGCCTGGACGATGTGCACTGCACGCGCACCGAGCTGGACTTCCTGCTCGAAGGCGCCCGATCGGCGCTCAAGGTGGACCTGTCGCCCGAGGACGTGGTTGGCTCCATCGCTGGCTGCCGCCCCCTGGTCGGCCCGCCCGGCGGCAAGACCGTGGAGATGAAGCGCAACCACGAAATCCATGTGGCGGCCGACGGCCTGGTCACCATCGTTGGCGGCAAGCTCACCACCTCGCGCCACATGGCCGAGCAGACCGTGGACGCCGTGGAAAAACTGCTGGGCCGGCGCACGCGCTGCACCACCACCTCGGCCTTTGTGCTGGGTGCGGCCGGCTACGACGCCCAGGCCATCACGGCCACGGGCGGCCTGTCGGCCCACCTGGGCGAGCGCTACGGCACGGAGGCGCGCTTCGTCAGCGACCTGCTGGCCGCACGCCCCGAACTGGCCCGGCCCATCGTGCAGGGCCTGCCCCATACCGAGGCTGAGGTTCTCTACGCCGTGCGCCATGAAATGGCGGCCAGTGTGGACGACGTGCTCTCGCGCCGCCTGCGCGCCCGCCTCATGGCGCGCGATGCCTCGGCCCACGCCGCGCAGCGCGTGGGCGACATCCTGGCCGATGAACTGGGGCTGACACCCGCGCAGGTGGCGCAACAGGTCCACGACTACCGCCGCGCCGTGGAGCGCGAAAAACAGATTTTGATGGGAGACATCCAATGCTGAGCAAAGACGCAATCGCCCGCGGCTACAACCGCCGCAACTACGTGGTGGGCGCCCCCACGACACCGGGCTGGGCGGCGCAAGCCGCACCTGCAGCCGACCGCCCTGCCTCCGAAGGTCCTGCCTGCGGCCTGCAGCACGAACCCGTGGCCGTGCCCGAGGCCGCGCTCGCCGCGCTGCGCGCCGCCTGCGACCGCGTGCAGACCGAGCGCGCCGACATCGTCGCCGGCACGCGCGACTGGTGGGCGCGCACCATGGTGGCCGAGACCTCGGGCCACCCGGCCACGCCACAGGCCGTCATCGCCCATGCATCCACCGTGGAGCAGGTGCAGGCCGTGATGCGCATTGCCGATGCGCACGCCATTCCCGTCACCGTCTCGGCCGGGCGCAGCAACGTCACGGGCGCGGCCCTGCCCCTGCGCGGCGGCATCGTGCTGGACCTGTGCGAACTCAACCGTTTCATCGCCATGGACGAGCAAAGCCAGATCGTCGAGGTCGAAGCCGGCATGTTCGGCGACGTGTTCGAGGAAACCATCCAGCGCCGCCACGGCATGACCATGGGCCACTGGCCCTCGTCCTTCGGCATCAGCACCGTGGGCGGCTGGGTGGCCTGCCGGGGCGCGGGCCAGCTGTCCACGCGCTACGGAAAGATCGAGGACATGGTCCACGGCATGGACGTGGTGCTGGCCGATGGCCGCCTCGTCACCGTGGGCGGCTACGCGCGCGCGGCCATCGGGCCGGACCTGCAGCAGCTGTTCATCGGCTCGGAAGGCACGCTGGGCGTGATCGTGCGCATCCGCTTCAAGCTGCACCGCCTGCCCGACCACGGCCGCGCCATCGCCTATGGCTTTGCCAGCTTTGCCCAGGGCCTGGAGGCCTGCCGCCAGATCCTGCAGCAAGGCGCCAACCCCGCCGCGCTGCGGCTGTATGACGCGCTGGAAAGCGGCGTGCAATTCGGCCGCAGCGACCTCAACGTGCTGCTGATCGCCGACGAAGGCGCGCCCGAGATCGTCGATGCCGTCATGGCCATCTGCGAGCGTGTGTGTGCACCCTTGGGTGAACGGCTGGACGGCGCCGCCACCCTGGAGCGCTGGCTGGACACGCGCTACCTGACCGGCAAGAGCGCCGAGGGCTTCAAGAAAGGCCCGGGCTTCGTCGCCGACACGCTGGAGATGTGCGGCCCCTGGAAAGACCTGCCGGCCATCTACGAGGAAGTGGTCGCCGCCCTGCAGGCCATCCCCGGCACCCTGGCCGGCTCGGCCCACCAGTCGCATGCCTATGTGGATGGCGCCTGCCTGTACTTTTCGCTGCGCGGCGAGGTGGCCGTGGACCAGCGTGCCCAGTGGTACCGCGCAGCCTGGGACGCGGCCAACGCCGTGCTGCTGCGCCACGGCGCCACGCTCAGCCACCACCACGGCGTGGGCCTGCTGCGCGCGCCCTACATGCGGCAGTCGCGGGGCCCGGCCTTTGCCCTGCTGGAGGCCACCAAGCGCATGCTGGACCCCAAGAACCTGCTCAACCCCGGCAAGCTGGGGCTGGACCTCTGACATGGGCCGCCCGGACAACTCCCTGGGCGCGCGGCTGGCGCGCCGCCCCGTCATCGCCACCCTGTACGGGGCCGAGCAGATGGACGCGCTGCTGGCCAGCCAGGCCGAAGTCGCCATCGTCGCCAACATCGAACTGCGCCGCCTGCGCTCGGTGATCTCCACCATCACCGGGGCGGGCAAGATCGCCATCGTCAACATCGACAGCTGCGACGGCATCTCGCCCGACAAGGGCGGCGTGGACTACCTTGTGGACCTGGGCGCCAGCAGCCTGCTGTCCACGCGCGTGGCCACCATCCAGCGCGCCAACAAGGCCGGGCTGCTGACCATGCAAAAAGTCTTCGTCACCGACCGCTCCACCTGGCCGCGCAGCATCAAGGCCGTGGAGCAGAGCGACCCCAACCTCGTGCAGATCATGCCCGCCCCCATGCTGGCCCACATCACCGAGGCCGAGCGCCGCATCCTGCCGCCCCTGGTGGCCTCGGGCTTCGTCTGCAGCCAGGAGCAGGTCCAGCAGGCGCTGGCCGGTGGTGCGATTGCGGTGTCTACCAGCGACAGTGGGCTGTGGTGAGGTGGGCCCTAGGCCGTGCGCGACGCGGCCGGCCCGCGCGCCTCCACCCAGCGGAACAGCGGCGCCACCAGCAGCAGCACGGCGATCAGCCGGCAGACCTGGAAGGCCGTGACCACGGGCACGCCCAGCTGCAGCACCTTGGCGGTGATGGCCATCTCGGTGATGCCGCCCGGCGAGGTGCCCAGCAGCAGCGTGACCCAGGGCAGGTCCACGGCCAGGTGCAGCAGCCAGGCGAAGCCCGCGCAGATCGCCATGAGCCCCACGGTGCCCACGGCCACGGAGCCCAGCCAGCGCGGCGCGGTGTGCAGGAATTCGCGCTTGAAGCGCACGCCCAGGCTGATGCCGATCACCAGCTGCGCCACATTGACCAGGGCCTGGGGCACGGCCGACAGTTCCTGGCCGCACATGGTCAGCAGCATGGACACCAGCAGCGCGCCCAGGAACCAGGGGTTGGCCCGCTTGAGCCGGTCCATGGCCCAGGCGCCCAGGCCCGTGAGCACGGCCAGCAGCGCCAGCCCCGGCCATTCGACGATGCGGATGCTGGGCGGCGTCAGCCCCTCCAGCCCGTGCAGGCCGCTCCACTGCAGCGCAAACGGAATGCTCACGGTGACGATGACCAGGCGCAGGCTGTGGCTGGCCGCCACCAGGTCGGTGCGCGCGTTCTCGCGCTCGGCCAGCAGCGTCATTTCAGAGGCCGCGCCAATGGCGCCCGCGAAATAGGTGGTGGCGCGCATCTCGCCAGCCGGTATCTGCGGCATGCGCGGCGCATGCACGCGGTACAGCCAGGCGCCGAAGCCCCAGCCCAGCAGCAGCGCCCAGACGATGGCCACGGCAATCGCCCACCACAGCCCCGCGATCAACTGCACCACGGCCGGCGTGAAATACAGGCCCAGCGAGGCGCCGATGATCCACTGCCCGCCGTTGCGCAGCCGGCCCGCGCTGGCCGTGGGCGCGCCCAGGATGGAGGCCAGCGAGGTGGCGATCAGCGGCCCCAGCATCCAGGGCAGCGGCGTGCGCAGCCACAGGCACAGCTGGGCGGCGGCAAAGGCGCCCAGCAGGGTCAGTGCGATGCGAAGCAGGAAAATGGGGCGGCGCTCGGGCATGGCAGGCGAGGCGGGGCAGGTTCAAAGCCTGCGAGTATCGCCGCGCCGGCTCCCGCGCGCTGCCGGCGGCGCTATCTCCGTGACAGGTCAGCGCCGCGCCGCACGGCCATCTCACGGCCCATGGCCGCCTGCGTTGCCTCTGGCAGCAGGCCGCGCGCCTGGGGGTAGGCCAGCCGCTCTTCATTCTCGACATGGCTGGCATAGCAGGCCGCGAAGCGTTCGAACACCGCCTCGTCAGCCGCGCCAAAGCCCTGGCAACGCCCCTCGGCCATGTCCAGCAGCGGCTGGCGCGCCAGCGCCCAGTCGGCGCTCATCAGGCCGTGCTCACGCTGCAGGCGCTGCACCAGGGCCACGGTCTGCGCATCGCCCTGCTCCAGCAGCGGCGGGAAGACATGCAGCTCCTCGTCCTCATGGTGCAGCGGCGCCGCCTGGTCGAAGTAGCGCAGGATGTCGCGCGCCGCGTGGCGTGCGCTGTCGTCGCAACCTTTGGTCTGGAGATGCACGCGCAACCGGTCCAGCAGCGCCAGCATGCGCAGCACGCGCTCGTGGCAGGCTTCGAGCATCTCGAAGGGCTGGTCGAAGCCCGTGCCGGGCGCGCGCCAGCCGGGCACGGCATCGCCCTGCGGGCGCGGGGCCACGGCAACTTTCACCCACAGCTCCCCAGATGGCCGCAGGCCGTGCAGTACTCGCAGCCGTCCTTGCGGATCACGGCATGGGCGCCGCATTCCTCGCATTTGCGGCCGGCCATGACCATGGAGTCGGTGGCCAGGGCCTCGGGCTCGGGCAGCGGCGATGGCGCGGGCGGCGCGCCGCTGCCGCGCCGGGCCAGAATGTTCTGCACCGCATAGGCGATGGCGGCCACCTCGGAGTCGTGCCACATGGGCACGCGCGCGCCGTCGTCGCGCTGGTGGGTGCCCAGGCGCACGGGGCCCCGGTCCCAGGCCACCTTGCGCATATCGCTGAGGGCGCGCTCCAGGAAGCCGCCGCGCGCGGCCAGTGACAGCAGGCGCATGCTGGAGGTCACCCATTGCTGGGATTCGCCGCTCTGGCCCACGGGCATGAAGAATTCGATGGCGCGGTCCACCGTGCGGCCATCGGGCAGGACCACGGGCAGGAAGGAGACGACCAGGTACAGGCGCTTGGGGCCTTGCTGGGTCCAGTACTCGATCTTCTCGGCCACGGCGTCCAGCGCGCCCTGCGGGCGGCTTTCTATCACGGTGCGCAGCGGGTCGGGAGCGGAAGCCGAGGCCCCTGCCGGCGCGGGGGAGGCCGGCTTTTCAGCAGATTCGGGCGCATGGGTCTCGAGCACGGCGCCGAGGATGGTGTTGGGCCGGTAGGTGGCCAGGCCCTTGAGGCCGGCCTTCCAGGCCTGTCGGTACAGGTCCTTGAAGTCCTCGTAGGGATAGTCGGCTGCCACGTTGACGGTCTTGGAAATCGCCGTGTCCACGAAGGGCTGCACGGCCTGCATCATGGCGATGTGGCCGGCCGCAGGCATCTGCAGCGCGCTGACGAAGTACGCGGGCAGCTGCTGCACGTCGCCGCCCAGCGAGCGGTACAGGCGCCAGGCATGGTCTTCGACCGCGTACTCGGCGCTGCCGCCATCGGCCGTGCGTTTCTTGCGCTTGTAGGTCCAGGAGAACGGCGGCTCTATGCCGTTGGAAGCGTTGTCGGCAAAGGCCAGGCTGACCGTGCCCGTGGGCGCGATGGACAGCAGGTGACTGTTGCGTATGCCGTGCGTGCGTATGCGCTGGCGCAGCGCCTCGGGCAGGCGGCTGGCGAAGGTGCCTTCGGCCAGGTAGCCATCGGCGTCGAACTTGGGGAAGGCCCCCTTCTCGCGCGCCAGCTCCACCGAGGCGCCATAGGCCGCATCGCGCATGCGCTCGGCAATGCGCGCGGCCATGGCCCGGCCCTCGGGCGCGTCGTAGCGCAGGCGCAGCATGGCCAGCGCATTGCCCATGCCCGTGAAGCCCACGCCGATGCGCCGCTTGGCCTCGCTTTCCTCGCGCTGCTGCGGCAGCGGCCACCAGGTCAGCTCCAGCACGTTGTCCAGCGCACGCACCTGCACGGCCACGGCGCGCTCGAAGGCCTCGAAGTCGAACACAGGCTCGCCCGCGAAGCCGAACGGATGGCGCACGAAGCGCGTGAGGATGACGGGGCCGAGGTCGCAGCAGCCGTAGGAGGGAAGCGGCTGTTCGCCGCAAGGATTCGTCGCCGCGATCTCCTCGCAGTAGCGCAGGTTGTTGTCGTCGTTGATGTGGTCCAGGAAGAGGATGCCGGGCTCGGCGAAGTCGTAGGCCGAGCGCATGATGGTGTCCCACAGCGTGCGGGCGGGCAGGGTCTGGTAGACCCACTGGCCGTCGGCGCGCTGGTGGGCACCCTGCTCCAGCAGGGCGGTGCCGGGGCGGGCGCGGTGCACCAGGTGCCAGGGCTGGTCTTCGGCCACGGCTTGCATGAAGGCGTCGCTGACGCCGACCGAGACGTTGAAGTTGTTCCAGCGGCCCGGCGTGCGCTTGGCGGTGATGAATTCGAGCACGTCGGGGTGGTCGATGCGCAGCACGCCCATCTGGGCGCCGCGCCGCGCGCCCGCGCTTTCCACGGTGGCGCAGGACTGGTCGAAGACGTTGATGTAGCTGCACGGGCCCGAGGCCAGCGAGGCGGTGGCGCGCACCTCGGCGCCACGGGGGCGGATGCGCGAGAAGTCGTAGCCCACGCCGCCGCCACGGCGCATGGTTTCGGCGGCTTCGCGCAGGGCTTCGTAGATGCCGGGGTAGCCGCCGTCGTCCACGCCCTGGATGCAGTCGCCCACGGGCTGCACGAAGCAGTTGATCAGCGTGGCCTGCAGGTCGGTGCCGGCCGCGCTCATGATGCGCCCCGCGCCTATGGCGCCGGCCTGCAGGTTGGCCAGGAACAGGGCCTCGCATTCGGCGCGGCGCGCCTCGGGCTCGACCGAGGCCAGGGCGCGGGCCACGCGGGCGTAGAGCTCGCCCACGCCGGTCTCGCCGTCCTTGAGGTATTTCTCGCGCAGCACATCGAGGCTGATGGGCTGCAGATCCGCCGCGTCCTGCGCGCGGCCCAGGTTTTCGCGATGCATTGGCATGGCTCCCGTGTTGACTTGCCTGCCGCCGTCCCTGGCACTTGCTCGGGCCTCAGTCGACAAGCACTTGTCCATCATGCTCCACGTAGGGCGCGTAGGGCGCGTACGGCCCGGTGCCGCTGTGCGGAGCTTGAGATGCCGCAACAAAGCGGCCGGTCTGGACATCGAAGACATGGACTTCGCCGTCTTCGATGACATAGTGCCATCCGTGCAGGCTGAGCTGCCCGGCCTCTACCCGCGATCGCACCATGGGATAGTCCATCAGCCGTTCGAGCTGCAGCACGACGGCGCGCTGCTCGGTGCGGCGCAGCGCCTCGGGGCCGGCCTGCACGGGCAGCACGGCCTCGCGGCCCAGGTCCAGCCAGCGCTGCAGGTTGCGCGCCTCGGGCGAGACTTCTCCATACAGGGCCTTGATGGCTCCGCAGTGGCTGTGGCCGCAGACCACGATGCGGCTGACCTGCAGGTTGAGCACGGCGAATTCGATGGCCGCCGCCGTGCCGTGGTGGCCGTGCGATCCGTCGTACGGCGGCACGAAGGCGCCCACGTTGCGCACCAGGAACAGCTCGCCCGGCGGCGCCCCCGTGAGCAGGTAGGGCACCAGGCGCGAGTCCGAGCAGCCGATGAACAGCGTGGTCGGGTGCTGGCCCTCGTCGACCAGGGTGCGGAACTGCGCGCGGTACTGCGGGAAGGCGTGCTCGTGGAAGCGCCGCAGGCGCAGCAGCAGTTCGTCGTCGGGCATGGGCACTTCCCCGGCTATTGCACCAGCGGCGAGTCGGCCGCAGCGATGCGCACGCCCACCACTTCGGACTGGCCGGCCAGCAGTTGCAGGTACTGGTGGAGCGCGCTCACCCAGGTCTGCTGGTGCAGGGCCTGGGCGACGGCCGGGCGCGCCTGCTGCCAGTCGGGCAGAACGCCCGCCTCGCGCGCGCAGACCTCGACCACGTGCAGGCCGAAGCGGCTGTGCACCAGGCGCGGCAGCACGCCGATTTCCTGGGAGGCAAAGACATCGCGCGCGAATTCGGGTGCGCAGTCGCTGCGGCCCAGCCAGCCCAGTTCGCCGCCATGCTGGCCGCTGGGGCAGTTGGACCATTGGCGCGCGGCCTCGGCAAAGCGCAGGCCGGCGTCGTCGGCGCAGCGCAGCTCGATCAGCAGGGCCTCGGCCCGCTGGGTGAGGGCGCGCACGTCCACGCCGGGCGTGACGGCAAACAGCACGTGGCGCAGGCGCACGCGCTCGCCCTGGGCGAAGCGCGCGGGGTTGGCATCGAAGTGGCGGCGGCAGGCGTCCTCGCCGGGCTCGGGCAGGTGCAGCGATTGCTCCAGCAGCTGCTCTATGGCCTGGGAGGCGCGCTCGCTGATGACGCCGTCGTCGCCGGCCGCATCATCGGCGCCCAGCAGGCCTTCGCGCTGGGCCGCCTGGCGCAGCAGCTCGGTGCAGGCGCGCTGGCGCAGTTCGCGCTCGGGCGGGCGCTGTCCGGGTGCGTGCAGCGGCGTGTTGTTGATGCGGGCCACCTCGGCCCCGGCCTCGCCCACGGGCTGGAAGGCCGGCACTTCGGGAATCGCCGGGAGATCCCCCATCGGGGCAGAAGAAGTAGAAGAAGGGGTTGAAGACGCGCAGCCGCAGTGGCCGCCGCCCGATCCGTTGCATCCATGTTCCATGTCGATCTCCTCAATGGCCGGGCTTGGCGTCACGGCGTGCCGACGATGCGGGCAGGCCCAGGCGGCGCGAGCGCACCAGCTGATAGGGGCGCAGCAGGTAGACCAGGGTGCCGAAGCCGCTCCAGACATGGACCAGGCGCGTGAAGGGGAAGACCAGGAAGATGCTCATGCCCAGGAACATGTGGGCCTTGAACACCCAGCCGGCCTCGGCCAGCAGTTCGGCTGCGCCGCCACGGAAGGTGACGATGCGCTGCGCCCATTCGGCCAGGGCCATCATCATGGAGCCGTCCATGTGCTTTGCAGACAGCGGGATGGTGGCCAGGCCCAGCAGCAGCTGCAGCCACAGCAGCCAGAGGATGGCGATGTCGCTGAACCTGGAGTGGGCGCGGATGCGCACGTCCGACAGCCGGCGGTGCAGCAAGATGGTGAGGCCGATGAAGCCCAGCGTGCCCGCGATGCCACCGCTGACCATGGCCAGCAGCTGCTTGGCGCCTGCGGCCATGAAGGGCTCGTAGACGAAGTGCGGCGTGAGCATGCCCACGGTGTGGCCGAAGAACAGGAACAGCACGCCGATGTGGAACAGGTTGCTGCCCCAGCGCAGGCTGCCGCTGCGCAGCAGCTGCGATGAGTCGCTCTTCCAGGTGTACTGGTCGCGGTCGAAGCGCAGCCAGCTGCCGATGAAGAACACGGCCAGGCAGATGTATGGGTAGAGGCCGAAGAGCAGGTGGTCTATCCAGGAGGGGGTCATGTCAGGCTCCTTTGGCGGGGTCCTTGGGCTTGGGGCGCCGCCGTGCGGCGCACGAAATGCACGGGCTGCTCGGCGCCGGGGCGCGATTGGCCCTGGCTGCTGCAGCCGTCGAAGGCGGCGGGTTCGGCCCAGGCCTCGTCCATGGCGGGCTCGGGGCGGATTTCCACGCGCTCGGCCCTGTGGCCGGTGATCTCCAGCACGGCCGCGATCACGCTGGCGTAGGGGCTGTCGCGCCGCGCCAGCGCCGTGAACAGGGCGTTGAGGATGTGGGCCATCTCGCCCAGGAATCCACGGGCGATGGCCGGCGGCTGGGTGGAGGCGAACTCCAGCACCACGGCCAGGTGGTCGGGCAGTTCGTCGGCCTCGAAGGCCAGGCCCGCGCGCTCGTAGGTCTGCTGCAGGTCGATCAGCGCCGGGCCCCGGTCGGCCGAGTCGCCGTGCACATGCTCGAACAGGTGCAGCGAGGTCTGGTGGCCCCGGTCGAAGGTGTCCACGTAGCGGGCCTCGGCCTCGAAGGGGTCCATGGCCTGCAGCTGCTCGGCCAGCTGCTGCAACTCGCGCAGCCGCGCGGGCGCCACGGATTGCTCCAGGCGCAGGGCGTCGATCAGGCCCGGCAGCAGGGCGCGCAGCTCGGCGCCGGGGTAGCCGATGAGGCAGGCCAGCGCGCGCAGCGTCAGGCGCACGGGGGAGGAGGTGTTGTGATTGAACATGGCGGCAGTCCTCACATTTGCGCGCGGATGGGGATGGTGCGCGGCTTCTTGCCGCCGAACAGGCTGGCGTCGGTGCTGCCGTCGGAGCAGCCGTTGCCGAACGAGAAGCCGCAGCCGCCGCGCAAATCGAACGCGCTTTCGGCGTATTCGCGGTGGGCCGAGGGGATGACGAAGCGGTCCTCGTAGTTGGCGATCGCCATGGTCTGGTACATGTCCTCGACCTCGTCCACCGTCAGTCCCGCGTACTGGAGCACGGCCAGGTTCTGTTCCTGGTCCACGTGCTTGCTGCGCTGGTACGCGCGCATGGCCAGCATGCGCTCGAGCGCGCGCACCACGGGCGTGGTGTCGCCGGCGGTGAGCAGGTTGGCCAGGTACTGCACGGGGATGCGCAGCTGCGAGACATCGGGCAGGTCGCCATTGATGGGGCTGCGGCCGACACTGTCGAGATGCCCGGCGTTCGCCGCCGAGGTGATGGGCGACAGCGGCGGCACATACCAGACCATGGGCAGGGTGCGGTACTCGGGGTGCAGCGGCAGGGCCACCTTCCAGTCCACGGCCATCTTGTAGACGGGGCTGGACTGGGCAGCCTCGATCCAGGCGTCGGGGATGCCGTCGATGCGGGCCTGGCGGATGACCTCGGGGTCATTGGGGTCCAGGAAGATGTCCAGCTGCGCCTGGTAGAGATCGCGGTCGCGCTCCACGCTGGCCGCTTCCTCGATGCGGTCGGCGTCGTACAGCAGCACGCCCAGGTAGCGGATGCGGCCCACGCAGGTTTCGGAGCAGACGGTGGGCTGGCCGGCCTCGATGCGCGGGTAGCAGAAGATGCATTTTTCGGCCTTGCCGCTTTGCCAGTTGTAGTAGATCTTCTTGTAGGGGCAGCCCGAGACGCACATGCGCCAGCCGCGGCACTTGTCCTGGTCGATGAGGACGATGCCGTCCTCCTCGCGCTTGTAGATCGAGCCCGAGGGGCAGGACGCCACGCAGGCCGGGTTCAGGCAGTGCTCGCACAGGCGCGGCAGGTACATCATGAAGGTGTTCTCGAACTGGCCGTAGATGTCCTTCTGGATCTGCTCGAAGTTCACGTCATGGCTGCGCTTGCTGAATTCGCCGCCCAGGATTTCCTCCCAGTTCGGACCCCATTCGATCTTCTCCATGCGCTGGCCCGAGATCAGGCTGCGTGCGCGCGCCGTGGGCGCGGCCTTGCTTTCCCTGGCCGACTGCAGGTGCTCGTAGTCGTAGGTGAAGGGTTCGTAGTAGTCGTCGATCTGGGGCAGGTTGGGGTTGGCGAAGATGCGCATCAACAGGCTCCACTTGCCGCCCTGGCGGGGCGCGATGGAGCCGTCCGTGCGGCGCATCCAGCCGCCGTTCCACTTGGCCTGGTTTTCCCACTCGCGCGGGTAGCCGATGCCGGGCTTGGTCTCGACGTTGTTGAACCAGGCGTATTCGACGCCGGGGCGGCTGGTCCAGACGTTCTTGCAGGTGACGGAGCAGGTGTGGCAGCCGATGCACTTGTCCAGGTTCAGCACCATGCCGATCTGTGCGCGGATTTTCATCGTGTTTGTCCTTTCAACGTGTGTGCACGTTTTCTTCGAGGGGTGCGCGTGGCACCTTGAAACCGCAGGCTTTGCGGAGTAGCGGTCCCATATCGGGGACAGCAAGCAAGGGCCGCCCCGCAGCGAGGCTGTCGTCCCCCTCCCGCGTAGCGAGAGAGGGGGAAGGCGCGTAGCGACTCAGGGGGTGTTCACCTCTTCATCCAGCCAATCTATGCGGCGCATCTTGCGCACCAGGACAAATTCGTCACGGTTGGTGCCGATGGTTCCGTAGTAGTTGAAGCCGTAGCTGTACTGCGCGTAGCCGCCGATCATGTGGGTGGGCTTGAGCACGATGCGCGTGACCGAGTTGTGGATGCCGCCGCGCGTGCCGGTGATCTCCGAGCCCGGCGTGTTGATGGTCTTCTCCTGCGCGTGGTACATCATCACCATGCCCGGCTTGACGCGCTGGCTGACCACGGCCCGCGCCGCGATGGCGCCGTTGGCGTTGTACAGCTCCACCCAGTCGTTGTCGGCGATGCCGGCGCTCTTGGCGTCGTCCTCGCTGAGCCAGACGATGGGGCCGCCACGCGCCAGCGTGAGCATCATCAGGTTGTCGCCATAGGTGGAGTGGATGCCCCACTTCTGGTGCGGCGTGATGAAGTTCAGCGCGATCTCGGGGTGGCCGTTGGGCTTTTGGCCCTGCACTTCCTGCAGCGCCTTCATGTGCACGGGCGGGCGGTAGCTGACGAAGCCTTCGCCGAAGTCGCGCATCCACGGATGGTCCTGGTAGAACTGCTGGCGGCCGGTGAGGGTGCGCCATGGGATCAGCTCATGCACGTTGGTGTAGCAGGCGTTGTAGCTGACCTTCTCGCTTTCCAGGCCCGACCAGGTGGGCGAGCTGATGATCTTGCGCGGCTGGGCCTGGATGTCGCGAAAGCGGATCTTCTCGTCCTCGCGGTGCAGGGCCAGGTGGGCGTGCTCGCGCCCCGTCTGCTTCGACAGCGCCTCCCAGGCCTTGACGGCCACGTGGCCGTTGGTCTCGGGCGCCAGCATCATCACCACCTCGGTGGCGTCGATGTCGGTGACGATGCGCGGGCGGCCCTGGCTCACGCCTTCCTCGCGCACCAGGCCGTTGAGCTCGCCCAGCTGCTCCACCTCGGTCTCGGTGTTCCAGCCGATGCCCTTGCCGCCGTTGCCCAGCCTGTCCATCAGCGGGCCCAGGGCCGTGAAGCGCTTGTAGAGGTTGGGATAGTCGCGCTCGACCACGGCAATCTGCGGCGCGGTCTTGCCGGGGATCAGGGCGCACTCGCCCTTCTTCCAGTCGCGCACGCCATCGGGCTGGGCCAGCTCGGCGGGGGTGTCGTGCATCAGCGGCGTGAGCACCACGTCCTTTTCCACGCCCAGGTGGCCCACGCAGACCTCGCTGAAGGACTTGGCGAAGCCCTTGTAGATCTCCCAGTCGCTCCTGGCCTGCCAGGCCGGGTCCACGGCCGCCGACAGCGGATGGATGAAGGGGTGCATGTCGCTGGTGTTGAGGTCGTTCTTCTCATACCAGGTGGCCGTGGGCAGGACGATGTCCGAGTACAGGCAGGTGGTGCTCATGCGGAAGTCCAGCGTGACCAGCAGGTCCAGCTTGCCTTCGGGCGCCTTGTCGTGCCAGCGCACTTCCTGCGGCTTGGCCGAATGGCCGGCGCCGGGCCGCCCCAAGCCGGCCGCCCCCTGGGAGGAGGCGCGCAGCGCATCGGGGGGGTCTTGTTCTCCAAGGTCTTTTCCTTGCACGCCATGGGTGGTGCCCAGCAGGTGCTTGAGGAAGTACTCGTGGCCCTTGCCCGAGCTGCCCAGGATGTTGGAGCGCCACACGAACATGTTGCGCGGCCAGTTGGCCGGGTGGTCGGGGTCCTCGCAGCTCATGGACAGCGAGCCGTCCTGCAGGGACTGCACCACGTGGTCCTTCACGTCCAGGCCCTGGGCCTGGGCGTCGCGCACCAGCTGCAGCGGGTTGGCCTGCAGCTGCGGGGCGCTGGGCAGCCAGCCCATGCGCTCGGCGCGCACGTTGTAGTCGATCATGGCGCCGCCGTACTGGCTGCGGTCGGCCAGCGGGGACAGCACCTCTTCCACACCCAGCTTCTCGTAGCGCCACTGGTCGGTGTGGGCGTAGAAGAAGCTGGTGGAGTTCATCTGGCGCGGCGGGCGCAGCCAGTCCAGCGCAAAGGCCAGCGCGGTCCAGCCGGTCTGCGGGCGCAGCTTTTCCTGGCCCACGTAGTGCGCCCAGCCGCCGCCGCTCTGGCCTATGCAGCCGCACAGCATCAGCATGTTGATGATGCCGCGGTAGTTCATGTCGCAGTGGTACCAGTGGTTCATGGCCGCGCCGATGATGACCATGGACTTGCCGCGCGTCTTCTCGGCGTTGTCGGCGAACTGGCGCGCAATGGCGATCACCTGGTCACGCGGCACGCCGGTGATCTTTTCCTGCCAGGCCGGGGTGTAGGGCGCATCGGCGTCATAGCCGCCATCAGCGCCCTCGCCTTCCAGGCCGCGGTGGATGCCGTAGTTGCCCGCCAGCAGGTCGAACACGGTGGCCACGATGGCCTCCTCGCCGTCCAGCACCATGCGCGAGACAGGCACGCGGCGCAGCAGCACATCCGTGCCCTGCTCGTTGGCGTCGAAGCCCGGCGACTGCAGGCCGCCGAAGTAGGGGAAGGCCACGTCGGCCACTTCACTGTCCACGCCCTGGCCGTCCAGCACCGAGAGCTTGAGCTGCACGTCATTGCCCGTGCGCGCCTCCTTGGATTCGAGGTTCCACAGGCCCTCGTCGGCGCGGCCGGCCTCGCCCCAGCGAAAGCCGATGGAGCCGTTGGGCAGGGCCACGCCGCCGTCCTCGCCGTAGGCCACGGTCTTCCATTCGGGATTGCTGTCCTGGCCCAGGTGGCCGTCGAAGTCGCTGGCGCGCACATAGCGCTCGGGCACCAGGACCGTGCGGCCATCGGGCAGTTGCTGGCGCTTGAGGCGAATCAGCAGCGGCAGGTCGGTGTAGCGGCGCGCATAGTCCTCGAAATAGGCCGGGCGGCCGCGCTCGCCGAAGTAGAACTCCTTGAGGATGACGTGGCCCATGGCCATGGCCACGGCGGCATCCGTGCCCTGCTTGGGGTGCATCCACAGGTCGGCCAGCTTGGCGACCTCGGAGTAGTCGGGCGTGACGGCCACGACCTTGGCGCCCTTGTAGCGGACCTCGGTGAAGAAGTGGGCATCGGGGGTGCGCGTCTGGGGCACGTTGGAGCCCCAGGCGATGATGAAGTTGGAGTTGTACCAGTCCGCGCTCTCTGGCACGTCGGTCTGCTCGCCCCAGGTCTGGGGGCTGGCCGGCGGCAGGTCGCAGTACCAGTCGTAGAAGCTCATGCACACGCCGCCGATCAGGCTCAGGTAGCGGCTGCCTGCGGCATACGAGATCATGGACATGGCCGGAATCGGCGAGAAGCCGATGATGCGGTCCGGCCCGTGCTTCTTGATGGTGTAGACGTTGGCCGCCGCGATCATGCGGTTGACCTCGTCCCAGCTGCTGCGCACGAAGCCGCCCAGGCCGCGCTGCTTCTGCCACTCGCTGCGCGCATCCGCGTTCTCGACGATGGCGGCCCAGGCATCGACCGGGCTCCTGGCCACGGCCAGGGCGGCGCGCCAGTGCTTGAGCAGCCGGCCGCGCACCATGGGGTATTTGACGCGGTTGGCGCTGTACAGATACCAGCTGTAGCTGGCGCCGCGCGCGCAGCCGCGCGGCTCGTGGTTGGGCAGGTCGGCGCGCGTGCGCGGGTAGTCGGTCTGCTGGGTCTCCCAGGTCACGATGCCGCCCTTGACGTAGATCTTCCACGAGCACGAGCCCGTGCAGTTCACGCCGTGCGTGGAGCGCACCACCTTGTCATGCGCCCAGCGGTCGCGGTAGGCGTCTTCCCAGGTGCGGTCCTCGCCCGTCACCTGGCCATGGCCGTTGGAGAATTCCTGCCGGGGCAGGGAGAAGTAGGAAAGCTTGTCCAGAAAATGGCTCATCGCGGGACTCCTTGTTGTTCGTTGCGGTGCGTTGCTGTTCGGTGCAGTAGTGCCTGCAGCCCGGGGCTCAGCAGGGCATCTCGGCGTTCCTGCGCGCGTAGTACCACCAGGTCACGCCCACGCACAGCACATAGAAGGCGGCAAACACCCACAGCGCCAGCTCGGGCCCGCCCGTGGCGGCGATGGAGCTGCCGTAGCTCTTGGGGATGAAGAAGCCGCCGTAGGCTCCCAGCGCGCCCGCAAAGCCCAGGGCGGCCGCGCCTTCGGTATTGCCCTCCTTGAGGGCATGGGCCTGCGCTTGCTCGCTGGGATGGGCGCCCAGTTCGCGCTGCTTGAGGGCCAGGAAAATCGCCGGGATCATGCTGAAGGTCGATCCGTTGCCGATGCCCGTGGTCAGGAACAGCACCAGGAACATCAGGAAGAAGCCCATGAAGCTGCCCTCGGCAGGGCCGAAGCCCAGCGCGTAGCCGCCGCTGCCCTTGGGCAGGAAATACAGCACGCCCACCACGGCCACGGCCATGACGAGGAAGTTCCAGAACGTCACGCGCGCGCCGCCCGCCTTGTCGGCCAGCCAGCCGCCAAAGGGCCGCGACAGCGCGCCCAGCAGCGGGCCCAGCCAGGCATAGGCCAGCGGGTTGACCGCCGGGAACTGGCTCTTGATCAGCAGCGGAAAGCCGGCGGCAAAGCCGATGAACGAGCCGAAGGTGCCCAGGTACAGCAGGCACATCACCCAGTTGTGCTTGCGCCGGAAGATGGCGGCCTGGGCCGCGAAGCTGGCCTTGGCATCGGCGATGTCGTTCATGCCGAACCAGGCGGCCAGCGAGGCGATGGCGATCCACGGCACCCAGATGAAGGCCGCGTTCTGCGCCCACACCCGGGTGGTCTCGCCGGCCTTGGTGATGGTCTGCGCATCGCCGCCGAAGACGCCGAAGATGCCGGCCGTGATCACCAGCGGGCTCAGGAACTGCACCACCGACACGCCCAGGTTGCCCAGGCCCGCGTTCACGCCCAGGGCCGAGCCCTTGCGCTCCTTGGGAAAGAAGAAGCTGATGTTGGCCATGCTGGAGCTGAAGTTGCCCCCGCCCAGGCCGCACAGCAGGGCCAGGATCAGCATGGTCGGATAGCCGGTGCTGGCGTCCTGCACCGCGTAGCCGATGCCGATGGCCGGGATCAGCAGCGAGGCCGTGGACAGCGCCGTCCAGCGGCGCCCGCCCATCAGCGGCACCATGAAGGAATAGAAGATGCGCAGCGTGGCGCCCGACAGCGCGGGCGCGGCCGCCAGCCAGAACAGCTGGTTGGTGGAGTAGGTGAAGCCCAGCGCGGGCAGGTTCACGGCCACCACGCTCCAGACCTGCCAGATGGCAAAGGCCAGGAACAGGGCGGGCACCGAGATCCAGAGATTGATCCTGGCGATGGCCTCGCCCTCGCGCTCCCAGAACTGCCTGTCCTCGGGGCGCCAGAGGGTCAGCACGCTGCCGGGGCGGCTGCGCGCGGATGCCTTTGCGGCGGTCTTGGTGTTCGCATGCATGTGCAACTCCTGCGGTTCAGCGCGCGGCCGGCTGCACATCGCTGTGGCCGCCGTGG
>JGI25389J43894_1000054_pt1 | contig 17490 bp, 17 predicted proteins | sample GraSoi013_1_20cm_FD_43894 | JGI IMG/M metagenome (IMG submission 43894)
TGCTGATGAAAGCGTTGATGCGTGGATCTGCCGTGGGCTGGGATTCTCGCGGGGGTTGAATGAGGGTTGATGACAATTGGAATGTACGAAGACAATCGTACTATCTTCCGCAACTTCTTGCAGAACGATCCATGTTTTCACCACGCCATGCCCCTGTCTGCCAGATAACTGCCCGCGCCACGCCGCATCAGCAACGTGCGGCATTGCTTCCATGGCACAGTGGCGCCCCATCGACTGGACGATTCATGCTTGCCAACCACCCCGACCGCGAACAGATACGCCTGGAAAACCTGCTCAACGCCCTGGGCAACCCCCTGCGCCTGGCCGTGGTGCGCGCGCTGGCCGCAGGCCATGAGCGCGCCTGCGGCTCGCTCTTGCAAGGCCAGTCCAAATCCACCATGACCCACCACTGGCGCGTGCTGCGCGACAGCGGCGTGATCTGGCAGCGCCCCGATGGCCGGGAAAACCTGCTCTCCCTGCGCCGCGAAGACCTGGATGCGCGCTTTCCCGGCCTGCTGGACGCGCTGCTGCAGGCCCTGGCCGAAGACCCGCTCACCGAACAGGCCACGGCCGCACACCTCAAACCCTGCCCTTGAAGCCCCTGCAACCCAGGCGGAAGCCCTGCGCCCTACCCCTTCACGGCAAGCCCCGCAGCAACGCCCTCATCCGCAAACCGCTTGGCCGCCTTGAGCAGATAGCTCACGGCATAGAGGATGGGGTCGTCGGCCTCGTCGCCATTCAGATGGTCCACCACCTCGACGGCATAGCCTAAATCCACCGCCGTGTCGTGCAGCAGGCCCAGCAGTTCCTTGTCCTGCGGTTCCAGCGACTGCGCCTGATCGGCCTTGGCGTAGTAGATGCGCAGCAGGTCGCGGCAGACGCAGTTGATGGCCGTGACCTTGTGGCGAGCGTGCAGCTCCAGCACTTCGAGGGCAGCGCCCAGGTGCAGGACGGCGTCGATGGCCAGGTCGTCGAGGTTGGGTTGAGAAACGGTGCGGATGTCTTGATCCATCGAAGCCTCCTCTGATGATTGAAGCCTGCGTCTCGGCCTCGTACCGAGCTGTGCCGGATGCAAGGCAGCAGCAGCCCAAGATCAACAAAAGAGTTAAATATAACGTGGTTTAAATTGCATCAAAAACTGACGCTCTTGCCCATGCAAAAGCGTCCTGTCAAACGCGGCCGTCCAGTCGGCGCCACTTCATTTGATGCAGACATTGCCCGGGCTTTCGGCGCGGCGGTGCGCTCCCTTCGCAACGAGCGCGGCATCTCCCAGGAGTCATTGGCCAACCTCGCCGATATCGAGCGTTCTCACATGGGCAAGGTGGAGCGCGGGGAGCACATGCCCACGCTGGTCATCGTGTTCAAGATTGCGCGGGGGTTGGGGTGTGGTACGGCGGAGGTGATGGGGAGGGCTGACGAGGTGTTGAGTGCAGGTACCACGCAAGCGAAACCAGCAGTTCAGTGATTTGCACTAACCGTCGAAGCGACGGCATTTCATCAATGCAGCAATGATCCCTAAGGTCAGCAAACGACAGTGAATTCAACTGGCCTCCAGCTAACCTTGGCTAGTCGGTTCAGGCTGGTTGCAGTCGCTCAATTTGAACATGTGATGAGACCGCTTCAAGTCGGAATGCTGCCAGTGGACTACGCCGAAGCCGGTTGAGATCAACCTCAGTCTCCATCTGCTCGGTTTGCTCGAACGCCCCCGTCAGAACCTCGCAAGCCGTCTTTGCGGTTCTACAACTCCGAGCCTGACCCATGCTTCTGCCTCGCGAACACCCCCCCCAAAACTAGCATGTGCTCTGAGGGCAGGGTCGATTCATTTATCCGACGCGGGGGCCGTGGTGCTCGCAGAAGTGCATAGAAGTACCGGAATGTCTATTCGCCTGTCGCGCAACTTCTGATCTCAGCATCCGCTTCCCGCCGTAGCCGCTCTTCCTTTTCCTTGCGAGCGAGAAGCTCGTCCGCCTGAGGACGCACCCGCCTCAGCACGTTCAATGTCGATTCGTGCGTTAACCAGCTAGCACCTGCATGACACTCCATCTCAGAGTTTTCCGCACGGAACACGCTGAGCTCTTGCTCATCCCTTGGCTCGCGGTTATGGATATGCAGGAATGCTAATTTCACCAGCTCCTCGAAGCTGCTTGAGCGGCCTCCAAAACTCCAGATGTCGGCTTCTAAAAGTTCGCCCACGTTCAGTACGATTTCTGACTGGTCGTTTTTGTACTTGCCAAGGCCTTCCGAGAAAAAGTTAATCTCGGCCTTGTGTGCCTCTACTGCCTGCTTGAACTCTTCGTCATCAAGCAGCATCTTCAAATTTACAACGACCTGATCGGGCTTTGGGAAGATTGCAAAAATCACCTCCTGATAGCCAGTAGCGACCTGCGGAACACCTCCCAAAAGCGCTTTCGCAAAACCCATGTCTAAAGTCCAAGACGACACCTGCTCGTCCAAAGACTGATGACCGAGTAGCTTCCATACCCCTTTCTTGTCCAAAGACATCTGGCGGTAGCAGGTGAGGCTTGTTTGGCGGTACTCGTTGGGGAGCTTGAAGCAATGCTCCTGAAGAGCAAGGGCACGCTTGTGCCGTTGCATTCGGTCCCTCGGTTTTCGTTGCCAGTCGCTGACTGCTTGGATCAACTCAGGGGTAAAGAGATTGTTCGTCATATGGATTGGAAAGGACACGCCGGCGTTCAACTGGGGTCAGTTGCGTATTGATCGGCCCGTCTTTCATTGGTGCGGGAGCGCACGTTAGCCAAAAACGGCCTACTTGAAGAGGAACTTGAACAGCTTGGACAGAAAGCCCTCTGGCTGCTGGTGGCTGCTGGGTCTCGACGGCATTGGCAGCCTTTGCGTATATCGAGGCTGGCCGGTTGGAGGAGTTGACGGTGCTCTGCGCGCAGTAGGCTGCGGTGTGGTCGGCGCGGGCGGCGCAGTTGCCCGAATCTTCGCGAGGATCGCCTCGTTCGGTGACAGCGGCGGCGCTGCAGGCCGGGGAGTCGGCGTCGAAGGCCTCGGTGATGGCGCGATCCTAGTCTGTGTTGCCTGTTGCTTGATACGCGCGAGGGCGTCTTGGTTGGATGCGATGGGTGCGCGCGAGCGGACGCCTGGTCCTGCTAAACGACGCTGAGCTTCGGCCTCGGAGATCAACGTCATCTGGCCGTTGGCGCTGATGCTGATCGAGAGGTGCTTGTAGCCAAACTTGGCGTTGGTATACGGCGGCTCCATCAGGCCCGTGATGGTGAGCCACTTGCCTTCCCACGACTTGTCAGGGTGGTTCTTCAAAATAGCCATGGCCTGTGGCCAGATGGCCACCTTGAAGATTTGGCCTCGCCAGTTTCCGAAGTTGACGAAGATGTAGGGCTTGTCGGACCGCCGGGTCTTGGCGAGATTGACCTCGATGATTTTGCCGATGACTTCGACCTTGTCGCCGACATGCCTCAAGCACAGGGAGAAATCGGCAGCCGACAGCACGTCATACGCGCCGACGTATCCGAGCGTCGGAGCGTTGGTGGCTGCCGCTTCATTGAACGCAATCGCCGAGAGGGTCTGGGGGATGCTGCGGCCGGCGATGAAATCGGCCAAGCTCGGCGCCTGGGAGATGGAGGCCATGCAAACTGCGGCGAAGTTCTTGGCATCTACGGCCAGCTCGCTGTTGGCCGCCAGCAGCGAGAAGACGGGCGATGAGCTCGGCGCTGCGAAGTCGTTGGCCCGAAACAGGATGGCATCGACTTCGGAGTTGGTCTTGCGCCAAAGGGACGGGTCGACACGCAGAGCCTTGAGTGCGAGGTACAGGCTTACTAGAGAGAAGCGGTCAAGCGTCGGCCCAAAGGGATTGGCCGACTTGCGCTGCGAGTGTTGGAAGTTGAGGTGTCCAGCCTCGGCGCTGCCCAAGTCCTTGATTTCATCAACATACATGCCGTCGTAGTCGATGAGTTGGACCGACGAGCCTCCGCAAGAAACCATCAGGTTGCCGGTCTGCAGGTCGCCGTGAGCGATGCGCTCTTTTTCCAGCATGGCCGCCATGGCCACAAGCGCATCGGAAAGCTTGCCCAGGGCCGTAGCGTTGGAGCAGTTGTCTTCAAGGAACTCGCCGAGGGTCTCGCCCTTGGCCCAGGCCATCTTGACGATAGGGTAAATGCCCCCGTCGACGCGAATGCCCTGCGGTTGGAACTGGAAGTCCAGGAAGTAGGGCGACCTCAGCGCAGCCAAGCGCTTGGAGATGGACTGATACCGGCGTTCGAGCTCGTTGGACTTGCGGTGGAAGCAGCGGACTGCGTATTTCCTCTGCCCGGCCGTGATGGTGTAAGTCAGCGCGAAGCCGCCGCTGATCACTAGCGGCAGGCCAAAGCTCGTGGTCGAGAGCGTACCGCCCTTGAGCTCGGCGTCCACTAGCAGCGTCGCATGGCGCTGGAAGGCATTGTTATATTGCTCAAGCGACGGGTAGGACATCGGTGTTGCTTGGTGTAGAGAAGGAAACGATGACCAGGGTCGAGTCGTCGACGCGCATACGCTTGGCCGCGCGCGCTTCCAGCACGAGCTCGACGAGCTCGGCCTCAGTCGTAAGGCTCAGTAGCCTGCCCAACGTGGACTCACCGTCCCTGACGCCACGTAAAGTCCACTCGGCCAGAGCATCGGTCATGCACACCAGGCGCGGGGCCGCCAGCGCGCCGAGGTGAAACGTCTTGAAGCTTTGCGTCCAAAAACCCAGTTCCGACACGAAGGCGTTGTGCTCAGACTTGGTCGCCAGCAAAGTAGGGGGGTCCTTGAACCGCTCGGCATCGGAGAAGGGCCAAGCCTCGACAAAGCGCTCACCATCGACCAAGACGGCCACGCAGTCGCCGATAGCCAACACGTCTACAGTTCGGCGCTCAGAGTCGAACTCGACGCCCAGCAGCGTCGAGAAGCTACCGCGGTCAAAGCCCGCGTGCTGCGACCAAGTCATCGCCTCGAAGTCGTGTCCCGCGATGTAGTCCCGCAGTGCCTCAGCGAGCCACTTCGGGCCAAACGCCGGGTTGGCCGCGAACTTCTCTGCGAGCATCTTGGCCCATAGGCGCGAGTTGTAAGACTCGCTGGCGCCATCGCATAGAGCGAAGCGCGAGCAGTCCTCGGCGAAAGCGCTCTGGTCCTCGTTCGATTCGGGCTCCTGCGACTCCTTTGGGCAGGTGCCCGCAAACTCTCGCTTCATCGGGGGCTCAGCGCAATTGCGACGCGCGGGTGCCGATGTCGAAGAAATCGACGATTTCAGCCGCCTCGGCGTTAAACATAAAGCCGCGCGACTCCGAGGTAACTGCGTGGCCCTTGTCCTTGGCGAAATCAACCAGATGTTTGGGCAGCAGGCTGGACATACGGAAGAGCATCCTCGCGTAGCTGTCGGGGAGCCCGGACTCAGAGGTCGGGAAGCGTATGGGCTCGGCGCCGAGCGCACTGACGTGGATATTGAGCACAACGACTTCGCCGTCGTTAGTTCGGATTTGGCCCAGGTGAGAGGCAATAGCCTCGGGATCACCGTCGCTGGACTCACCGTCGGTGACGTGCAGCACAGTCGGTGGATAGCTCTCCGGGTGGGCGTCGCACCAGGCGACAAGTTCTTCGGCAGCCTTGGTCAAGGCCGCGTGCATAGGAGTACCGCCATTGGCGCTGGGCTCGAACCACACGGGGAACTTGATGCTCGTTTCGATGATGCCGCCGGCTCCGTCATCCATCTTTCGCTTGCGGTCTTCCACGCGCAGCGGACTGCGCTCGATCTCGGAAATGGCGTTGAGAATCTTGCCGCTCAGCGGGCCGGTGAAGCCATTGCCGACGGTCGTGCCGCTATAGCCGATCACGCCGACATCAAAGTAGTCGCGTACACCCTCGGATTTCGAGCAGCGGGTGACCAAATTCACCAACGTGCGATTAAGAGCGTCGGCCACAAACTCGGCCTTTGAGCGGCCAGATGACATTTTGTCGGCCATGGAGCCGGATTGATCGACCACGAAAAGAAATGCGGTCGGGCTGGTCCGACTGATTTGTGCTTGGTATGACATTGAATCCTCCTGCTTTTTGATACGTTTATGCACGATTGACACAATTCTAAGCGGCCCGGCACTGCGCTCTACTTCATGGCCTTAGTGGAGACCGATTTGTGCCAGTGTGTTGCACCCTGAGGGTCTTTCGATGCCAAGCGACGGCTCAAGGAGACAGGACCCCTCGTGGGCCTGTCAGGATTTTTGCGTTCGAGGCATAACATGAAGAGCAGGAGCATGTATGCCAAGCAAATTGAAGAAGACGGGCAATCCCTTGCCGGCATTGCCAACAATCCCTAAAGAATTGATCGAGCAGTTTGTCCGGGGGCCCATGACCGCTGATGCGGTCAATGCCGCCTCGATGGCCTTCAGAAGGCCTTGATCGAACGCGCTCTCGCAGCCGAGATGGGTCAGCACCTGGGCTATCAGAGCCGCGATGCCAAGTCCCAGCAGACCAGCAATCAGCGCAATGGCAGGAGCGGCAAGACCGTCCTGACCGAGGATGGACCGCTGCGCATCGACGTGCCACGCGACCGCGATGCCAGCTTCGAGCCTTTGCTGATCCCCAAGCACGAACGCCGCTTCACCGGCCTAGACGACAAGATCGTCGCGATGTATGCCCGGGGCATGACCGTGCGCGAGATCCAGGGCTTCCTCGCCGAGCAATATGGCACCGAGGTCTCACCCGAGTTCATCAGCTCGGTCACCGAGGACGTCATGGCCGAGGTCACCGCTTGGCGGGGCCGGCCTCTGGAGCCCATGTAGACAGATTCTCCACCCGCTCCACGCCACGGCGGAGCACAGTTGCCCGCGCCAGTAGAGGCTTTGTGTATGGCGTCTTTCGACGGCTCCCACCGACAACGAGCAAAGATGGCGCTTGTGCTGCAAGACCCCTTGCCCGCCCACCGCCAAGAACCTCTTCAACCACGCAAATGTTCCAAAAATAACAAGGAGACAGAAAAAATTAAACTTATAAATCAACAACTTACAAAATAAAATCATCAAAAAACCTCGACTTGGAACATTTTTCTCAAACCATCCTATAGAATGCGTTCCAGAACCCGGCATACATTGCCACGAGGTAGACCGTGAACCCTAAAGCCCAAGAAGAACTACTCAAACTGCTGCAAGACGCCATCAAGGTCGGCGGTGCCGCTCTTGAAATGCGCACCCGCCGCTTCGCCAGCTTGGTACGTCCTTCTGATGAGTCCCTGGCCAGCGCTATTGCTCCTCTGGTTGCAGGCAATGCTCAGCACGCTTTGCGCCGTGCTCAGCCTCAACTAGCAGCCCCTGTCGACGCTGACTCTAAGCTCCCCCTTGTCCGCACAGACCCAGCGGACATGCTGCGCACAGAGCCCATGCTGACTGCAAAGCTCAAAGAGCAAGTAGATCAATTGCTTCGTGAACATCAATCTGCCGACCGTTTGATGGCTGCGGGCTTCACGCCAGTGAGATCCGTGTTACTAAGCGGCCCACCTGGTGTTGGAAAAACAATGACTGCAGGCTGGTTGGCATACAAGTTGGGCTTGCCACTGCTGACGCTGGACCTGGCTAGCGTGATGAGTAGCTATCTTGGTAAAACAGGCGCCAATGTGCGCGCTGTGCTGTCGCATGCGCAAGAGCAGCCATGTGTATTGCTTCTTGATGAGTTCGACGCGATCGCCAAGCGCCGCGATGATGACAGCGACGTGGGCGAACTCAAGCGCTTGGTAACGGTGATCTTGCAAACGATTGATGATTGGCAGCCCACATCCTTGCTGGTTGCCGCAACCAACCATAGCGATTTACTTGATCCTGCAGTTTGGCGCCGATTTGATGTGACTTTACAGTTTGATCTACCGAACCATAAACAGCGCACAGCGCTACTGGTTGCTGGGGGTGTTGATCCTGAGTTAGCCCAAGTTATTGCCCAACAGGGCGAAGGCAGAACTCTCGCAACTCTCAACCGAACGATTAATTCTGCGCACAAAAGTGCTCTACTTAATAACACTGAGTTTCATTACGAACTGTGCAATATGTTGTTACGTCACTTGGAAAGCCAAGAGCCTTCGACTAAGCAGCTGCGCGATCAGAGAGATTTAGAGAGATTTATCAAACACAAACAAGGCTTTACCTTACGAGAGATCGCAGATGAGCTGGATGTTTCTCATACCACGGTTAGGCGTTCGATCGAAAAGATCAAGGAGGGTTTGAATGGCTAAGACGAATCTGCTCATTGGCAATGGCACGGTGCTTACAGGATTACTTCCCAGGCCAGACATGGTGGTCGTAGATAAAACTGTGCTGCCTTACACCTTGGACGAAGCACGCAGCCATCTGTCGCCCGCCTTGCGTGACATTGCTGAGCAGATTGACAAGCTCCCTACAACCGCGAAACCCGCAGGTAAAGCGACCGCTGTTTTCACCATTCATCCTGCTTTTCTTTCTAAATGGAAGATGCCACACAAAGCATTTGAGAAGGCAGGCCTACGAGTGCTAGGTAGCAAATCCGCATGGGTAAAACCCAAAAAGGATGCTCGCAAGAAACCACCAGATGGAGATCAATTCACCGCCGACCTTTACGTATGTGGAGACCGTCGAGCCTTTGATAACTTGTTGGGACTGCTTTGGGCGGCAAAGATCACCAAAGAGCAAGACAAGGATCTGCGAAAGATTGAGGGCATTCGCTTTCTCTCCCCGCAGGAGCGCCTACTAAAAATGGACGGGCAGGAGGAGTTAGTCCCCATTGAAATTTTGGTCCACGCCGAAGAAACTGCCGACGAAGCTCTACTTGATGCTTTGGAAAAACATGCTAGTGCTTGCGGAACGAAACTGGCTCGAGACAAATTGTTAGCAGCACCTGGACTGATCTTTATGCCTGGCATAGCACAACGCAGCAAACTAGAGGAATTTGCTGCATTTACTGCCTTGCGGGCAATACGCCGACTACCAGCTCTGCGAATGCACCGCCCACCCCTCAAACAACACTTGACAACAGAGCAACCTACACTGCCAACAGAAGGAGCCCAGAATCCTGACTTGAAGGTGGCTGTATTCGATGGTGGCTTGGGAGTCTCGGATTTTTCCAAGTGGACCAATGAGGTTATCCCTGAAGCACTGCACGAAACAGATGCAGGATTTTTGGCGCATGGCACAACAGTGACCTCTGCATTGCTATTTGGTGCACTAAATCATGAAACAACCCAACTGCCTCGCCCCTTTTTCAATGTGACGCATTACCGCGTTCTCGGGAGCGCTGATAATGGAGACTTTGACCTCTATGACTGCATGCGTCGCATTGACGACGCCTTGGCTAGTAACGATATTGACTGCGCCAACCTGTCATTAGGCCCTGATTTTCCTATGGATGATGATCATCCGCATGCCTGGACCGTGATGTTGGACAAGCACTTAGCTTCTGGAAAAACATTGATGGCGGTGGCAACAGGAAATAATGGTCACCAAAAAGGTGAGATGGGCCGCTTGCAGCCGCCAGGTGATGCAGTAAACGCTCTGACAGTAGGTGCAGCCAATTCACAGGACTTTTTTATCGCCCGTGCCCCGTTTAGTGGATACGGACCAGGTCGTTCTCCTGGTGTTGTCAAACCTGATGGATTGGCATTCGGCGGAACAGTAGGCACACCATTGGTTCTTTTCAGCCCTATGGCCGGTGGACTGACTAGCTTGTATGGCACCAGCTATGCATCACCTCTCGCGCTCCGCACCGCAGCAGCGGCAATGGCCTTGAGCAAGACTCCACTATCTGCAACTGCAATGCGCGCACTGATGGTGCACAACGCAGACCACGCCCAGAAGGATTTGCGATCAGAGGTTGGATGGGGGCAGTTCCCAGAAAATCACGAAAATCTTCTAACCTATGGCGATAACCAGGTCAGCGTGCTTTATCAAGGATTTATTCCTGCTGGCGAAACGATGCGCATGCAACTGCCAATTCCGCCTGTTGCTATGGGCACCAAGATCACAATCACCGCAACCTTTTGCTTCGCATGCCCTGTGGAAGCGGCCAATCCTGTCAATTACACACAGCATGGACTCAGTGTAACCTTCAAGCCAAAGAGCGAAGGAGCATCAATGCAATTTTTTGGCAAATCATCGGACTACGAGCAGAACCTACGCAAGCATGGCAGCAAGTGGGAAACGATGATGCATGCAACTGAAACAGTAGATGCATCCTTGCTGCTAGATAGTTGCTTTGACGTGAAGCATGGTGCGCGCGAGGATGGACTGCCGGTGAAGAATGATGAAGCTCCATCACTGCCCTATGTACTAATCGTCACGGTCGCCAGCGAAATGGGTCAACCAATTTATCAGTCCATCATGAATAAGTACAAGATGCTGATCCCCATTGAACTACGCGGTCAGGTGCGCATCAGGAGCTGACTCACGGCAGATCTTCCTCAATGCGGGGAACATCTCGAATGCCGAGGCCATAGATGTGGGGCAACTCTCGGATATTTGAATTGATCAGATTTTCCTAGACGGTTTCAGACCTCGGACAATTACTTCATCATTTCACGAAATGGCTGCTCCTAGGCATCGAGCAGTCATTCATCTTGGGAGCCTGATTGGCCGCAACTGCGTGTGAATTCAACCGGTCGATTGCAGGCCCCTCTGTCTCCCCCACACACTCCCTCCACATCCCCACCCCATAATCCCGCCCGCAACCCCCAGCCCTCCCCCGGCCCTTCTTGCAGGCACAAGACATGACTTCACTGACCGAGCTGTGGCAGGCAGCCATCACCTGGCTCGCCACCCACGCCGTAACCCCCACCGTTCACTGGCTGGACATCGCCCAGGCGGCCGGCGATCCGCGTGAGATTGCCGAGGCGGTGCTGATTGCCGGGCTGCAGTTGTTCCTGATCGCAGGCGTGATGCGGCCGCTGGAGAGCCTGTTTCCGGCCGAGCGCTGGAGCGACCGGCGGCTGACCACGGTGGACCGCAACTACACGCTGCTGATGCTGCTGGGGCTGTTTCCGCTGTTCAGTTTTCTGGTGCTGATGCCGTTTGCCAGCATGCTGGGCGGCGGGCCTGCGGCCGAGGAGGCCACGGGGCTCAAGCACTGGGTGCCGTGGTTTGCGGACCATCCGGTGGCGCTGTTCCTGGTGTACTACGTGGTCTACGACCTGGTGTATTACTGGATGCACCGCGCCCAGCATGTGATTCCCTGGTGGTGGGCCATGCACAGCATGCACCACAGCCAGCGGCAGATGAGCTGCTGGAGCAATGACCGCAGCCACTACCTGGACGGCATGCTGCAGTCCTTCATCCTGGCCACGGTGGGGCTGGCGATGGGGGTGGAGCCTTCGGAGTTTGCGCTGCTGGGACTGCTGAGCGAGCTGGTGCAGAACTTCTCGCATGCCAATGTGCGGCTGCGCCTGGGCTGGCTGGGCCGCGTGGGTGAGCGCGTGCTGGTGGGCCCGCTGTTCCACCGCCACCACCACATGCTGCGCGACCCTGAACGGCCCACGCGCCACAACTGCAATTTTGGGCAGGTGCTGCCCTGGTGGGACATGCTGTTTGGCACCGCGCTGTACACCGACGAGCCCGTGCGTCCCACGGGCGTGAGCGACCCCGAGGTGGATGCCGACAACGAGCGCGGGCTGGTGGCCATGCAGTGGCATACGCTCAAGCGGTTCTGGGGGGCGTTTCGCCGGCGCGAGGGCTGGCGGCTGGGCGACGTGTCCTTCGGGCCCGGCTACCGGCCCATTCATGACGACGACGGGGCCCAGCCCCACCCTGCGGCCGGGGCGGCTGGAGCGACTGGGACGACCGAGGTTGCGTCTACGGCTCCAGGTTCGGCCGCATCAGCGCCTCGAACCAGTCGATGAAAACCGCCAGCCGGCGCGAGCGCTGGCGGCGGTGCGGGTACAGCAGCGCCACGGGCATGGGCGCTGCGCGGTGGGCAGGCAGCACTTCCACCAGCTCCCCCGTGTCCAGCAGGTGCTGCACGTCATAGCGCGGGATCTGGATCAGCCCCAGGCCGGCGCGGCAGCAGGCGATGTAGCTTTCTGCGTTGTTGGTGACCACGCGGCTGGGCACCGCCAGGGTCTGCGGCCCATCTACCCCATTCACCCCATCCACATCGCTCGCCCCACTCCATTCCCAGGGCAGTTCCCGCCCCGTGCGCGGCGAGGCATAGCCCACGCTCCAGTGGCCGTGCAGCAGGTCCCGCGGCTGCTCGGGCAGGCCGTGCTCGCGCAGGTAGGCGGGGCTGGCGCAGTTGATGAGGGCAATGCAGCCCAGCGGGCGCACGACCAGGCTGCTGTCATGCAAGGTGCCCACGCGCACGGCGCAGTCCACGCCTTCCTGCACCAGGTCGATGGCGCGGTCTGACGAACCCAGCACCAGTTGCAGCCCCGGGTGGCGGCGCATGAGCCCCGGCAGCGCAGGCGCCAGCAGGCGGCGCGCGATGCGGCTGGGCACGTCCACATGCAGCCGGCCCGTGGCCTGGCGCGTGCGGGCCTGGAACATCTGCTCCACGTCCTCGGCCTCTGACAGCAGCGGGCGCACACGCTCCAGTAACTGGGCACCATCGGCCGTCAGGCTGACCTGGCGCGTGGTGCGGTGCAGGAGCCTTGCGCCCACCTGCTCCTCCAGCTGCTGCACGGCGGCGGACACCGTGGCGCGTGGCAGGTCCAGCGCATGGGCGGCCTTGATGAAGCTGCCCATCTCGGCCACCTGCATGAAGATCCGGTATCGGTCGAGTCGGTCCATGGCGTGCAGCATAGTCCCGGCCGGGACCGGCCTACTGGGTGCTCCTACCTGGTGCTCCTACTTGGTGGTGTAGCCGCCGTTGATCAGGATGGTCTGCCCGGTGATCCACCAGCCGTCGCTGACCAGGTGGCGGATGAAGGGCACCACGTCTTCGATATGCGTCAGCCCCGAAGGCGAGAACGGCGACAGCGCCGCCGCGCTCTTGTGATAGGCCACGGCGTCCGCGCCTTCCTGGCCGTAGAAGAACGGCGTGTCCATGGGCCCCGGCCCCACGGCCGTGACCGAAATGCCCCGCGCCCCGAACTCCTTGGCCGCCGCCCGCGTGAAATGCTCCACCGGCGCCTTGGTGCCCGCGTAGGAGGAATAGAACGGCGTGAACGCGCCCAGCAGCGAGGTCACCAGGGTCACGATCTTGCCGTGGTCGTTGACATGGCGCCCCGCCTCCTTGAGGAAGAAAAACGCCGACTTGCCGTTGACGGCGGCCATCTCGTCGTACTCCGCCTCACTGATCTCCATCAGCGGCTTCTTGAGCACCTTGCCCACCGTGTTGATGGCAATGTCCGGCCGGCCCACGGCGTCCACAGCCTCTGCAAAAAGCCGCTCCACAGCGCCAGCGCGCGTCAGGTCACCCTGCAGCGCCACGGCCTCGGCCCCCAGCGCACGCACTGCGGCCACCGTGGTCTCCGCCTCGGCCCGTGAAGACTCGCTGTTGTAGTGCACCACCACGGCCCGCGCGCCGTGCCCCGCCAGATCACGGGCAATCAGCCCGCCCAGATTCTTGGCGCCGCCTGCAATCAGCGCCACCTTGCCGCGAATGGAATGGTCTGCCATGGAAACGCTCCTTGTGCTTGGATGAAGCACCCAGCTTAGGCAGCCAGCCCCCCGCGATAAACCCGCGCAGCCGGGATGGATCATCCAGAAAACCAGAACAATCAGCCGCGCCCAGCGGTTCCTGCCCCGGGGCAGTCCGCTCCGCTCCCCCCTCCCGTATGCCCGCGCCTGCGTCGGGCCGCCTGCGGGGTTGCAGTCCTGCCGCAGGACAGGACTGCTTCGTCATCTGACTCGCCGTGATTGTCTGAACGGAGCGCGCAGCGCGAAGTGAGTTTCACGGCGAACCCCGCAGGCGGCCCGACGCAGGTTGCCCCGCAGCGCAGCGAAGGGGTCGCGGGCATTCGGGTCGCCTTTGCTTTGCCTACTTTCCTTTGGCGAAACAAAGGAAAGTAGGTCGGCCGCCGGGCCGAGACCCGGCCTCGAAAAAACACCACCCGGCAGGGTAAAAAAGCCAAACCCGCGTCACGCCAGACGAACAAGACAAGCCTCACGACAAGGTCCGCTCGTACATATACCGCCTAGACCAAGGCAACGAAGCAGCCCCCTGCCCCGCCCTCCGACAAACAACCTGAAAAATAGACACATCGTCATGCTCAAACGCATAAGCACACCCCGCCAGATACACCCTCCAAATCCGAAACCTCTCCTCCTCCACCAACGCCCGAATCTCCGGCACACAAGCCTCAAACCGCTCCAGCCACAACTGCAACGTGCGCACGTAATGACGCCGCAACCCCTCCACATCCAGCACCTCCAGCCCCCCACGCTGCATGGCCTCCAGCGCCAGGCTCAGGTGCGGCAGCTCGCCATCAGGAAACACATAGCGGTCGATGAACGCGCCACCGCCCAGGGCCGTGGCGCCCACGTCGGCATCGGTGGAGGTGATGCCGTGGTTCAGCGCCAGGCCGTCATCGACCAGCAGCTCGCGCATGTGCGCAAAGTACATGGGCAGGTTGCGGCGGCCCACATGCTCGAACATGCCGACGCTGGTGATGCGGTCAAAGCGCCCCTGCACGTCGCGGTAGTCCTGAAGGCGGATCTCGATGCGGTCGGCCAGGCCTGCGGCGCGCACGCGCTCGGTGGCCGCTTCGAACTGGTTGCGCGACAGCGTCACGCCCACGCAGTGCGCGCCAAAGTGCTGGGCCGCGCGCAGCACCAGGGCGCCCCAGCCGCAGCCTATGTCCAGCAGGCGCTGGCCGGGCTGCAGGCGGATCTTGGTGAGGATGTGGTCCAGCTTCTTGCGCTGGGCGGTGGCCAGGTCCTCGTCGCCGTTCTCGAAGTAGGCGCAGGAATAGACCATGCCCTCGTCCAGCCAGAGGCGGTAGAAGTCATCGGACACGTCGTAGTGGTACTGGATGGATTCGCGGTCCGTGCTGCGGCTGTGCCGAAAGCGCCTGGCCGCGCGCGCCGCAAGCGCCAGCCGCCCCGGACCCTTGCCCGCGCCCTGGGTCTTGGACATGCGGCGCGCCAGCGCATAGCCGAAGTCGATGATGTCGGGCAAGCGGCCGTCGATATCGATCTGGCCCTTCACATAGGCCTGGCCCAGGTGGTCCAGGCTGGGGTCCAGCAGCAGCGGCAGGGCCGAGGCGCTGCGCACGGTGAGCGTGACGCGCGGCTGCTCGAAGCGGCCGAAGTCGAACTGCTCGCCATTCCACAGCACCAGCCGCGCCGGCAGATCGGCCCGCGCGCGCACAGCCTCGGCCCAGCGCCTGAGCTTCTTGTCCCAGAACATCTTGCATCTCCCCGGGGCTGGCGGCGCCCCCTTTTGACATGAACCGCATGAAAAAGAAATGACGAGTCTTGCCGGTTCATGTGACGGCAAGACGTCAGGGCGGCAGCCCGCGCCAGTAGCGGATCGATACAGACCCGATGGCGCCCACGCCCCGCCTGCGGCCCGGCTTGGGGCACACTGGCCGGCGTTCCAACGGCCCCGGCGCGACGGCGCCTGCGACAGACCCATGCAAGCCCATGACCTGAGCATCGAACACTGCATCGAACACTGCATCGAGCACCGCAACGAACAACGCAGCACCGGCGGCCACCGCCGGCCGGATTTCAGGAACCTGCCATCGAACTGGAGCCAGTGACGCCATGGCCATGACCCATACCCAGGCGCTGTCCAAGCTGGCCGCCGACACTCTTGTGCAGACCCTGGAGGAAGACGTGGCGCGCGTGATGGCACGCACGTTTGCGCTGGGCCGGCACGATGCCGCTATTGCGGCCAACTACGGCGGCCATGCGCTGCCGCCCCTGCTGCGGCGCTGGAGCTGCGTGCTGCAGGCCGGTGACGCCAAGGCAACGGCGCTGTACCGGCACAAGACGGCGCTGGCCCTGGCGATCGTGCTGCACAGGAACGGCCTGGCCGACGCGGGCCTGAACGCGGCTGCGCGCACGGCCATCGATGTGCTCAATGCCGAGGTGGCGCTCAGCGATGATTTCTTTCGCAAGTCGGCGCAGATTCGCCAGGACTTCCTGGACACGCCGCCCGCGCCGCCCAAACGCTCGCCGGGCCTGCCCGACAGCCTGACCTTCTACCGCGCGGCCGACGTGGTGGCCATGGAGCTGGACGGGCGCTTCCACGCCCTGTACGTGCACGGCTGCGCCCGGACCAACCAGAGCCCCATCGTCGAGTTCTACGACGCGGTGTTCGACCACGTGCCGCAGATGGCGGAGCTGGCCGACGTGCGCGCCCGGGGCCGGCGCTACAACGATGGCGTGGGACGGGTGGCGCGGTTTTCCATATCGGGCCTGAAGTTCCTGCCCGACCCGGCCGGCCAGTTCACCCTGGTCAAGGCCTGCGTGGAGACGCCGCCGGACCCCGGCCATCTGCAAAAGGGCGACTGGCTCTACACCGTGTCCGACATCTTCGAGCTGCAGTCCGAGGTGGACTCCATGTTCGGCCCCGGCGGCAAGCCCTGAGCCTTGAGCTTTGAGTCCTGACAGCGGCCTGTTCTTGCCTGTTTTCAAGAGGAAATTCATGACGCATCCCCGGCCTTCCACTCTGCCCTCCCGCATGGCCTTGCCGGCCGTGCTGGCACTGGCTGCCACGCTGGCCCTTGCGGGCTGCAACCAGCGGCATGACACGGCAGCCCTGGAATCTGCGCCCGCCCCCGCGCCCATGGCGGGCGGCGCCGGCATGAAGCAAGGCCGTGCCGCCACCGTGCAGGCCGAGGATGCGGCAGCAGCCGCACCAGAGACATCGGCGCAGGACGAGATGGCCCAGCGCTTCCTGGCCGTGCGCCAGGAGCTGAACGTGGAAGTGCCGCAGGCGCAGCTGGCCGATGCCTGGGGCCAGGTGCGCGACCTGTGTGCCACGCTGCGCTGCGAGCTGCTGTCGGCATCCCTTCTGCGCGAGACGCCCCAGCAGCCCGGCAACGCCATGCTGGAGATGCGCGTGGCGCCGGCCGATGTGCAGCGGCTGCTGGGCACGCTGGCCGGCGTGGCCACCATCGTGTCGCAGAACACCATCAGCGAGGACAAGACGGCCGAGGTGATCGACGTGGAGGCGCGCATCAGGAACCGCACCGAGTTCCGCGACAGCCTGCGCCTGATGCTGCGCGACACCACGACCAAGCGCACCATGTCCGACCTGCTGGAGATACAGCGCACGCTGTCGGACACGCAGGCCGAGCTGGACGCCATGACCGCCCAGCGCAAGGTGCTGGAGCAGCAGACCAGCAAGCAGCACATACAGATCCAGTTCACGCCCACCCGCGCCCTGGTGCAGGGCGGCACCAGCTACAGCCCCATAGGCCGCGCGCTGCGCGATGCCGGCCATGTGCTGGGCGAGAGCATGGCAGCCCTGATCACCTTCGTGGCGGCCGTGCTGCCCTGGCTGGTGCTGGTGCTGCTGCCGCTGGGCTGGGTGCTGCGCGCGCTGTGGCGGCGCAGGCGCGCCAGGAAGGCCTGAGCGGCACGGCAGGATCAGGAAGTACGG
>JGI25389J43894_1000060_pt1 | contig 17167 bp, 13 predicted proteins | sample GraSoi013_1_20cm_FD_43894 | JGI IMG/M metagenome (IMG submission 43894)
AGTGAAGGCGTCTGTGAAAGCGACAGTGAAGGCGACAGCACGCGCTGCAGCACGGGCGCGAGCAGCGGCCCCTCATCGAGCATCAGGCGCACAAAGCCTTCGCTGGCACCGTGGCGCAGCGGCTGGGCCAGCATGGCGGCTGCGGCGTCCATGTCGCCGCAGCCCGCCTCGGCCAGCGCGCACAGCACCTGCAGCTTGAGGCTGCGGTGGCGGCGCCCGCGCAGTTGCGCATCGGCCAGCAAGGGGGCGATGGCATCGCGCACGGCACGGCAGTCGCCAAAGTGCAGCCCCCAGCGCAGCCGGGCGATGGCGATGTCCTCCACCTCGTGCGGCGGCAGGCGCAGGCGTTCCACGCGCGGCCATACGCCGGGATCGTCGGCACGCTCCAGCGCCTCGGACGCGGCGGCCCGGTTGCCCTGCAGCACGAAGATGCGCGCATGCTCCAGCCGCGCGCTGGCCGTCACGCGGGGCAGCTGGCGTTCATGCCCCAGGTACTCCAGTTCGGTCAGCAGGCCGAAGGCCGCATCCACATCGCCGCGCACGAAGGCAATGCGCGCACGCATGCGGTAGCTGGAGATCACATGGTCGGGCAGGCCCACGTCGCGGGCCAGCGGCAGGTAGACGTTGAGCAGGTGGTCGGCGCCGTCGAGGTCGTTGGTCTCGTAGAGCACGCCGGCATGCAGCACGCCGGCCCAGGCATTGCCGTTGGTGGGGTTGTAGGAGGCGCTGCGCGGTGTGGCGGCCAGCGCCACGCGAAAGCGCGATGCCGCCTGCCGCAGCCGCCCGCCCGACAGGTCCAGCACGCCCTCCATGGCCTCGGTGTACATGCGGCTGAACAGGCTGCCGGCCTGGGTGCTGCGCGCCGCGTCCAGCAGGCGGTGGGCCTCCTCGGCATCGCCCAGCACCGACACCACGTAGGCCATGGCATTGGTCAGCGAGCTGTCTGCAAACGGCCGGCAGCTGGGCAGGCAGGCCAGCGCCTGGCGGCCCAGGGGCGCCGCCTCTTCCACGCGGTCCATCATGGCCAGCAGCAGCGGCTGCAGGGCCATGACCAGCGCCTGCGCGGCGGGGTCTGCGGCCATGCGGGGCCGCAAGGCGTCCAGCCGCTGCTGCGCCTGCCAGGGGCCGCGCGTGAAGCAGTCGGCATAGGCGGCCACGGCCTGCAGCAGCGGCTCGCGCGCCATCAGCGGTGCCGGCATGGCCGAGAACCAGCGCGACAGCAGGCGCATGCGGCCCTGCTCCATCAGCGCCTCGGCATGGCGCGCCAGCAGGGACAGGGCATGCGGCAGGTCGCCGCCTTCCAGCGCATGCTCGATGGCGGGCACGGGCCGGCCGCAGGATTCGTACCAGCCGCTGGCCGCCAGGTGAAGGCGCGTCAATTCACCGGGCTGCTCGCGCAGCAGCTGTGCGCGCAGGAAGTCGGCAAACATGCTGTGGTAGCGCCAGCTGTGCCCGCCCTGGCCACCCTGCGCCTCGTCGGCCAGCGGCACCAGGAACAGGTGGGCCTGCTCCAGCGCCTGCAGCATGGCGGCGCCGTCGGCGCGCGGCACCAGGGCCTGGCAGACCTGGGCATCCAGCGTGCGCAGGATGCTGGTGCGCAGCAGGAAGTCGCGCACGGACGCGGGCTGCTGGGCCAGCACATCCTCGGCCAGGTAGTCGGCCACGGCGCGCTCCGAGCCCGAGAAACGCTCGATGAAATCGCTGTGCGGGCCATGGCGCTCCAGCGCCAGCGAGGCCAGCCACAGCGCGCCTATCCAGCCTTCGGTCTTGTCCAGCAGCCGCGCCAGGGCCTCGCGCGGCAGCGGGCAGCCGCGCAGGCGAAAGAACTCCTCGGCCTCGCCCACGGAAAAGCGCAGCAGCGCCGCATCGATCTCCAGCAACTGGCCACTGGTGCGCAGCCGCCCCAGTCCCAGGGCCGGTAGCGCGCGCGAGCCTATGACCAGGCGCCCGCGCTCGGGCAGCTGCTCCATGAGCTGGCGCACCAGGCCGAGCACGGCATCGTTGTGCAGCACCTCGAAATCATCGATGAACAGCGCAAAGGAGCGGCCCTCGCCGGCCAGCGCATGCAGGGCCTGGGACAACTCGCCGGCGCCTTGCGACGGCCCCACCCCCAGGGTGCGCACGGCCGCGCCCAGGCACTGCAGAAAGCGTGAGACATCGTTGTCGGCGGCATCCAGCGTCAGCCACGCCGTGGCCTGGCCCTCGGCCTGCAGGCGCTCGCGCATCTGGCGCATGGCCGTGGTCTTGCCGAAGCCGGCAGGGGCGCGCACCAGCACCACGCGGGCGCGCAAGGCCTCGGGCCAGCGCGCGGCAACGGCCAGCCGGGCCACCTGGGCGGCAGCGGCGCGCGGCGGGCTCAGCTTGGCCTGCGGCACGTAGCCGGAACCCGGACCGGGGCCGGAGGAAGGGGTGGGCGCTGGGGGCTGCATGCAGGCAGGAGGCACTGTGAAGGGGTGAGGCACCGGGCACTTTCGTCGGTTTCGACGATGGCGGCAAGACGGGGCGATTCCTAGACTTGGAGGCAGATCATAGGTGGCGGACCGCCGCCTGTCCCGATCCAAGGCGACAGGCAACGGCGCGCCGCCAACGCACCAACCAAGGAGACCTTCACATGCAGCTTGACGCAAGCATCAGCGCCGTCGTCACGGGCGGGGCATCGGGCCTGGGCGCGGCCACCGCGCGCCGCCTGGCCGCCAAAGGCGTGCGCGTTGCCCTGTTCGACCTCAACGAGACGGCCGGGCAGGCGCTGGCACGCGAGACAGGCGGCCTGTTCTGCCGCGTGGACGTGACCGACGAGGCCAGCGTGGACGCGGGCTTTGCCCAGGCGCGCGCGGCCCATGGGCAGGAGCGCATCCTGGTCAACTGCGCAGGCACGGGCAATGCCGTCAAGACCGCCAGCCGCGACAAGGCTACGGGCGAGATCCGGCACCTGCCCGTGGCCAATTTCGACCGCATCATCCAGATCAACCTGGTGGGCACCTTCCGCTGCATCGCCAAGTCGGCGGCGGGCATGCTCACGCTGCAGCCGCTGGCCGACGGCGAGCGCGGCGCCATCGTGAACACCGCCTCGGTGGCGGCGCAGGACGGGCAGATGGGCCAGGCCAGCTACTCGGCCAGCAAGGCCGGCATCACGGGCATGACCCTGCCCATTGCGCGCGACCTCATGGGCGAGGGCATCCGCGTGAACACCATCCTGCCCGGCATCTTCGACACCCCGCTGCTGCAGGGCGCGCCCGACAACGTGAAGGCCGCGCTGGCCGCCTCCGTGCCCTTTCCCAAGCGGCTGGGCCAGCCCGACGAATACGCCCACCTGGCCGAGACCATGATCACCAACGGCTACTTCAACGGCGAGTGCGTGCGCCTGGACGGTGCCATCCGCATGGCGCCGCGCTAGGCGTACAGCCCAGGCCTCACGGCAGGCACCGTCCCCGCGTTTTCCCTGGCCGGAATCGTCGCTTGCGACGATGCCCGGCCCGCGCCGGCCGGGCCACCATCCCCCCAGGAATACAGGAACAGGAGACATATCCATGGCACAGGCATACATCGTTGCCGCCACGCGCACGGCGGGCGGCAAGCGCGGCGGAAAGCTCTCGGGCTGGCATCCGGCCGATCTCGCGGCCCAGGTGCTGGACGAGCTGGTGCGCCGCAGCCAGGCCGACCCGGCCCAGGTCGAGGACGTGATCATGGGCTGCGTCAGCCAGGTCGGCCAGCAGGCGACGAACGTGGCGCGCAACGCGGTGCTGGCCTCGTCCCTGCCCGAGTCCGTGCCGGGCACCACGGTGGACCGGCAGTGCGGGTCGTCCCAGCAGGCACTGCATTTCGCGGCCCAGGCCGTGATGTCGGGCAGCATGGACATGGTGATCGCCGCGGGCGTGGAGAGCATGTCGCGCGTGCCCATGGGCACGCCCAACGCCCTGCCCGCCAAGGCCGGCCTGGGCGTCTACATGAGCCCGGCCATGCAGCAGCGCTACCCGGGCGTGGAGTTCAGCCAGTTCATGGGCGCCGAGATGATGGCCGGCAAGTACGGCCTGGCCAAGGACCAGCTGGACGCCTATGCGCTGCAAAGCCATGAGCGCGCCGTGCAGGCCGCGCGCGAGGGCCGCTTCGACCGCGAGATCCTGGCCGTGCAGGCGCGCAGCGCCGAAGGCGGTGCCGAGGGCGAAGGCCAGCCGCACACGGTGGACGAAGGCATACGCTTCAATGCCACGCTGGAGGGCATTGCCGGCGTCAAGACCATCCGCGAGGGCGGCTGCGTGACGGCGGCCACGGCCAGCCAGATCTGCGATGGCGCCAGCGGCGTCATGGTGGTCAGCGAGCGCGGCCTCAAGGCCCTGGGCGTGCAGCCGCTGGCGCGCATCCACCACATGAGCCTGCTGGGGCATGACCCCGTGATCATGCTGGAGGCCCCCATCCCCGCCACCCAGGCCGCGCTGAAGAAGGCCGGCATGCGCATCTCCGACATCGACCTGTACGAAGTCAACGAGGCCTTCGCCCCCGTGCCCCTGGCCTGGCTGCAGGCCACGGGCGCCGATCCGGCGCGGCTCAACGTCAACGGCGGCGCCATTGCGCTGGGCCATCCGCTGGGCGCCTCGGGCACCAAGCTCATGGCCACGCTGATCCACGCCCTGCATGCGCGCGGCGGGCGCTACGGCCTGCAGACCATGTGCGAAGGCGGGGGCATGGCCAACGTCACCATCATCGAGCGTCTTTAGGCGCCGCCATGCCACCGTGCGACCGGCGCAGCCCGCGCCGGTCGCCCACCATCGGGGGGAGGGAAAGCCATGAGCCAGGACTCGCAGCCCCTGCTGCGCATCGAAGGCGTTTCGCTGCGCTTCGGCGGCATCGTCGCGCTGGACAGCGTGAGTTTCGATGTTGCGGCAGGCCAGATCTGCGGCCTCATCGGCCCCAACGGCGCAGGCAAGAGCAGCCTGTTCAACTGCCTGTCGCGGCTGTATGCCTGGCAGGCCGGCCGCATCCGCTTTCGCGGCCAGCCGCTGGCCACGCTGGCGCGCCACCGCATGGCCGCGCTGGGCATGGGCCGTACCTTCCAGAACCTGGCCCTGTTTTCCAGCATGACGGTGGCCGACAACGTGCGCCTGGGCACGCACAGCCACCAGCACGCCGGCTTTGTGCGCGATGCCCTGCGCCTGCCCGGCGTGCGCCGGCGCGAGGCAGAAGCCCGCGCCCAGGCGCAGTCGCTGATGGCCCTTCTGGAGCTGACGGGCGTGGCAGAGCGCCGTGTGGCCGACCTGCCCTTCGGCACGCAAAAGCGCGTGGAGCTGGCGCGCGCCCTGGCCTGCCGCCCGCAGTTGCTGCTGCTGGACGAGCCGGCCTGCGGCCTCAACCATGAGGAGCTGGCCGGCCTGGGCGACCTGATCCTGTCGCTGCGCGACCGGCTGGGGCTGACCGTGCTGCTGGTGGAGCACCACATGGGCCTGGTCATGCGCGTGAGCGACAAGGTCGTGGCGCTGAACTTCGGCCGCAAGATCGCCGAGGGCACGCCGGGCGAGGTTCGCGCCCATGCCGAAGTCATCCGCGCCTACCTGGGTTCGGACATGCAGCCGCAGGATCAGGACAGGGAGGTGGCGCATGCCGGCACTGCTTGAAATCCGCGGACTGCATGCGGCCTACGGGTCGGTGCGCGTGCTGGACGGCATCGACATGGACCTGGCCGAAGGCCGCGTCACGGCCCTGCTGGGCGCCAACGGCGCGGGCAAGACCACCACGCTGCGCGCCATCTGCCGCCATCTGGTGGACACGCGCGGCGAGGTGCGCCTGGCCGGCGAACGCATAGACCGGCACAGCACCGAGCGCATCGCGCGCCAGGGCGTGGGCCATGTGCCCGACGGGCGCGGCACCTTCGCCCAGCTCAGCGCCGAGGACAACCTGCGCCTGGGCGCGCAGGCCCGGCCCACGCGCGCTGCCCGTGCCGACGTGGGCGGCGATATGGAGCGCATGTTCGGCTACTTCCCCCGCCTGCGCGAGCGCCGCACCCAGCAGGCCGGCACGCTGTCGGGCGGCGAGCAGCAGATGCTGGCCATTGCCCGCGCCCTCATGGGCCGCCCGCGCCTGCTGCTGCTGGACGAGCCCTCCTTCGGGCTGGCGCCGCTGGTGGTGCGCGACATCTTCGGCATCCTGCGGCGCATCAACGCCGAGCAGGGCACGACCATCCTGCTGGTGGAGCAGAACGCGCGCCTGGCGCTGGAGCTGGCGCACAGCGCCTACCTGCTGGAGACCGGCCGCATCGTGCTGCACGGTCCCAGCGAAGCCATGCGCCGCAACGATGCGGTGCGCCAGGCCTATCTCGGGGAGTAGCGGCCATGGACGCCTTCATCCACCAGTTGCTGGCCGGCCTGGCCACGGGCGGTATCTACGCCACCGTGGCGCTGGCCCTGGTCATGATCTACCAGGCCACGCACCACATCAATTTCGCGCAGGGCGAGATGGCCATGTTCTCCACCTTCATCGCCTGGGCGCTGCTGCAGGCGGGGCTGCCGTACTGGTGGGCCTTCCTGGCTACGGTGGCGCTGTCCTTCGTGCTGGGCGCGGCCGTGGAGTTCGCCATCATCCGCCCCATGCACAAGGCGGCGGACCTGGCCCAGGTGGTGGTCTTCATCGGCCTGCTGATCGTCTTCCACAGCCTGGCCGGCTGGATCTTCGGCTACACCATCAAGGAGTTCCCCAGCCCGTTCCCGGCCGACGCCTGGTATGGCAGCGCCCTGATGTCGGCCCATGAGGTGGGCACCATCTTCGTGGCCCTGGCCATCGTGGCCCTGCTGTTTGCCTTCTTCCGGCTCACACCGCTGGGGCTGGCCATGCGCGCGGCCGCGCAGAACCCGGCCTCCTCGCGCCTGGTGGGCATCTCCGTGGGGCGCATGCTGATGCTGGGCTGGGGCCTGGCCGGCGCCATCGGCGCGGTGGCCGGGATGATGGTGGCGCCCGTGGTCTTCCTCGATCCGCACATGATGAGCGGCGTGCTGCTGTATGCCTTTGCGGGCGCGCTGCTGGGCGGCATCGACAGCCCCGCGGGCGCTGTGCTGGGCGGCTTCATCGTGGGCGTGCTTGAAAACCTGGTGGGCAGCTACGTGGTCGGCACCGAACTCAAGCTCTCGGTGGCCCTGGTGCTGATCGTGGGCGTGCTCATCGTGCGGCCGGCCGGGCTGATGGGCCGCAAGGTCGTCAGGAGGGTTTGAACAATGCCCCCCCTGAGCGGCTACGCCGCTTCCCGTTGCACGGCGCCCCCCTCTCTCGCTACGCGGGAGGGGGACGACACCCTCGCGGCAGCGCGGCGCGGCCGGCGTAGGCCCTTGCTCGGTGTCCCTCGCTTTTGGGCCACGCCAGTTTTGTGCCAAACGCCCTGGAGAACAATGATGTCCACACGATCCGCCTCCTCGTCTGACGCACTGGTCGCCGCCACCAGCGCGCGCCGCCCCCTGCCCCTGGGCACGGTACTGATCGCGGCGCTGGCGCTGGCGGCCTGCTCGCTGGTCTTCGTGGCCAAGGGCTACCAGCTGTTCCAGGCCACCATGGTGCTGGCCTATGCCGTGGCCCTGGTGGGGCTGAACATCCTCACGGGCTACAGCGGCCAGATCTCGCTGGGCCATGGCGCCTTCTTCGCCATAGGCGCCTATGCGGCCGGCATCCTGATGGACCGCGCGGGCCTGGCCTACTGGCTGGCCGTGCCTGCAGCGGGCCTGGTGAGCCTGGCGGCGGGCTACCTGTTCGGGCGGCCCGCGCTCAGGCTGGAAGGGCTGTACCTGGCGCTGGCCACCTTTGCGCTGGGCGTGGCCATGCCCCAGCTGCTCAAGTACCGCCACCTGGAGGCCTGGACGGGCGGCGTGGGCGGCATCGTGCTGACCAAGCCCGAGGCGCCCTGGGGCCTGCCGCTGGATGCCGACCAGTGGTTCTACCTCTATGCATTGGCCGTGGCGGCGCTGCTGTTCTGGATGGCGCGCAACCTCATAGACAGCGGCAGCGGCCTGGCGCTGCGCGCCATCCGCGACCACGCCATGGCGGCCGAGGCCATGGGCGTGGACAACGCGCACTGCAAGTCCATGGCCTTTGCGATTTCGGCCGGCTACACGGGCGTGGGCGGCGCGCTGTCGGCCATTGCCGTGCAGTTCGTGGCGCCCGACTCCTTCACCATGTTCCTGTCGATCTCGCTGCTGGTGGGCGTGGTGGTGGGCGGCGTGGGAACGCTGTGGGGCGCGCTGTTCGGCGCCCTGTTCATCATGTTCATCCCGGGGCTGGCCGAGCAGGTGTCCAAGGCCGCGCCCTGGGCCGTCTACGGCACCGTGCTCATCGTCTTCATGTTCGCCATGCCCGGCGGCGTGATGGGCCTGCTGCACCGGCTGGGCCGGCCGGGCCGGCGCCTGCCCCGGCAGCGGCCGCGTGCCTGACTTTCCATCCCCACCCACAGGAGTCCCCCATGAATTCCAGTCCGGCCGTCCGCATGGAACGCCACGGCGACAACGGCGACAGCGGCGAGATCGCCCTCATCGTCCTCCAGGATAGCGCCCGCATGAATCCGCTGGGCAGGCCCTTGCAGCTGCGTCTGCGCGAACTGCTGGCCGAGGTGCGCGAGGACACCACCCTCCGCGCCCTTGTGCTCACCGCCGAGGGCCGGGGCTTTTGCGTGGGCGCGGACCTGTCGTCCATGGGCGGCGCGCAAGGCGGGGCACAAGGCGGAGCCCAGGCCGATGGCCGCACGCTGGGCGCGCAGACGGCCGACAACATGCACCAGCTGTCCAACCGCCTCATCCTGGACCTGCAGCAGTTGCCCGTGCCCGTGGTCTGCGCCATCAACGGCGCGGCAGCCGGGGCCGGCGTGGGCCTGGCCCTGGCCGGCGATGTGGCGCTGGCGGCGCGCTCGGCCTACTTCTACCTGCCTTTCCTGCCGCGCCTGGGCATCGTGCCGGACCTGGGCACCACCTGGTTCATCGAGCGGCGGCTGGGCCGTGCGCGCGCCCTGGGCCTGTCCCTGCTGGGCGACAGGCTGGGCGCGCAGCAGGCCGCCGACTGGGGCCTGGTCTGGGCCTGCGTGGACGACGAGGCCCTGCGCGAGCAGGCCCTGGCCACGGCCGCCCGCCTGGCGCGGCTGCCGGCCGGTGCCGTGCTGGAAGCCCGCCGCGCGCTGGACCACGCAGCCGCTTCCACGCTGGAGCAGCAGCTTCACTACGAGGCTGAACGCCAGCGCGAGCTGGTGGGCGCGCCGGCCTTCATGGAAGGCGTGCAGGCCTTCATGCAAAAGCGCGAGCCCGTGTTCGCGCCCCGCCAGCCGGGCTGAGCGCCACACCTTCCCGACGCACCTTGCTGCGCCCGCACATGCATTCGTCGGAATCGACGATGGGCGCGCGCCGGGCCGGTTCCTACCATGGACCGGCCACCACAAGAAAAGCGGGCACGGCGCCCGCAAGCCAGGAGACCACCATGCGCAACCCCTTCGCCCGCGGCCCCCGCGCCCTGATCGCCTGCCTGGCGCTGGTCCTGCCGGCCGTCACCCCAGTGCCAGCCCAGGCCCAGAAGAAGTACGACACCGGCGCCAGCGACACCGAGATCCGCATCGGCAACTTCGTGCCCTACTCAGGTCCCGTGTCGGCCTATGGAACCATAGGCAAGACCCATGCGGCCTACTTCGCCAAGATCAACGCCGAGGGCGGCATCAACGGCCGCAAGATCACCTACCTCTCGGCCGACGACGCCTACAACCCCGCCCAGAGCGTGGAGCAGACGCGCAAGCTGGTCGAGCGCGACGGCGTGCTGCTGATGTTCGGCGCGCTGGGCACCTCGCACAACCAGGCCGTGCATCGCTACATGAACCAGCGCAAGGTGCCCCAGCTGTTCGTCTCCACGGGCGCCACGCGCTGGGGCGATCCGAAGAACTTCCCCTGGACCATGGGCTGGCAGCCCACCTACCAGCTCGAAGGCCGCACCTTCGCCCAGCACATCCTGGCCACGCGACCCCAGGCCAAGGTGGCCGTCCTGATGCAGAACGACGACTTCGGCAAGGACTACCTCAAGGGCGTGCTCGACGGCTTTGGCGAGCAGGCCAAGCAGCGCATCGTCGTGCAGCAGACCTACGAGGTCGGCGACCCCACGGTGGACAGCCAGATGGTGGCGCTCAAGGGCTCGGGGGCGGACACCTTCATCAACATCAGCACGCCCAAGTTCGCGGCCCAGTCCATACGCAAGGCCGCCGACATCGGCTGGAAGCCCGCGCACTACCTGGTCAGCGTCTCGCTGTCCATCAGCTCGGTGCTCAAGCCCGCGGGCCTGGACAACGCGCGCGGCGTGATGACGGCCAGCTACCTGCGCGAGCCCTCGGACCCCTCCAACCAGGGCACGCCCGAGCTGGCCGGCTACCTGGCCTTCATGAAGCAGTTCTACCCGGCCGGCGACCCCAACGATTCGCTCAACGTCATCGGCTACTCCCAGGCCCAGACCCTGGTACAGGTGCTCAGGCAGGCCGGCGACGAGCTCACGCGCGCCAACATCATGAAGCAGGCCGCCAGCCTGAAGATGGACCTGCCCATGCTCTACCCGGGCATCAGCCTGCAGACCGGTGGGGAGGATTTCTTCCCCATCAAGAAGATGCAGCTCGTGCGCTTCGATGGCAGCCGCTACGCGCCCGTGCAATGACCCCGGCCTTCAGGACAACGACAGGAGACACCCCATGCCCGCCTTGCAAGGACTGATGCAGGACCGCCCGCTCATGATCTCGTCGCTGATCGAGCATGCGGCGCGCTTTCATCCGCACACCGAGATCGTCTCGCGCCTGCCGGAAACCCGGGACGGTGGCCTGCACCGCACCGACTGGGCCGGCATGCGCCGCGCCTCCTGCCAGGTGGCCAACGCCCTGCAGTCGCTGGGCGTGCAGCCTGGCGAACGCGTGGGCACGCTGGCCTGGAACAGCTGGCGCCACCTGGCGCTGTACTTCGGCGTCTCGGGCAGCGGCGCGGTGCTGCACACCATCAACCCGCGCCTGTTTCCCGAGCAGATCGAATACATCGCCAACCATGCCGAGGACCGGGTGCTGTTCTTCGACGTGACCTTCGCGCCGCTGGTGGAAAAGCTCGCACCGCATCTGAAGACCGTCACCACCTATGTCTGCATGAGTTCGCGCGAGCACATGCCCGCGCTGGACCTGCCCGACCTGCACTGCTGGGACGAGCTGGTGGGCAACCAGAGCGAGGACTTCGACTGGCCCGAGTTCGACGAGCGCACGGCCTCCTCGCTGTGCTACACCTCGGGCACCACGGGCCACCCCAAGGGCGTGCTGTACTCGCACCGCTCCACCGTGCTGCACACGCTGATGGAGCTGGCGCCCGACACCTTCGGCCTGAACGCGAGCGAGACCGTGATGCTCATCGTGCCCATGTTCCATGCCAACGCCTGGGGCACACCCTATGCGGCGGCCATGGCCGGCGCACGGCTGGTGCTGCCCGGCCCCCACCTGGATGGCCAGAGCGTCTACGAGCTCATGCGCGACGAGAAGGTCACCTTCTCGCAGGGCGTGCCCACCGTGTGGCTGATGCTGTTCCAGTACCTGGATGCGCATCCCGACATCGACCCGCGCGCGCTGGGCGTCAAGAGCATAGGCATCGGCGGCGCGGCCGTGCCGCGCGCCATGCTGGAGCGCTTCGAGAACCAGTTCGGCGCCCAGGTCGTGCAGGGCTGGGGCATGACCGAGACCAGCCCCATCGGCGTGGTCAGCAAGCTGCTGCCCCGGCACGACGCGCTGTCGGGCGAGGAACTGGTCAAGGTCAAGCTCAAGCAGGGACGCGGCGTCTGGGGCGTGGACCTCAAGATCGTGGACGACGACGGCAGGCCCCAGCCCTGGGACGGCCAGGCCCGGGGACACCTGCGCGTGCGCGGCCCCTGGATCGCCAGCGGCTACTTCAAGGGCGAAGGCGGCTCGCCCGTCGATGAGGAAGGCTTCTTCACCACGGGCGACGTGGCCACCATCGATGCCGACGGATTCCTGCAGCTGGTGGACCGCGCCAAGGACGTGATCAAGTCGGGCGGCGAGTGGATCTCCTCCATCGACGTGGAGAACGCCGCCATGGGCCATCCCGGCGTGGCCGAGGCCGCCATCATCGGCGTGGCCCATCCCAAGTGGCAGGAGCGGCCGCTGCTGCTGGTGGTGCCGCGCGCAGGCCACAGCGTCAGCCGCGAGTCCATGCTCGATTTCCTGTCCACGCGCATCGCCAAATGGTGGCTGCCCGACGACGTGCTGCAGGTGGCCGAGCTGCCGCACACGGCCACCGGCAAGCTGCTGAAAACGAAGCTGCGCGAGCAGTACAAGAACCATCCACTGCCGACGGCCTGAAAGGAGACCTCCATGCCAGGACCGCTTGAAGGCGTGCGCGTAGTCGAGTTCGCGGGCCTGGGCCCGGGGCCGTTCTGCGCCATGCTGCTGGCCGACATGGGTGCCGAGGTGCTGCGCATCGCGCGGCCCGGCACGCCGGTCGATGCACAGGACATCACCACGCGCAGCCGCAGCCAAGTCGAGATCGACCTGCGCGGCGAGGAAGGCCAGGCCTCGGCCCTGGCGCTGATCGCACGCGCCGATCTGCTCATTGAAGGCTTTCGGCCCGGCGTGATGGAGCGCCTGGGCCTGGGCCCCGAGCCCTGCCTGGCGCGCAACCCGCGCCTGGTCTACGGCCGCATGACGGGCTGGGGCCAGCACGGGCCGCTTGCGCATGCGGCGGGGCATGACATCAACTACATCGCCATCTCCGGCGCGCTGCACGCCATCGGCCGCGCGGGCGAGGCGCCCGTGCCGCCGCTCAACTACGTGGGCGACTTCGGCGGCGGCGGCATGCTGCTGGCCGTGGGCCTGCTGGCCGCCCTGCACGAGGCCGGGCGCAGCGGCCGGGGCCAGGTCATCGATGCGGCCATGACCGATGGCACGGCCCTGCTGTCGGCCTTCATGTACGGCTTCAAGGCCAAGGGCCAGTGGAGCAACCAGCGCGGAGAGAACCTGCTGGACGGCGGCGCGCACTTCTATGACACCTATGCCTGCGCCGACGGCAAATACATCGCCATAGGCGCCATCGAACCGCAGTTCTACGCCGAGCTGCGCCAGCGCTGCGGCATACAGGACCCGCTGTTCGACGCGCAGCTGGACGCCGCACGCTGGCCCCTGCTCAAGCTGCGCCTGGCCGACGTGTTCCGCACGCGCACGCGCCAGCAGTGGTGCGAACTGCTGGAAGGCAGCGATGCCTGCTTCGCCCCCGTGCTCGACTGGGACGAGGCGCCCCAGCACGCCCACAACCGCGCGCGCGCCACGTTCACCGAGGCCGGTGGCGTGCTCCAGCCCGCGCCGGCGCCGCGCTTTTCGCGCAGCGTGCCCGAGCAGCCCCGCCCCCCGCGCGCCGCCAGCCTGCAAGACACGCTGGCCGCCTGGAATGCCCGCTCCTGAGGAAACCCCATGCCCATGTATCTCACCCAGGCCATCCACAAGGGCCGCCGCGAAAGGGCCGGCGCCACGGCGGCCATCTGCGGCGAAGAGCAGGCCAGCTGGTCGCAGCTTGCGCAGCGCATCGAACGCTGTGCCGGCCTGCTGCGGGCGCTGGACGTGGCGCCCGGCGACCGCGTCGGCATGATGGGACTGAACTCCATCCGCTACCTTGAATACTTCTATGGCTGCTGGTGGGCAGGCGCCGCGGTCAACCCCGTCAACATCCGCTGGAGCGCGCAGGAGGTGGCCTACTCGCTGGACGACTGCGACACGCGCGTGCTCTTTGTGGACGATGCCTTCGCGCCCCTGGTGCCCCGGCTGCGCGAGCTGTCCTCCAGCCTGCACACCGTGGTGTTCTGCGGCACGGGCGCCGCGCCCGAAGGCGCTCTGCACTACGAGCAATTGCTGGCCGCCGCCACGCCCTGCGCCGACGCGCTGCGCAGCGGCAACGACCTGGCCGCCGTGATGTATACGGGCGGCACCACGGGCCGGCCCAAGGGGGTGATGCTCAGCCACGACAACCTGTTCATCAACGCCCTGTCCAATGCCAGCAACGTGCCGCGCCAGCATGTGAAGGTGGGCATGGTGGTCACGCCCATGTTCCATGTGGCCGGCTGCGGCCTGGCCCTGCTCATGGCCCAGCGCCTGGTGCCCCAGGTCATCGTGCCGGCATTCGACGAGCTGGCCATCCTCGCCGGCATCCAGCAGCACGGCGTGAACGAGCTGTTCCTGGTGCCCACCATGATCCGCCGGCTGATCGAGCATCCGCGCCTGGCCGAATTCGATCTGTCCAGCCTGCGCCTCATGCTCTATGGCGCGGCGCCCATCGATGCCACCTTGCTGGAGCGCGCCATGCAGCTGCTGCCCGGAGCCGACTTCGCCCAGGCCTACGGCATGACCGAGCTGTCGCCCACCATCGTGTCCATGGGCCCGGCCGAGCACCGTCCCGGCCCGCAGCGCGAGCGCCTGCTGCGCGCGGCCGGCCGGCCCGTGACCATTGCCGAGGTGCGCATCGTCGATGGCGAGGGCCGCGAGCTGCCGCCTGGCGAGGTGGGCGAGATCACGGCGCGCGGCCCCATGGTCATGCAGGGCTACTGGAACAGGCCCGCCGAGACGGCCGCCGCGCTCAAGGACGGCTGGATGCACACGGGCGACATGGGCCGGCTGGATGCCGACGGCTACCTCTTCGTCGTGGACCGGCTCAAGGACATGATCGTCAGCGGCGGCGAGAACGTGTACTCGGCCGAGGTCGAGAACGCCATCGCCCAGCTGTCCCAGGTCGCCATGTGCGCCGTCATCGGCGTGCCCGACGAACGCTGGGGCGAGCGCGTGCACGCCGTGATCGTCGCGCGCGAGGGCCAGCCGCTGACCGAGGCCGAGGTCATCGCCCACTGCCGCGAACGCATCGCGGGCTACAAGTGCCCGCGCTCGGTGGAGTTCCGCGCCGAGCTGCCGCTGTCGGCCGCCGGCAAGCTGCAGAAATTCCAGCTGCGCGAACCCTACTGGCAGGGCCGCGAACGCCGCATCAACTGACCCCCACGAACCACCAGGCCACGCCATGCCACTGCAACTGACACGCTCCTGGAGCACCCCCGAGCTGGAAAGCCTGCGCGCCACCGCCGTGCGCTTTCTGGAAACCGAAATGCAGCCCCAGGACGAGGCCGCACGCCAGCGCGGCAACGTGGGCCATGCCATCTGGCGCCGCGCCGGAGAGCTGGGCCTGCTGTGCACCGACATCCCCGAGGACTACGGCGGCGGCGGCGGCGACTTCCGCCACGAGGCCGTGATCCACGAGGAGATGGCGCGCCGCGCCCTCTCGGGCATGAGCAACTCCGTGCACTCCATCGTGGCCCACTACCTGCTCAACCACGGCACCGAGGCGCAAAAGCGCAAGTACCTGCCCGCCATGGCGCGCGGCGAGCTGGTGGGCGCCATCGCCATGACCGAGCCCGGCGCGGGCTCGGACCTGCAGGGCGTGCGCACGCGCGCAGAACTCAGGGACGGCCGCTACCGCATCAACGGCAGCAAGACCTTCATCACCAACGGCCTGCTGGCCGGCCTGATCCTCGTGGTCTGCAAGACCGACCCGGCCCAGGGCGCGCGCGGCACCTCCATCCTCATCGTGGAGACCCGGGACTGCGCGGGCTTTCGCGTGGGCCGCGTGCTCGACAAGATGGGCATGAAGGCCCAGGACACCTCGGAGCTTTTCTTCGATGACGTGACCGTGCCGCAGGACGCGCTGCTGGGCGGGCGCGAAGGCCAGGGCTTCTACCAGCTCATGGGCGACCTGCCCTACGAGCGCCTGATCATCGGCCTGACCGCACTGGCCTGCATGGAAGGCGCCTACGAGGCCACGCTGGCCTATGTGCGCGAGCGCCGCGCCTTCGGCCAGGCCATTGCCGACATGCAGAACACCCGGTTCAAGCTCGCCGAGGTGGCCACCACGCTGACCGTGGGCCGCGCCTTCATCGACCGCTGCGTGGAGCAACTGGTGGCCGGCACGCTGGACACGGCCACGGCCTCCATGGCCAAGCTGTGGGGCTCGGAAGCGCAGGGCCGCGTGCTCGACGAACTCGTGCAACTGCATGGCGGCTACGGCTACATGAACGAATACATGGTCACCCGCATGTACGCCGATGCGCGCGTGCAGCGCATCTACGGCGGCACCAGCGAAATCATGAAGGAAGTGATCGCTCGCGCGCTCTGACGCTCTGACGCTCTGACGCTCTGATCCGCTGGCGGCGCCAAGCGCTGCCGCAGTCCCCCTATCCCTTCCCCGGCAGCACAGGAGACAGCAGCCATGACCCTCGACGACCTCATCTACAAGCCCGGCCTGCTCCAGGGCGAACGCATCCTCGTCACTGGCGGCGGCACCGGCCTGGGCCGTGTCATGGCCGAGGCCTTTCTCATGATGGGCGCCGACATCTACCTGTGCGGCCGGCGCGGCGCCGTGGTCGAGCAGACAGCGCAGGAGCTGGTGCAGCAGCACGGCGGCCGGGCCACGGGCCATGCCTGCGACGTGCGCCAGCCCGAGGCCGTGGAGCAGATGATCGAGGCCATCTGGGCCGATGGCGGCGCGCTCACGGGTCTGGTCAACAACGCGGCCGGCAACTTCGTCAGCCGCACCGAGGACCTGTCCATGCGCGCCTTCGACGCCGTGGCCAACATCGTCATGCGCGGCAGCTTCAACCTCACGCTGGAGTGCGGCCGCCGCTGGCTGGCCGAGGGCCGCAAGGCCAGCGTGCTGTCCATCCTCACCACCTGGGTCTGGAACGGCTCGGCCTTCACCGTGCCCTCGGCCATGGCCAAGTCGGGCGTGCATGCCATGACGCAGTCGCTGGCCGTGGAATGGGGCAACCGGGGCATACGCTTCAACGCCATCGCGCCGGGCCTGTTCCCCACCGAAGGCATGAGCGCGCGGCTGAACCCGCAGGGCGGCGAGCATGTGCGTGCCGACAACCCCATGGGCCGCAACGGCCGCATGCCCGAGCTGGCCAACCTGGCCGTCTTCCTCATGAGCCGCCAGGCCGAGTACCTGACGGGACAGACCATCGCCATAGACGGCGGACAATACCAGGCGACGGGCGGCAACTTCGCCGGGCTGGCCAGCTGGAGCGACCAGGACTGGGCGAATGCGCGCAGCGCCATCGAATCGCGCAACGCGGCCGACCGCCAGCAAAGAACCGCATAGACACAAGGAGACAA
>JGI25389J43894_1000061_pt1 | contig 17122 bp, 15 predicted proteins | sample GraSoi013_1_20cm_FD_43894 | JGI IMG/M metagenome (IMG submission 43894)
CGGCCGCCGTGCAGGCGGCAGCGCCTGCGGCTCCACCTGCCAGGGCCCTGGACCGCCACGCCAATGGCGAGCGCATCTACCAGAACGCCTGCGCCGTCTGCCATGAGGCGGGCAGCGGTCCCACATTGTTCGGCGTCAAGCCGCAGCTGGCCCTGAACACCAACCTGCACGCGGCCAGCCCGGACAACCTGGTCCAGGTGATCCTGAACGGCATACAGGCGCCGGCCGACGATGCGCTGGGCTACATGCCCGGCTTCGGGGACAGCCTGGATGACAGGCAGATCGCGGACCTGCTCGGATATTTGCGCGAACGATTTGCACCGGAGGAAAAAGCTTGGCCAGACGACACGAAGACGATTAACCGGCTGCGCATGCAGGCACAGGCGCATGCGCACTGAGGGCGGCAATGGGCAGCAATGGGCGGCGGCAGGGGCGATGCCGCGGATATGGACACCTTGCCCTGGAATCTCTCCAGGGTCTGGGTCCTGACATCTGATGCTGGGGACGGGTGATGGGCAACAACGGACGGCGCTGTCGATGTGCAGCCAGTCCGCAATGCGCCCATCGCCCGGATGCAGAGACCGACATCCGGAAATTTTTCATCGGGCCATGGAGATGGCGCCGAGGGAGCGGTTCGCTCCGGATGTGTGAAGGGTGGAAGGCACGGCAGGAGACGGCAACACAAGCTGAACGGCCTTGCCTGGGAAAAGACAGATTCAACAATTGCGATGGCTAGAAAAGGAGTCCCTGCATGTCATCTACATACATTTCGGTGGAAAAAGGCATCCAGACAGCGGGTGTCGGCAAGTTCCAATATCGGCTGTTCGTCATCTTCGGGCTGGTCTGGCTGGCCGATGCCATGCAGGTGCTGTCCATCGGCTTCAGCGCGCCGTCCATTGCCAAGACCTTCGGCAAGACCGTGCCCGAGGCGCTGCAGACCGGCACCTTCTTCTTCATCGGCATGCTGATCGGCGCCTTCGTCTTCGGCCGCCTGGCCGACCGCATCGGGCGCCGCCCGGTGCTGATGATGGCCGTGGTGATCGACGCCTTTGCGGGCGTGGCCTCGGCCTTTGCGCCCGAGTTCGCCTGGCTGCTGGTGCTGCGCTTCATCACCGGCATCGGCGTGGGCGGCACGCTGCCCGTGGACTACACCATGATGGCCGAGTTCCTGCCCAGCGACCGCCGCGGCCGCTGGCTGGTGCTGCTGGAATCGTTCTGGGCCGTGGGCACCATCTTCCTGGCCATCCTGGCGCTGGTGGCCGTGTCCTGGGGTGACGATGCCTGGCGCGTGATCTTCTTCGTGACCGGACTGCCGGCGCTGATCGGCGTGGTGCTGCGCTTCTACATCCCCGAGTCGCCCATGTTCCTCAACCGCAACGGCAAGTCCGAGGAGGCGCGCAAGGTGCTGCAGCGGGTGGCCAAGGTCAACGGCACCACCGCGGAAATCCCCGCCCTGCAGCCTGAAAAGCAGGAGCGCAAATCCATCCTCGCGCTGTTCAACGGCGACCTGCGCCGCCGCAGCCTCTCGCTGTTCCTGGCCTGGGCGCTGATCTCCATCGCCTACTACGGTGTCTTCGTCTACCTGCCCGTCAAGCTCAGCAGCGAGGGCTTCGCCTTCATGCGCGGGCAGGTCTTCCTGGTGGTGCTGGCCCTGGTGCAACTGCCCGGCTTTGCGCTGTCGGCCTATGGCGTGGAGCGCTGGGGCCGCAAGCCCACGCTGATCGGCTTTTTGCTGCTCAGCGCCGTCGGCTGCATGTTCTACAGCCTGGGCTCGTCGCCCTTCGTGGTCATCGGCTCCACCCTGCTGATGAGCTTCTCGCTGCTGGGCACCTGGGGCGCGCTGTATGCCTTCACCCCCGAGGTCTACCCCACCGACCTGCGCGCCAGCGGCATGGGCATGGCCGGCGCCGTGGCGCGCTTCGGCGGCCTGTTCGCCCCGGCCATCATTGCGCCCATCATGGCCACCCACTTCACACTGGCCCTGGCCGTGCTGTCCGCCATGCTGGTGGGCGGCGCCCTGTCGATCTGGGCCGTGGATGTGGAATCGCGCAACCGGGCGCTGGATTGACGCCGAGAAAGAACTTCGAATGGAAAAGGCCTGCGCAAGCAGGCCTTTTTTTTATGTCAAATATTCCAATCCAGATTCAGATCATTCCTAGAGACGCGGCTGTTTCTATCCTCTATGGTATGAGCCGGATCGAGGCCGGCAATCACGTCAAAATCGCCAAGCCCGCTCCATAAATCCCATGCTTGTCAGTCATTCGGCTTGAATTGCTGGAGACCTTGCCATGGGCCAGAAAACTCGGAGGGATGCATGACAGTGATTGAGAACGGACTTCTTGTCGATAGAAATGTCGAGGTGAAAATATTTCCGTCCATACAGCATGGCGATTTGCTGAAGGTGAATTCCATTGTGCTTCACAGGACGAATTCACCAACGGCAGCCAGTGTGTTGAATAGCTACAAGGCCGGCCAGAAAACGGGAGCGCATTTTCTGGTGGGGAAAGATGGAAAAATCCATCAGACAGCCAATCTGAAGAGAGTTTGCTGGCATGTGGGAATACTGCAGGTTCGTTGCCTCAACGAGAACAACTGTGAAACTGCCGATTTTGAGAATATCAATGCCCTGCTGCATCAAAAGGGGATGGGATTCGGGACAAGAGTGAGGAAGGTCTCGGAGCATGAAAAGCAAAAGCCCTATCCGTTGAGGTATCCTGTCAATGCAGAGTCGCTTGGGATTGAGGTGGTAGGCATGTTTCAGCGCCATACCCAGGACTACGAAGTGCCGACACAGGCGCAGTTGTACCAGACGCAATGGCTGGTACGCCTGCTGGTGGGTATCTATGGGTTGAGGATTCTGAGCGATGTCTACGCCCACGGAGCCATTGCAAGAAAGCAGCCCGCGGAAGGAAGCCAGCTGCTGCGCTATATATTCAGTGGAGCCTGATTCATATGTTCTTGAAAAATAGCCGACCGATGCAAATGAAATCAATCAGAGCGTTCATTCTTGCTCTGGGGTTTCTCATGCTGATCGTCTCTTTCGGTGCTGCATCAAGCCAGAAGAATTCTGTGACGCTGATCGGTGGAATTCAGCGATCCATTGGAGAAGGGCAAACCATGGGCTGCGAGAAAATTGCGCTGCGGCCCAAGGATGTCATCCGTTATTTCTCCACGGCAACCGAGGTTTCCTTCTCCACCTTCCACTATGAATCGATCATTCTGCCTTGCGCCTTCAGTGGGAAGCTGCGGCGCAATGGCATGGTCTATGGGTGGAGCATCAATGCAGCAGGCGCCGGGTATCTCTATCCGGAAGATGGGCGTGAGAATCTGTTTTTTCTTTGCTACAGGTCGTGCGCAAAGGCACTGCCTGGGTTGATGGGGCTTTGACGGCGAGGGCCCAAGCCCTTTGAGATCGCCTGGCAGCCATCCTCATGAAAACAGGGGCTCTTCAATCCGCCTCGCCACCTTCCAGCATCTTCTTGAGCAGAAAATCCAGCGCCAGGCGCTCGGCCGGATTGAGCTTGCCGTAGGTGCTTTCGGTGATCTGCTTGGCGAAGGGCTCCATGTCGCGCACCAGGTCCTGGCCGGCCTCGGTGAGGTTGATGACGACCTTGCGGCGGTCGATGCGGTCATGGTCCACCTGCACCAGTTCGCGCTGCTTGAGCCGGTCCACCACGCCGCGGATGGTGGCCTGGTCGATCACGGTGGCCTTGACGATGTCGGCCAGCGAGCTGCCGCTGTTGTCGCGCACGGAGCACAGCACCACGAATTGCGCAGCCGTGAGCTGCGAGTCGGGAATGTATTGCTGGAAGAGTGCAGTGTGGCGCTGATAGACACGCCGCAGCAGGTGGCCGATCTGGTCTGAAAAATGATAGCCATCCTGTGGCGTCATGGCTGATGGCGGGTGGTTCATGGTGCGCGTGAGCTTATCAAAATTCACACCAAATACCGTGTGATTTGCGACAAGCCGGGCGCATTTGCCAAGTGGCGCAAACCCGCGCTGGCTGCGGCATCCGCAAGACCTGTGGCAGCAGGCGCAGCACTGCCCGGCGGCTCATTTGCCGATTGAATGGCGCAATCATCCGTTTGAATTTGACGGCTTGCCCGGCAGGCCTTGAAATGGCATGAGAGACAAAGCGCCAGCGGACCGGACCGCGCCGCTCCCCACAACGAAAGCCAGCAGGGACACCCATGCCAGCCACACAAGGGAAGATCATTCCCATTGCCGTCCTCAATGCCGCTGCTGCCGGCAGCGCACTCGGCGCCCATGAGCGCGAGGCCGTCGAGCACGCCATTGCCGTCCATGCCCGGCGCCCCGGCCCCCTGATCGAGTTGCTGCATGCCGTGCAGGACATGCTGGGCCATATCCCCGAAGCCGCCGTGCCGCGCATCGCCGATGCGCTGAACCTCTCGCGTGCCGAGGTGCATGGCGTCATCTCCTACTACCCCCATTTCCGCAGCACGCCAGCGGGCCGCCATGTGCTGCAGGTCTGCCGCGCCGAGGCCTGCCAGTCGCGCGGTGCCGACGCGCTGCTGGCCCACGCAGGCCAGGCGCTGGGCTGTGGATCGAGTGGGCACGGGCACGAGCATGGAACCAGTGCCGATGGCGCCGTCACGCTGGAGCCGGTCTACTGCCTGGGCCTGTGCGCGTCATCGCCTGCCGTGATGCTCGATGGCCAGCCCCATGCGCATGTCTCGGCCAACGGACTGGATGCACTCATCGCGCAATGCCGCCAGCCGGAGCAGGCCGGCGAGCCGGCGGCCCCGCCTGCGCATGCAGGGGCAGGGGCAGGCCCCGGCGTGCGCGTCTATGTGCCCCGCGATGCCGCCGCGCTTGCCGTGGGCGCTGACGCCGTGGCCGGCGCCCTGCAGCGCGAGTGCGCGGCGCGTGGCCTTCAGGTGCAGATCGTGCGCAACGGCTCGCGCGGCCTGCTGTGGCTGGAGACCCTGGTGGAAGTCGAGACGCCCGAAGGCCGCGTGGCCTACGGCCCGGTCACGGCCGATGCGGTGCCGGGCCTGATCGATGCCGGAATGCTGCAGGGCGGCAGCCATGCGCTGTGCCATGGACTGACCGAGGCCATTGCCTACCTGGCGCGCCAGGAGCGCCTGACCTTTGCGCGCGTGGGCGTCATCGATCCGCTGAACCTGGCCGACTATGCGGCCCATGGCGGCTGGCAGGGGCTGGAGCGCGCGGCGCGCATGGAGCCCGCGGCCATCGTGCAGGAGGTGCTGGATTCGGGCCTGCGCGGCCGTGGCGGTGCGGCGTTTCCGGCCGGCATCAAATGGAAGACCGTGGCCGCCGCAGCGGGGCCGCAAAAGTACATTGCCTGCAATGCCGACGAGGGCGACTCGGGCACCTTTGCCGACCGGCTGCTGATGGAGGGCGATCCCTACACGCTGATCGAAGGCATGGCCATCGCGGGCCTGGCCGTGGGCGCCACGCAGGGCCTGGTCTATGTGCGCAGCGAGTATCCGCATGCCGTTGCCACCCTGCGCGAAGCCATTGCGCGTGCCGAGGCCGCAGGCTGGCTGGGCCGCGACGTGGCCGGCAGCGGACGGGCCTTCCACATGGAGGTGCGCAAGGGCGCGGGCAGCTATGTCTGCGGCGAGGAAACGGCCATGCTGGAGAGCATCGAGGGCCGGCGCGGCATTGTGCGCGCCAAGCCGCCGCTGCCGGCCATCGAGGGGCTGTGGGGCCGGCCCACGGTGATCAACAACGTGATCACGCTGGCCACGGTGCCGATGATCCTGGCGCGCGGCGCGGCCTTCTACCAGGGCTTCGGCATGGGCCGCTCGCGCGGCACGCTGCCGTTCCAACTGGCCGGCAACATCGCGCGTGGCGGCCTGGTGGAAAAGGCCTTCGGCCTGAGCCTGCGCGAGCTGGTGGAAGACTTCGGCGGCGGCACGGCCACCGGCCGCACCGTCAAGGCCGTGCAGGTGGGCGGCCCGCTGGGCAGCTATGTGGCGCCCGCCGACTGGGATGCGCCGCTGGACTACGAGGCCTATGCCGCCAAGGGCAATGTGGTGGGGCACGGCGGCATCGTCGTGCATGACGACACGGCCGACATGGCGCAGCTGGCGCGCTACGCCATGGAGTTCTGCGCCATCGAGTCCTGCGGCAAGTGCACGCCCTGCCGCATCGGCTCCACGCGCGGCGTGGAGGTCATCGACCGCATCGTGCGCGCCGGCGCCGACCCTGCTGCCCACGCCGGCCACGCCGGCCAAGTGGCCCTGCTGGAAAGCCTGTGCGACACCATGCAGCACGGCTCCATGTGCGCCATGGGCGGGATGACGCCGTATCCCGTGCGCTCGGCGCTGAACCACTACTCCCAGGACTTCGGCATCGAGTCCACCACGGCCGCAGCGGCTGCCTGACCGGAGAACACCATGCTCGACCACTTGAAGCAAGCCGACTGGGGCACGCCCGCCAGCCCGTCCGAACGCCTGATCACCCTGGAGATCGACGGCCGCGAGGTCTGCGTTCCCGAGGGCACCTCGCTGATGCGCGCTGCCATGGAAGGCGGCGTCAGCGTGCCCAAGCTGTGCGCCACCGACAGCCTGGAGCCCTTCGGCTCCTGCCGCCTGTGCCTGGTGCAGATTGAAGGCCGCAAGGGCTTTCCGGCCTCGTGCACCACGCCGGCCGAGCCCGGCATGAAGGTGCGCACGCAAAGCCCGCAACTGCAGGAGCTGCGCCGCGGCGTGATGGAGCTGTACATCTCCGACCATCCGCTGGACTGCCTGACCTGCAGCGCCAACGGCGACTGCGAACTGCAGGACATGGCCGGCACGGTGGGCCTGCGCGAGGTGCGCTACGGCTTCGACGGCGCCAACCATTTCAAGGGCCAGGCGCGGGCCGAGGTCGATGTCTCCAACCCGTACTTCAGCTACGACCCCAGCAAGTGCATCGTCTGCAACCGCTGCGTGCGCGCCTGCGAGGAGACGCAGGGCACCTTTGCGCTGACCATCTCGGGCCGGGGGTTCGAATCGCGCGTCACGGCGGGGCAGGGCGGCAGCTTCATGGACAGCGACTGCGTCAGCTGCGGCGCCTGCGTGCAGGCCTGCCCCACGGCCACGCTGCAGGAAAAGACCGTGACCGAGCTGGGCCAGGCCGGGCACAGCGCCATCACCACCTGCGCCTACTGCGGCGTGGGCTGCGGCTTCAAGGCCGAGATGAAGGGCGAGCAGGTCGTGCGCATGGTGCCCTGGAAGGACGGCCAGGCCAACGAGGGCCATGCCTGCGTCAAGGGCCGCTTTGCCTGGGGCTATGCCACGCACAAGGACCGCATCACCCGGCCCATGGTCCGCGCGAAGATCACCGACCCCTGGCGCGAAGTGAGCTGGGAAGAGGCCATTGCCCACACGGCCCGCGAGTTCCGCCGCATCCAGGCGAAGCACGGCAAGGATTCCATTGGCGGCATCACCTCCTCGCGCTGCACCAACGAAGAGGCCTACCTGGTGCAAAAGCTGGTGCGCACGGCCTTCGGCAACAACAACGTCGATACCTGCGCGCGCGTGTGCCACTCGCCCACGGGCTATGGACTGGGCCAGACCTATGGCACCTCGGCCGGCACGCAGACCTTCAAGTCCATCGAGCACACGGACGTGGTCATGGTCATCGGCGCCAATCCCACGGCCGCGCACCCGGTGTTCGGCTCGCGCATGAAAAAGCGCCTGCGCGGCGACGGCCGGCGTGCGGGCGCCAAGCTCATCGTCATCGACCCACGCGAGATCGAGCTCGTCAAGTCACCCCACATCCGCGCCGACTACCACCTGCAACTGCGGCCCGGCACCAACGTGGCCATGATCACCTCGCTGGCCCATGTCATCGTCACCGAAGGCTGGCTGGCCGAGGACTACATCGCCGAGCGCTGCGATGCCAAGTCCTTCGCGCAGTGGAAGGAATTCGTGGCCCGGCCCGAGAACTCGCCCGAGGCCATGGCCGAGGTCACCGGGGTGGCGCCTGACCTGGTGCGCGGCGCCGCGCGCCTGTATGCGCTGGGCGCCGAGGACCATCCAGCGGGCCGCCCCGTCAACGCGGCCATCTACTACGGCCTGGGCGTGACCGAGCATGCGCAGGGCTCGACCATGGTCATGGGCATTGCCAACCTGGCCATGGCCACGGGCAATGTGGGCCGCGAAGGCGTGGGCGTGAACCCGCTGCGCGGCCAGAACAATGTGCAGGGCTCCTGCGACATGGGCTCCTTCCCGCATGAGCTGCCCGGCTACCGCCACATCTCGGACAGCACGGTGCGCGCCGAGTTCGAGGGGGCCTGGGGCGTGGCGCTCAGCCCCGAGCCCGGGCTGCGCATTCCCAACATGTTCGAGGCGGCCCTGGCCGGCAGCTTCATGGGCCTGTACTGTGAGGGCGAGGACATCGTGCAGTCCGACCCCAACACCCAGCATGTGACGGCCGCGCTCTCGGCCATGGAATGCGTGGTGGTGCAGGACATCTTCCTCAACGAAACCGCCAAGTACGCCCATGTCTTCCTGCCAGGCGCTTCCTTCCTCGAAAAGGACGGCACCTTCACCAATGCCGAGCGCCGCATTTCGCGCGTGCGCAAGGTCATGGCGCCGCTGGCCGGCTATGCCGATTGGGAGGTCACCCAGCTGCTGGCCAATGCGCTGGGCTACGCCATGCACTACACGCACCCGAGCGAAATCATGGCCGAGATCGCCGCGCTCACGCCCAGCTTCGCGGGCGTGAACTACGACAAGATCGACCGGCTGGGCAGCGTGCAATGGCCCTGCAATGACAGCACCGAAGAGGCCGGCACTTCCATCATGCACAGGGACCGCTTCGTGCGCGGCAAGGGCCGCTTCATCATCACCCAGTACGTGGCCACCGACGAGAAGGTCACCCAGCGCTTTCCGCTGTTGCTGACCACGGGCCGCATCCTGTCGCAATACAACGTGGGTGCCCAGACCCGGCGCACGCACAACAGCCACTGGCACAGCGAGGACCGGCTGGAAATCCATCCGCATGACGCCGAGGACCGCGGCATACGCGACGGCGACTGGGTCGGCATCGCCAGCCGCGCGGGCGAGACCGTGCTGCGCGCCACCGTCACCGAGCGCATACAGCCCGGCGTGGTCTACACCACCTTCCACTTTCCCGAATCGGGCGCCAACGTCATCACCACCGACAGCTCCGACTGGGCCACCAACTGCCCCGAATACAAGGTCACGGCCGTGCAGGTGCTGCCCGTCCCCCAGCACGCCCAGCCGTCCGACTGGCAGCGCGGCTTTGCGCGCATGCACGAAGAGCAGATCGGCCTGTTGCAAGCCGCGCAGGCAGGCAGCATGGCCGTGGCGGGAGGCAAGTGATGGACAGCGCGAACCTGGTCCGCATGGCCAACCGCATCGGCGAGTTCTTCGAGGCCATGCCCGAGCGCGAAGAGGCCCTGCAGGGCATCGCCGAACACATCCGCAAATTCTGGGAGCCCCGCATGCGCGCCGAACTGGCCCGCGTGCTGGCCAGCCCCGACGAGGCGCAGGCGCTCAAGCCCATCGTGCGCGAGGCGCTGGTGCTGCATCCGCTGGGCCATCCTGCCTAGCAGGCCGGTCCGGAGGATGGCTACGTCCGGCCGATGGCCGCCAACACCCGTCGCAGATCGATGAACATCGTGGTGGTGGCCGTTGGCCCATCGGTGCTGGTGCCTATGGGCAGAAAGCCCTTTGCCGCATAGAAGCGCACGGACTCTGGCTTGGCATCCACCACCAGAAAACGGCAGCCCGTGTATGGCATGACATGGTCCGTGATCAGGGCAATGACAAAGTCCACCAACTGGCTCCCAACCCCCTGGCCTTGCAGGCTGGTATCCACGGCCAGCCGGGCCAGCTTGATGGCCGGATAGTCCTTGTAGCGAAAGCCGTCCAGCACGGCCGGTTCGTCGAACTGTTCGACGGCCACATGGGTGCACAAGGTCGTGATGTAGGCCAGAACCTTGGTCTCGCCTTCCGGCACCAGGACGAAGGTGCGCGCAAGATGCTCCTGATGGAGCTTCTTGGCTTCTTTGCGCAGAAAGGATTTGAGAGGGGCGAATGCCTCGCTGCCCAGGCTCAGCGCGTTGCAGCCGTCACCCGAGGCCAGTTCGCGCAGCTCGAAACCCACGGCTCAGTCTTTGCCCTTGAGGGGTTCGCCGGTCGGCTTGAGCTTGATCCGGACCGTGCCATCCCTTGTGAAGGTGGTGGCAAGCTTGCGGCCATTGCGTGCGGATGACACAGCAGCCTGTGTGCCCCGGCCATGCGCAAGCCTCCGTGTGAGAGCTTTCGCTTCATCACCGGAAACCGTGACCGGGCCGAGAAAGTTGCTGTGAACTGCCATCGGCGCAGTCTAGCAGTTTGGTGACAGAAGCAGCCTGCATGTGCGCTGATCTGTCACCAATGCCATGGTTTCTGCCATGCCAGGAGGGCGGCACTGCGTCAGCCAAAGCACTTCTTCTTCGCCATCTCCCGCGCCAGCGCCACAAAGCCGGCAGCCGCTGGCGACAGCCGTTCCATGCTGCGCACGGCCAGCCCGGTGACGCGGCGCTGGCGGGGCGAGAGGCTGCGATAGACCATGCCTTCGGGCGCCTGCTCGGGCACGGCCAGGCGCGCGGCAATGGCAATGGCGTGGCCCTGGGCCACGAAGCCCTGCATGGAGGACATCTGCTCGAAGTGGTAGATGGCCGCAGGCTGTGCGCCGGCCTCGGCCAGGAAACGGTCGATGTGCGCGCCCGACCCGGCCGAGGTGCGCACAAAGGCCTCGCCCTGCAGGTCGGCGGCGCGGATGCTGCGCTGGGCCGCCAGCCGGTGCGATGCGGGCAGCAGCGCCACCAGTTCGTCTTCCACCAGGGGCACGGTCTCGAAGCGCTCGTCGGGCAGCACGACGAAGCCGATCTCCACGCGCCGCTCCAGCAGCCACTTGACCACGGTGTCGTCGTTTTGCTCGTCGATCTGCACCAGCACGGCGGGCTGGCGGCGCCGGTACTCGGTGATCAGCGGGGGCAGCAGCCGCAGCGAAGAGGTGGCGCCGAACGAGGCCACGCGCAGCGTGCCGCGCGCCATGCCGCGCTCGGCATCGGCCTCCTGCCGCAAGGCCTCCTTTTGCTGGAGGATGTCGTTGGCGCGCTGCAGCAGCCGCGTGCCTGCGTCGGTCAGCGGAGAGTGGGGGCCTTCGCGCCGCACCAACTGCACCTGCAGCTCACCTTCCAGCGCACGCAGGGCATGGCTGACGGCGCTCTGGGTAATGCCCAGCAGCGCGGCTGCGCGCGAGAAACTGCCGGCGCGGGCCAGCGCCGCGAACACTTCGAGCTGGGTGAAGGTCATGGGATCACGTTGTCCAGGTCATGAGCATTCGCTCATTTGTCTATGAATCGATATGAGCACATAGTACGCGCCATGAATTTTCAACGCTTCTTCGGTCCCCACCTGCGGCTTGTCGGCATGGCCCTGCTGTGGGGCGCTTCCTGGCCTGCAGGCCGCGTGGTGGCACAGAACATGCCGCCGCTGGCCGCCGCCAGCCTGCGCTTCCTGCTGGCCGCCGCCGTGCTGCTGCCCTGGCTGTACTGGGCCGGTGGCATGGCCGGTCTCAGGCACTGGAGCGCCAAACGCTGGCTGGGCATGGCGGCCGCTGGCGCCACGGGCGTGTTCGGCTATGCGGCCTTTTTCCTGATGGGGCTGCAGCATGTGCCGGCCGGCAAGGCGGCCCTGGTGATCACGCTCAACCCCGTGCTCACGCTGGCGCTGGCGGTCTGGTTGTTCGGCGAGCGGCTCAACCGCACCATTGCCCTGGGCATGGCGCTGGCGGCCTGCGGCGCCGTGGTGGTGATCTCGCATGGCCAGCCGCTGGCGCTGCTGCAGGGATCGGTGGGCGCCGGAGAGTTGCTGATCCTGGGCTGCGTGGTGTGCTGGGTGACCTACACCCTGATCGGCCGCTGGCTGCTCACGGGTGTCGATGCGCTGTCGGCCACGGCCGTGACCTCGACCATGGGCGCGGCCATGCTGCTGGTGGCCAGTCTGGTGGTGGAAGGGCCGGCCGGCCTGCAGGCTGCCGTGCTTGGCAACGCAACCGCCTGGGGCGCGCTGGCCTTCCTGGCCTTCGGCGCCACGGCGCTTGCCTATGCCTGGTATTTCGACGGCGTCAAGGCGCTGGGTGCGGGTGCGGCCTCGGGCTACATCACCCTGGTGCCCGTGATCGGCGTGGCGCTGTCGGCGCTGTGGCTGGGCGAGAGCATCGATGCCAGCATCGTTCTGGGCGGCGGCATGGCCGTGGCCGGCACGGCGCTGATGAACTGGGGGCGCAGGCCTGCGGCTGCGGTGCACGTGGTTGCCAAGCGCACCGCAGTCCAGAGCTGAACCGACCCCGTCCGGTTCAATCCAGCGAGGCGCCCGAGGTGCGCACGCGCTCGCCCTGCACCTGGTAGTCGCGCGCCAGGAAGTCGCGGTATTCGGCGGGGCTGGAGGCCACGGCCACGTAAGAGAACGCGTCCACCTGGGTCTTGCGGAATTCGGGCTCCAGCAGCACGCGGCGCACATCGGCGGCGATCTTCTCCACCAGGGGCGCCGGCGTTCCAGCCGGTGCCAGCAGGCCGATGTTGAAGACAGCCTGGATGTCGCGCACGCCGGCTTCCTTGAAGGTGGGCACATCGGGCAGGGCGATGCTGCGTGTCTCCGAGGACACTGCCAGGGCCTTGAGCTTGCCGGACTTGATGTGCTGCTCGATCACCGACACGCCCAGCACCGCTGCGTCGATCTGGCCGGCGATGACTTCGGGGATCAGCGGTGCGGCGCCCTTGTAGGGCACGTGCACCATCTCCAGCCCTTCCTGCTTGGCGAACATGGCCAGCGGCAGGTGCACGATGCCGCCCGCGCCCGATGAGCCATAGGTCAGCGGTTTGGTCTTGCCTGCCTGGCGTGCCTGAGCGATGAACTCCTGCAGCGTGCCGGCCTTGGAGCTCTGGGGCACGAAGAAGACCATGGGCACGCTGATCAGGCGGGAGATGGGGGCGAAGTCCTTTTGCGGGTTGTAGGGAAGCTTCCTGTACAGGTGCGGGTTCATGGTCAGCGACGCTTCGGTCGCGGCGAACAGCGTATAGCCGTCGGGTGCGCTCTTGGCCACGTACTCGGCCCCGATGATCTCGTTGGCGCCTGTGCGGTTGAGGATGACCACGGGTTGCGACCAGACCTTGTTCAGGCGCGTGGCCAGCGCGCGTGCCAGGTTGTCCACGGGGCCGCCGGCCGCGTAGGGCACGACGATGTTCACCGGCTTGGAAGGAAAGGCTGCCGGAGCCTGGGCGTGGCCCAGGGCGGGCACGAGGGCCACGGTGGCGGTCAGCAGGGTTGCGGCGATGCGATGCAGGCTGGACATGGTGCGGGAAGCGGGTACGGTGAAGCAGGCCGCACTCCAAGGGGCGGCCTGCTGTGGAACGGAAGAATCGAAAAAATGGCAGGCCGGAAGGCCCCGGAAGGTGGAGGCGCCTCAGGCGCGCACACGCTCCATGCGTGTCAGCGGCAAGGACTCGCCTTCGCTGACTGCGGGCTGCAGCACGAAGTCGAAGCGCGTGCGGACGAAAGGCGCGTTCACGCCCAGCGACTCATAGCCGGCCGGCGCCACGCCGCGCTCCAGCTCGACGATCAGGCCGTCACGCGTGGCGAAGGCGAAGTCATCGTCCAGGTAGGTATCGCCGGGCAGGTTGACCTGGGTGGTCAGCGTGCGCATGCCGGGTGCAACCACGAGAAAGTGGATGTGGGCGGGACGATGGCCGTGGCGTCCCAGCGCGTCGAACAGTTCCGAGGTGGGGCTGTTCGGCGGTATGGAGTAGCCGGGCGGCACATAGCTGCGAAAGCGGTAGCGGCCCTGGTCGTCGGCTTCTATGCGGCGGCGCAGCTCGTAGGGCTTCATGCCCGGGAAGAAGTGCGAGTAGCCGCCCTGCACATTGGCATGCCAGACATCGATGAGCGCATGCGGCAGAGGCCGGCCGTCAAGGTCCAGCACCCGTCCTTCCATCACGAAGACCTCGCCCTGGGGCTCGCCCTCGTCCAGGCGCACTTCGGCTTGCGACAGCGGTGCACCGGCCACGAACAGCGGGCCTTCGATGGCGCGCGGCGTGCCGCCCGCACGGCCAGCACGCGCATCGGCCTCGTCGCTGCGGATGTCCAGCAGCCGGTCGAAGCCCAGGCCTGCCGTGATCAGGCCCAACTGGCCGCTGCTCCCAAGGCGGCCCAGCCAGTCCACGGCGGCCCAGAACTCGTCGGGCGTGACATCCATCTCGTCGATGGTGTGGAACAGGTCGCTGACGATGCGCTGGGTCAGCGCCCGCACGCGGTCGCTGCCAGGGGCGATCTGCTTGCTGTTGACCAGATTCAGCAGCTGGTCCTGGGACAGTTCGGACATGTTTGTCTCCTCGTGGTTTTATGGGATGTCCTGGAAAAGAGAAGCGCTCAGTCCATGCTGATGTTGCGCTCCGTGATCACCTTGGTCCAGCGCACGGACTCGGCCTGCAGGTGCTTGGCCGCTTCCTCGGGGGTGGAGCCCACGACCTCGGCGCCGATGGCCTTGAAGCGTTCGAGCACGTCGGGCTGCTTCATCTCGGCTACGAAGACCTGGTTGAGCTTCTTGACGATGGCCGGCGGCGTGCTGGCGGGCATGAAGACGGCGAACCAGGGCGAGACCTCGTAGCCCTTGATGCCGGCCTCTTCCATGGTGGGCACGTCGGGCATGCTGGACGAACGCTTGGCCGTGGTCACGGCCAGGGCGCGCAGCTTGCCCGACTGGATGTGCGGGCGCGCCGAGGTGATGGAGTCGAACATGTAGTTGACCTGTCCGCCCAGCAGGTCGGAGACGGCCGGGCCCGATCCCTTGTAGGGGATGTGCAGGATGTCCACGCCGGCCAGCGAGTTGAACACTTCGCCTGCCAGGTGGATGGAAGTGCCGTTGCCGGCCGAGGCATAGGTCAGCTTGCCGGGCGAGGCCTTGGCGGCGGCCACCACGTCGGCCACGCTCTTGACGTTGGGCTGGGTGGAGTTGGTGACCAGGATGTTGGGCACCACGGCCAGCACGCCCACGGGGGCGAAGTCCTTGATCGGGTCGTAGCTGAGCTTGCGGTACAGCGGCTTGTTGGTGGCCATGCCGATGGAGGTGATCATCAGCGTGTAGCCGTCGCCGGGCTGCTTGGCCACGAAGTCGGCGCCGATGTTGCCGCCGGCGCCGGGACGGTTCTCGATCACGAAGGGCTGGCCCAGCGTGCGGCCGGCTTTCTCGCCCAGGGTGCGCGCAATGGCGTCCATGGCGCCGCCCGGCGGGAAGGGCACGATCCAGCGGATGGGCTTGCTGGGCCAGTTGGCCTCGGGGGCCTGCGCATGGGCGGCGGGCATCACGGCGGACAGGCACAGGCCTGCGGCTGCGGCGGTCAGAAAACGGCGTTTCACATTCACTTCAGTTGTCTCCGAAAAATTTGGTCTTGGTTTGGGCTGTGCTCAGGCGATGGCCGAGGGATGCCTTGCCAGCGGCGTGACCTGGATGTCCATGTAGGGGAACAGCGGCAGGCCCTGCAGCAGCTCGTGCAGCTCGTCGTTGGAGGCCACGTCGAACACGCTGTAGTTGGCGTACTCGCCCACCACGCGCCAGATGTGGGGCCAGCGGCCGTCGTGCTGCAGCTGCTGGGAATAGGCCTTCTCGCGGGCCTTGATCTCGGCTGCCACGTCGGCGGGCAGGTCGTGGGGGATCTTCACGTCCATGCGGACCAGATAAAGCATGTTTGTCTCCAGGAGGAATGAAAGGAATTCAGGTCGCAGCCCCGGTCCGGGCCTGCCCCATGTCGAAGTGCTGCGGCTGGCTGCCGGCCAGCGCGCGGTCGAAACGCGCGAGTTGCTGCAGGTCGATCTCCACGCCCAGTCCGGGCCCGTCGGGCAGTTGCAGCTCGAAGTCGCGGATGGCCATGCGCTCGGTGACGATGTCGTCCACCAGCAGCTGGGGGCCGAACAGCTCGCAGTTGTAGTGCTGCCCGCCCAGCGTGGCAAAGACATGGGCCGAGGCGGCCGAACCGATCGAGGTCTCCAGCATGGTGCCGCCGTACCAGCCGATGTCGGCCGCCTGGGCAATGGCCGCCACCTTGCGCGTGCGCAGCAGGCCGCCGTGCTTGGCCACCTTGAGCGAGAACACATGGCTGGCCTGCTCGCGCGCCAGGCGCATGGCGTCGTAGGGCGTGCACACGCTCTCGTCGGCCATGACCAGGGCGCCCTGCAGCGTGGCCGTCAGCTCGCGCAGCGCGGGCACGTTCCAGCCGGCCACGGGCTGCTCGATCAGGGTCACGCCGGCATCGATCAATTGCGGCAGAAAGCGCCGCGCCGTGGCGCCGTCCCAGGCCTGGTTGACGTCCACGGTCAGCGTGGCGCGTCCCTGCAGGCCGCGCGCGATCTCGCTCACATGGGCCACATCGGCCTCAGGCGTGCGCGCGCCGATCTTCATCTTGAAGATGCGGTGGCGCTTTTGTTCCAGGCGCAGATGGGCCTCGGCCAGGTCGCGCTCGATGTCGCCGCTGGCCAGCGTCCAGGCCAGGGGCAGGCTGTCGCGCTGCTTGCCGCCCAGCAATTGCCACAGCGGCAACTGCAGGCTGCGGGCCACGGCGTCCATCAGCGCGATCTCCACGGCGCTCTTGGCAAAGGCATTGCCCTTGCAGGCCAGGTCCATGCGCGAGAGGCAGGCCTCGAAGCGCGCCCCGTCCTGGCCGATCAGGCTGGGCGCCAGGTGGTTGGTGATGGCGTGGTGGATGCTCTCGGGCGATTCCTCGTTCCACGACGGGCCGCCGATGGTGGCGGCCTCGCCAAAGCCCGTGGCGCCATTGCGCAGCCACAGCTGCACGATCACCGGGCTTTGCCGGCTGATGGAGCCGAACGACAGCTTGTGCGGACGGATGGTGGGAATGTCGAGGATCCGCGCCTCGATGCGCTCGATCAGGAAACGGTCTTGCATGGCAGTGGCGTGTGTCTTGGCTGGCGGCGGCTGCCGGCGATGGACACAAGCGTAAATCCATGCATTGTGTGGATCTATTGAATTATTTGTGAGAAATCATTCGATGGTGTCGATGATTTAGGCGTGGCGGCGCCGGGCGTCTCGCCCGGGGCCGCCGGTGCGCCACCCCTG
>JGI25389J43894_1000063_pt1 | contig 16979 bp, 8 predicted proteins | sample GraSoi013_1_20cm_FD_43894 | JGI IMG/M metagenome (IMG submission 43894)
CCCGCCATGCCATGCAATCACTGCGGTGGCCGGGATTATGATGCGCGACAATCTGCCGCCCGGACTTCCGGGATTTTTTGCGCCTGGCGTGGGCATGCCCTGCTGCTCTCTGCAGACCGGCCACGGTCGACTGGCGCAGATGAATATGACGGGCGATCGATCCCTGCCCGGACCGCGCCTGGCACCTCATTTCCTATGACCACACCCATTCCCGATCCCCACGTCTACCTGCGCACCGTCGATCTGAACGAGCGCACGTCGCTGTCCGTGCTGGCCGGCCATGTCCGGGCCCAGGCGCACATACTGGATCTGGGCTGCGGCAGCGGCGCGCTGGGCGCCTTTCTCGCCGAGCACAAGCAATGCGTCTGCGACGGCGTCACCCTGAGCCAGGAAGAGGCCCGCCATGCCGCGCCCTTCTACCGCCATGTCCATGTGGCCGACCTGGAGGACTGCGACCTGGACCAGCTCTTCGGCGACGCGCGCTATGACTACATCGTCTGCGCCGACGTGCTCGAGCACCTGCGCCAGCCCGAGCGCATCCTGGCTGCCTGCCGCAAGCGGCTGACGCCTGAAGGCCGTCTGCTGATCTCCGTACCCAACGCAGGCTACAGCGGCCTGGTGGCAGAACTGCTGCACGGCGAATTCCGCTACCGCGAAGAAGGCCTGCTGGACCGCACCCACCTGCGCTTTTTCACACGGCGCTCGCTGTCGCGCTTTCTGGCCGAGCAAGGCTGGCAGGTGGATGACATCGACACCATCGAGCGCGCTCTTCCCGAATCGGAATTCCGCGTCGCCTACGACAGCCTGCCCCCGGCCGTTGCCCGCCACCTGCTGGCCACGCCCGATGCACTGGCCTACCAGTTCATCGCCAGTGCGGCGCCCGCCGCCCAGGCACTGCCCATCGAGCCGCCGCTGAACTACCCACAGGGGCATGCACTGTTCACGGCCCAGCTCTATATCGCCCACGATGGACGGTATGAGGAACACAACAAGCTATCGACTACAGGAAGCATCGGCCAAGCCCGCCAGACCCTGCGTTTCCAGTTGCCATCTGACGGGGCGGCTGTAAGTCATCTTCGACTGGACCCTGCTGACCGTCCTGGCTTTGTGCATTTGCACCGGATTTCGCTGGTGGATACCCACAATGGCACAGCTTGGCAATGGATGCCGAAGGATACTGAATCAGCACTACTGGGACAGCGCCCCCATCAACAGATCGCATGGAATGCGCCCTGCCCTCCCGCAGCCTTCTCGTTGATGCTGCTGCTGACCGGTGATGATCCCTGGTTCGAACTGCCCATTCCCTCTTCTATCCTTGAAACGCATCCAGGAGCCTCGCTTGAGATAGAACTGGGCTGGCCCATGTCCGCAGACTATCTGGCACTCTCGCAGGTGGTTCGGCCATTGCAGAGCCAGCTTGAGGAGGCAGCCGCCGCACAGGACCGATGGAACCATCAACGCTCCGAGTTGGAGAAAGATATCCAGCACCGCGACCAAACTATAGGTCAGCTCAAGCACCGCAACGCCCTGCTCGACGAAAGCCACCAAGTACAAAGCCAAGAGCGCGCACGCTGGCAGCAGGAAGCCAGTCGGGTACAGCGTGACTTTGCGCAGCTTGTGCAGCATCTACACAATATCGAAAACTCCACCATATTCCGGGCAACGCGCCCGCTCGTCCACGCAAAGATGCGCCTTGATCGACTTTTGGGCCGCAAACCGGTAGCGGCGGCTGTCCGTACACCCGTACCACAGACGATTCCCGACCTCCCCGTAGATGTGATTGTTCCCGTCTACCGAGGACTGGATGACACGCGCGGCTGCATCGAATCCGTGCTGGCCAGTCAGTGCCGAACGCCATGGCAGCTGATCGTCATCAATGACGCCAGCCCGGAGCCAGGCGTCACACAATGGCTGCGTGAACGCGCGGCGCAGGACAAACGCATCACTTTGCTGGAGAACGAGGAGAACCTCGGCTTCGTCGGTACCGTCAACCGGGGCATGGCGCTGAACACCGCCCATGACGTGCTGCTGCTCAACAGCGACACCGTGGTCGCCAATGACTGGCTGGACCGCATCCGCCAGGCTGCCTACGGCGATGCACGCATCGCCTCCGTCACGCCGTTTTCCAACAACGCCACCATCTGCAGCTATCCGCGCTTTTGCGAGGGCAACGATCTGCCGCCCGGCCTGGACACCGCCGCCATCGACGCACTGTGCGCGCGCACCAACCCCGGCCAGGTGGTGGACGTGCCCACCGGCGTGGGCTTTTGCATGTACATCCGCCGCGACAGCCTGAACGCCGTCGGCCTGTTCGATACCGAGCACTTCGGCAAGGGCTATGGCGAGGAAAACGACTTCTGCCAGCGTGCCGCAGCCGCTGGCTGGCGCAACCTGCATCTGCTGGACACCTTCGTGCTGCACACAGGCGGCGTGAGCTTCGGAGAGAGCAAGAGCCCGCGCGAACGTGCTGCCATGGAAACCCTGCGCCGCCTGCATCCGCGCTACGAAGCCGATGTCATGGCCTTCGTCCAGGCCGACCCTGCGCGCACCGCGCGCCTTGCGCTGGACGTGGCACGCCTGCAGGCACAAGCCGCACACCAGCCTGTGGTGCTGGCCGTGCTCCACGACCGGGCGGGCGGCACGGTGCGCCATGTGCGCGAACTGGCGCAGTTCCTGCAAGGCAAGGCGCTGTTCCTCATGCTCTCGCCAGCCGCAGGTGGCACCGTGGTATTGCGCCGTGCCGAGGAGAAGGAGGCATTCGAGCTCGCCTTCCGCATCAACGACCAGATGGAGGAGCTGGTGCAGGCCCTGCGCCAACTGGGCGTGGTGCACGTGCACTACCAGCATCTCCTGGGCCACAGCGAAGCCATCCTTGACCTGCCAGCACGCCTGGGAGCTGCCCATGACTTCACGGCCCATGATTTCTATACCTACTGCAAGAACATCTCGCTGACCGGCATAGACAACCGCTACGTCGTTCCGCTCCGCGCGGGCGAGTGCGGCTGCTGCGAACCCACGGACACAGCCCCCTACGCCGGCACCGTGGCCCAGTGGCGTCATCGCAATGCGCTGCTGCTGAACAACGCTCGCCATGTGCTGGCCCCCAGCCAGGACACGGCCAGCCGGATTGCCGGTTTCGTGCCCGGTGCCCGCGTCCAGGCGGTTGCCCACACCGACCTGCCGGCACAGCTGCCGGCCCCGGTGGCACACCCGCTGGCCGCCACGGCTCCGCTCAAGATCGTCGTACTGGGAGCCATGAGCGCCATCAAGGGCGCCGACGTACTGGAAGCCGTGGCGATCGAAGCAGCCAAGCGGGGAGCTCCTGTGGAATTCCATCTGCTCGGCTATGGCTACCGCAGCCTACAGACACAACCGCGTGCACGTCTTACCGTACACGGAAGCTACGAGGAGCATGAGCTGGTCCAGTTACTGGAATGGTTGCAGCCTGACCTAGCCTGGTTCCCAGCTCAATGGCCCGAAACCTACAGCTATACCTTGAGCGCGTGCTTGGCAGCGGGCCTTCCCATCGTCGCACCAGATATCGGTGCATTCCCGGAACGGCTCGCCGGCCGCTCCTGGTCCTGGATTCGTCCCTGGGATGCCAGCGCCTCGCAATGGCTGGAGTTCTTTGTCCAGGTTCGCGAGCACAATTTCCTTACAGGGCAATCGCCAGAACGAACATCTGCCACCGAGCAATCCGTCGCCCATTCAGGCAATGCCTTCTATGGCGACAGCTATCTTCGAGGCGTGCACGCCCGCAGCGAAGCCGTGCAACACCCCCTGGACGTCGCCTTTCTTGCCGCTCACAGCCTGCAGCGGAAAAACCATGCTGCTCAGACATGGGCTCTGACAGCGCTCGCCCATCTGCGAGCACTGCCCATGCTGCGCGAGATCGCCAGACGCATCCCCGCGCATTGGCAGCGGCGAGTGAAAAACTGGCTTCAGGCTTGACTTCAGGCACCCCGTCTTCTTCGCATGGCCCACCGAGGACGGGGATCCCATTCACTCAGCACCATCTTCCCCCGGGCGCTGCTGCAAGATTTCATGGCAAAGTCCTGCCCAGCTTCGAGCCCTCTCTACGCCTCGCCAATCATGTGTCCCATCTTCCAGCAATGCCGCCATCTCGTTGAACGAGTATGGCGCCTATGGATTTACCTGCTGCTTGGCTGTATTTTCCAGGCGTCGACACTGGCGATGAATCCCCCTACTGAGCTCGCCGATCAAGGCTTCCTAGAAGATATCCATTTCGACGCGTCCCATAGGCAAATGACGGTCAAGGGATGGAGTGCGTCTGGTCGCAGCAACGCTTTCCCGACCTTGGCCACCATTTATTTGGACAATCACGTGGTCTACAAAGGTCGCCTGAACTCGCTGGCTTACCCCAGACCTGATGTGGTACAAGCAACCGGAAATCCGAGCTGGGCCAACACAGGTTTTCACATTCGTTTCTTTCTTGATCCGGATTTCCCATCGGGAACATACGCAGTAAAAATAGACATCACGACGACGGACGGCCATCAATTTCCATTGCTTCTACAGGACCAGACCAGGCAGATCACGCTGAATCAATCAGCTCGCTCCAGCCGGATTGCAAGAGCCATTTTTCTACTTGCTTTTTCGCTACCTGTATTTTTTTTCCTGATCTCCTTTAAGGCTGGCTTCTTCCCTCGAATAAAAAGTTTAAAACTTTTTGGAATCAGTATCGCACTGGCATTTTTTATTCTCGTGACCGGTGGATGGACAGGCTCCTCTGTTTCAATGCTGTTTTCCGGGAACGACTTAGTTGAGCACGATGAAAAATCTTGGCTTGGTAGCAGCCAGATCATTCGCAGTGACGAATGGCACGTCATCACGGCAATGGCCATCAGCCAATTCAATGCAGCAGCAACGGATGGAATTCCGAGAAGATTCGAGAACATCAGCACCGTTTTCTCTATTGCCGGACACAACATGAATACCGTTGGAATGTCGGGAGTCCCTGTTTCCAACCCATCCGCAATTGCAAGACCAGCGACTTGGGGATTTTTCTTCCTAGATTTACGCAGTGCACTTGCATGGTACTGGTGGTTTCCATTTTTTGGGTGCTTCTGTACATGCCTCTGGGTACTGGCACGCATATTTTCCCTGCGCTGGCAAGCTGCCGCCGTCATCGCCCTGACCATCAGCGCATCCCCTGTTTCCGTAGGGTGGTCAGGCTGGCCTGCCTATGTATTGTTTTTCGCCATACTGGCTTTTGGCATGTTCTTGACAGCATGGACACAGAGATCCATATGGCAAATTATTGCTCGATCATCCATAGCGGGTTGGGCAATCGCGGGCTTTGTTCTTACACTCTACCCGGCTTGGATGATAGTGGTCGCCACGCTGTTGCTGCCCTTAGCCCTGGCATGGTTGTCTATGCAACGCGTGCAATGGAGCTGGAGCTGGAGCTATCGCCAAGCCATCTTGTTGCTATGTGCAGGAATAGTCTGCTCTCTGCTGATGCTTTCGTGGTGGAGCCATACGGCAGATGCCGTATCTGCCATCACTTCTACTATCTATCCCGGCAAGCGTGCGGAGACTGGTGGATACATGGACCCTTGGTACCTGGTCCGCGGACTGTATGGACCGGACCAGATGTTCCATATCACAGACATGTCGGTCCCCAGTGATGCAGGCTCTTATATCTTCCTTTTCATACCTTTGTTTATTCTCTTTGGTTGGCAGCAAATCATCCACATCAAGAAGCATGGCATTCACCAACTTGATTGGACAGGAGTTGTGTGCCTGCTATTTACTACCTGGGTGATTTGTTTTTCATATTTTGGAATCATGCCGTGGGTTGCGCAGATCACGCAATGGTCCAAGGTCCCAGTTTATCGAACCGATATCGGCCTGCTCCTCGCCCAGAGCATAATGCTTGCCCTCGTCATCCGGAGCTATTGGCCTCAGCAAGTCGACAGCAGTCGGCCGACAGTTCTAAAAGATCAACACTCTATGCTCATGGGGGTAATCAGCGCAGCCGCTTGCATCTGGCTTGCGCTTTTTTCTCTTGCAAAGCTGCCCGCCGCAATTTCAGAAACAATCACACCAGCATTCGCAATAATAGCAATATCTGCCTATGCGATTCTGGCCTACCTCATCCCGAATCAGAAATTCATTTCCGCGCTGGCAATTTATAGCATTTGGATGCTCGGAACCTCACTGCCATTCAATCCTGTTTCACAGGCTCCGAATCAGGTCAAACCTAGCCAATTACTGAATCAGATTGAGTCGTTGACAACCACCCAGCAGGAACGCTGGGTTATTCTGGATGAGCACCGAATCTCAATAGGATTGGCGGCCTCGGGCATCAAGATAGGCTCAGGGATCTTCTACCATCCACCCTTTTCACTCTGGGAAAAACTAGATCCGCAAAAGATATACTTCAACACCTACAATAGATACCAGCACCTCACCATCGAAGGCGCCGAATTAAAAGAGGGAGATTTCGAACCCGTACTCCATAGCCTGGATCACGTACTATTGAAAATAGATACCAGAAGGTTTGATTTTTGGAAAATGGGAGTCACACACATCGCGGCTCCTCGCAGACACGAGGCACAATTAATGCAAAATCCTCATTTGCAGCACCTTAAAACCGAGGGAAATTGGTGTTTCTACCGAACCGTTAGATGACGGCCAGCTGAAAATGCCTGACCGACATCGACTTGCTTGAGCCGTCAGGTAGTGCTCTTACCCAACAGCAGCATGATCTCGTTGTTCAGCAGCCAGTCATCCTGGTAACGGCCCTTCAGTGGAGCGGGAATCGGCAAATCCACCTGGCGGCGCTCCTGACGGAGCAACTCGAAGCCTGCCTGCTTTGTCAACTCCACCAACTCATCGGCTGTAAGTCTGTTCAACGCCTGGTATTCCCTGAACACGAAGCGCTTGTAGCCGTCAACGCCAAAATCAGAAAAACCGAAATCCACCTCCGATGCATCGAGTGGGCCATCATGGGCTTCGATGATGCGCCACAACTCTTCCTCCGACGCCATCAGATGATGCCAGGGCACATCGTCGTAGCGCCGCAGATGAGATCCCCATGGTGAATGGAATAGCGGCTCGATCTGCAAAAAGAACACCCCGCCCGGGCGTAGACAGGCATGCAGATCGGCAAGAATGGGCAGCACCTTGTCGCGTTGCACATGCTCGAAGGTAGACCATGTGAGCATTCCGTCGTAGCCCGCATGCCGCGTGGCCAGGGGCTCGTTGGGCACGATGGTCTCAAAGCTGAGCGCCGAAGGCACACGCGACATCCCCAGTTGCTCGCGAGCGATGCGCGGCAACTTGGTGTACTCCTGGCGGATGTCGATGCCGTGGATTCGGGTGGCCCCATGGCGCAGCACCAAGGCCAAGTCTGTGATGCCGTCGCCGCAGCCGAAGTTCAACAGCCGCGCCTTGGACATGTCCAACTCCTGCCCCAGCCAACTATGTACCACGTCGGCCGCATAGTCGAAATGTGCGCGAAACCACTCATCCGTGATCTTGCCTGCATCCCACGGAGCCAAGCCGAACAGTCGCTCCTGCCAACGGCGCCCCCACAAGCTCAATCGATCCGCCATATTCCTCCTTCAGTTCAACATCATTGCCGGGCGCAAAAGCGCGGCCATTGTCCCCAGAGATGCCACGCTGCCGGGCTCTTCCAGATCAGTGCCTCCAGCTGAGCGAGCATTTCCAATGTCATATCCTGCGCGCCAGCACCGGGGCCGAAGCACATGATTTCCAGAAATCTCTGGCCACTGGCCACATCCAGCCCAGTTGCATAGACCGCATAGGCCTGCGACTGTCGCGCTGCCATCTCGGGTATGGCTATCGACAACAGCACCTGTTCGCCCAGCAGCCCAAACACCTGCCCCTTGCCAGAGCCGTCCTGGGGCACATCGAGCAAGGCCAGAATCTGTTCATCGCGCGCAAGCGCGTCCTTGACCTGGCGCAATCCCCTTGGCACAAACACCAGGGGTTGTTCGAGAGCCTGCTCAACGGAACGCAATCGCGCCTTCACGTAGCGCATGAGCACCCATCTGCCATGGAAGCTTGCATTCTCAGCCGGGGCGGAGAGCGCGTGCACGCTCAGCCCCGCCTTCCGCGCATGGCGCAGGCCCCACATTCCCGCACCCCAATGGAACGTGAACAGAAATGAAGGCCTTCCATGCTCCATCCAATCGCCACGGACCTGCAAGTGGCGGCGCATCCAGGCATCGGAACGCGTGCGATGCAAGTAATGGTCCGCATGGTCCACCAGTTGCACCAGCTTGCGCTCCCACAACCAATGGAGCCGATCCTGTGCAAACCCCTTGGCATGGGCCTGACGCCAGTCTGCCTCGCAGGCCTCACGATATAGCCATTGCCATCGCGCCAGACGCCGGAAAATCCGAAAGCAAAATGTCCAAGGCAGCACGGCAGCCAGCCCGGGAATCAGCACCAGTTCCAAAAGGTCCCTGCCCTCGCACCACAGGCGCCGCACCATGGCTTTCAAGGCGCCTCCCAGCGGTGCGGCAAATGCACGATACCCGGCAGCGGCTGGTCAGAGATAAAGCGCAGGGACCGAAAACGCAGCCACTCATCCATGACCATCAGACCCGTCTCATCAAACAGATAGGCGCTGACCACGTAGTCGCCTGTATGCAGCGGCAGCTCGGGAAAGCGCAAGTCCATGCCCCAGCTGCCGTCTGCCTGCCGCACAGGCTTCACGCCCTCCGTATGCATGGCCACTGAGGTGATGCCCACACCATTGAGCTGCTCCAACATGAAGCCAAAGCTGGGCGCCGCCTCATTCGGCACATGGGCTCGGAAGCGCAACTCCAGGTCATGACCACGCAGGATCGGCAGTCCGTCGGCCGAGGCCTGTGCAGCATCAAGCCCAGGCATGTCCACCGACAACAGATGAGCGGCATCGCTGGCATGCGGCTTGTTTGAAAGTGCAGCCTCCGCCTGTGCCTGCTGCTGCGGCAAGGCCTGCGGGTGTTCCCCGGAAGATTGTCCTGGCTCCTCACCCGCACGACTTGCGGCTTCATAGGCGGCCAGCACGCTTTCGGTTTCGCCCAGTGCATGCACCTGCCCCTTGACCAGCCACAGCGCACGATCACATAGGTGGCGGATGTGATAAGGGCTGTGTGAACAGAACAAAATTGTGCAACCGCTGCGCCGAAAATCCAGAATGCGCTCTATACACTTCTTCTGGAAGCTCTGATCACCTACAGCTAGCGCCTCGTCGATGATCAGTACGTCGGGCCGCACAGCCGTCACCAGCGCAAAGGCCAGCCGCACCGTCATACCCGACGAGTAAGTCTTGACGGGGCGATCCAATGCTTCGCCCAACTCGGCAAAAGCAACGATCGCCGCCTCTAGCGTGCGCATCTGTGCTGCATCAATGCCAATCAGGCTGCCACCGAAATACAGGTTGTCGCGCCCGCTGAACTCTGGATGGAAGCCCGCCCCCAGCTCCAGGATCGCCGTCACGCGCCCGTCGCGCGAAATGCTGCCGGTGGAGGGGTGAAGCGTGCCGGCCAGCAGCTTGAGCAACGTACTCTTGCCGGCGCCGTTGTCACCGATCACACCCAGGCATTCGCCGCGGTGCAGGGCGAAGGACACATCGTGCAGTGCCCAGTGGCTGCGGTGCAGAGCCTTGCCCGTCAGCAGGGCACGTGCGCGGCGACCCGGTGAATCGTAAAGCTTGTACTCCTTGCCAACGCCCTCGACGCGCAATGCCACGTCCTGCGATCCCTTGTATTCCATCGCTGCGTTCATAGCCAATCCACCAGTTCATCCCGGCTGCGCCTGACCAGGATCGAAAGCACCACGGCCAGCAGCAGCATCCAAGCCAGCAACGCCACCCATACCTGCCACTGCGGCCACATCCCCTGCAGCAAAGCCGACTGGTAACCCAGCACCAGCGCCGTCACGGGATTGAGCCACAGCAGCCAGCGCCACTGCTCGGGAAACAAGGTCAGCGGAAACAGAATGGGCGACAGATAAATGCCCACGGACAGCAGGAAACCCACCAACTGCACCGTATCGCGCAGGGCTGCGGCCAGGATGGCCAGCGCATAGCCCAGCAGCAGGCTCAGGCACAACTGCGCCAGCAGCAGCGCAGGCACGCTGGCTACTGGCCACTGGAATCCGTGCAGCGGCGCATAGGCCAAGGCCACCAGCAGCAGCAGCGGTGCAAAGATGATCTGGCTGGCCAAAACGGCCCGCACGGGAAACAGCACCGTAGGCAAGGCATTCTTTTGCAGCAGCCCGCCCGCGTCGATCAGGCTGTTCATGCCGCGCGATATCGCATCGCACATGGCCATCCACGGCAAGGCCCCCACCACCAGGAAGGCGCCGACGGCGCGCGTGGGAGCGCCATCGCCCAGCCGCATGCGAAACACCACGTCGAACACCAGGTAGTAGGCAGCCACGGTGCACAGCGGCTGCAGATACAGCCACACCACACCCATTGCCGTGCCCTGGTAGCGTGCCGCGACCTCGCGCCGCGTCAACACCCACATCAACTGGCGCGAGCGCCACAGCGCGCGCCATTCATCGCACAAGGTCCGCATGCCACTCCATGGTTTGCATCCGCCGGCCCGCTACACCATGCCGCAGGCCGCAGCAAAACGGCCTGCCTTTGACAGGCAGGCCGCGAAAAAACAGGCGCAAGTCTAAGCCAAGCGGCCCGCTACGTCTGTCAGAAGATGCACCTTCTTATTGGGCCTTAGGCTGGGCAGCCTGGCTTTGCGAGTATGCCTGCACAGCAGCCTCATCCACCTTGAACTCCTTTCGGATGGCATTGGCTGCAGCCACACGGCCTTCAGCCTGAGCCTGTTCTATCACTTCCTTGACCAGGGCCTCACGCACTTCGGAGAAGGATTGCTGGCCGGCAGGCTTGCGGTCCAACAACTGCAGCACATGGAAGCCGAACTTGCTCTGCACCGCGCCACTGATCTCGTTTTTCTTGAGCGCAAAGGCGGCCTGCTCGAACTCGGGCACCATCTTGTCCTTGCCGAAGAAGCCCAGGTCGCCACCGCGCGCGGCAGAGCCCTTATCGGCCGAACGCTCCTTGGCCAGAGCCGCAAAGTCGGCGCCACCGCGCAACTCGGCAACCAGCTTTTCGGCCTGTGCACGCGCGGCATCGTCCGTGCCGGCAATCAGGATATGGCGCACATGCACCTGCTCCTCCACCGCGAAGCGCTCGGGGTGGGCCTTGTAGATATTGCGTGCCTGGCCTTCGGCAGCTGCTGCCGAAGGCGTGTTGTCCGCATCGATCTTGGCCAGCCAGGCATCGGACAGGATCTTGTCACGCGCCACATTCAGGGCCGCCTGTGCAACAGCATTATTTCCCAGACCTTGTGCCTGTGCCTTTTGCGCCATCACGCGGCGCACCAGCAGGTTGTCGGCGATCTGGCTCACATTCTGAGGACGCGCCAGCAGGCCTGCTCGCACCTCGGGAGGAATGCGCTGCGCATCGGCCTGCAGATCGTCCACCGTCACGCTCACGCCTGCACCAGAAGCCAGCACAGCGGCGGGCTGCCCGGCAGCCGGCTGTGCGGCCAGCGCCAACACTGGAGTGCACAGCGCCAAGCTCAGGAAGCCCTGGCGCAGGGTATGTCGGGACAAAGGAAACTGCATTGTCATATCCATCTTTCCAAAAAAACAAAAAAAAAGCGGGGTTTCCCCCGCTTTTATATATGAGCCCGAAAGACCGGGCTCTCAACTACAAATTACTTGTAGACGTGAGGCCACGTCACACCGTAGTTGCCGATCATGCCTTGGCTGGCGCTGGGGTTTGTGCCCTTCTGGAAGGCAGCACCCAGGACGGGCACGCTTTGTGCAAACTGCACATAGCCCCAGCCGTTGGTGTAAGGAGCAGCAGCAGTCTTCTTCGACACAGTAGCGCCGGTCACCGATGTTGCACCGAAAGTCACAACGCTCACTTCACCGCAAACAGCCAGCTTGGTGGTCGTGCCAGGCGAGAACACTGCGCCGTCCTTCTTGCTAGTTTCTTCGCGGTCGAAGAACACTTGCGTGCTGGCGGTAGCGCAGATCTGGCCGTCGGCATTCACCGTCGAGTTTGCAGCCTTTTCCGTGAACAGGAAGACCTTGAGCGGAGCAACCGCATCGACAACGGCCTGGTTGAACACGCGGTAAGCCTTGGATGCGTCAGCAACGTTGGCGTCAAACGCACCAACAGTACCCGTACCGTCAGCCAGCAGTGCAGGAGCTGCGGTGCTGACTGCGGACACGCCGTAAGGCGCGCCAACAGCGGCAGAGTAGTTGGCAGCAACCATGTAGCGACGGGTAGGCATCGAGAAGACCCAATCGGTCTTCGCAGAGATGGTCGCATCCGTAACGTACTGATTGGACACCGAAGTGTGAGCCAGAGCCTTGGTCAGGGCAGCAGCTTGCACTTCTGCAGTGTCTGCCTGCAGCAGAGGAGTCGACAGGTCAGGCACGTCGTAGTGCTGAGCAGCCACCAAGCCGGAGTTCAGCAGGGGGTCTGCCGACTTCAGAGCTGCGGGCTGAGCCAGCTGAGGCGAGTACAGCACTGCGTCAGGCGTCGTGCTGGAAACGATTGCGTTTGCTGCGCCGGAGAACGTGGTCGAGTCCGGAACATTGATCACGTACCAAGCGCCAGCCAGGCCATCAGTGGGTGCGGTCAGACCGAAGTTCTGAGCGCCATTCGCATTGATGTTGTTGTTCTGGGCGGGGTCAATGCCGTCCAGTGCTGCCAGAGCTGCGGGGGTGCAAGGAGCCTTGCCGGCCACGTGCTTGATGGCTGTGTACAGCGCAGAATTGGCCGTACCAGCGCTCCATGCTCCACCAGTCACGCCGCGCACGCCGGAGGTTCCGTAGATCTTGGCGGAGTCAATATCAGCCATATTGAGAATTTCAATATAGCCTTCACGGGTCTGCTCGTTCTTCTGAGCGTCGGTCCACGATGCCTTGGTCAGACGATCCTTGATGAAAGGAACAGGCGTGCCGGGGGTGATGGCGGGCACCGTGCAGGTGTTGTCGCCAGTAACCAGTTGGGACAGACCGTTGGCGTCAGCGGACACAGCAGCAGTCCACACGTCGCCAGGCGACAGGAACACTTGGAAGTCCAGCACGTCGTCGGAGTTGGAGGCACCGCGGAAGCGAACCTTCACAGCCTTGCCGTTCACCAGATCGGTGTTGGTCAGGTGGAAGACCGTGGCGTTACCGTTCTGTGCCGTGTAGTAGGGCACCACCAGGATGTGACCCGTGCCGCTTTCGTTCACAGTCAGTGCTGCAGACGCTGCACCGGCAAAGCCCAGACCACCGATCATGGTGGCAATGCTCAGGGCCAGAACATTTTTCTTCATACAAGTTTCTCCAGTAAGAAAAGGAAGGGGAGTTTGATAACTACCACCACGATTGATCGCCCGGGAATCCTAGCATAGTGAACCTTGCCAGGACACCATTCACTACGCACAATTTCTTGCCCGGCGTTTCAAAAAAACGACAAACGGCTGCGAGCGACCCTGTTTACCACGGTAGAAGCTGCGCCCTCGCCGCACCTCCATGGAAAGCCAGCCGATGGTAACTGAAAAGTTGCAACGCAAACCATGGGCCACTTCGGGACTTCGGCTTTTTACATCATGCGTTGTTGCCACAGAGCCACAAGCTAGCTCTAGCTGGACAAATGGCACGCCGCTCGCATGGCCCCCTACCCCTACCCCTGCACAGGGCAGGGTGCACATATAAACAGCACAAGGCCTATGACTACCGGGGGATTGCACTGGTAGCCGTAGGCCTTGTCTTGCACTGAATGAGCAAAAGCCCTATGTCATACAGTCGCCATTGCACGGATTGTTTGAGGGCAACTCAAAGCAAAAGAGCATGCACTCACTTCTTGAAAATCCACCATTGACCATCTTCGCGGATCCACACTTCATCAGAATAAACCGGCACCTTGGTGCCACGCATCATGGGAGGCTCGACATCGAATTTCTGCTTAAGCACACACCGGCCGTCCGCCTCTTCGCAGATCACTGAGACCACCTCACGCTTGTCGACCATGGGAACGCCAGCGTATTCGGTGCGAAAGCGCTCCACGTCCTTGATCTGCCGGTAGGACGGAGGAGTGAACTTGTATGCCTGCGCCATATCGTTCTTCAAGCGGGCATCCCAGAAGGCGTTGGAGCGCTGGGTGATCACATCTTCGTTGGAACGGCCGGGCACCTGGGCGCAGCCGACTACGGCGGCGGAGACGGCCAGGAGCAACAAGGGGGAGAGCTTGGTGGAGGAAATTTTCATGGTATCGGGCATTTCTTCGGAAAGTTCGCAGATTTGACCCAGCGCAACCAGGTTCACTGGGGGCGTTCTGGCTGGGACGGGACGTTGGAGCTGTTTTGCTGTGCAGGAGTTCTGAGCAGTGGCGACAGCGAGCGCATGTGCTCGCGCAGATCTTCGCTGACCTCGCGTATGTCCACATCGGTGCGTACCACGCGCGGCGTGATGATGACGAGCAGTTCGGTGCGCCGCATCGAATTATTGGTTGAACCAAAAAGGTTCCCCACCACTGGGAGCTCATGTAGCACTGGAATGCCGCTGCGTCCGTCAGAGGTATTCTCCTGGATCAGGCCTCCCATGACGATGGACTCCCCCGAGCGCACCGACACCCGGCTGGACAGCTGCCGCTGCAGGAAGGTGACCTGCTGGGTGATTTCATCCTTCGCCCCCACATCGGTCACCATCTGGTTGACGGTCATGGTGACGATGTTGCCGGCGTTAACCGAGGGCGTGACCTGCAGGTTCACGCCGGTGTCCTTGTACTGATAGCTGACGGCGTTGCTGCTTCCCACCGTTGTGGTGGAAATCTCGCCGGACCGGTAAGGCTGCTGCGTGCCGACCGAAATTGCCGCCGTGTGGTTGTCCAGCACCATCAGCGAGGGACTCGCCACCACCTTGACATTGGTCTTGCTGGACAGAGCGTTCAGCGCTGCCTTGATCGTGCCTGCCGAATTCTTCAGGGTGTAGTTGAAGCCCTGTCCGATGGCCGCAGCGATGTCCGCCGTGGTGCGCTTGCCATCCGTGGAGATCAGGCCCGAGCCCGAGTACCCGTTGTTGCCGACATCTCCGCTGAATGCCCACTGCAAGCCGTACTGCAGGCCATCATTGAGCGTGACCTCGACGATGCTGGCTTCGATGAGGATCTGGGTGGGAGGCAGATCCAGCCGCTTGAGTGCAGCCTCGATGCGTTCGTATTCAGCGGGGGTACTCCAGACCAGCACCGAATTGTTGAGCTCATCGGCCATGACCCGCACGGTGCCCAGGTTGGCCACGGTGGAACCCGTGCCCTGGTTGATGCCGGTTTGTGAGCCAACGCCCGATTGCCCGAAACCCGTGCTGCCCGTGCGCAGTCCAGTGCCCGAGTTGAATCCACTATTGCCGAACCCGCTGTTGCCGAACCCGCTGTTGCCGAACCCGCTGTTGCCGAAGCTACTGTTGCCGAAGCTACTGTTGCCGAAGCTACTGTTGCCAAAGCTGCTGTTTCCGAAGCTGCTGTTGCCGAACCCCGTGTTGGTCGAGGTGCCCAGTCCCGGCGCGACGCCGCTGTTGGTGCTGGTGCCGCCCGTGGAACCACCGAAGATACCGGACAGCACACCCGCCAGATGCCGGGCATTGCCGTTTTGCACGCGGTAGATGTTCAGTTGTGCCTGACTGCCACCGCTGCCAGGCTGGTCCAGCTTGGCAATCCAGCGACGAGCCTCCTCCAGATAGGCTGCACGCGGCGTGATGACGAGGATGCTGTTGAGCCGCTCTATTGGCATGATGCGCAAAGCGCCAAATAGCGGGTTGCCTTCACCCAGGCCAGCGACCGCGCTGGCGGCCCCGGCCGCTGCCGTACCGGGCACCGTACCAGAGCGCACGGCGGCGGCACCTGCAGGAGCCACGGCCCCCTGGGCACCTGCGGCGGCACCCCCACCGCCGACCAGCTGCAGGGCCGCGCTCACCTCCTGCACCGAGACATACTTGAGTGGGAACACACCCACCGACATGCCTTCAAGCAGGTTGATGTCGAAAGTGCGAACCATGTCGAGCCAGCCTTCGGCCTGGGCGCGCGAGCCCGCCATGACCAGCAAGTTGCGCACGTTGTCCACGCGCACGATGGCGTCGGAGGGAACCATGGGACGCAGGATGGCCGCCATTTCATTGGCGCCGATGTACTGGAGCGGCACGAGGATGGTGCCGTAGCCGGGAGCCATCTGAGTGCCGACGCTTGCCTGGCGCACGCTCGCGCCAATGCTCTTGAGTGCATCGATGCGGCCCACGTGGTAAGTGCCCCGCACATCGCGCACCATGGCCATGCCGTTGGCCTGCAGTGCGGTTTCGAGAAGATTGAGCGCCTGATCCGCCGAGACGGCATTCTGCGTGCTCATCGTGACCGTGCCGGAGATGGGCGGGTGCAGCACATAGTCGACCGACAGCAGGTCGCCCAGTATGGTTCGCACGACCTGGGCCAGGGGGGCTTCCTCGAAGCTGAGCTTGATGGAGTCCCCCTTGACGGCAGGCGCATCCTGGGCCTTGCCCAGCAGCTTTCCGGTGCCTTCGATCACCCGGGGCTGGGACTCGTCGGACTCGCTCTTCTTCTTGCCCGTTTTCACGGAGCCATCTGCCTCGTCTGCAGCAAAGGAAAAATCCTGCGCAGAGCTTGCTTCACTGAAGTGGCTGACGAAGTTGTTTCTATTGGGTTGCGCGCAAGCCAGCAGCAGTTGGCAGACAGCCAACGCCAGCACGGTGCGCACGGGGCGGTTGGGAAATTTCATGGTGTTCTTAACCCATCTGTTCATGGTTTGTCGGCACGCTGTGCCCTGGATCCGCCGAATACAGCCCTGGATGTGCGCTGCGGCGGGGCCGGAGCATCGGCTGCGGCAGGCTCCGGAGCCGCTTGCGCGGCCACCGGCTCGGACGGCCGCTGAGTCGGCGCACGGGCACCTGCTGGTAGATTCGGC
>JGI25389J43894_1000073_pt1 | contig 16163 bp, 16 predicted proteins | sample GraSoi013_1_20cm_FD_43894 | JGI IMG/M metagenome (IMG submission 43894)
GCCAGCAGCGCGGCGGTCATTTCGGGGTCGCAGGGCAGGCGCGTGCGTCCGTAGCCGGGCATTTCCCAGCGCGGGAAGATGGGCGAGGCGTCCAGGTCGTGCTGCAGGTATTCGTCGGCCACGACGACATCGCCCACGCGCACGCCTTCGCCCAGGCCACCGGCGACGCCGGTGAAGGCGATGCGGCGCACGCCGAAGCGCTCGATCAGCGCCGTGGCCGTGGTGGCCGCCGCCACCTTGCCTATGCCCGACAGCGCGCAGACCACGTCGTGCCCATGCAGGCGCCCGCGCCAGAACATGCGGCCGGCGTGGGCCGTGCCCTGGGCGTCGGACAGGGCATGGACCAGGCCTTCCTGTTCCTGCGGCAGGGCACTGAGGATGGCGATGGTCATGGTGGCTTCTCTTTCAACGTTTCAACGGCACAGGCAAAAAGCAAAGGCGGCCCGGGGGCCGCCTGCGGGGCGAAAGTGCCCATTGTGCCGCGAGCCTGTGCCCGGTGCGGCTCAGATGGCGATGGCCGTGGCCTGGTTGAGCACGGCGCGCACCACGCTGTAGACGGTGAGGGCCGAGGTCTTGGGATTGGCCTCCAGCGGCTTGCCGCGCATGGTCAATTCCATGGACCCGAAGGCGCCGCGCGCGGCCACATGGTGCACGTTTTCGTCCACGGCCGGGTCGGCGTACAGGCGCACCGTGGTGCGGTCCAGGCCCATGCCGGCCAGCGACAGGGTGGCGGCCACGTTGGCGTTCTTGGGGTAGAGCTGGGCGGCCTCGCGTGCGCTGCCTTCGAAGATGCAGAAGGCTTCCTTGAGGCTGGCGAGGTCGCAGCGCTGTTCTGCGGGCGTGCCGGTCCAGGCCAGGGGCGGCTTGCGGCCGGTGTAGACCACTTCGTCCAGGCCGCCGATGCGCGCGGCGGCCAGCGCATCCACGCCGCCGATGGCGCCCGACAGCAATTGCACCTGGGTGCCTCCGGCCTCGGCCGCGGCCTGCACGGCCTCGGCCATGCCGGGGGCGCTGAGTGCGCCGATGGAGGCCACGACGGCAGGAATGCCGCGCCGCAGGGCGGGCAGCACATGCTCTTCGATGGCGGTATGGCCTGCGCATTCGACAATGAGGTCGGGCCGGTCTTCAATCGTCAGCGCAGGCAGTGCGCGCGCCTGGGGCGCATGCCGGGCCAGGGTGGCGCGCACGGCGTCCGTCACTTCGGGCACAAGCACCCAGCCCACCTGCACCGCGGCATGGCCCTTGAGCAGTTCGAGCACGCTGGCGCCAATCGCACCGCAGCCAATCACAGCAATATTCATCGTCATTTCTTTCTGAGCAAGAACGCGCTGAAGGCCGGTGGGAGCACCAGTTCCTCAGCGCAGAAAACCAGGATGCTGGGTGCGCAGGTGGCCCGTCAGTTCGACGGCGGCCTCGCGCACCTGTTCCACCCAGTGCGCCATGCGCCCGGGTGCGATTTCGGTAAAGGCCACGGCCATGCCCAGGCCCGCGATGATGCGGCCCTGCGCATCGCGCACGGGTGCGGCAATGCTGGAGACGCCGGGCTCGTAGAAGCCCTCGCCCATGGCGTAGCCGCGCTCGCGGTCCTGCAGCAGCAACTGCTGCAGTTGCTGCACGTCGCGCGGGGTGCTTTCCGAGAATTGCGGCAGCTCGCTGCCGCCGAAGAGTTCGCGCAGCTGGTCTGCGTCCATGTCCTGCAGCAGGGCGCGGCCCAGCACGGTGGCATGGGCCGGCAGGCGCGAGCCCACGCGCACGGCGCCCTGGAAGGCGCCGGCCGGCGCGATGCGCGCCACGTAGACTACGGAGGTGCCGTCCAGCAGCGCCAGGTTGGTGGTGAAGCCCAGGCGCTCGCACAGCGCCTGCAGCACGGGCTCGGCCAGCTGGGCCAGCGGCTGGGTGGACAGGTAGTCGTAGCCCAGGCGCAGCACGGACAGGCCCAGCCGGTACTCGGTGCCCGAGCGTTGCAGATACCCCATGTTCTCCAGCGTCGTCAGCATCCGGAACACCGTGGAACGCGGCAGCGCCAGGGTGCGCGCCAGGTCGGGCGCGCTCCACACGGGCTGCGAAGGCGTGAAGCAGGCCAGCAGGCGCAGGCCGCGCTCCAGCGCGGGGACGGTGTAGCGGTCGTTGTCGTTCGAGAGGGTTTCGGAGGTGTCGCTCATCGCAATTCGGGCCGGTAGGCCATCAGGTCAGCAGGGTGGCCAGCCTCTGTGCGACATCCGCAGGTTGTTCGACGACAGAGGCATGGCCGGCTGCCGCAAGCGTAACGTACCGGGCGCCCAGCCTTGCGGCCCAGGCCGCACAGGCGGCGGGCGGCGTGACCACGTCGTGCTCTCCCACCCAGACCTCGACCGGCATGGCCAGTTGCCCCGCCGCCTGCCCCAGGTCGCTGCCGCACAGCAGCTCCACGGCCTGGGCGTAGCCGGCAGCATGCAGGCGCGCCGTGTTCCAGCGCACCCATTGGCGCACGGGCTCGGGCGCGGCGGGCGAGACCAGGCGCTGGTCGATGGCGGCGGCCAGGCCTTCGATGCCTTTTTCCTGAAGGGCCGCAAGACGGCCCTGGCGTACCTTGGCCTGCTGCTCGCCCATGCCGGGTGCGCCATAGCCGCCAGCGGGGCTGATCAGCACCAGTTGCTGCACGCGCCCGGCACCGGCCTGCACCGCCCAGGGCGTGCCCATGAGCGCACCCAGCGAGTGGCCCACCAGCAGGCAGCGGCGCACGCCCAGCGCCTGCAGCGACTGCTCCAGCACGCGGGCGTAGTCGGCGCCCGTGGGCGCGTCGGGTGCCAGCGGCGTGGAGCGGCCATAGCCGGGCGCGTCCCAGGCCAGCACACGCGCGCGCGGCGCCAGCTCCAGGGCCACGTCCAGCCAGGAGGCGGCGCCCGAGCTGATGCCGTGCAGCATCACCACGGCAAAGTCCGAGGCCGTGTCGCCGGCCTCGCGCCAGGCGGCCTGAGCGCCACCGGGCAGGGCGATGAGGTGTTCGGGGAACTGCGTCTGAAGGCGCTGTTCCATGCGCTGCAGCGTCTGCGCGGTCATGGCAGGCCCGCTACTCAACGTTTGATTTTTGCCAGGGGGTGTTCTGGGGGATAGGTGGGCGTGATGGGCTTCTTGGCGCCCAGCATCACGCACATCAGCGCGTCTTCGTCGCCGATGTTGATCTCTTCGCGGTACACGCCGGGCGGCACAGAGACCACGTCGCGGTCGGTGAGGATGGTCTCGAAGCGCTGGCCGTCCTTCTCCAGCACGAGCTTGAGCTTGCCGCGGATCAGGAAGAAGACTTCCTCCACATCGGTGTGCAGGTGCGAGGGGCCTTCATTGCCGGCCGGGATGACCATGGTGGAGAAGGTGAAGTTCTCGGAAGGGATGGTGTTGCTGTCCGCAGCCACGCCCGTGCCGCCCGTGCCGATGTAGCGCATCTGGCCACGGCGGTACTTGGGGTCGAAGTCGGCCTGGAACTTCAGCGCATCGAAGTCGTACTTGCGCGTGGAAAATCGCGCCACGCGCGACTCCATCCATTGTTCGAAGCTGGAGCCTTCGGGCTGGTCCCAGGTGCGGGGCGTGTTCTGAGCGGATTCGGACATGTGTCTCTCCATCAACGTCGGTGGATCATGGCGGGGAAGGCGCCATTTGTTTTATCCATGAATCACAGTTCATGGGGTAAAACAATTATAGGAAGATTGATCGCATGCAACAAGGGCCGCCATGCAGGAGCATGGGCGGCCCTTTCCATCCGGTGCACAAGATCCCGGCTGCGCCGGCAATGGACTCAATCGCAGGGGATCTCCAGCCCCACCTTCACGCGGTCCAGCGCCACGATGGTCTTGAACCATTTGACGTTGGGGTTCTCGGCGAAAAGGCGCCGCGCCAGGGCCTCGTACTCCTGCATGGTGGCCACGGTGAGGACGAGCACGAGGTCCACCTCGCCCGTGACGTAGTAGCACTGCTGGACCTCGGGCACGGCGAAGTGCGACTTCATGGCGTTGAGCGCGTCGATGCTGGTGCGCTCGGTCATGACCTCCACGATGATGGTGATGGGCCGGCCCACGCGCGTGGGGTCCACGGTGGCGGCCTGGCCGGTGATCACGCCTGCTGCTGGCCGCCGTGCACAACAGCGCCGCCGGGCATGCGGCACTGGGCTCCCTGTCCATCGTGATGCTGGTGCTGGGCCTGGCACGGACCAATGCCCAGGAAGAGGGAGAACTCGTGCGCTTCGGCTTTGCGCTGGCCTGCCTCAATGCGGCGGCCGTGGCGCTGGCGGCGCTGGCGGCGTTGGTCATGGCGGGTCTGGGCGTGTTCTGAAGACGTGCTCCCTTCCAATGAAAAGAGGCGCCGCAGCGCCTCTTTTCAAACACGGCAAGCCGCCCGCGTTACTTGCTGTCGCGCAGCTCCCGGCGCAGGATCTTGCCCACCGGGGTCTTGGGCAGCTCGGTGCGGAACTCGATCACGCGGGGCCGCTTGTAGCCCGTAAGGTTGTCGTGGCAGAAGTCGCGCACGGCCTGTTCGGTGAGGCTGTCGTCCTTGCGCACGATGACCAGCTTGACGGCCTCGCCGGTCTTCTCGTCGGGCACGCCGACCACGGCGCATTCGAGCACGCCGGGGCAGTTGGAGACCACGTCTTCCACTTCATTGGGATAGACGTTGAAGCCGCTGACCAGGACCATGTCCTTCTTGCGGTCCACGATCTTGAAGTAGCCGCGCTCGTCCATGGTGCCTATGTCGCCGGTGCGGAAATATCCGTCGGCGGTGAAGACCTTGGCGGTTTCGTCGGGGCGCTGCCAGTAGGCGGCCATGACCTGCGGGCCCTTGATGGCCAGTTCACCGCGCGCGCCCAGTTCGGTCACGTCGTTGCCGTCGTCATCGACCAGCTTGAGATAGGTGCTGGGCAAGGGCACGCCGATGGTGCCCGAGAACTCGGTGGAGGTGACCGGGTTGCAGCTGACCGTGGGGCTGGTCTCCGACAGGCCATAGCCCTCGCAGATGGGGCAGCCGGTCTTTTGCAGCCACAGCTGGGCCACGGCGCTTTGCACGGCCATGCCGCCGCCGACCGAGACCTTCAGGTGCGACCAGTCCACGGTATTGAAGTCCGGGTGGTTGGCCAGGCCGTTGAACAGCGTGCTCACGGCGGGAAAGCTGTGAAAGCGCTGCGTGGACAGCTGCTTGAGCGTGGCCTTGAGGTCGCGCGGATTGGGGATCAGGATGGTCTTTCCGCCCGTGCGCATGGACAGCATCATGTTCACCGTGAAGGCGAAGATATGGTACAGCGGCAGCGCGCAGATGCTGGTGGGCTGCTCGCCGGCCGGCACCTTGCCCATGGCAGGCAGGTTCCAGGCCTCGGACTGCAGCACGTTGGCGATGATGTTGCTGTGCAGCAGCACCGCGCCCTTGCTCACGCCCGTGGTACCGCCCGTGTACTGCAGCAGGGCCATGTCGGAGGCCTGCAGCTGCGGCGCCTGGAAGGGCGAGCGCATGCCCTTGGACAGCGCGTCGTTGAAGCGCACGGCCCCCGGCAGCGAGAACGGCGGCACCAGCTTCTTGACCTTGCGCACCACGTAATTGACGATGGCGCCCTTGAGCATGCCCAGCTGGTCGCCCATGGTGCACAACACCATGTGCTGCACGGGCGTGGCGGCCTTGCAGGCCTGCAGCGTGTGGGCGAAGTTCTCGATGATGACGATGGCCTTGGCGCCCGAGTCCTTGAGCTGGTGCTCCAGCTCGCGCGCCGTGTACAGCGGGTTGACGTTGACCACGACGAAGCCCGCACGCAGCACGGCGGCCACGGCCACGGGGTACTGGGGAATGTTGGGCATCATCAGCGCCACCCGGTCGCCGCGGGCCAGGCCCAGGCTCTGCAGATAGGCGGCGAAGGCGCGGCTTTGCGCATCGACCTGCGAGTAGGTCAGCTCCTTGCCCATGAAGGAATAGGCCACGCGGTCCGCGTAGCGGCTGAAGGCCTCCTCCATCAGGGCCACCAGCGAGGGGTATTGGGAGGGATCGATGTCGGCGGGCACACCTGCCGGATAGGCACCCAGCCATGGGCGGTCACTCATGCTGCTCGTCTCCTGGTTTCTCGATTGAACGTGCATTCTCATAAAAAGCACGGTCGTTCGATACTGTGATAACCCTAGTACTACCCCTAGGGTCACCATTGCGTTGCTCCAGGTCAAAGCCCGCCGGGCCGCGCAGTCCCCCGATACCAGCCCCGCTCAATCCCAGGCGGGAGCCAGGCCGTCAGGGCTGACCTGGCGGTCGCCGCGTTCCAGCGCGGCGATGCGCTGCATGTCTTCGGCGCCCAGCACCAGCCGGCAGCTGTCCAGGTTGGCCTGCAGGTGGGCGCGCTGGGTGGACGAGGGAATGACGGCATAGCCCTTGGCCATGGCCCAGGCCAGCGCCACCTGGGCGGGCGTGGCACCGTGGGCGGCGGCGATGTCGGCCAGCACGGGATCGGCCAGCAGCTTGCCGTAGCCCAGCGTCATGTACGAGGTGGTGTGAATGCCCTGCTGGCGTGCGAAGTCGGTGACGGCGCGGTTTTGCAGATAGGGGCTCAGTTCGATCTGGTTGGTGGCGATGTTCGCGGCGCCCACGGCAGCAATGGATTGCTGCAGCAGCGCGATGTTGAAGTTGGACACGCCGATGTGGCGCGTCAACCCCTGCTCCCTGGCGCGCATGAGCGCGCCCAGGCTGTCCTCCAGCGGCACGCTGCGCGAGGGCCAGTGGATCAGCGTCAGCTCCACATGGTCGGTGCGCAGGGCTTCAAGGCTGCGCTCCAGGCTGGGGATCAGCGCGTCGGCGGACAGGTTCTCGGTCCAGATCTTGGTGGTGAGGAAGAGCTGATCGCGCGACACGGCGCTGGCGGCGATGGCGGCACCCACATCGGCCTCGTTGCCGTAGATCTGGGCGGTGTCGATGGCGCGGTAACCCACCTCCAGGGCCTGGCCCACGGAGTGGCGCACCACCTCGTCCTTGAGGCGGAAGGTGCCCAGGCCGAACGCGGGCACCACGGAAGCGAGAGAGGCAGTCGATGTCATGCAGGTCTTTCAAAAAGCAAACAAGGCGCGGAACCACGCCCCGAAGACTGCAGTCTGGCGGGTTAACGCTTGCAGATAAAGCCTGGTATCAGCAGAAAATATTTGACGCTGCAGCAACAATTGCGCCAAGCTGGCGCCCCATGAAAACCACCCTGGACGAGTTGCAGGCCTTTCGCGCCGTGATCGACTGCGGCAGCATCACGGCGGCAGCCGAGCAGTTGGGACAGACCACCTCGGGCATCAGCCGCAGCCTGTCGCGCCTGGAGAAAAAGCTGGCCACCACCCTGGTACGGCGCACCACGCGCAGCCTGGAACTGACCGAGGAAGGCGCGCGCTTCCTGGCCCGCGCGCGCGAGGTGCTGCAGGCCCTGGACGCGGCCGAGGAGGAGCTGGCCGCGCGGCGCCAGGCGCCGGCCGGGCTGCTGCGCGTCAACGCGGCCTCGCCCTTCATGCTGCATGCCATCGTGCCGCTGGTCGGCGAGTTCCGCGCGCTCTATCCGCTGATCACGCTGGAGCTGAACACCGATGACCTGCACATCGACCTGCTGGCCCAGCGCACCGACATCGCCATCCGCATCGGCGAGCTGCGCGACTCCACGCTGCATGCTCGGCTGCTGTGCCACAGCGTGCTGCGCGTGCTGGCCAGCCCCGCCTACCTGCAGGCCCATGGCCCCGTGGCGAGCGTGGCCGCGCTGGCGCGCCACCAGCGCATCGGCAACAGCCAGGTGCCCGGCCTGAACCACTGGCCGCTGCGCACGCCCGAGGGCGGCGACCGCTGGGATGCCGCGCCCCAGCTCACGGCCTCCAGCGGCGAGACCATGCGCCAGCTGGCCCTGGCAGGCCAGGGCGTGGTCTGCCTGGCCGACTTCATGACCGTGCGAGACCGCGCCCAGGGCGAGCTGGTGCAGGTGCTGGCGCGCGAGACCGTGCAGCAGCGCCAGCCCATCCACGCCGTCTACTACCGCAACACGGCGCTGGCCGCGCGCATCACGGCCTTCCTGGACTTTCTCGCGCAGCGCATGGCGCAGTCCTGAGGGCCCTGTGACGTCCGCCTGAACGGCCTGAACGGCTTGATCGGCCCGTTCGGCTTGTGCATGCAGGGCGCATGCATATGCGTTTTGCTTCGTTGCCGCAGGGCTGGCGGTTTTACAGAATCCGGGATTCGCCGCAGCAGGCATGGGCCGGCTGCGGCCGGAGACCGCCTTGCCCCACCTGATCGAAAGCTTTGCCGACATGGCGCCCTTCGTGGCCCTGCGGCGCGACCTGCATGCCCACCCCGAGCTGGGCTTCGAGGAACACCGCACCTCGGCCATCGTGGCCGAACGCCTGGCCTCCTGGGGCGTGGAGGTGCACACCGGCCTGGCCGGCACGGGCGTGGTGGGCGTGGTGCACGGCAGGCATACGGACGCACGCCACGGCACGCGCACCATCGGCCTGCGCGCCGACCTGGATGCGCTGCCGCTGCAGGAAGAAAACCGGTTTGCCCACCGCTCGCAGCACGCAGGCCGCATGCATGCCTGCGGCCATGACGGCCACACCACCATGCTGCTGGCCGCGGCCTGGCATCTGGCGCGCACGCGCGACTTCGCGGGCACGGTGCACCTGATCTTTCAGCCGGCCGAAGAGATGGGCAAGGCCGGGGCACGCAGGATGATCGACGAAGGCCTGTTCGAGCGCTTTCCCTGCGATGCGGTCTTCGCCCTGCACAACTTCGCGCTGGACCGCGTGGGCAGCTTCGCGCTCAACCCGGGCGCGCTCATGGCCTCCAGCAACACCTTCCGCATCGTGCTGCATGGGCAGGGCACGCATGCCTCGCTGCCGCACACGGGAATCGACCCGGTGGCCGCCACCATTGACCTGGCCCAGCAGCTGCAGACCCTGGTCGCGCGCCATGTGGATTCGCGCGAACGCGCGCTGCTGGCGGTGACGCAGATCCAGGGCTCGGACGCGCCCAACGTGATTCCCGACAGCGCCTGGGTGGGCGGCACGGTGCGCACCTTCTCCGTGGCGGCGCTGGACATCCTCGAATCCGCCTTGCGCCGCCAGGCCGAGCACACGGCCCTGGCCCATGGCTGCAGGGCCGAGATCCATTTCCGGCGCGCCTCGCCGCCCCTGGTCAACCACGCGGCCGAGGCCGCCTTCGCCGCCGCCGTGATGCGCGAGATCGCGGGCGACGACGCCGTGGACACGCAGTTCCCCGGCGTGCTGGCGGCCGAGGACTTCGCCCACATGCTGCAGGCGCGGCCCGGCTGCTACGCCTTCATCGGCAACGGCCAGGGCGCTCACCGACTGCCCGGCCATGGCGACGGCCCCTGCCTGATCCACAACCGCTCCTACGACTTCAACGACGACATCCTTGCCATCGGCGCCAGCTACTTCGTGCGGCTGGTGGAGCGGTGGCTTGCCGTCACCCAGGAAACTTCCCCATGAAAACCTCTCACCCTTCTCCCGTCACCCGCCGCGTTCTGCTGGCAGCAGCCCTGGCCCTGGGACTGGCACCGGCCGTGCATGCCGAACGCGTGATCCGCATCGTCGTGCCCTTCGGCGCGGGCGCCACGCAGGACACGGTGGCACGCACCTTCAGCAATGAACTGGGCCAGGCCCTGGGCGCCACCGTGGTGGTGGAAAACCGGGCGGGCGCGGGTGGCAGCGTGGGCACGGCCCAGGTGGCCAAGTCCGCGCCGGACGGCAGCACCCTGGTGCTGGCTGCGGCCAGCCACAACCTGGCCGGCCATCTGTACGCGAAGCTGCCCTATGACCCGCTCAAGGACTTCGTGGGCGTGTCTTTCCTGGGCCGCACGGGCTATGTGGTGGGCGTGCCGGCCGCCTCGGGCGTGCAGACCCTGGGCGAGCTGCTGCAGCGCGCCAGGGCCCAGCCCGGCCAGCTCAACTATGCGTCGGCCGGCAATGGCAGCGCCTCGCACCTGGCCTCGGCCTCGCTGGCCGCGCAGGCGGGCGTCAAGCTGCAGCACATCCCCATGAAATCCACGGGCGACGCCACGACCGAACTGCTGGCCGGCCGCGTGCAGCTGGTCACGGGCGCCACCATCGGCATGCTGGCCTTCCAGAAGGACCCGCGCGTCAAACTGCTGGCCTACTCGGGCCAGCAACGGTCGCGCTTCCTGCCTGACTTGCCCACGGTGGCCGAGTCCGGCGTGCCCGGCTATGCCTTCGACTCCTGGCTGGGCCTGCTGGCACCGGCCGGCACGCCGCCCGTCGAAGTGGAGCGCATCAACGCCGCCGTGCGCAAGGTGCTGGCCGAGCCCGTGGTCCAGGAGCGCCTGGCCCGCGTGGGCGTGGAAGCCGCCACCCTGCCGGCCGCCGAATTCCAGCGCCTGCTCAAGGACGACTGGGAAGCGTCCGGGCGCATCGTCAAGGCGGCCGACGTGCGCATCGAATAGTCACCCAGGCCAACAGTCACCCAGGCCGTCACAGCAGCTTGGTACCCAGCGGCACCTCGCGGTCGGGCACGCACAGCGCCACCTCGCCTTCTCGTTGTGGAATCCCGTGACCAGGCATTCCGAGCGCATGGGCCCGATCTGCTTGCTGGGAAAGTTCAGCACAGCCACCACCTGGCGGCCTATCAGTTCCTCGGGCCGGTACAGCGCCGTGATCTGGGCGCTGGACTTGCGCAGGCCCAGCGCCGGGCCGAAGTCGACCTGCAGCACATAGGCGGGTCGGCGCGCCTCCTTGAACACCTGGGCGTCCACGATGCGGCCCACGCGCAGCTCCACCTTGAGGAAGTCGTCAAAGCCAATGGTCTCGTGCAATGCGGATGAAGTAGTCATGCGGCCATGATGCCGCGCCGCCGGTGCCGGCTTTGTCGAGCAACACTTGCAGTGCTAGACCTGGGCCGCCTCGCGCGCCCGCTTGGCGGCCAGCACGCGCTGGCGCCAGCGATACAGCGCAATCGCATAGCCCGTGCTGTGCCCCGCCATGAGCCCGAACACCGACAGTGTGAGCGGACTGGCAATGAACCCATGCAGGCCGGTATCGGCGCCCGGCGACAGCCAGGCCAGTTGCACCACGCGCCAGGCGATGCGCGCCAGGAACAGCAGGGACAGGGCAATGCCCAGATGGGTATGAGGCGTGTAGTACAGGCCCTGTGGAGTCGGTTCGAGCTGCGTGCGCGACCAGGCCCAGCGCGACAGCAGCCCGCCGCAGACCAGCCCGCCGCCCAGCGCCGCCAGCGCAGGCCAGTGGCCCCAGGCGACCCAGCCCACCAGGCCCAGCAGCACGGTGTAGATGCCCAGCGTGATCCAGGGCCGGTACTTGTTCGTGCGCTGGCGCCCCACGAGCCGCCGGTAACGCGCGTGCAGGCGCCAGACCAGCAGTGGCAGCAGCACGATCAGCGTGGTGGAACTCGCGTGGACAGCCATGGGAACCTCCGGTGTGGCGCACAAGCCGCCAGTGTCGCAGCTTCCATGAAAAAGGCCGGCATCGCGTCCGATGCCGGCCTGGTGCAGGGCCCTTCGACAGGCCCCGCAGCGGTTCGCGCCAGGATTACTTGGCGGCGACCACGCGCACCATTTCCAGGCACTTGTTCGAGTAGCCCCACTCGTTGTCGTACCAGGACACGACCTTCACGAAGGTCTTGTCCAGGGCGATGCCGGCTTCGGCATCGAACACCGAGGTGCAGGACTCGCCGCGGAAGTCCGTGGCCACGACCTTGTCTTCGGTGTAGCCCAGCACGCCCTTGAGCGCGCCTTGCGACTGGGCCTTCATTTCGGCGCAGATCTCTTCGTAGCTGGCTTCGCTGTTCAGCTCCACCGTCAGGTCCACCACCGACACGTCGGAGGTGGGCACGCGGAAGGACATGCCGGTCAGCTTCTTGTTGAGCTCGGGAATCACCACGCCCACGGCCTTGGCTGCGCCCGTGCTGGAGGGAATGATGTTTTCCAGGATGCCGCGGCCGCCGCGCCAGTCCTTGTTGCTGGGGCCGTCCACGGTCTTTTGCGTGGCGGTGGCAGCGTGCACGGTGGTCATCAGGCCGCGCTTGATGCCCCACTTGTCGTTGAGCACCTTGGCCACGGGAGCCAGGCAGTTGGTGGTGCAGGAGGCGTTGGAGATCACGTCCTGGCCGGCGTAGGTCTTGCAGTTCACGCCGAAGACGAACATCGGGGTGCTGTCCTTGGAAGGCGCGGACATGATGACCTTCTTGGCGCCGGCAGCCAGGTGCTTGCGTGCAGTCTCGTCGGTCAGGAACAGGCCGGTGGCCTCGATCACGATGTCGGCGCCGACTTCGTTCCACTTCAGGTTGGCGGGGTCGCGCTCCTGCGTCAGGCGGATGGTCTTGCCGTTGACGATCAGGTTGGAGCCCTCCACCGAGACCTCGCCCTTGAAACGGCCGTGCACGCTGTCGTACTTGAGCATGTAGGCCAGGTAGTCGGGCTCGAGCAGGTCGTTGATGCCCACGACTTCGATGTCGCTGAAGTTCTGCACGGCAGCGCGGAACACCATGCGGCCGATGCGGCCGAAGCCGTTGATACCGATCTTGATCGTCATATTTGCCTCTTGGATTGACGGATTGCGAAAAACGGAAAAACTGAAACGGTGAGGGCCAGGCCGGGCCTGGCGGGCGGCAAAAAGGGGCCACAGGCCCCTTCTCGCAGCTTTACTTGCCGGCGCGCTGCAGCGCAGCCTGCACGGTGTCGGCCACGTTCTCTGCCGTGAAGCCGAAGTGCTTGAACAGCACGGGCGCGGGGGCCGATTCGCCGTAGGTGTCGATGCCGACGACGGCGGCGCAGCCGTACTTCCACCAGAAGTCGGTCACGCCCATTTCCACGGCGATGCGCGGCAGGTTGGCCGGCAGCACCTGGCTCTTGTACTTGGCGTCCTGCTTGTCGAAGGTGGTGGTGCTGGGCATGGAGACCACGCGCACGGCGACCTTGCGCTCGGCCAGCAGCTTCTGGGCTGCCAGGGCCAGTTGCACCTCGGAGCCGGTGGCGATGATGACGGCCTGGGCCTTCTTGTTCAGGCCGACGGCCTTGGGCTCGGACAGCACGTAGGCGCCGCAGGCGATGTCGTCCAGCGCGTCTTCGGTCTTGGCTGCGTAGGCCAGGTTCTGGCGCGACAGCAGCAGGGCCGTGGGCTTGTTCTTCTGGCTCAGGGCCACGGTCCAGGCGACGGCGGTTTCCGTGGTGTCGGCAGGGCGCCAGACATCCAGGCCAGGGATCAGGCGCAGCGAGGCGGCGTGCTCGATGGACTGGTGGGTGGGGCCGTCTTCGCCCAGGCCGATGGAGTCGTGCGTGAAGACGTGGACCACGCGCTGCTTCATCAGCGCGGCCATGCGGATGGCGTTGCGGCTGTAGTCGCTGAAGGTCAGGAAGGTGCCTGCGTAGGGGATGTAGCCGCCATGCAGGGCGATGCCGTTCATGATGGCGGCCATGCCGAACTCGCGCACACCGTAGTTGATGTGGCGGCCGATCTTGCCGTCTTCGGTCAGGACCACGGCACCCTTGTCGTCCACGCGCAGCGAAGGCGTGCTCTTGGTGTTGGTCAGGTTGGAGCCGGTCAGGTCGGCCGAGCCGCCCAGCAGTTCGGGCAGGGCTGCGGTCAGGCCTTCCAGGGCCAGTTGGCTGGCCTTGCGGCTGGCCACGGTGGCGCCTGCGTCATGCGCGTCGGAGGCGATCTGCGCGGCGATCTCGCCGAAGTTGGCAGGCAGGTCGCCGGCCATGCGGCGCGTGAAGTCGGCAGCCAGTTCGGGGAAGGCCTTGGCGTAGGCGGCGAACTTCTTGTTCCAGGCCGCTTCAGCCTTGGCGCCGGCGGCCTTGGCATCCCAGTCGCCGTAGACGCTGGCGGGGATGTCGAAAGGGCCGTGCTCCCAGCCCAGGGCCGCGCGGGTCAGCGCGATTTCCTCGGCGCCCAGGGGCTCGCCGTGGGCCTTGGCCGTGTCCTGGCGGTTGGGCGAGCCCTTGCCGATGCTGGTCTTGCAGCAGATCAGGGTGGGCTTGGAGCTGTTCTTCTTGGCAGCGGCGATGGCGGCATCGAGGGCCTGGACGTTGTGGCCGTCCACGTCGCGGATCACGTTCCAGCCATAGGCTTCGAAGCGGGCGGGCGTGTTGTCGATGAACCAGGGGGCGACCTTGCCGTCGATGGAGATGCCGTTGTCGTCGTACAGCGCCACCAGCTTGCCCAGCTTCCAGGCGCCGGCCAGGGCCGCGGCCTCGTGGCTGATGCCTTCCATCAGGCAGCCGTCACCCAGGAACACGTAGGTGTGGTGGTCGACGATGGCGTGGCCGGGACGGTTGAATTCGGCAGCCAGCAGCTTTTCTGCCAGCGCGAAGCCCACGGCATTGGTGATGCCCTGGCCCAGCGGGCCGGTGGTGGTTTCCACGCCGGGGGTGATGCCCACTTCGGGGTGGCCGGCCGTCTTGCTGTGCAGCTGGCGGAAGTTCTTGAGCTCGTCGATCGGCAGCGCATAGCCCGTGAGGTGCAGCAGCGCGTAGATCAGCATGGAGCCGTGGCCGTTGGACAGGATGAAGCGGTCACGGTCAGCCCATTGCGGGTTGACGGGGTTGTGCTTGAGGTGACGGCTCCACAGTGCCACGGCCATGTCGGCCATGCCCATGGGGGCGCCGGGGTGGCCGGAGTTGGCTTGTTGAACGGCATCCATTGCGAGTGCGCGGATCGCATTCGCCATTTGTTGAGTGTTGGCCATCAGGGCGCTCCGTGAAGGAGGGGGTAATCAAAATAAGCCGGCCATTTTAAAGGACTGGGGTTTTCGGCTCCCGCGCGCGGGGCAATGGCCGCTGGCAATGGTCTACAGTTGCCCTCCATGACCGCCCAGCCCATCCCGCCGTTCCCCGCCGCCAAGGCGCTTTCCCTCACCGAACAGCCGCCTGCCATGCTGCTGGCCGCAGGCCGTGGCGAGCGCATGCGGCCGCTGACCGACACCTGCCCCAAGCCGCTGCTGCAGGTGCAGGGCCGGCCGCTGCTGCAGCACCACCTGCAGGCCCTTGCGCAGGCCGGCGTGCGCCGCGCGGTGGTCAACACGGGCTGGCTGGGCGCGCAGATTCCGGCGCGATTCGGCCCCCAATTCGTGCCTGACAACGGGGGCGAGCCGCTGCAACTGGCCTATTCCCCCGAGCCCGAGCAGGCGCTGGAGACCGCCGGCGGCATTGCGCGCGCGCTGCCGCTGCTGGGCGATGTGTTCTGGCTGGCGGCCGGCGACGTCTACGCGCCGGACTTCGATTTCCCGTTCGAGGCCGCCCGGGAATTCGCGGCCAGCGGCCGCCTGGCCCATCTGTGGCTGGTGCCCAACCCCGAGCACCATCGGCGTGGCGACTTCGGCGTGGACGAACTGGGCCTGGCCTGCGACTGGCCCGAGGGCGACGCCCGCCCGCGCCAGACCTACGGCACCATTGCGCTGCTGCGCGCCGAGCTGTTTGCCGCGCCCTGGTGCGACATCCCGCCCGGCAACCCCGAGGGATGGCGCGTGCCGCTGGTACTGCTGCTGCGCCGCGCCATGGCGGCCGGCCAGGTGGGGGCCAGCCCGTATACCGGCCGCTGGACCGACGTGGGCACGCCCGAGCGGCTGGAACGCCTCAACGCGCGGGGCTGATACACCGCGCGTCGGTGAGTGCGGCCTGGCGATCGGCGGCTTGGCGCCCTGCCCGCTGCGCCTGCAGGCAGCGGCGCGCGCTTCGTGATAGCGTCGCCGGTTCGGCGCAGCGGCGCGCCAGAAAGCCTTTCGATGAGCGTGATCCAGTATGTGATGTTCCTGGCCCTGGTGGGCCTGGCGACGTTTTGCCAGAACCTGACGGGCTTTGCCTTCGGGCTGATCTTCGTGGGCGTGGCCGGTGCCACGCATCTGATGGGCATTGGCGATGCGGCCAACGTGGCCTGCCTGCTGTCCGTGGTCAACGGCGTGGCCTACCTGCGCGCCCACCGCCAGGTGCCGCAGTGGACGCTGCTCAAGCCCATGCTGATCAGCAGCGTCATCGGCGTGATCGGCGGCGTGCTGCTGCTGCAGTGGCTCAGCGGCAATGCGCTGAGCGGGCTGCGCATGCTGCTGGGCCTGGCCATCGTGGCATGCGCGCTGTTGCTGTTGCTGCAAAAGCAGGTCAACGCGCAGGTGTCGGGGCCGGTGTCACTGTGGGTGGCCGGTGTGGCATCGGGGGTGCTGGGCGGCCT
>JGI25389J43894_1000087_pt1 | contig 15234 bp, 16 predicted proteins | sample GraSoi013_1_20cm_FD_43894 | JGI IMG/M metagenome (IMG submission 43894)
GTGGAATCAGAGCGTAGGATCGTAGTGAGGAGAGGGGACGAGTTTCAAGCCTGCTCGTGTGAAGAGGACGCCGCAGATCGACATCACGGCAAAAGCTATTGCGAGAATCTTCTCGTTTCTCGACAGGTGCATTTTCCGCTAGTCTTCTTCCTCTTCTTTCTTCTTCTTCTCGCCAGGTCTCTCGCTGGCAATGTAGAGGAAGATTAGGAGGACGGTGACGAAACTCAGAACGTAGAGTATCAGCTGGAGTAACGAATACTCTGCATCAGGCGTGAGGTTGTAAGACACGCGCACTCTACCATTTCGAGACGACTCGCCCATCTGCGGCTACTAAAACTTTCAGCTACGCGCAAAAGAGGCACTGCTTTTCTAACCAGCTGCCATCACTGAACTCATACAAGATGCAGAAGAACAATGGCCAATCAAGAGAATCAAACGCAATTCCCGAAGCGAGAGTAGTCTGTTTCATTTCTTGCGGCCGAGGATTCCAGAGACATAGTCTTGGAATGGCTTGTCGAACATTTCTCTGGACGACTGATGAACCTCCCTGAATACAGGGTGTGCGGCAACAACTTCGAGAAACGCTGCCCATTGCCTCCAAGTGTCCTCGTCGATCCATTTCCGTCTGTAGAGGAAGTGGACTCTTTCGAAGAATCCGTAGAGCATGATGACGTAGTTGCGGATGACCATTTCCTCGCGTGAGTATGACTTTTGTTCTCGTCCAAGTGGTAGTTGACTCCTGTTGAAGAGTTCGAGCTGGAATGCATAGAGTTCTGGCCTCTCCGATAGCATCCTCATAGCATCACCATAATCGTCCATTACCTTCTGGTAGGCCTGTTCTTGGATTGCCTTGTTCTGGCTGCGGAAGGAGAGAGCGAATATGACAAGCGTCAGAGATAGAACGATCGTCTGTACAATCGTACTCCAGACTATAAGATCCGAAACATCGACCAAAGTACGCCGCCTCTTTCCAGAGATCTAAATAACCCTGACCCGCGACAAATACTCGATTCCTCTAGGAGAGATACTGATCTCTGAGCGCCTAGCTAGTTAGTCCAGTCTCCCCCATTTGATAACTGGGATCACTCCACTTCGAAGTAACCTCGGCGTACTGCGAATCAGCAAAGTCTAACATGCCATACTGGCCGAGTGCCTCGGCAATCTGCTGCGCGACTAGGTGATAGCATAACTGTTTCTTGTTGTCCATCACTCGGAAGTAGTAGTCGTCGCAAGTGCAGAACATACTATCAGGCATCACTTGATACTCGCCCTTTCGACCCTTTACCACCCAGAGGGTCCTTCCGCTCGGCTTGAACCGATAATTCGTGACCTTCCTAGCCTCAACTATAGCAAGCGCCTGCGGAAAGCGTTTCTCGAAAACCTTCGACAAAGCTTGCTTCTGCTCATCCGTCAGAAGATGAGTCCGGCGGAGCTCCTCAGAGACCTGCCGCAGAACAATGTCTTCGGTTGGCTTGCCGGTCGTTGCTCTTCTCTAGTAACCCAACGCGCCGCCATATGATAGGGTTTCTAACTCAAATCTGGGGATTGCGGTGGAGGGGGTCGGTGTCAAAGAATACGGACTGGAACATACTTCGCGACGTTTGCGATACCATCTACGTGCCGACTGCCACCGTTCTTTCCAGTGTTCCAGGCCCGAAGTTGGTCCCAGAAGCGTTCACCTTCAAGATGCACTGGTCCAACATGGGGTTCTATCTCCATGTCATTGAAGAAGCGATCGTAAACGGTAGACCTTTCGTGCAGAAGAGGCGGGTTGCAGTAGCATGTCTCATACCATGAGACCTTGCCTCCTCCTATCACCGCCCTCTTCATTGATGCCACAATCTCGGCACCGTCGGGTTTCTGGGCGTTAATAGTCCCGTCGTTAAGGAGGCTCCAAAAGCTCGCCATTTCTGCAACTATCGGCCGAGCAGTGACGACATATTGCATGCTTCGTTCCCTTCTATCGGAGCGCTTACCTTAGCTGCGAGTAGAGGTTCCGTGCTTGAGCTTTGCCCTTTGTTGCCTCGATTGAGAGGTTCGCCCTTTTGACCGCTCTTCGACGCGTCTCGAATGCCGGGGCGGTCAAACATCGCACGCAGGTCGGGCCTTGCCCTGTTCTGTGGATCGTTGGAACCAGTGACGATAGAGGACCTTGGTTATTGTGGGAGCCTTTTCTAGTTCCCAAATCTAGACTTCCTTCATTCAAACTCATGTTTCATTCACACAAACCAGCCTTTCACAGGAGCTATTAAACTCTTGGTTTTACTGACTAAAACAGACGTATGGCTGATTCAGAAAGCGCTAATAGTAAGTAAACTCCTTACTTGGTAAGTAGAATATGAGAACTTGAGGACATTCAAGTTCATCCGAGACCCCAACGCTTTCGAACTGATGGCTGACGACACACGCAGACGCGTAGTCTACCTCCTAAGAGCAAAAGAAATGACCGTGGGGCAGATACACCACGAACTTCAACTAACACCCCAAGCAATCTACCACCATATCCGCAAACTCCTAGACGCAGGACTGGTAGAAGTAGCGAAGGAGGAACGAGTCGGCCACTTCATCGAAACATACTACAGGGCAACTGCAGAAGTCTTCGAATTCATCCACGGCGAAGGAGGAAGCGAGAAGTACGGTGAACAACGAACCCGGGACGCTCTCCAGGCCATGAACCAGCTCGGCATCAACGCCAACGTTGATGATGAAATCATCGCGAAGATGATGAAAATTGCAAAACAGAAAGACAAACTAGCGCTGACTCCCGAAATGGAGGAGAGGATACAGGCGCTTGAGGGGGTCGACTTCATCGGAAAACAGCAGATCGCAGACTACGTCAACCTGCTCGTAATGAGCGACAAACAATTCGAAGAATGGCTAAACTTCGAGAGGAGCCGACGAAACCTGCTGAAGTCTGCAGTATCCCAACCGATCCAAGTCACAGTCAAGCAGTCAAGGGCTAAGTAGATCCTTTCAAGAATTAGTAGAAGAGACCACTTCTAGTATCGACCGAGCCGTTATGATCTAGGCGTTCTGTCATGTGGTCGTTTTTTGGACTTCAAGTATTCGTCTATGTCGAGTTCGAGGAAAACTTCGCCAATATCTCCCATTGTCTGTTTGAAATGATGCCTTTCGTACAGTTTCTTTGCTGCGGCGTGAATTGTTGAGGTTTCGAGACCGACGGCCCCTCTGGCAAGGGAGTCCTTGACCGCTACTTCTAGCAGAAGTGTTCCCACTCCTCTTCCCCTGTATGCAGGAGTTACGTAGAATGCGGATATGAACGAGTTCGCGCCTCCATCGATGACATCGTCATGCATGACATAGTGAATGAAACCGACAATTTTAGAGCCGGTTTCCGCAACGAGCAGTTCTCTGTTCTTAACTGCTCTTAGTACTGACCCTATTCGTCCGGAGCTTGGTTTCCAATCAAACCATTCGGAGAGAAGATTGTCTACAGCGAGGGCATCTGTGATCAAAGCTCTCCTTGCCACAAGTCCTTTGAACAAGCCTCATCGGGGCCCCTCCAGCATACAGGAATATCTCCGACATAGGATAAAGCCTCCGGCCAAACCAATAGACAAGTCTGAACTTAAACAGAGCANCCCCNCTCCATATTGCTAGGGATGCNGAGCCGTGNCTGAAACAGTCATTGTGAAGCCGGTTGCGGACCAGCCTGCTCTCTTAATGGAGAAGGACGGTGAAAGGGTCCTAGTTGTGGCGGATCTGCATCTCGGCTGGGAAGTATCCCTGTCTCATCAAGGAATACATGTGCCCTCGCAGGTCCCGCGCTTGCTCGAGAAGCTCCGTAAGATCATCAACGACACTCATCCTCGACGACTCATCCTGCTGGGCGATGTGAAGCACGCGGTCGCAAAAGTTGAACTGGAAGAGTGGAAGTATGTTCCGGAATTCTTTGAGGGTCTCGTCGAAATGATCCCCGACGTACAAGTTGTCCCTGGGAATCATGATGGAAATCTCGAACCNCTCACACCTCCCAGCGTCAAGATCAGCACNTCCGAAGGAATCTCCATCTGGAACAAGGTNGGTCTNTTTCACGGCCACGCCTGGCCCTCACCACCATTGCTAGGATGCGAGTTCTTGGTCATGGGNCATCTACATCCTGTCGTCGTCTTCAAAGATCCCTTGGGCTTCCGCATCACTCGCCAGTCATGGGTCCGGGCCAAGAGCAATGGACAGAAGCTTGCAGAAGGAGTCCTGAAACATGAGTCAGTCAAGTGGGAAGGCGATTCGGTCGAAGAGTACAAGAAAAAATTCGGGATAACAGTTGTTGATGCTGAGTGCATCATAATGCCCAGTTTCAACGATTACCTTGGGGGACAGCCTATTAATCGGAGTTTCAGAGAAGGCTGGACGGATCTCTACAGGGAATACATGGGACCCGTCTTGAGATCAGGCGCTGTAGACTTCGAGAACGGTGAAGCATACCTGTTCGACGGAACGTATCTAGGAAAAATTCAGGATCTGAGAAAGCTAGACCAAGAAACTGGCTAGTTCTGCTCGTCTCGTGGCGCCATATTCGCGAGTATTGTTCTATGGTTCGTGCCATTCAACTTGGCAATGTCCCGCAGTAGATCATAGTAGGACCGAACGTGGCGNTTGCCATCTCTGGCGTGATAGAGGGCGAAGTTCGCATACATTGTGGGAACAATCTCGTGATTGTACATCGGATACTGAGTTTCGGCTAATCCCAGTTCTCCGAGCTGTTGCGAGATAACTCCTTCTTTGAGGTCTCCAGCCTTTCTGCTCTTACGTTTGCGTTGGCGGGCTTTGAGTCGGTTGCCTTCCATTCGGCAGTCGGCGCTGCAGTATTTTTCGCTGAACCAGCCGAGGAACTTGCGCTTGCAGACGAGGCATGTCTTTAGAACTTTCTTGTCGGTTGTTTCCAACGCTTCTTCCTTGCCGGTTGGGGGTTTGTTTGCTCCAATGTCTACGTCGTACTGGTATAAAATCTGGTCGCATCTACACCGCAAGATGTAATGGCCCCGAGGATTGTCCTTGCCTTGTTTTTCACGACTTGAGTGATAGTAAGAGCTAAAGCGATACTGTTGAACTCGGCCTTCGAGGGGCTGTCGGCTAGCCAGGTCTAGAAGGCTTATCATGAAAAGCCCGGACTGGCCGCGTGGCTTGGGAGCCATTATCCGTGGCCGCGAACCCACGAAATCGCCGGTTCAAATCCGGCCAGCCCCACCATAGCCCCAGCCGTTTTAACAGAAGATCACAAGCTTTACGTCGAAGCCGTAGGCGTAATTTCCGAGGTTATCAGCAACGACGCGGACAAGCCAGATGTCCTCCGCGAGTCATTATCGAACGCAACAGCCCAACCCATGTGATGGCTTGCATTCCTTAGATCGATGTGACAGTGTCCAAGTACCGGAACCCAAGGGTGCTCAGTCGGCAATAATGGACTGTCAGTGAGGGCCGTCCTTCAAGGGGTCGAGGTATCCGTTGGCGATATAGTTTCCGGGAGAAGTTGAGTAAATGTCGTACATAACATGGTTGCCTCGACTCTCATAATGAATATTAGTTATCGGAACCCAAGCTTGGGTTAGAGGATTGAAGAGTCTATAGTCCACCTGTAATTCAGTCACGGGCAACAATGTCCATGTCCCGTTGGGAAACATGGCATATAGCTTCTGGGCGGGGTTCTGATCAACAATGAGCGGCTTGCCTGTGGACGTACTAATCACCATACTGTTGTTCGTTACGACGGTGACGAACCTCGTAAGCGTAGTGTTTACGAATTGATTAGTGGCCATGTCGTAAGACTGTAGCTGTGCGCCCACGCTCAGGTTCTGGACTGGAACCTGCGTCCCGGTGGCCAGAGTTATCAACGTTCCAGCTGCAACGCTACCTCCTGATGGAGGGCAATAGGCATAGGAAACGTTAACGACGATTCCTATGTTATGGGTAATAGAACCGGATACTGCTGTGACTACAACTCTGTAGGTGTTTTCATAGAAAGTTCCAGTCCTGAAACCTAGGTCTGTGAATGTCGAGCCCCCCGATGAGAGCGTGATGGGGTTAGGGGATACATAGAGCGTAACGTCGCCAGACGTAAGGTCCTTCGCTGCGGAAAACGAGACTGTGCCTGAGAAGCCGTTCAGACTCGTCAACGTTATCCTCTGCCAACTGAGCGAGTCTGCACAAGCGTTTAGAATAGGACCTGCGGACACGCCAAAGTCGGGGTCGCTTATCCTAGCGTCGACATAATCCGTCTTACTGAACTCGTTATGCCTGTATTGAACAGCAATCTCGACCGCGGCATTCGTCGATCCCAAGTTAGTGGTGATGGTTTTGAAATACGATAATCCTGTCGAGGTATTCTTTGCCGTCAGCCGCACGTCGTTTCCATTATTACCAATCTCTAAAGTAAGGTCAAGCCACTGGTTCTCCTGGACTACATAATCCGTCCAGGCCTCGTAGTGACTCGCTCCGTCTGTACCAGTATAGTAGGCTTTCATGCCATATTTCCAATCTGTCCCTCCGATACATGCATGCTCAACGATTATGTAGACGAAGGCCGTGCCGATTTGAGCGGAATCTCGCAGCCCGATCCAATGCATGCTGTAGTCGTCTGGTGGATAGTGAGTGTTGAGCAGAGAATTCCCAGGATACCACACCCAGCACAAAACAGCAACTCGCCTGCTCGGACTATATCTTTCATTCAAGACCATTCGTTGGCCGGAGGAGGCAACATAGGGCAACGTTTGTACAGAATCCATTGTCGCGTCCATGCCACAACCCGCCCTAGTACTATCAAAATCTAGACCGGGCTGACAAGACTGATTTTCAGAATACAGATACGGATCTGCCACCCAAAGCTCATGTCGTGTTCCGTCGGTATGTTGCTGTTGCTGAATATTATGCCACTTTTCTGACGAGGGATCCGCCGCGGCATAGTTATAGTCATCTCGAATAACAACACTTGTTGCATTGACGGAGTTCAGACTGCTTGCCATGACGGACACCAACAAAACAGAGAGCACCATAACGACGGTCCGATCCCTCATGAGAAGTCGCTCTAACCGCTCTTGAGCCGTTATAACAATTGCGGCGTAAGTCAAGATTGTTCAGCCCGGGGCTTGAACACCACATACATTGGTGTCCCTTGGGCGGGTTGTCCAACAACATGAAGGCCAATCCTTACTATGTGGAACCCCACGAAAAGCCTAAAACCGAGGATTGTCTTCTTCTCTCCAGAGAGATTGTTTTTCAGGCGAAGTCCACTTGCGGTAGCTACCGTGGTTCTGGCATTGCTTCTTTCGTTCACGAATGTAGCGGGAGAGGGCGCATTAGGCACGGTCGAGAAATCTTGGAGCGAGAGCTTCGTCGTAGTCGGGGCAAATAGTGTCGCCTTGCGTGGGATTCTACGTGTAGTCAATGCACAGGTCAATGGGTCCTTCACCATCCGCAGTTGTTGTGGCTACTCCACGGACGACATAAAATTCATCATCTTCAATGTGGATTTTAGCGGTTCCAAGGATTATGGTGTAGTTGTCGATAGTCTGAGTTTCTCTTGGAACACGGGCACGTCGGAGGAGTATGAGATGCATTTCGATAACGGATGGGGCCAAATCTGTGATGAGAATGGTTGTCGTCCGGATCCCTCGAACCCTAGTTCGCATAATAAGACGATAGACCTTAATGTTAGGGAAGTGGGTCCAGCCACCTTCTCTTCCTTGCTCACAATATCTAACATAATCATTGGTGTCGCCGTTGTAGTCGGGGCCGGCTTGGCGGTATCGGCGATCGTGATCCTGAGAGAGACAAGGAAGCGGAAACAGTAGGATCGCGTGAAATCAAAGCTTAGGAACGCTCCTTCATCGAATACTCAGATATAATAATCGTGATCCAAGGACCATGATAACTGATCATCGCTTGTTTAGCAGTGTAGCACTGCTGGTAGTGTTGATGCCGCTAGGGTCCGGCCTGGCCTCATGGTTTGAACCGGCACAGACTTCCTACACGGAATCTTACACGGTGAAAGCAGGAGACACATCAGCAGCTTCTGGGGGCGTCTCAGATATCCTCATGTTAATGCTTCGGGCAGCTTAACGGTGAAGAGCTGTTGCGGCTTCTCCACCAATGACATAATGTTTACAGTCGGCAATGAGCTTTCCGGGTTTAGGGTCTTCGGGGTAGTAGTTGGAACATTCCGTTTCGCGTGGGATACGGGAAACTATACGGAGTATTCCATGATCTTCAACAACATGTTTGACTCCGTGAGCCCAAGCTATCACGATAAGACGGTCGAATTAGCATGACAGAGGTTGGTCCTCCAGGTTCGATAAACATCTTTCACGCGCTTGAGGCTGTTGGCATCGGAACGGTAGCCGCTGCAGCGATTGCCATTTCGCTAGTATTTGTCCTGTTACGCCGGGGAAAGCGCCGAACCGGACCCCGTGACCACTGAGAACACTCGTTCTGTTCCCTAGAGAACGGGAATGAGAATTGGGTTGCTAGTCATCCGTCTGCTAACCACTCTGTGAACCCTCGAGGGTTTCGAACCGGGAAATAGACTTGCTTTGATTTTCAAGGGAGTCCGAGCGGAGTCGAAGCAACGGAAAAATACGCCCGAACTGAACGATTTTCCGGTCCGGATTTGAACCGTTTTCGGTATAGGTCCGGCCAGCCCCACCATGACCCTCGTTGAACCTCCGGTTTCTAGCTATGCCCTTATACCTAGCTGAGGAATCCGATCAACGATTTGCTTGTTGGAGCCGGCCGCCTACGGGCATGTTACTAGAGACGCAGACAATTCAGCTGTAGAATGGCTTCTCAAATCCCAAGATCCGTCGGTGCGCTATTTCACGCTAACCGACATTCTGGACAAGCCGAAGGACTCGCCCGAAGCCGAGAAGACCCGTAGACTGATACCCAGTGGGCCAAAGGTCCGCGTATTGCTTGACGGGCAAGAATCGGATGGTGGTTTTGGAGTACATCCGTATCAGAAATGGACTGGGGCGCACTGGCGTCTTGTCTCTCTTGTGGAACTCGGAGTCCCTTCGGGATTCGGAGCCGCTGTCAGAGCAACTAACCTCGTCCTGAAATGGTTGTTGGGCGAGGCTCATCTTAGTAATGTTCCCAAGATAAACGGCCGATATCGGAGGTGTGCGTCCCAAGAGGGTAATGCGTTAGCGGTATGTAGCCGGCTAGGTCTCGCGGAGGATCCGCAAGTCGTGAAACTTGCGGAGTCGTTGGTCGGTTGGCAGTGGGCTGATGGAGGCTGGAACTGTGACCGAGAACCGGACGCTGAACATTCATCTGTCAACGAATCACTCTCCACTCTCTGGGGTCTTGTCGAGTATCAGCGAGCAACAAGAGACCGAGATTTCTTGAAGCCCATAGAGAGAGCATCGGCGTTCTTCCTGCTACATCATCTCTTCCGTTCAGACCACACGGGAGATGTAATTCATCCGGACATGATCAAACTTCATTATCCGTTGTACTGGCATTGCGATATTCTTCAAGAGCTCATGATACTCTCGCGAGCGGGAAAGCTGGGCGACCCCCGGACCAGAGAGGCGCTGGATATTGTTGAGAAGAAGAGGAGCCCCGATGGGCTATGGCACGCTGAGGATTACTACTGGAATATGAAACACAAAGCCCCAGGGAAACTGAAAATGTCGAACGTCGAGGTCGTGGACTGGGGACGAAAAGGCCCCAACGAATTCATCACTCTGAATGCCCTCCGCGTGTTGAAGTCGTCAGGAAGAAAATATCTCTGAACCGGATGTTTCTCGTCGGTCAATGAGAAGAGTTAGAGCATTCGGGCGACGCTCTGGAAGTATTTCACACCCTTCTTACCATTCGTCGCATGATCCAGCGCCTGCTCCACAGCGTCTTTCGGATTTGAGGCTGAAATGACCTTCACGGTTTTTCTATCATCAAGGAAAGTGTCTGCGATCTTGTCCGCGGTCCCGCCGCTACCTACCAACGCCACGATAGGCTTCCCTTTCTGATATGCCACACACGCCTCGATGAAAGTTCCAGCACCACCACCCACTACTATGGCAGCGTCTGCTGCGTATGCTGTGATGAAGTTTCGAGCGAAGCCGATGCCCGTGGGAATGATGATGTCACAATACGGATTCGCGTAGCTCATGTCCTCGTTAGGAATTATCCCGACAACCATCCCGCCCTTCTCCTTCGCGCCGCGTCCTGCCGCCTCCATCACTCCACCCAGCCCACCTGTCACAGTTATCGCGCTCCTAGCGGCTATCTGTGCGCCGACCTCTTTTGCCGCATCATAGGTGGCTTGTGGACAGTGATCTCCGTCTGAACCGATGACTAGGACTTGGATTAGGCGCTTGTAGTTGGACTGCGCTGTTCTTGACGCTACTCCCCTAAACAAGGCCAAACATCACGACTGAAACGAGTGAAGGACCTTCCCATGCGCTAGGACCATAATGAGGGTAATGTAACCGCTCATCAAGTGGACAAGGTTTTAATCACGACTCGGCCCGCCGACTCCCAAATTCGCGTTTACATGATGCTTCATGTCAAGTTTCAAGCCTGGAAAGATTGAGAGGGTTGCAGGCCCGGTAATCGTTGCGGGAGACATGCTCGGGGCCCAGATGTATGAGGTCGTTCGAGTTGGCGACCAAGGCCTCATTGGAGAGATCATCAAGATCGAACAAGACCGGGCCACGGTTCAGGTCTACGAAGAAACTGCTGGCATACGACCAGGTGAGAAAGTTGAGCGATCCGGCAAACCTCTGTCAGTAGAACTTGGTCCCGGAATAACTGGCCAGATCTACGACGGTATCCAGCGACCCCTCACGATCCTATTTGAGAAGACAGGACCCTTCGTCCGGCGAGGACTAACTCTCCCACCCATCGACAAGGGCAAGAAATGGCACTTCGTCCCGACAACCAAATCGCACGCGACAGTCACCGCAGGCGACATTATCGGTCACGTAAAGGAAACGAGCCTTATCACTCAGCAGATAATGATTCCACAGAATCTCTCCGGCAAAATAACGTCAATTGTCAACGAAGGCGATTACACCGTCGGCGAACCGGTTGGCGAGCTAGACTCGCCCGGCGGGCCTGTTCCACTGTTCATGCTGAACACCTGGCCTGTGCGAACAGCCAGAGGCTTCAAACGCAAACTCCCCAGCAACACGCCTCTACTAACTGGCCAACGCATAATCGATTTCTTCTTCCCAATCGCAAAGGGAGGCACCGCAACCATCCCCGGCGCCTTCGGGACCGGAAAAACTATGGCCCAGCAGCAACTCGCAAAATGGGCAGACGCCTCCGTCATTGTCTACGTGGGCTGCGGCGAGAGAGGAAACGAGATGGCGGAAGTGTTGGAAACGTTTCCGAAGCTTGTGGACCCTAGAAGCGGCGAGCCCATCATGAACCGGACGGTACTGATCGCGAATACTTCGAACATGCCCATTGCCGCGCGAGAGGCCAGCGTNTACACTGGAATTACGATAGCGGAGTACTACCGGGACATGGGCTATGACGTGGCATTGATGGCGGACTCGACCAGTAGATGGGCCGAGGCTATGCGAGAAATATCAGGACGACTAGAGGAGATGCCTGGCGAAGAAGGCTACCCTGCATATCTCGCTTCTAAACTGGCAGAATTCTACGAACGTTCGGGAAGAGTCGAGGTGCTAGGCTCAGATANCCGTGTCGGGTCCATCTCAATTGTCGGAGCAGTCTCCCCGCCCGGCGGAGATTTCTCGGAACCTGTTACACAAAACACGCTGAGAATCGCCAAGGTCTTCTGGTCTCTCGATACAGACTTGGCGGCTAGACGCCACTTTCCAGCTATCAACTGGCTGACCAGCTATTCCCTGTACACGGATATTCTGGACGACTGGTATCGGAAAGAGATAGGTCCGGAGTGGACNATGATGAGGAAGGAAGCCATGAACCTGCTACAGAGGGATGACGAGCTTCGTGAGATTGTGATGCTTGTCGGACCCGATGCGCTCTCAGAGAGCCAGCGAGTNATTCTAGAGACTGCTAGGATGATCAAGGAGGACTTTCTCATGCAAGCCGCATACAATCCAGCCGACACCTATTGTGACAAGATCAAGATTGACCTGATGATCAAGCTGATTCTCGACTATCACAAGATCATGCAGAAAGCGTTGACGAGAACATTCCACTCCAGAAGATTCTGGATCTTCCTGTAAAGATTGAGATTGACAGAATGCGACTGACAGCAGCCGACAATTTCCCGAGCTTCGCTGAGCGTATCGAAGAAGAATTGAACAAGGAATTCAAGTCGATTGGAGGAAAGTAATCGATGTCGCTTGCAGGTTTAGAATACACAACTATCAAAGAGATTTCTGGTCCATTACTCTTCGTCGAATCTGTCAGGGGAGTGGGATATGGCGAACTCGCACGAATCAAAACTCCTAGCGGCGAAGAGAGAAGGGGTCAGGTCTTAGAGATAGGCGGAGGAGTTGCAGTCGTACAGGTTTTCGAAGGAACAACGGGCCTCGATGTCGGAAAGACCCGCGTCAGATTCACAGGTGAGACAGTCAAGCTACCTGTATCCAATGATATGCTGGGAAGAATCTTCGACGGCAGCGGACGCCCCATCGACGGCGGACCGAGAATAATACCGGACGATTATCTCGACGTCAACGGCAACCCCATCAACCCTTTCGCCAGAGAATATCCACGGGAATTCATCCAGACTGGTATCTCAACAATCGATGGGATGAATACCCTCGTACGAGGCCAAAAGCTCCCACTATTCTCCGCGTCTGGTCTACCTCACAACGCGGTAGCAGCCCAGATCGCCCGACAAGCAAAGGTCGTAGGCTCAGATGAGCCGTTCACAACAATATTTGCCGCGATGGGAATCACAGCGGACGAGCTTCGCTACTTCAGAGACGATTTCGAGAAGCAGGGCGCCTTTGACCACGTCACCATGTTCGTCAACCTTGCCGATGACCCTGCGATCGAGCGAATACTGACCCCAAGGCTGGCTCTCACAGCCGCCGAATACTTCGCGATCAAACAGGGAAACCACGTGCTCGTCATTCTTACAGACATGACGAACTACGCCGAATCATTGCGTGAGATTTCCGCGGCGCGAGAAGAGGTCCCGGGGCGAAGAGGCTACCCCGGCTACATGTACACGGACCTTGCAACGATCTATGAGCGAGCGGGTAGATTGCATGGGACGAAGGGTTCGATCACNCAGATGCCAATCCTGACGATGCCTGGAGATGATAAGACGCATCCTGTTCCTGATCTAACAGGCTACATTACAGAGGGCCAGCTCATGGTCGACCGGTCACTCCACCGGAAGGGTATCTATCCACCGATAGACCCTGCACCCTCGCTCTCGCGACTAATGAAAGAAGGAATTGGAAAGGGCAAGACCCGAGAGGATCACAGGGAAGTCTCTGACCAGCTCTACTACGCATTCGCTGAAGGGCGATCCTTCCGTGACCTAGTCGCAGTCGTCGGTGAAGAGGCNCTCTCGGCGCGTGACAAGCTCTACNTGCAGTTCGCTGATGAATTCGAACGGAAGTTCATCAACCAAGGCCTCTACGAGAACCGAGACATCGACACGACCCTCGACCTTGGCTGGAACCTCCTCAGCGTTCTACCCGAGACCGAGTTGAAGAGGATAGACCCGGCAACAATCAAGAAGTGGCTTCCGAAGAACCGCGGGAAGAACAACTAGCAAATGCCCGATATCCTGCCTGGTGCCCGTCCGACTCGGATGGAGCTTATTGCTCTCCGGAANAGACGAAACATCGCTCAGAGAGGCCAGGACCTTCTCCGAGAGAAGCTGGACGCGTTGATGATCGAGTTCTTCCAGTTCGCCCGGGAAATAACGGCGTTGAGGGCCAAGACTCAGGACATTCTGAACAGGACGTATCTCCGGTTTGCCGAGGCTCAGATGTTGATGGGATCGACAAGGCTGGAGGAGACTTCGCTGACAGCGCAGGACAGGTTTGATGTGGACGCGTCGACGAGGAACGTTATCGGGGTCTCCATCCCTGACGTCGAGGTTCAGCTGAGACCATTAGAGGGCTATCCGTACTCGATGATTGGGACATCAGCGAAGCTAGACGAGGCGGTGGCGTTGATGACCGAGGCGGTGAAGAACGTGGTGGAATTGTCGGCTGCGGAAGAGGCGATTCGCAGGCTTGCTGAGGCGATTGCGGCGACGAAGAGACGGGTCAACAGTTTGGAGTATATCGTCATCCCGCGGATTCTGAATACGATACGGTATATCGAGATGAGTCTACAGGAGAGAGCCAGAGAGGACTTTTTCAGGCTGAAACGAATCAAGACGCGGCTGGAAGAGGAGAAGGAAGAGGAATTGATGAATCAGCCGATTATGAGCTAGAAGCTGGTTAGTGTACTGAGCTCCATTCATTGTTGCAGGTGTCGCATCTGAAACTCTTCGTCTTCCCTGTACGTCCCTCACGGGTGGAGAGTTGAATGTTCGTCGAGCCGCACTTGGGACAGATAGTGTGGTAGAGATTCGTCTTCAAAGTATCTACAATATAGCAGGATTTTGAATGGTCATTCCAGAACATNCAGAGGTCACGGACGCAGACGGAAGCCATGAGGGGACAGATCATCTGGTTGAACTTGCTTGTCGCCGCTCGCAGAATGCGCCGGAACGTAGGGTCTCGCATGTCGAGAAACGGTTCTATCGTAGCCTCAGGTAGCGAGTCCTCTTGAGTCTCACTCTGAGCCTCGTCTGCCGCCATCGTTTAGAGCCTCCTCTAACCAGCATTCTCGAACTAGCTAGACGAATAGCTAAGCGTGGTGTCTCCAGAAGCAACAGCTGGAAGGCACAGACCCATTGGCCAGTGAGAGATTTTGCTAGTCGACATGCTCAGTAGTTTTTTAGGGGGCTGAACACCCAATCATTGATAGGCGCTTCTCCAAGGTGCGAGTCCAGCTCGTAGGCTTCGAACCGGACCTNGAAAGGGTATGCGCGGCCGCTATGCGCTCATGCTACTCACCCCACCCGGGCTACCAGTTGTTCGCTCATACCTCACCCGACAAGGCACTGGAGGGAGAGAAGGTCTTCGACGAGGAACGGATAACGGGGCTATTGAGAAGATCCCTGGAACTGGGACACTACGATATTCTGGAACACAACAGCATCACGTGGCTCGTGGATGCTAGCGAGAAAGACATTCTCTCCCTCCTTGACTCGTCAAAGTTCTTCGAGACAAGCCAGGTCGACGAGGAGAAATGGATCGT
>JGI25389J43894_1000107_pt1 | contig 13649 bp, 9 predicted proteins | sample GraSoi013_1_20cm_FD_43894 | JGI IMG/M metagenome (IMG submission 43894)
GGCATGTGCCACCAGCAGACCGGCGCATGCTCGAATGCGAAACGTCTCTGGCTTGCTGATTTGCTCTGCTGGCAGCGCACCGTCGAGCAACGCCTGCTTGACCGCTGCTCCATTGTTGACGAGCGTCTCAGCGAGAGCCGGCTTGACTCGGAACGGCACGAACTGGTCCATCGGCTTGGAGTTCCACTCCTCATAGTTGAGCAGGAACACATTACCGACGATGTCGTGGTTTAGCCTGCCGGCCCGGCCGGCGAAGTTCCAAAGCAGCGCTGGGTCCAGTGGCTTGCCTGCCCCCCTAGTCGGTGTGTCGATAAACACGTTGCGAGCCGGGAGGTTGACCCCCTGGGCAAGAGTCGTGGTGCAGACCAGGTACTTGACGCCGCCCGCATCTTGCTTAAACGAGGTCTCTATCGCCTCGCGAAGCAAGCTCGGCATGCGACCGTAGTGGTAGGCGACGCCTTGTCGCACCATGGACGCCAGCTGGTACTCAGGGTGGACGTGCTCTTGGATGAACGTTGACAGCTCCTCCAGCGATCCATCTCGGAGCTCCCCGTGCTTTGAATTCAGAAGGGTGGTGAGCAGAGCAGCAGTCTTCTCGGCCTCACGAGCTCCGGTCTCGTAGAGGAGTGACCCGTCATTGCCGCCCAGTTCAACAGCAACACTGGCAAGGCGGCTCGCCTTGTTTTCAAGCGAACGCTCAACTCGGACATTGCCCATCGGCATCCGAACGCCGTCGCGCCCCATAAGCGCAATGTTTAGCTCGAAGTGCTTACCTTTGACCTTGCTGAGAACAATGCGGTTCTGCTGAACCGGCGACAGTCTAGTCGAGAGGGGCACCAGCTCAGTGACTCCAAAAGACCGGGCCACAGCCGGCATCCCCTCTGCGCCTGGTGCTAGCAAGATGACCTTGGTTGCAAAGGACCGCTGCGCGATCCTCTCCAAGCAGTCCTGAAGAATCATGCCTCTGGCGTCGTCAGCGATGTTCTGGGCCTCGTCGACGACCACGATGTCAAAAGACATGTCATCTGGTGCCACTGTTAGCAGGCTGCTGAGTCGTTCCTGGGTGAGCACAAAGATTTGCTTTGGCCGCTCAAGCTGGTCGAGAGATGGAATTGCAGAGATTCTGATGTTGGCCCGCCCGCCGAATCGGGCGTGTAATTTGCTCTGGACCTCTGACAGCAAGGCGCGCGTCGGCGTAAGGTACACCGCTGTGAAGTGCTCGCTGCTCTCGGCCTGCCGGCAAATGTGTTCGAGGACCAAGAAGGACTTGCCAGCCGACGTCGGCGCGGTGATGACTTGGGAAGCCTTTGCTGGCAGGCTTTGCCAAACCTTGCGCTGATACGCAGTGAGCGCACGAGTTTCTTTTCCAATCTGGACACTACTGGCCTGCTCTGATATCCGACGATTGACGAGCCCAAGCAAGGTGTCATCGCCCCTGCCGATGTTCTGCTCAGCGAACTTAAGACTAGGGAAGTTTCCCAGCTCGCCCAGAAGACTCAGCGCGCGCGCACGCGCCTGTCCATCCTGGGTGACCAGCAGCGACTGGATGGCAATCTCTTGAGCTTGACGGTGCAGGTTTTCATCTTCGGTTTGGACGAAGACTTCGGCACAGTACAAAAGCTTGGCAAGGTCGTCGGCGCTGACATCCTCGGTCTCCGGGGCCTTCGCCAGCGTCTTGGCGACGCCTGCCGACTGCAGACAGGCCAGCAGCGACCAGTATTTGTCATTGCTTGTGAAACGCTGAGACAGCTCCAGGGCGAATGAGCTCATGGTTGCACCTTCTTGGGCACATACCCCATGGCGCCGTAGAACAGCTCACGCAATTCATCCGTGTCGGGGACGACGACAAAGTAGACGAGGCATTTATTGGGATCTGCACCGTGGTCAGTGAGGTGCTTCATGGCAGCTTTCTGGTGATGTACAAGTTCCTGCGTGTAGGTAGCGGAAAGCTCCTTCTCATGAAAACCAGGTTGCTGCTGGTTGTTCACTGGTGGTAGACCCTTGAACAGCTTGTCGTCCGAGTACAACACCACCCCCACGTAGCGCTCGCGTTTGGGAACATCGTCGGGCGACACCATGACGTCGAAGTAACGCAAAGCGACCTTGCGACTCTCCTCGTCCAATGTGTCTAGGTTGCCCAGGTCCCTAACGATGGAATACTCGCGGCGATATTGCTTCTTGTTGGAGGTGAAGTCCGCAACCGACTCCGCGAAGTCTGCGGCACCGCCGTTGGCGGTTTTATTTAGCTTCGACTCCAAGAAATAGATCACCAGCCAACCGCCCTCGACAGTGGCATGAATGCCGTCGAGGCCATGCACAGGCATGTTGTTATTGGTCTTCAACGACATCTTTGCGGCAAGCTGCGCCGCGCCAAGCTGCTCAATAGCGATGCAGTAGGCAAGAACCTCGCCCACCTCGCTTGAGCGGTGGGGGTACTTCTCGTTGAATTCAAGGAAAGCATCGCGTGTCGCATCCGCGATTGATAGCGAAACACTCATATCGCCACGTGGAAGGGCGGCTTGCTCAGCCTCGAACTCAAGCCTTCGCTTGCGAGATAGGGCGTAGTTTGCCGTTCGGCTCCAGAGATATCTGGCGAAGCTTTGTACGTTCGCCAAGTTCTCTTGGAGCCGCACGTGCATAAGGCTGGTCGCGGGCTGCGACGGATCTGCAGAGACGGTCGCTAGAGCGACGTACTTAGAAAGCTGGACATGGTCTTTGAGCGCGACCAAGTCTGCCTCGAGTTTTTCCATCCCTTGTTTGAACTCTCCCATCCCGCGATTCCTTCCCTTGTAACGAGGACTCTTGCTGGGCACCAATTGTCGCGTGGAATTCTTCACAAGCAGTCGTTGCGCCTTGCATCGGTAGCTGCTATGTAGCTGTGACCGATTGGTCGCGATGCACTCATGAGCAGCAGCGATCGCTGCAAAGCGAGCGAAAGCCGATGACCTTTCGGATCAGCCTCCATAGCGCGTTACCAGCGACGGTCGCGGCCCGGCCATGAGCAGCTGGGCAAGATACCCGTTTAGTTGACTGCTTCAGGCTGATCTGAGTCGTCCGCAATCCGGGACTTGAGCGGCAACTACCGCTAATATCAGTCTCTGGACAGAGGCACGCCGCCGACACCATCCAGGGTTCTCGGTGGCACGATTAGGGGATTCGACCGACAAGAGCACAAGGGAGAGGCAAGTGATCTCGATCGAGGACATCTACAACCAAGACATCAACTTCCTGTTCGGGTCGGGCGCCTCCTTCGGCCTGCTCCCAACTCTGCAGCTGCAGGTACAGACCGGCGTCAATGACCGTCGGTACACCCTCGAAGAGCTTGCGACCAAGTTCGAGCGTGAGAAGGACCGACGCCTGATCCCGCTGTTCATGCATTACTACGCTAATTGCATACGGCCGGCAGAAAACCTGCGGCTTGAGGCCGTGACCACTGAGCTGGGCACGACCGTCATCAAAAACTACCGTACCTTTCTGCTCACGGCACTGGAGATGGTGAAGCGCCGTACAGCGTTGGACAGGCGCTGCAACGTGTTCACCACCAACTACGACGGTTGTTTCCCGCTTGTGGCCGATGCGCTCATTGAGGAAGGGCATGTCGATTTCGTGCTGAACGACGGCGCGAGAGGGTTCACGCGTCGCATAGTGCAGGCCCGAAACTTCGGAGCATACCTGTGCCATGCCGGGGTCTTCGGGCGCTACCAGAGCAGCATCCCGCAGATCAACTTGATCCACCTGCATGGTTCTGTCTACTGGAGCAAGCAGGATGCGGCGATTCGCGTCGACTACGACTTAAGGGAGCGCCAGGGTTTGTTGGACGCCAACGCTCTGGCGTTGCTTCAGCCTTTTTCGATTGCGCTGAACAACCCGGTTGCCACGATCAACGACGTGCCTGACACCGGCTTTACCGACGACGCACTGGACGCGTTCTGGGCCAAGTACGAGCTGATGCCCATCGTGAATCCGACCAAATGGAAGTTTCATGAGACGGTCTACGAGGAGCACTACTACCAGATGCTCCGCCTGCTCAGCTACGAACTGGAGAAGCCCAACGCAGTCCTGATCACGTTCGGTTTCTCGTTCGCCGACGAGCACATCCTAAACCTCGTCATGCGTTCGTTATCAAACCCGCGGCTTCAAGTGTTCGTTTGCTGCTTTAACAGAGTGGAGCACACGTCAATGGAGCAGAAGTTCAAGGGCCACCGCAATGTGAAGTGCCTGGTGCTCAAAGACGGGGTGATGAACTTCACCGCGTTTAACGAGAAGGTTCTTGCACACCCCAATGTGGCGAACGCTCAGGATACTGAGCACCCCATGCCCGTTGCGACCGCCGCGACGGATGATGATGAGGTGTTGGTATGAGTATCCGGGTCGGCGAGGTCATCGCGGTCCACGGCACCAAGGTTGTTCTGAAGATCGATGAGCAGTCGAGCAAGGAGATGCTGTTCTTTGACGGGGACAAGTACAAGGGCGTGTCGATCCGCGAGTACCTGTCCATCCAGCGAGGCTTCCGGGATATCATTTGCACGGTCGAGGGCGAGTATTTGGATGAGAGCCGTACGGAACTGCAAGACGGGAAGCAGAACTTCGTGCGCAAGGTTGAGGCCAGGCCGATTGGCTATTTCGACAATGCCGGCTTCACGCAGGGCATCAAGTACCTACCCATGATCCAGGACTCGGCCTATCTGATGCCAGAGGAGAAGATCAGGTCGATCTTCGACCGCAAGGCCGATGACGACTTCAGGATAGGGCAGATGCTCAAAGAAGAGATCGCAGTCGGCCTTCCTTGGCGGCGGCTGTTCAACAGCCATATTGGCATCTTCGGCAACACAGGGAGCGGCAAGTCCAACACCTTGGCCAAGCTGTACACGGTCCTATTCGACAAAAAGCTGCCGCTGATCGCGGGGAAGAGTCGGTTTGTTGTCCTGGATTTCAACGGCGAATATGGCGGCGAGCAGTTGGCGCCTGCCGCCAGCAAGAAGGTTTATCAGCTCTCCACACTCACCATCCCTGACCCGAACGAACCGACGGCAAGGTTTCCCCTGGCACCGCAGGAATTCTGGGAACTGGAGACTATGGCGCTGCTATTCCAGGCCACCGCCAATACGCAGCGCCCGTTTCTCAATCGGGTCATCTGGGGCAAGCAACGGTTCGGCGCAAACCCTGAGTCTTTGGCGGCCTACGCAAAGGCTAAGTTCAAGCAATCCTTCTGCGCCGGCGAGGCAAAGCCGGCCACGCTGGACCTGATGCGTACGGTTGCGAAGCGGATGGGCAACCAAAACGTGCTCAACCTGCTGGGCGACGTCACCTGGTACCGCAATGGCCGATTCAACTACGACGGCGTTTTCATTGACCCTGACGGTGTCCGATACGACGCGCGCATCGCACCGATCGTGGACTCGCTCGCGGTCGGTGGCCTTGATGATTTCGACCAACTTGTCCTCCGGGTAAACTTGCAGTTGCTCTCGGACCTGAATGCGGGATATGTTCAGTTCGAGCACATCCAGCCACTTCTGAAGCGCATCGAGTCGTCGCTGGCCAGCCTTCGCAAGGTTCTGACAATCTCGGAAGAGGCGCCAGCCGAGCACCTGCTGACCGTTATCTCTATGCGCCGCTGCAACAACGAGATCAAGAAGGTCCTACCGCTGCTGTTCGCCAAGCACTACTACAACAGCCATAAGACCACGGTTGCGAACCCACCGGACCGCACGATCCACGTCATCGTCGATGAGGCACATAACATCCTGTCGGAGCAGTCCGTGCGCGAGGCGGAGACCTGGAAAGACTACCGCCTGGAACAGTTTGAGGAAATCATCAAAGAGGGGCGCAAATTCGGTATGTTCATAACGATCGCGAGCCAGCGGCCGGCCGACATTTCGCCGACCATCGTTTCGCAGCTGCACAACTTCTTCATTCACAGGCTGGTGAACGATCGGGATCTCTACTTGGTCGACAACACTATTTCGACGCTGGATGCGTTGTCTCGCAGCCTCATCCCTGGCCTGTCTCAGGGGTGTTGCGTCGTGACCGGCACCGCATTCGAGTTGCCGATGGTGATCCAGGTAGACCGCTTGCCCAGCGACAAGCAGCCGGCTAGTGAGGACGTTGACCTTGAAAAGCTTTGGAGCATGCCGCCCATAACGCTGTAGTGTGACTCAGACTATCAGCACTTCCGTGATCACTCCTACGCTCAGCCTCGACCGCTGGACTGCAGCCTGCATGCGGCGCGGTGGCTCGTTGAAGACGAATTGCCCGAGCGACTGTGGAGTGCGCGACTGGAATATCCGGCCGGCTGGCCTGATGCCCCTATAGGCCTCAGAGTTGGCTCGGGGGCCGGCCTGGCGCCTAAAGTCAGCGCCTGCGCCTCGGCTTGAATCCTCGCCACCAAGCCGAGGGACCTGCGGTGCTGTTGATCGCTTTGGGGAGCACCGACCAGTGACCAGCAAGCAGCCGACACCATGAGTTCAGAGTCTGCGGGTGGAATACCAGGTAGCTACCCCGTGCAGCCGTATGGCGAGGTGGTCGCGCAAACCGGTGAGTACCGTCGGCCGGCTCATGGCATCCTCGGCGCTTGTCTCCACTACAAACCTACGGCTGATGAACAAAGCAGACATTGAACGCCAGATCCTTGAGGGGCCGACATTGGAAGTCGCCATCTCGGTGGATACCTGCATCTATCAACAGCATGGTTTCCGCTTGGAGTCAGGGCAGCTTCGGCATTTGGAGCAGTTCAGCGGCACCCCCGGCGTCATGGTGATGTCGGACGTTGTCCAGCACGAAGTGCTGGCCCATATGGTCACTGAGGCGGTCAAGGCGAAGAGCAAGCTGAAAGGTGTACTTGAGGACGTCCGCAACCATTGGCCCTCGGCCGCCGGCGCGCCAACGTCGAGCCACATTCTCGGCACCGAGACTGCTGAGGCCGTGACTACCGGAAGGCTTGATGCCTTCCTGTGCCGCTGCGGTGGTGAAGTTATCAACTCCAGCGGCCGCGTGGACATCGCCGACCTCATGAAGCGCTACTTCCAGCCATCCTTGCCGTTCGAAAGGTCGGGCGACAAGAAGCACGAGTTTCCCGACGCAGTGGCGCTGATAGCCCTTGAGAGCTGGGCCGAGGAACACAACAAGCCTATCTTGCTCGTAAGCAACGACAGGGGCTGGCAGGAGTTCGCCGAAGCATCAAGCCACCTGTCCTGTGTTGCTGAACTGGACGAAGCACTGGAACTCTTTCAGAAGCGGGATGCCACTCGTACCCAACTGGTAGACCATGTGACCGCTCTGTTGGAAGCCGAGGCAGAGTCTTGGGACGGACTGCATGAGCTTGCAAGCCTGCTCAACAGCACTATGTGGGTCGAGGATGCATCGGCAATGTTTGACTACGACCTCGACCTTCAAGTCGACGTCACGGAGGTCAAGTTCGTCAATGACCCCGCGCTGGGCTCGCTACGAGCAATCGACTACTCCAACGGGTCCCTGACCATCATCGGCAAATTCGAGGCAACCGTTTTCGTCGAGGCGACGTTTGGCTTCGTCATGGATGGCGTCTACCTAGGCGGCTGTGACGTTTCTGAGAACAAGATCGTGAACTTCGAAGCTCTCATCACCTTCGAGGAGCCAGACGGAGATGAGCTGAAAGCGGTTGACATAGAACTCGTGCGAAAAATGCACAAGCTCGACTTCGGTCACGTTGGGCCTGACTACTCCGACGAGGACCCGACGTTCGAGAAGTACTAGGCTCCAAGGCCTGCCAGCTTGCGTCGCGCCTCGGTCGCTTTCGCTCGTTCTTCCACCGGCTTGGCATAGGGGGCAAGCTCCTTGATGTCAGTGGCGAATTCGGCCGGCTCAGGCAGCGGCGGGGGCACTTCTGCGCCGCCTTCATGAGTGAACTTCGAGCATGGTCCCGCTTGTGCCACACGATGCTCGAGGCGCCGTTGCATCAGCAGCCTGCCAACTTCGCTAGCGACTGCTTTGTGCAAGGCAGCCGAACTTGACGACTAGTCGCCGATGACAGCAACCGCTGCAAAACCGTCATATAAATTGCAACACCTTTCCGCTACCGCCCTAGGAAAAACACTCCCACTCGCGGTGAGCTTTGAACCATCAGGCCTGCCGCTTCAATGGGACGACCTCAGCACCTAAACGCAATCTATCAAGGTAGTCTGCCCAAGCCTGCACTTGGTCGTATCGCTTTTTCAGATATTGAGTCCGGTTATAACTACGCCCGTTGGAGTCTTTGACTGCGTGAGCCAAATTGGCTTCGATGGCCAAAGGATCAAGATCCAGTTGATCGACCAGCATCGTCCGGGCGCTGGCTCGAAAACCATGCCATGACTGCTCAGTGCCAAACCCCAGCGAATACAGCGCACTGCGAACAGAGTTGTCGGACATCGGCCTTTCATGGTCACGCTGTCCTGGGAAAACGTAGGTGCCATGCCCCGTCAGCGCTTGCAGGTTTCGCAACAGCTCTACGGCTTGTATCGGCAGCGGAACTACGTGTGGCTCACCCTGCTCCTTTTCCATCTTCGTGCGCTTCATCTTCATGCTGGGAATTGTCCAAAGTGCGGCGTCGAGGTCCACCTCAACCCACTCCATCGTACGAAGGTTTCCAGGGCGTTGGTATAGAAGTGGCGCCAGAAAAAGTGCGGTTCTTACGGTATGACTGCCTTTGTAGGCATGCATTGCACGTAGCAATTCACCAAACCGCTTGGGCTCCACAATTGCAGGGAAGTTCGTTCCCCGATAGGGAGTCAGTCGGTTCTTCAATCCAACGGTGATATCCCGCTGACTTGTCCCGGCCGTAGGTAGCCAATAGCGCCAAATCTGACGGCACAGCATCAAAGCACGGTCAGCCGTCTCCAGAGCGCCACGTTCTTCAATTTTTTGAAGTGTCGCAAGCAGCTCCATTGGCTCAATAGTGGCCATTTGCCGATCGCCAATCCAAGGAAACAGATCACGCTCCAATTGGCGCTTGGTGCGCCCCGCATGGGTGTCACTCCATTGATCAACCTGTCTGCAATGCCATTCGAGGGCAATGAACTGGAAGGTATCCCCGTCGCTTCGGGAGCCTTTCAGTTTTTCCAGCTTACGCTCTTGAATAGGATCAACGCCATCTGCCTTTTTCAACTTGGCAATATCGCGAGCCTTGCGAGCATCGGCCAAGCTTTGAGCGGGATAGCTCCCTAGAGCCATCCGCCCTTCTTTGCCATCAAAGTACGTTTTCCAGAACCAACGTTTGGAACCGGATGGACTGACCTCAAGGTACAGGCCAAGGGAGTCGGTGAAGCGCGCTCGCTTCTTATCTGGTGGGCAGGTAGCGTTTTTGCATTGCTTATCGGTCAACATGTCCAAGGCTCCAAGCGGGGAACAGATAAACCGGGGAACAAACCCCGCTACGTACACTTTACAGGGTTTTGTTCCCCGATCCGTTCCCCGGTCAGCTCCTGGCTGCCATGGGACGCTATCGGACTAGATTGGACTACAAGCTATTGATTTAACAAAGAAAAAAGGCGTTCACTGGATTTCAGTGAACGCCTTTGGACAGTGTGGTGGTGGAGCTGGCGGGAATTGAACCCGCGTCCGCAAGCCTTCGCCGGGCAGATCTACATGTTTAGCGTTCTGTTTTGAGTCTCGCCTCCCAAGTCGCGCAGGCGCACGCTACCCGGGATGCCAGCTTCCTTGGATCTTGCCACGTACTAAGAAGCCCAGCACGCAGCCAGCTGATGTAAATTCCCTTGCAGCCGGGAGGTATTGCTACCCCCTTGCCCAGCCCATCAGCGTGCTGTTGCAAGGCTCACCGGATTTAAGCGGCGAGTGCGAAACGTTCGTCGTTTGCAGTTAGTTTTTTGAATGGAGATTTACGAGCGTCACTCAAGCTCGACATGCACCACACCGGTCCCGAACCCACGTCGAAACCAGGACAGCCCCAAGGCTCCTATCTTAGCCTCTTTCCAGCAGTTTCAAGAGCTCCAGCGGAGAATAGATTTGCGCATCCGCCTGCCACTGCAGCGTATCGCCCGCTGCGCCAAGGTAGCCGTAGCAGGCCGCCACGGTCTTCATGCCTGCGGCCTTGCCTGCAACGATGTCGCGCTCATCATCACCCACATAGACAAAACACTGCGGGGGCAGGCCGATACGCGCGGCAGCTTCCAGCAACGGCGCTGGATGGGGCTTTGCGTGGGGCGTGGTATCACCGCTGACGATGGCACCCGCGCTCGCGAAAAGCGGCATCTGCTGCGTCAGAGGGTCGGTGAAACGCATGGATTTGTTGGTGACCACTCCCCAGGGCATGGATGCCGCCTGGAGCTGTGCAATGAGCTCCGGGACACCATCGAACGCATAGGTGCGCTCGGTCATGCACTGCTCGTAGTTGCGGAAAAACTCCTCGCGCATCTCCGGAAACTCCGGCGAGTCAGGCGTGAGCCCGAAGCCCACTCCCAGCATCCCCCGTGCCCCGGCGCCCGCCATGGGCCGATACTGCTCATAGGGGAGCGACTGCAGGCCACGGTCAATGCGCATCCTGTCTGCGGCCGCACCCAGGTCGGGTGCACTGTCGATCAGGGTGCCGTCCAAGTCGAACAGAACAGCTCGGATTTCTTGCCACATGCGGCTCACCCTTCTGCCCGGCGCGTTGCCAGCATGTAGTTCACCGACGTGTCCGCGCTGAGCCAGTAGCGCCCGGTGATGGGGTTGTGCTGCAGACCCTTGCTCGCCTGCAGGTCAAGGCCAGCCTGACGGGCAAACATGGCGAGTTCGCTGGGCTGGATCAGCTTGGCGTACTCATGCGTCCCCTTGGGAATCATCTTGAGCAGGTACTCAGCCGCCACAATGGCCAGACCAAAGGCCTTGGCACTGCGGTTGATCGTGGAGAAGAACACCCAGCCCCCAGGCTTGACCAGTTCGGCGCAGGCCGCGACCACGGAAGCGGGATCGGGCACATGCTCGAGCATCTCCATGCAGGTCACCACGTCAAAGGAGCCCGGCTGCTCCTCGGCCAGACGTTCCACGCTGACTTCGTGGTAGTGGATGTTCGGAGTACCCGTTTCCAGCGCATGCAACTGGGCCACACGCAATGCCTTGGTGGCCAGGTCGATGCCCACCACCTCTCTGGCCCCCTTGCGGGCCATGGAATCGGCGAGGATGCCGCCACCGCAGCCGACATCAAGGACCCTGCGGCCCTTCAAGGGAGCTTGCGCATCAATCCAGTCCAGGCGCAGCGGATTGATCTGATGCAAAGGTTTGAACTCACTTTCCGGGTCCCACCAGCGATGGGCCAGGCTGGAGAATTTCTCCAGCTCCGCCGGGTCGGCATTGACGTTGATTGCGTTGCTCATGGCTCGATTGTCGGTGATTGCGACGACCGTTCGGCCATAAAAAAAGCCCCGTTGCCGGGGCTTTTGCGGGAAGCAATCGAAAGATTACTGAGCGGCGCGGGTGCCGACCACTTCGATTTCCACGCGACGGTTCTTTGCGCGGCCTTCCTTGGTCTTGTTGTCGGCGATGGGCTGCTTTTCGCCCTTGCCTTCAGTGTAGACGCGGTTCTTTTCGATGCCCTTGGACACCAGGTAAGCCTTCACAGCTTCAGCGCGGCGAACCGACAGCTTCTGGTTGTAGGCGTCAGAGCCAACGGAGTCGGTGTGACCGACGGCGATGACCACTTCCAGGTTGATGCCCTTGACCTTGGAGGCCAGGTCATCCAGCTTGGCCTTGCCTTCGGGCTTCAGAACCGACTTGTCGAAGTCGAAGAAAGCGTCAGCAGAGAAGGTCACCTTGGAAGCCACGGCCGGAGCGGGAGCCGGTGCCGGAGCGGGAGCTGCCGGAGCGGGCGTTGCGGCAGGAGCCACAGCGGCTGCCACAGGCTTCAGGGCACCGTCGCAGTCAGCTGCTGCAGTGGCGGGCGTCCAGTTGGCATCGCGCCAGCACAGTTCGTTCGTGCCGTTCTTCCACACCAGTTCGCTGGTGCCGTTTTGCCAGTTGTCGATGGTCTTGCCACCGTCAGCAGCCTTCACTTGTGCGCCAGCAGCCGTTGCGAGGGCGGCAGAGGCAAACAACATCGCCACTTTGTTCAGTTTCTTCATGGTTCTCCTCTTGGGGAAAAAGCCGCNGCAGGGCTGCGAATCTGTGGACGTTATCAGTGACCATCACCAAAAACGTTGAATTGATTGTGCCATACGTCACAAGCAGACGGACCGCCAAGCGGGCGCCAACAAGTAGGACAGCGGCGGAATTCCAGGGTTATGTTGCTCGGCTGCTACACGTCATTCGACCTAAAATGGGCCTTTTCCCGCCGTCAGAGTATCGCCACACATGACCCAGTTTGCTAAAGAAACCCTGCCCATCAGCCTCGAAGAGGAGATGCGTCGCAGCTATCTCGATTACGCAATGAGCGTGATCGTGGGCCGGGCGCTGCCCGATGCGCGAGATGGTCTCAAGCCTGTGCATCGGCGCGTGCTGTTCGCCATGCACGAGCTCAACAACGACTGGAACCGGCCGTACAAGAAGTCGGCGCGTATCGTCGGCGATGTGATCGGCAAGTACCACCCGCACGGAGACAGCGCGGTGTACGACACCATCGTGCGCATGGCACAGGATTTCTCGCTGCGCCACATGCTGGTCGACGGGCAGGGCAACTTCGGTTCGGTGGACGGGGACAGCGCGGCGGCGATGCGTTACACCGAAATCCGCCTGTCCAAGATCTCCCACGAGATGCTGGGCGACATCGACAAGGAGACGGTGGACTACGGCCCGAACTACGACGGCAGCGAGCGCGAGCCGCTGGTGCTGCCCGCGCGGCTGCCCAACCTGCTGGTCAATGGTTCCTCGGGCATTGCCGTGGGCATGGCCACCAACATTCCTCCGCACAACCTCAACGAGGTGGTGGATGCCTGCCTGCACCTGCTGCAGACGCCTCAGGCCACCATCGACGAGCTGATGGAGATCATTCCCGCGCCTGACTTCCCCACGGCCGGCATCATCTATGGCATCAACGGTGTCAAGGAAGGCTACCGCACGGGTCGCGGACGCGTGGTGATGCGCGCCAAGTGCCACTTCGAGGACATCGATCGCGGCCAGCGCCAGGCCATCATCGTTGACGAGCTGCCCTACCAGGTCAACAAGAAGACGCTGCAGGAGCGCATGGCCGAGCTGGTGCACGAAAAGAAGATCGAAGGTATCAGCCACATCCAGGACGAGTCCGACAAGTCGGGCATGCGCCTGGTGATCGAGCTCAAGCGCGGCGAAGTGCCCGAGGTCGTTCTCAACAACCTGTACAAGCTGACCCAGCTGCAAGACACCTTCGGCATGAACATGGTGGCGCTGGTCGATGGCCAGCCCAAGCTGTGCAACCTGAAGGATCTGGTCGAGGTCTTCCTGCAGCACCGCCGCGAAGTGGTCACGCGCCGCACGGTGTACGAGCTGCGCAAGGCGCGCGAGCGCGGCCATGTGCTGGAAGGCCTGGCGGTCGCGCTGGCCAATATCGACGACTTCATCGCCATCATCCGCAACGCGCCGACGCCGCCTGTGGCCAAGGCCGAGCTGATGACGCGCAACTGGGACAGCAAGCTGGTGCGCGAGATGCTGACGCGCACCCGCACCGATGGCGGCGTGGTCAACGCCGACGACTACCGCCCCGACGGGCTGGAGCGCGAATTCGGCAT
>JGI25389J43894_1000109_pt1 | contig 13540 bp, 15 predicted proteins | sample GraSoi013_1_20cm_FD_43894 | JGI IMG/M metagenome (IMG submission 43894)
ACCCGCGCCCCCATCAGCTCCATGCGGTACACGTTCAAGCGCTGGCGCCGCATGTCCTCTTCACCCATGTAGACGACGCAGTCGAGGCCGAACCGCGCGCANACCGTGGCCGTGGCCACCCCGTGCTGCCCCGCCCCCGTTTCGGCGATGATGCGGCGCTTNCCCATCCGGCGGGCCAGTAGGGCCTGCCCGAGCGTGTTGTTGATCTTGTGCGCCCCCGTGTGGTTCAGGTCTTCGCGCTTCAAGGCGACCACCACCCCCGCTCCCACCTGTTCGCCGAGGCGCGGCGCCTCGGTCAGCGGCGTGGGCCGACCCACATAGTCCTTGAGTAATGCGTTGAGCTCCGTCCAGAAGCTCGGATCGCGCTTCGCTGCCTCGTGCACGCGGTCGAGCTCCTCCAGGGCCGCCATGAGCGTCTCGGGGACGTAGCGGCCGCCGTACGGGCCGAACCGCCCGTCCACGGCGCGCTCCACGAGCTTGGGCGGGCTCACGGTCGGGACCTTCGCCTTCCGTGTCGTCACGTTCCGGGCCTCCCGCGCCTCACGACCCCGGTCAACGCCCGCACTGCCTCGCTGGGCTCCGCCGTGCGCGCCACGGACGTGCCCACCAGCACGAGGTCGGCCCCGGCTGCGGCCATTCGTTCCACGTCCGCGCGCGTCGCGATCCCGCTCTCGGCGATCACCGGCACCCCGCCCGGGACCAGCGCCACGAGCTGCTCGGCGCGCCCGAGATCCACGGCGAAGGTGGCGAGATCGCGGCTGTTCACCCCGACGGCGGTCGGGTCCACGCCGAGGGCCAGCTCGAGCTCGCTCACCGAATGCACCTCCACCAGGACTCCCAGTCCCTGATCGCGCGCGGCGCGGGCCAGCACCCGCAAGCCATCGGACGTGAGCGCTCGTACGATCAAGAGCACGGCGCTCGCCCCCGCGGCGCGCGCTTCATACAGCTGCAGCTCGTCGAGGATGAAATCCTTGCGCAGCACCGGCACTGGCACGGCGCTCACCACCTGGGCAAGGTCGTCGAGCGAGCCGCCGAAGTGCAGCTCGTCGGTCAGCACCGAGATGGACACGGCCCCGCCCCGGACATACGCCCGCGCATGCGCCACCGGATCGAGATCTTCGCGAATCGCGCCCGCCGACGGCGAGCGACGCTTGACCTCGGCGATGACCCCGACCTCCCGACCTGCCAGGGCAGGCGCGAACGCGCGCGGATCGGGCGTCGCGCGAGCCCGGCGCTCGAGCTCCCGCGCCCGCGACCGCAGGCTCGCGACCCGGTCACGGGTAGCCGAGAGAATCGCGTCAAGCTTGGTTTGCGGCACGCTTGCGTTCGGTCGATTTTCGGGTAGATTTGGCTTCGGTTTCCCTTCGGGAGACATTGTGCCGCTTACACGCCGTCAGCGCGAAATCNTGGACTTCATCTCCGCTCAGATCAGCGCGCAGGGCTACGCGCCGAGCTTCGAGGAGATCGCGGAGCGGTTCACGTTCCGCTCCCTGGCCACGGTCCACGAGCATCTGACCAACCTCGAGCGCAAGGGGTACATCCGGCGCGCGCACAACGAGAGTCGTGGCATTGAGGTCGTGCCGCCGCGTGGCCAGACCGGGGCCACCGACCTGCCGCTGCACGGCCTGGTCGCCGCCGGCGCACCCATCGAAGCGGTGAGCGGCACGGACACGATCGCGGTGCCCGACGAGCTGATTCCCCGCCGTGGCCGGAGCTACGTCTTGAAGGTACGCGGTCAATCGATGATCGACGAGCACATCAAGGACGGCGACTTCATCGTGGTCCACGAGCGCAACCAGGCCGACAACGGGCAGACGGTGGTCGCGCTGGTGCACGGCTCGAGCGCCACGGTCAAGCGGTTCTATCGGGAACCCGGTGGGTGGATCCGGCTCGAGCCCGCCAACCCCACCATGACGGCGCTCCGCGTCAACGAACGCGACGTCGTGGTCCAGGGCGTGGTGGTCGGCGTCATCCGGAAATACTAGTCGCGCGGCGCAGACGCTCGAGGGCGTCTCGACCCTTGCCGGCGTGGACGACCTCCCGTGCCCGCGTCACGCCGTCGGCATACGAAGTGACCAGCCCGGCGACGTAGATCGCCGCGCCNGCGTTGAGCAGCAGAGCGGCCAGTCCGGCCAGGTCCTCGCGCCCGTCGCCGAGCAGGCGCTCGATNCGCGCTGCGTTGGCCGGGGGTTCCGCGCCCGAAAGCCCGGTCACGTCGTCGACCGCGAGTCCATGGTCTGCCGGATCGACCTCCCACCGGGTCACGGTCCCACTCCGTACCTCCCACACATCCGTGATGCCCTGCGGCGCGATCTCGTCCATGCCGATCCGGCCGTGGACCACGAGCGCATGCTCGACACCGAGCCGCGCGAGCGCCCCCGCCATGAGCGGGGCGCGGTCCGCGTCCGCGACCCCCACGACTTGCCGTCGCACGCCCGCCGGGTTGGCGAGCGGCCCGAGCAGGTTCATCACCGACGCGACTGCGAGCTCGCGGCGCACCGGCCCGGCGTGCTTCATGGCAGGATGAAAGGTCGGGGCGTAGAGGAACGTGACGCAGGCTTCACGCAGCACGCGCGCTGCGTCGGCCGCGTCGAGGCTGATGCGCACGCCGAGCGCCTCGAGCACGTCGGCCGAGCCGCACTTGGACGTGAACGACCGGTTGCCGTGCTTGGCGACGACCGCCCCCGCGCCGGCGGCGACGAACGCGGCGGCGGTCGAGATATTGAAGGTGGAGACCGCTCCCCCGCCGGTGCCGCAGGTGTCCACGAGGTGCGCGCCGTTCGCCTCCACGCGCACCATCGCCTCGCGTAGCGCCCGGGCGGCGCCCGCCACCTCTTCCGGGGTCTCGCCTTTCACCCGCAACCCCATCAGCAGGGCGGCGATCTGGGCCGGCGTCGCCTCGCCGCGCATCACGACCCCGAACGCCTCGGTCGTCTGGGGCTCACTCAGGGACCGGCGGTCGGCGAGGGCGGCGATCGCTTGCTGCAGCGGGGAGGGTGCGGAGTGGGACAGCGCGGGCACGGGGCTCGGGAGTTTCGGGCCTGCCAAAGCTACCCGGAAAAATCGCGTTTTGTCAAATGCCACAACGGGTTGCGTGCCTTGATTGACCCCCCGCTTCAGCCTATCTTTCGGCCGTGACGAGCCGGCCCTACCTCGCCGTTGTGCAGTACGACGGGGCGGAATTCGCGGGCTGGCAGCGGCAGCGGGACGGGCGCACCGTGCAGGCGGAATTCGAGGCCGTGCTGGAGCGCCTCATGGGTCGCCGCACTGCCGCGACCGGCGCGGGACGCACCGACACGGGCGTGCACGCGCTGGGCCAGGGCGTCGGGTTTCTGGCCGACGGGCGCTGGGCGGAGGACGTGCCGGGGCTGTACCGGGCCCTCAATGCCCTGCTGCCCCGGGACATCTGGGTGGAGCGGGTGAGCCCGATGCGACCCGGGTTTCACGCGCGCAACAGCGCGTTGGCGCGGCGCTACCGCTACGTGATCGGGACCGACGACGCGGCCCGCTCGCCGTTCCGGCGGCCATACGAATGGGCCTTCGGACGCCCGCTCGATGTCGCGCTGCTCTCGCGCGCGGCCGAGCTGCTCCTGGGGGAGCACGACTTCCGTGGCCTTGCCGCCACCGGCGCGGGCTCGGGACGACCCCACTATCGCAGCCGCGTGGCGCTCGCCCAGTGGGCGCCGCGGACTGACGGAGCGGGGGTGACGTTCACGATCGAGGCCGACCGATTCCTGCATCGGATGGTGCGCTTTCTGGTAGGCGCGATGGTGGACATCGCCCTGGGCCGGCGCCCGCTCGATGACCTTCCCCGGCTGCTCACCGCGACCGACAACCAGGCGGCCAGTCCGCCCGCCCCGCCGCAAGGACTCTACCTGGTGGCGGTGCGNTATCCCGCTGACCTCTACGCCGAGGCNTCTAGCCNATGAAGTTCTTTCTCGATACCGCGAGCCTCAANGACATCAGCTGGGCGNCCCAGGCCGGGTTGATCGACGGGATCACCACCAACCCCTCGCTGCTCGCGAAGCAGGCGGGNGACCTGGACCCCCGCGACGTCCTGAAAGAGATCTGCTCCCTGGTCGAAGGGCCCGTCTCGGCCGAAGTGGTCGCGGTCGAAGCCGACGCCATGGTNCGCGAAGGGAAGGAGCTCGCCAAGATCGCGGACAACATCGTCGTGAAGATCCCGATGCTCGAGGCGGGCATGATCGCGGTGCGGCGCCTCGCCGAGGCGGGCATCAAGACCAATGTCACGTTGTGCTTCTCGAGCGTGCAGTGCCTGATCGCGGCGAAGGCAGGCGCGGCGTACGTCAGCCCCTTCATCGGGCGCCTCGACGATGTGGGCCAGGAGGGGATGGATGTGATCCGCGAGGCNCGGGTGATTTTCGACAACTACCAGATCGGCACCGAGATCCTCGCCGCCTCGATGCGGCATCCGCGGCACGTGGTGGAGGCGGCCATGATCGGCGCCGACGTGGCCACGCTGCCCCCGGACGTCCTGAAGAAGCTGTTGCTGCATCCGCTCACCGATCGGGGGCTGGAGCAGTTCCTGGCCGACTGGAACAAGTTGGCGGCACGCGCGAAGGCCTCGGTTTGACGTACAGCTCACCCCTGTCCCAGCGCTACGCCTCCCCGGCGATGCAGTCCCTGTGGGGGGAGCGGCGACGGATCGGGCTGTGGCGCCGGCTGTGGCTCGCCCTCATGGAGGTCGAGCGGGAGCTGGGCGTCGACATCCCGGAGCGGGCGCTCGCGGAGCTGCGCGCCCACCTGGACGATGCCGATCTCGAGCGCGCGGCGGAGCACGAGAAGCGCATCCGCCACGACGTGATGGCACACATCCACCATCTGGGTGAGCAGGCGCCGGCGGCACGCCCCTTCATCCACCTCGGCGCGACGAGCGCCTACGTCACCGACAACACCGACCTTATCCTGATGCGCGAGGGGCTGCAGCTGCTGCTGGGCCGGGTGGCGGCCGTGCTGGTCGCGCTCGCCAAGCCCGCGCGGCGCTATCGCGATGTCCCGTGCCTCGCCTACACGCATTTTCAGCCGGCTCAGCTCACCACCGTCGGAAAGCGGAATCACGCTCTGGATGCAGGAGCTGCTGCTCGACGCCGAGGAGGTGCTGCACCGGCTGGAGACCCTGCAGTTCCGCGGCGTGAAAGGGACGACCGGAACGCAGGCCAGCTTCCTGGAGCTGTTCGACGGCGACGATGACAAGGTGCGCGAGCTCGACACCCGCGTGTCGCGGCGCATGGGTTTCACGCGGGTGTTCCCGATCACCGGCCAGACGTACACGCGGAAGCTCGACGCCCAGGTGCTCGCGGCCCTGGCCGGGGTTGCCCAGTCGGCGGCCAAGTTCGCGACCGATTTGCGTCTGTTGCAGCACGAAGGCGAGATGCTCGAGCCGTTCGAGAGCGATCAGGTGGGGTCGTCCGCGATGGCGTACAAGCGGAATCCGATGCGCGCCGAGCGGATGACGGGCCTCGCACGCTTCGTCATCGAGCTCGAAGGGAATGCCTGGCACACTGCGGCGGAGCAATGGCTCGAGCGCACGTTGGACGACAGCGCCAATCGCCGGCTGGTCATTCCGGAGGCATTTCTGGCCAGCGACGCGATCCTGGTGCTCGCCACCAACGTGGCGGCCGGGCTCGAGGTGCGCGAGCCGGTGATCGCGCGCCACGTCGCCGCGCAGCTGCCCTTCCTTGCCACCGAACGCCTGCTGATGCGCGGCGTGAAGGCGGGCGGGGATCGCCAGCGGTTGCACGAGGTGATCCGCACCCACAGCCTTGCCGTGGCCCAGGCGGTCGCCGAGCAAGGAGCGCCCAACGATCTGCTCGAGCGGCTGGCCCGCGACCCGGCGTTCAAAGCCTTGAAGATCGCCGTCCGCCCGGATGAGCTCGAGCCGGCGGCGTACGTCGGCCGCGCACCGCGCCAGGTGGACGAATTCCTCGAGCACGTCCTGCCCGCCGTGCTCCACCGGGTCGAGGCCGTGGCGCCGGCCGCGGCCGCCGCGGAGGTCACGGTATGACGCTTCCGCTCGTCGCCAGCGCCCTTCCCCTCCCGTTGCTCCGCCGTGGCAAGGTCCGCGAAGTCTACGAGGTGGATCGCGAGACGCTGCTGCTCGTGGCGAGCGACCGGGTGAGTGCGTTCGACGTGGTGCTGCGCGAGCCGGTTCCCCACAAGGGTGCGGTGCTGACCCAGCTGAGCGCGTTCTGGTTCGAGCGCGTCGCGACGGTGATCTCGAGCCACTTTCTCTCCGCCGACGCGGACGAAATCGTGGCACGGATTCCGGCGCTTGAGGCGTTCCGCGCCGCGCTGGTGGGCCGCTCCATGCTCGTGCGCCGTACCACTCCCGTGCCCTTCGAGTGCGTGGTGCGGGGGTACATCACCGGCTCCGCGTGGGCCGAGTACAAGAAGTTCGGCACGCTCGCCGGCGAGCCGCTGGCGTCAGGACTGATGGAGAGCGCCCGGATCGACCCGCCGATCTTCTCGCCCGCGACCAAGGCCGATGTCGGGCACGACGAGAACGTCACGTTTACGCATGTGGTGAAGGCGCTCGGCCGCCCGCTCGCCGAGCAGCTCAAGCGCGCGAGTCTGGGCCTGTACGAGGCGGGTCGCGCCCACGCGGCGCCACGGGGCATCATCATCGCCGATACGAAGTTCGAGTTCGGCAGCACGCCCGACGGTCGCCTGCTCGTGATCGACGAGATTCTCACGCCCGACTCCTCCCGGTTCTGGCCCGCCGACCGATACGCGCCCGGCCGGAGCCAGCCGAGCTTCGACAAGCAGCCGTTGCGCGACTACCTCGCGGGTCTGAAGCAGGAGGGCCAGTGGGACGGCAACGCACCGCCGCCGCCGCTGCCACGGGAGGTCGTGCAGGCGACGAGCGAGCGGTATTTGGAGGCGTACAAGCGGATTACGGGTCGCACCCTGGAGCTGGGATGAGGCTCGCCCCCGAAGGGTGGCCCTTCATCCTTCCCGGGTGGGTGCTGGTCGTTCTGGGCGCCTGGGTGGCGCGCGGGTCGCCCTGGGTGTGGGTCCCGGAGGTCGTTCTGTTTCTGCTTGCGGTGTGGCTGCTGGTCTTCTTCCGCGACCCGTCTCGTACCGGGCCGCGGGGCGAGCAGTACGTGATCGCGCCGGCGGACGGTAAGGTCGTGGACGTGCAGGTGGTGGATGAGCCGATGTATCTCAAGACCCGGGCGACTCGGATCTCGATCTTTATGAGTGTATTCGACGTGCACGTCAATCGCTATCCGGCGACGGGGACGGTCGAGCTGGTGCGGTACAATCCCGGCCGGTTCCTGCACGCGGCGTCCGACAAGGCCAGTCTCGAAAACGAGCAGGCGTCGGTCGGGCTGCGCGGCGCGCGCGGCCCGCTACTCGTGCGCCAGATCGCGGGGCTGATCGCGCGGCGTATCGTGACCGACGGCGCGGCCGGCGCTCGCGCGATGCAGGGCGCCCGGATGGGNATGATCCGGTTCGGCTCGCGCGTGGATGTGTTCGTGCCNGCCGCGGCCCGATCGACNGTCCGGGTGGCCGTGGGCGACCGCGTGCAGGCTGGGGCGACGGTNTTGGCGGAGTACGCCCNGTGAAGCCATTCCCCCGCCCCAGCATGCGGCGCGTCGTGATCGTCGTACCGAGCCTGTTCACGCTGTTCAATCTNTTNTTCGGCATCTGGTCCATGGTGCTGGCGTCGCGCGGGGAGTTCTATCGCGCCGGCTGGTACATCTTCTTCGCCGGCGTCCTCGACGCGCTCGATGGCCGGGTGGCGCGGCTGTCGCGCACCGGCACGCGGTTCGGCGCTGAGCTCGACAGTCTGGTGGACGTGGTGAGCTTTGGCGTGGCGCCGGCCTTTCTCATCTACGAGCTCGAGTTTGCGACCGGCGGCCAGGCGGAGTGGATCTTCTGCTATTTCTACGTCATGGCGGCTGCCATCCGGCTCGCCCGCTTCAACATCACTCAGGCGGGGCGCGCCAAGCGCTACTTCATCGGGCTGCCGTCGCCGGCCGCCGGTATGACGCTCGCCACCTTCTTTCCGTTCACGACCACGGACCTGTATCAGCACGCGTTCCGCTTCCTGCCCCGCCACCACCTGATGCAGCTGCTGATGATCCTGCTCACCATCCTCATGGTGAGCAACGTGCGCTACGCGACGATGCCACGCGCCGGCGTCCGGACGCTGAAGGGGCTCTTGGGGCTCGCGACCATTCTGTTTATCCTCATCTTCGGCATCCTCGAGCACGACGCGTTCTTCTTCCCCCTGGGGATCACCTACATCGTGTACGGCATTCTGCGCGCGACGCTGCTCGGCTTCTTCTTCGAGGAGGACGACGACGACACCGACATCGCGGGCCCGATCGTGATCGCCGACGGCGCCGCGGTGAGCGAGGTGTTCGGACCGCCGCCGCGCGGGATCGCCCCGCGCGAGCGGGAACGCGGAGGCCAGGGATGAGCGCGTTCCGCGTCGAGGTGCGCGTGATGCCCCGCGCCGCCCTGCTCGACCCCCAGGGCCAGGCGGTGGAGCACGCGTTGCACGCCCTGGGCTTCGGCGACGTCGCCCGGGTGCGCATGGGCAAACATCTGGTGCTCGAGGTGAAGGCGGCGTCGCGCGACGAAGCGCTGGCCCGGGCGCGGGCGATGTGCGACCGGTTGCTCGCGAACCCGGTGACCGAGGACTACGACCTCGCCGTGGACGGAGGGGCCGCCCGATGAAACGCGTCGCGGTGATCGTGTTTCCCGGGTCCAACTGCGACGCGGAAACGCTGGCGGCGGCGCAGGCGGCGGGCTCCGACGCGTACTTCGTGTGGCATCGCGATACCGATCTGCGGCAGGCCGACGTGGTGATCCTGCCGGGCGGGTTCAGCTACGGTGATTATTTGCGCTCCGGCGCGATTGCCCGGTTCTCGAAGGTCATGGGCGCCGTGACCGAGCACGCCCGCGCCGGCGGCGCCGTGCTGGGTATCTGCAACGGCTTTCAGATTCTGTGCGAGGCGGGGCTGTTGCCGGGCGGCTTGATGCGAAATGCGGGGCTGCGCTTCCTGTCTCGGCCCGTGTGGGTGCGGGTGGAACAGACCGACACGCCGTTCACCTGCCTGTACGACAAGGGTGAGGTGCTCGAGATCCCGGTGGCGCACGGCGATGGGCGGTATGTGGTGGAGCCCCGCACGGCCGCCGAGCTCGAGGCGACGGACCGCGTGGTGTGGCGCTATGTGCGGGACAACCCGAACGGCTCGACGCACGAGATCGCCGGGGTGACGAACGCCGGTCAGAACGTGGTGGGGATCATGCCGCACCCGGAGCGCCGCGACGCCCCGGCCTTGGGCGGCCAGGACGGCGCCCGTGTCTTTCACTCGATGGAGGCTCGACATGCGACGCAGCACGCTGTTGACGTGCGCGCTGTTGATGATCGCCACCTCAGGGTGTAAGCAGATCACCGAGCAGGTGCAAAAGATCAAGGCGAAGATCGCGGCGGCGCGCCAGCGGGCGAAACCGGTGCAGCCGGTGCCGGCGCTGCCGGACACGCAGCGCGCCGCACCGGCGCAGGATGTCGGCGCGAANCCCCCCGCCCCGCCCAAGAAACCGGCGCGCCAGGCACCTGCTGTGCCGCTTCCCACGCGCGACGTCCCGTACAACTCGCCCGACACCGGCACGATCGCTCCGGGCATGCGTGAGCGGGAGATCTACTCGATGTGGGGACCGGCGATCGCCGTGCGGCACCAGGGCGACATGACGTTCCTCTACTACCCCAATGGCTGCGAATACACCTGCGGCACGGCCGATGTGGTGTTCCTCCAGAACGGGCAGGTCGTGGACGCGGTGCTGCGCTGGCCGGGCCACGGCTACAGCGGGCAGTCGTCCTCGCCCGCCGCGACACCACCGCACGGGCCGGTGCGTCCGGGCGGCGACACGCTCACGGTGAAAACCCCTTCGACACCTTGAGGCTGATGCCCGACAAGCCCAGCAGAAACGAGGAGGAATACTTCGCCAAACGCGACGCCGAGCTGCTCCGCCAGCAGCGCGCCGCCGTCCAGAAGACCGCCGCGGAAAACGAGCGTCGCTCTCACTANATGAAGTGTCCGAAGTGCGGCTACGATCTGATCACCGGAGAGTGGCACGGTATCCAGATCGATCAATGCACGCACTGCCACGGGATGTGGTTCGACGCGGGCGAGGCGCAAAGCGTGCTCGCGCATCCGGAGCCGAACATCATGGGGCGCGTGTTCCGCGCCCTGCTGCGGGGCGTCTCCGGAGCGAAGGTGTCCGACCGGTGATGCGGATCGCCCCGACGCCGTTCCCGGGCGACCCCGCGATCACGCCGCAGCTGGTCCGCGAACACAATCTCACCGANCCGGAATACGAGCGGATCACGACGCTGCTCGGGCGCACGCCCACCTTCGCGGAGCTGGGCGTCTTTTCCGCTTTGTGGAGCGAGCATTGCTCCTACAAGCACTCGCGCCCCGTCCTGAAGACATTCCCCACCACGGGTGCCCAGGTCGTACAGGGGCCGGGAGAGAACGCGGGCGTGCTGCGGCTGCCCGCCGGCTGGGCGGTGGCCTTCAAGGTCGAGTCCCACAACCATCCATCGGCCGTCGAGCCTTATCAGGGGGCGGCTACGGGGGTGGGAGGGATCCTGCGGGACGTGTTCACCATGGGCGCCCGGCCCGTGGCGGTTCTCAACAGCCTCCGCTTCGGCCCGCTGGACGAGGCGCGCAACCGCTACCTCTGCGCCGGTGTGGTGAAGGGCGTGGGCGACTACGGCAACTGCGTGGGCGTTCCGACGCTGGGGGGCGAGGTCGACTTCGGCCCGAGCTACAGCGGCAACCCCCTGGTGAACGCGATGTGCGTGGGCCTCCTCAAGGAACGGAACCTGATCAAGGCGGCCGCCCACGGCGTCGGCAACGTACTGCTGGTCGTGGGCTCGCGCACGGGCCGCGACGGCATCCACGGCGCCTCGTTCGCCTCCGAGGAGCTGACGCTCGAGAGCGAGCGACGCAGGCCCCAGGTCCAGGTGGGCGATCCGTTCACCGAGAAGCTGCTGCTCGAGGCCAGTCTCGCGTTGATCGCGTCGGGCCACATCGTTGCCATCCAGGACATGGGCGCCGCCGGGCTCACGTCGTCCTCCGCTGAGATGGCCGCCAAGGGCGGCGTCGGGGTGGAGATCGACCTGTCGCTCGTACCCACGCGCGAGCCGGGCATGACGCCCTACGAGATCCTCCTGTCCGAGTCGCAAGAGCGCATGCTGGTGGTGGCGCAGCCCGACCGCATCGCACAGGTTCAGGCGATCGCCGAGAAGTGGGATCTCACGGCCACGCCGATCGGTCGCGTGACGGACGATGGGATGTATCGGGCGACTTGGCAGGATCAGGTAGTGGTCGAGATCCCCGGACAGCGGTTGATCGACGATTGCCCGGTCTATCAACCGGAGGCGCACGAGGATCCCGCGATCGCTGAGCTGCGCGGGCGAGCGCCGCATCCCGCATCCCCCATCCCGCATCCCGCCGACGTGCTTCTCCGGCTGCTCGACCATCCTCCGATCGCCTCCAAGCATTGGGTCTACGAGCAGTACGACTCGACCGTCCAAGCAGGTACCGTGATTGGCCCGGGGGGCGACGCCGGCGTGATTCGGATCCGCGACGCGGAGTTCGGTCTTGCGGTCACGGTGGATTGCAACAACCGCTACGTGCTGCTCGACCCGTACGAGGGCGGCAAGGCGGCCGTGGCGGAGGCGGCCCGCAACATCGCGTGCACGGGCGCCCGGCCGTTGGGCATCACCGATTGCCTGAACTTCGGAAGTCCCGAGCGGCCGTCGGTCTTTTATCAGTTCAAAGAGAGCTGTCGCGGCATCGCCGAGGCGTGCCGGGCGCTCGACACACCGGTAACGGGCGGGAACGTCTCCTTCTACAACGAGAGCCCGACGGGCGCGGTGGATCCGACGCCGGTGGTGGGGATGGTCGGCCTCCTGGCCCGCGCCGACCGCGCGGTGCCGAGCCACGCGCGCGCGGCGGGAGACGTCGTGTTCGCGCTGGGCGAGACGCGGGCCGAGCTGGGCGCGTCGCAGCTGTGGGAGGCGCTGCACGGCTTCGTGGGCGGACAGCCGCCGCGCGTGGACCTGGCGGCCGAGCGGCGGCTGGTGGATTACCTCGTCGCCGCGGCGGAGCGCGGCCTGCTCCGGTCCGCGCACGATTGCTCGCAGGGCGGCCTCGGCGTCGCGCTGGCTGAAGTGGCCATGGGCGGCCCGTACGACGAGACCGGATTCGGTCTCGACCTCGACCTTACGGCTTACGCCTTACGGCTGGCGGCTGTCGATCTCCTGTTCAGCGAATCTCATGGGCGTGCCGTCGTGACGTGCCAGCCCGAGCGCGCGACGGCCGCGCTGGCGCTGGCGCAGGAGCTGGGTGTGCCCGCGCAGCGATTAGGGACGGTGGCCGAGCGCGGCGGCGCGGTTCGCCTCCGGTTACGCGACGCGACCGTCGAGCACCCCGTCGACCGTCTCAGACAGGTATATTTCTCGAGCGTATCCCGACGCATGGGAGATTGACGGCAAAATGTGCGGCATCATCGGCGTCACCGGCGTTCCCGACGCAGCCCGCGTCGCATACCTCGGTCTCTACAGCCTGCAGCATCGGGGGCAGGAGTCCGCGGGGATGGTGGCTGTGGATGGGGAAGGCGTGGCGCGATCCCACCGCGGCATGGGGCTCGTCTCGGACATCTTCAATGAGCGAGTCCTGGGCGATCTGCCTGGCGACGTCGCGATCGGCCACACCCGCTACTCCACCGCCGGCACCTCCGTCCTCGCCAACGCTCAACCGATGCTCGCCCGCTACCGCGAAGGGCCCCTGGCACTCGCGCACAACGGGAACCTGACGAACGCGGTGCAGCTGCGGTCCGATCTGGTCGCCAAGGGCTCGCTGTTCCAAAGCTCCTCGGACAGCGAGGTGCTGGTGCACCTGATCGCCCGCTCCGAGGCGCGGGAGCCGGAAGACCAGCTGCTGGACGCGCTCGAGCGGGTGGAGGGCGCCTACTCGCTCCTCATTACGGTCGGCCGCACCCTGTACGCCATCGTCGATCCGCGCGGCTTTCGGCCCCTGGTGCTCGGTCGCCTGGGGCGGGGCTGGGTGGTGGCGTCCGAAACGTGCGCGCTCGACATCACCGGCGCGACGCTGGTGCGGGAGCTCGAGCCCGGAGACTTCGTTCGCATCCACGGTGAGGAGGTGGATCAGCTGCCCCGCCTGGCGCCGCAGCCGCGACGCCGCTGCGTGTTCGAGCTGGTGTACTTTTCTCGCCCCGACAGCACGGTGTTCCATCGCTCGGTGGACCGGGTACGCCGGGCGCTGGGGCACGAGCTCGCCCGCGAGCACCCGGCGCCGGGCGCGGACTGCGTCTTCTCGGTGCCGGACTCCTCTAACGCCATGGCACTCGGGTTCTCCGAGGAGTCGGGAGTCAAGCTCGAGCACGCGCTCATCCGCAATCACTACGTCGGCCGCACGTTCATCCATCCCGCCCAGGCCGGCCGCATGGCGAAGGTCAAGATCAAGTTCAATCC
>JGI25389J43894_1000114_pt1 | contig 13007 bp, 10 predicted proteins | sample GraSoi013_1_20cm_FD_43894 | JGI IMG/M metagenome (IMG submission 43894)
TAGTTGCCGGCATCCTGTGCCGGCTGGGCGTGGCCCGTGCAGGCCATGGCCAGCAGCAGTGCCAGGGCCATGCCGTGCTTCTTCATCGTCTTCATGCACTTGTCTCCTTGTGTCGCCTTGAGTCGCCTTGCCTGTGCGCGGCCCCGTCAGCGCAGCCCCAGGCGCGCCTGCCGGCCCTGCTCGATCATGTCGGCCCCCACGCGGTAGAGGTTGCGCGAGACATAGCTGTCCACCTCGCGCGCACGCTCGCGCAGCCAGGCGGCCTTGAGGCTGCGGGCCTGGCCGATCTCGGGCGCGTCGCCCGCCGCCGTTGCCAGCACGTCGATCACATGCAGGGCCAGCTGCCACTGGCCCGCGTCGGCCAGCGCCTGGGCGCTGGCCACCAGGCCGGGCTTGTCGGTGATGGCCTGGGCAATGGCGGCGCCCGCAGTCTCGGGCGGGGCCGGGTGCAGCGTGGTCGGGTTGCGGTCCCACCAGCCGTTTTCCGAGCGGTAGATGTCGCGCACGATGTAGCTGGGGTCGCCATAGGTGGGCTTCATCCACTCCACGCCGAACAGTTCCTGCGGATAGTCCATGGCCGCGAGCACCTGCTGCTCGTTCAGGCCCTCGTTCATCAGGCGCACGACTTCGGCGCGCAGCCAGCGCAGCGCCTGTGCGGTGTGCAGCAGCACCTGCTGCACGGCCTGCTCGCCCTCGATCACGGGACCGAACTCGCGCACGGCCTTGAGCGGGCGCAGCGCGGCCATGGCCTGCAGCGTGTCGGCCCAGCGCACGGTGTCGCGCAGCGTGCGAAACGGCGTGCCGATGTTGGGGATGGAGTCCAGCAGCGCCGCGCCGCCGTACAGCACGCGCTGGCCGGGGCTCCACAGCGCGATGGCGTCGTCGGTCTCGGACGGCGCCCAGAACAGCTCGATGCGGCTGTCCCCGCTGCCTATCTCCAGCCGCGTGTCGAAGGTTTCGGTGGGCTCGTGCATGTCCAGCCGGTGCTCGAAAAAGCCCGCGCTGCGGTTGAACTGGATCTCGGCCATGCGGTGCTGCAGCGCCCGGGTCTCGCGGTAGCGTGCCTGGCGGCGCGGCAGGTTGCGGTGCGCGATGAGGCGCGGTACAGGCTCTCCGCGCGCGGCCGCATGCTCCAGCCAGGCGGGCACGCCCGCGTTGTAGCCGATGTGGCCGTGGCTGTAGCACAGCGCATGCACGGGCGCGTCGCTGAGCTGGCGCAGGCTGGCGATCATGTCCTGGCTGACCTTGCCGCCGGGGCCGGCGTCGATCACCACCAGGCCCGCGTCGGTCTCGGCCACGAAGGACTGGCCCTGGCCGCGCAGTATGTGCAGGCCCGGCGCCACGGTTTCGCTGCCGGTGCCCACCAGCAAGAAGGGCTTGTCGTCGTCTCTGGCGTTCATGGGGTCTCCGGGTCTGGTTCGATGGGGGGCAGGGCGTAGCGGCCGTCCAGCAGTTCGGGCCGTGGCATGTAGGCGCGCAGGCACAGGTAAAAGCCTTCGCGCGGCGCGGGCAGCCAGTTGGCTCGGTGTTCTTCGCTGGCCGGTGGCGCGTGGCTGATGTGGATAGTCAACCCGCCATCGCCATCAGAGTCGGGGCACAGGCCCGGCGTGCGGTCGCCGATCGCATGGCGGTCGATGGGGTTGTCCACCAGCATGCAGTCGTGGGCGCCGTAGAGGGTCAGGGACCAGAAGGCCTGCACGGGCGGCAGCGCGCCTGGGGCAAAGCGCAGCCGGTAGCGGCGGCTGCCGTCCAGGGGCCAGCCCCGGGCGTCATGCCAGGCCAGCGGGTAGATGGCCTCGCGGCTTTCCAGCATGCCGATGTACTTGAACGCAATTTCGGCGCGGGCCTGGAAGTCGTCGCCAAAACTGCCTTCGACCAGTGCGGGGAGTTCCCAGCCCGAGTCAAGGCGCCGGCCCGTGCTGGCCGCGCGCAGCCGGGGCAGCACGCTGTCCAGCGCGCGCTGCAGTGCGGCTTGCTGTTGCGCATCGGGTGCGCCCAGCCCGGCGCCCAGGCCCACGGCCGCAAAGCGCGCGACCCGTGCGGCATGCCCTGCCGGCGGCGGGTTGTCGCGCAAGGCGGCATTCACCTGGGCTGCATAGTGCTCGGCATTTGGCGGGGCCTGGGGATCGCAGTCCGGGTCGAAGGCACGGGCCTGCGAGGGCGTGCCCGCCTGCCAGTCGGCCAGCGGGCGCACCGCAAAGCCGTCCTGCAGCGCGTGCACGGCGGGCAGGTCATGCACGCCATCGACCAGGATGCGGCCTATCACCCACAGCCAGGGCGTGGGCGCGGCAATGTGTGCGCCGGGCGCATCGAACGGTGGCGGCAGCGCCCCCTGCCAGCCGGGCGGCGTGACAAGGAAGGAGCGCGCAGCCGTGCCCGTCAGGCGCTGGCCCAGGTGGGCGAAGGGGTTGGTGAAGAAGTCCAGCAGGCCCAGCACGTAGTAGCGGCCCGCCGTGTCGGGCACATCGATCACCAGCGGTCCGGCGCCCAGGTCCAGCCAGGCGTTGGTGTAGAGCGTGTCGTTGTTGGGCGTGACCACGCGGCTGGTGCCGGCGCGCAGCAGCTGGCGCGCATGCACGAACTGGTTGCACCAGCGCAGCGGGGCTGGTGCGGCCTCGCCGGCCGCATTGCGCCGGGGCGAGGTGGCCGCGCGCATGCGGCGCATCTCGTACAGCGGGCAGGTGTGGATGACGGCCTCTTCGGCCAGTGCGCTCAGGTCCATGGCGTGTCTCATGCGGCCACGGGCTGCAGGGGCGGAACAGGCCATTGGTGCGCGCCTGCCTGCGGGTGGTACATGCGCAGGATGAGGTAGAAGCGCCCGTGCGGCGTGGGCAGCCAGTTGGCGGCGCCCTGTGCCGGTCGGGCATGGCCCAGGTCGATCTGCAGGCTGCCGTCGGCCTCGCGCAGCAATCCCGGCGTGCGGTCGCCGATGGAGTGGCGGCCGATCTCGTTGCCGTAGAGAAAGCGGTCGGCGTCGTACAGGGTGACGGACCAGAAGGCATCGGCCGGCGGCATGTCGGCGGCATCGAAGCGCAGCACATAGCGCTGGCTGCCGTCCAGCGGCTGCAGGCCTGCGTCGTGGTGGGCGGCCGCGTAGATGGCCTCGCTGGTGGCCAGCGCGCCCAGGCCCAGGTAGGCGGTGCGTGCGCGGCCGAGGTACTCGCTGCCGTAGCGGCCGGTGGACGGCGTCATGGTCCAGGGCCGGGGGCGGCGGTTGCGCCCCATGGCGGCCACGGTGCGCACGCCGTCGGCAAAGCCCTCGGTCAGGCCTTCGCGCACGGGCTCCTCCAGCTGCTCCCACGCCATGTGGGCGCTGGCCACCAGGCCGGCCTGGCCGAACCAGGCCAGCAGCCCCTGGTCCTCCTTGCGGCCAGGCGCCTCGGCCAGCGCATGGCAGAGGTTGGTGAAAAAGCGCGGCGCAACCTCGGCCGCAGGCTCCTGGTTCTCGAAGGCGGCCGCCATGGCGTCCACGGGCGGGCCGACCCAGTTCGCGACGGCGGCCGGGCGGCCTCCTTTCGGCACGCCCGGCGCGGGCTCCAGCCGGATGTCGGCCTGCAGCGCGCGGGCTGCAGGCCAGTCGGGCGCATCGCCCACCACGGTGCGGCCGATCAGCCAGACCAGGTTGCTGGGGCAGTGCACCAGGCGGTGGCCGGCCAGGTGTTCCGGCACCTGGCCGCCCGGCCCGACCAGGACCACGGTCTCGCCTTCGGGCGCGCAGTTGCGCGGGCCCAGGTTCTCGAAATTCTCGGTATAGGCGTCGTACAGGGCCAGCACGAAATAGCGGCCCGGATGCGCGGCGCTGGAGGGCACGGTCAGCAGGCGCGGGCCGTCGGCCAGGTGGATCCAGGCCAGCGAGTACAGCAGGTCGTTGGCGGGCGTGACCACGTCGCGGTCCTCATGGGTGGAGGGGCGCTGGCTGTGGTGCAGCGTGTCGAAGTCGCCGCGCATGTCCAGGCCCAGGCCCACACTCAGACCGGTGGCACGTGCGGCGCCGGCATCGGTCTGCAGGCGGCAGGTGCGGTAGGTCTCTATCAGCGGATAGCCGTAGACAAAGGCGGCCAGGCCGATGGAGCGCGCCAGGGCGCGGCGGACTTCGGGCAGGGAGGGAGGGGTCGGGTTCATGTCCATTGTTTTCTTCAGGGGATGAGGGGGTCAGTCGAGGGTCACGCCCGTGGAGCGCGCCAGGTCCAGCGCCACGGGCAAAAAGGCGGCGTAGGCGGCGCTGGCCTCGGCCGGGCTGTTGCCCTGGGCCTCCAGGCCCAGCGCCTCGACACGCTGGCGCACCTGGGGCTCGCGCATCACGGCGGCCACCTCGCGGCCCAGGCGTTCGACGATGGCGTCGGGCGTGCGCGCGGGCGCCATCAGCGAGATCGATCCCGTGATGGCATACACGGGCTCGCGGTAGCCCTGCTCGGCAAAGGTGGGCACATCGGGCAGTGCCTTGCTGCGGCGCGGTCCTGCCACGGCCAGGGCGCGCAGCTTGCCAGCGTCGATGAAGGGCTTGAGCGTGGCGGCCGAGCCCAGCGTCATCTGGATCACGCCACTGATCAGGTCGATGGACATGGGCCCCTCGCCCTTGTAGGCCACGTGCAGCGACTGCAGGCCGTAGGCCTTGTCCATGAAGACCTGGACCTGGTGCGGCTGCGTGCCCGCCCCCCAGGAACCCATGGCGTACTTGCCCGGCGACTGGCGCACGGCCTCGACCAGGCCCTTGAAGTCTTTGGCCGGCACGGCCGGGTTGACGGCCATCACCATGGAGGGCGAGACCACGTCCGAGACCATGCGCAGCTCGGTGCGCGGGTCGTAGGGCAGCTTCTTGTAGAGCACCAGGTTGGCCGTGATGGGCCCGGGCACGGTCAGCAGCAGGGTGTGGCCGTCGGGCACGCTCTTGGCCACATGCTCGGTGCCGATGATGCCGCCCGCGCCGCTGCGGTTGTCCACCACCACGGGCTGGCCCAGGCGCTTGGCCAGGCCCTCGGCCAGGATGCGCGCCACGGTGTCGGTGGAGCCGCCGGCCTGGTATTGCACGACGATGCGCACGGGCCGGGCGGGATAGCCGTCCTGGGCCAGCGCGGCGCTGCAGGCCAGGGCAAGGCAGGTCAGCGCGGTGGTGCGCAGCAGGGGTGTGTTCATGGTGGCCTCCGGGCAGGAGATGGAATGGGCATTGGCTTTCATGCAGCCTCCCTGCCGATGACCAGCGCATCGACGGCCACGCAGCCGCCGTCCTCGCGCGGGCGGGCGATCAGGGGGTTGATCTCGGCGCTCTCCAGCGTGGCGCCTGCGCGCTGCGCAAAGCCGGCCAGGGCGCACAGCGTGTCGGCAATGCTGTCCAGGTCCACGCGGGGGCGGCCGCGCGCGCCGTCCAGCACGGCAAAGGCCCGCAGCTCGCGCACCATGGCCAGCGCGTCGTCGCGCGTGATGGGCAGCAGTCGCAGCGAGACATCGCGCAGGATCTCGGCATGGATGCCGCCCAGCCCGAACATCAGCACCGGGCCGAATACCGGGTCGCGGTGCACGCCGGCGATGCACTCCACGCCGCCCTGCACCATGGGGGCGGCCAACGCGCCGTCGATGCGCGCATCGGGCCGGGCCTGGCGCGCATTGGCCAGGATGCGGTCGAAGGCGGCCTGGGCGCCGGCCGCATCCGCCAGGTTCAGTGCCACGCCGCCCACGTCGGACTTGTGGGCGATGGCATCGCTGCAGACCTTGAGCGCAATGCGTCCGCCCATCTCCTGCGCGGCCTGCGCTGCCTCGGCCGCCGTGCGCACCAGCCGGTGCGGCACCACGGGCACGCCGGCCTCGGCCAGCAGGGCCATGCTGCGCTGCTCCGACAGCGTGCCCGCCGGCAGGTGCAGCGCGCTGCCTGCATCGGCCATCGCGGGCAAAGCCTGCGGTGTTTCATGCAGGCGGGCCAGCGCGCCAATGCAGCGTATGGCTGCGCCCGGGTCGGCGAACACCAGGCAGCCCAGCGCCTCCAGCGCATCGCGGCGCTCGGGCGGGCACAGCGTGCTGACGGCCAGCAGGGTGTCGGGATGGTGGGTGCGCAGCGTCTGCACCAGGCTTTGCAGCACGGGCCAGAAGGCGTCGGACAGGCCGCCTGCCGCGAAGAAGCCCAGCCAGCTGTCGAACTGCCGGTCGGCCAGCATCAGGCGGGCGCTGCGCTCCAGCAGCGTCATGTCGTTGGTGACCTGGCCCGTGATGTCCACGGGGTTGCGCGGCGCGGCAAACGGCACCCATTCGCGCAGCTGGCGCTGGGCCGCATCGGACAGCGGTGCCACTTCCAGGCCGGCTGCGCTGGCGTCGTCGGCCATCATGGCGCCCACGCCGCCCGAGACCGTGAACAGTCCGATGGACCGCCCCTTGGGCGCCCGCGCGATGTAGGCACTGGCCGCCAGCGCGAAGAAGTCGGTGATGGAATGCGCGCGCAGCACGCCGTAGCGGCGGAACACCGCCTCATAGACGGCATCGTTGCCCGCCAGCGAGGCCGTGTGCGATGCGGCGGCGGCCGCGCCCAGGGCGCTGGTGCCCACCTTGCACATGACCACGGGCTTGCCGCGCTCCTGCGCCAGGGCCAGGGCCGCGCGCAGCCGGGGGCCGTCGCGGCAGCCCTCCATGTAGGCCATGATCACGTCGGTCTCGGGGTCCTGGGCCAGCCAGGCCAGGCCATCGGCCAGCTGCACATCGGCCTCGTTGCCCGTGGTGGCCCACAGCGACAGGCCCAGCCCGCGCTCGCGCGCCAGGCTGTAGGCATAGGCACCGAAGGCGCCCGACTGGCTGACCATGCCGATGCGCCCGGGCCGCACCAGGCCGCCGCCCGGCGCGGGCGAGAACGTGGCGTAGACCTGGTGGCCGGGGCGCATGAAGCCCAGGCAGTTCGGGCCGATGAGGCGTATGCCCGCCTCCTGCGCGCGCCGCGCCAGCGCCTGCTGGGCGGCCGTGCCGTCGGAGCCGGTCTCGGCATAGCCCGAGGAAAACAGCACCATGGACTGCACGCGCGCGGCGGCCGCATCCTCCAGCACGCCGGCCACCTGCGATTGCGGCACGGCGACGATGGCCAAGTCCACCGGCGCGCCGATGGCAGCCAGCCGCTCGTGCGCGGGCAGGCCCTGCACGCGGCTGGCGCGCGGGTTCACCGCATACAGCGCGCCGCCGTAGCCGAAGCGCAGCAGGTAGTCCAGCGGAATGCCGCCGATCTTGCTGGCCTGGTCCGAGGCGCCGACCACGGCGATGGAGCGCGGCGCGAACAGCGCGTCGAGCCGGGAAGTGTCGAAGCAATGGCTGTCGGTCATGGGTGTCCCTCAGAAGTTGTGGCGCACGCCCAGCGCCAGGGACCGCACGCCGTCGCCGCTGTTGGCGGCCACCGGCACGTTGGCAATGGCGGCCGAGGCATTGGCCGCGTTGCCCAGCTGCAGCCAGCGCGCGTAGAGCACGGTGCGCTTGCTCAGCGCGTAGTCGTAGCCCAGCGTCCAGGTGTTCTGGGCGCGGTCCGTGCCGCCCACCTCGCGCCGCGCCACCGAGACCAGCAGCTTGGAGCGCGAATCCACGCTCCAATCGGCGCCCAGCTGGGCCAGCTTCGCCTTGGGTGTGCCGGCACGGTCCACGCGGTTGATGACGTAGTTGCCCGTCAGGCGCAGCCCGTCCAGGGCCTCCCAGCTGGCCGACAGTGCCTGGTACTGGCTGGTGGCGGGCGCGGCCACGGGTGCGGCGGCGCTGCCTTCCACGGACTTCTGGAAGCTGTAGGCCAGGAACCAGGGCTTCTGGTTCCAGCCCAGCGTGGCGCCGTAGAGGCGGCCGTTGCTGCTGTTCGGCGAAGCCACTTCGCCGAAGGAATAGGCCAGGTCCGCCAGCCAGGGCTGGCCTGCCGGCGTGCGGTAGCGCACCAGGTTGTTGGCCCGCGCCGCAAACGGCCGCAGGCCGGCCTGGGCATCGGTGGCCGACACCAGGTTCAGCGAGGAAAACAGCGCGTTCATGCCCAGCGGATCGGCCCGGAACAGCGCGCCGAACATGGGCGTGTACATGCGGCCCATCTCCACGGCGCCCCAGCCGCTGTTCAGCCCCACCCAGGCCTGCCGCGTGAAGGCCAGGCCCGGGCCGGGAATGGTGCCCAGGCCCGTGTCCGGCGCCACGCCGGCCTCCAGCATGAACTGGGCGCGCAGGCCGCCGCCCAGGTCCTCGCTGCCGCGAAAGCCGATGCGCGATGCCGCGCTGCCCCCGTCCTCCAGCCGGCTCAGGCGCGTGGCGCCCGACCTTGCGCTGTTGATGTGGACGTCGACGATGCCGAACATCTCCACGCTGCTCTGGGCCCACGCGGACATGCCCAGGGCCGCCATGCCGCCGGCGGCCAGCCAATGCTTGTGCTTCACGAACTTGTCTCCTTGGTAGCGCCCCGGATGCTTTGCCCGGTGGCTTGCTTGCTACTATCCCGAGCGACAGGGGGTGCACTCTGTCAAGCCATTGACAAATGGCGGTACATGGGCACCGGACTAACCCGGGGCCTTCGACATCGTGAGAGAACCATGCGCTCCAAGCCTGCTCCCGTGGCCGACCCTTCGGCGCTGATCCGCCGCGCCCTGGGCCTGTGCCGCATGCTGCACAACTGGCCGCCCGAGGTGCTGGATGAGCTGACGGCGCTGTCCCGCCTGGGCCGCTACGAGCGCCACCAGCAGGTGCGCGCCGCCGACCCCAAGCGGCGCGAGGTGCTGGTGGTGGCTTCGGGCTGCGTGGAAGTGGGCGGCGTGGACGCCACGGGCTCGCGCTTCGTGCTGTCCATGCACAGCGCGGGCGACATCGTCGGCCTGGCGCGGCTGCTGGAGCACACGCAATTCGTCTACGACTACCACGCGCACCAGCCCACGGTGCTGGTGGAGATTCCCGGCGAGTCCTTCCTGGCCCTGCTCGATGCCCATCCGCCGCTGTGGAAGGACATCTGCCTGCTGGTGCTGGCGCGCATGCACGAACTGATCGTCGTCCAGCAGCGCCACGCCTTCAGCAACATCGACAACCGCGTGGCCGAGCTGCTGGCGCGGCTGGCCCCCACGCATGGCCAGCCCGCGCCCGACGGGCAGGGCGTGGTGCTGCGCATCTCGCAGAGCGACCTGGCCGCCATGCTGTCGGTCTCGCGCCAGACCATCAACAAGGAGCTGCGCCTGCTGGAGCAGCGCGGCCTGCTGCAGGCCGCCTATGGCCGGCTGACCATCGTCGACCTGGCGGGCCTGCTGCGCCTGGCCGATGCGGGCGCGCGGCCGGGGCCCTAGCCCCGGTCCGCTGGAATCAGTCCTCGTCCAGAGGCGATGCATCCTCGCCGAACAGGGCCTGGCCGTCGGCGCGCAGCAGCTCCAGCATGTGCCGGGCTGCGGGCGACAGATAGCCGTCGCGCCGGCAGGTCACGCCCAGGTGGCGGCGCAGCGTGGTGGCCGGCAGGCGCACTTCCCTGAGCGTGCGGCTGCGCTCCAGCCGCAGCGTGTGGCGCGAGACGAAGGTCAGCAGATCGGTCTTGGCCACCATGCGCGGCAGCAGCGGGATGGAGCCCGCTTCCACCTGCACCGTGGGCGCCGGCATGCCGCGCGAGGTGAAGGCCTGGTCCAGCCATTGCCGGCTGGGAATGTTGGCGCTGGGCAGGGCCCAGGGATGGCGCAGCAGCGCGGCCATGGTGATGCGCTGGCGCTCGAAGACGGGGTGGTCCTGGCGCGCCGCGACCACCACCACGTCCTCGGCGATCGGGTGGGAGACCAGCTCGGGATCGCCATCGGCCGTGAGGCCGATCAGCAGGTCCAGCTGGCCCTCGCGCAGGCGGTCGCGCAGTTCCCAGCTGGGGCCGATCACGATGCTGATGGTGATGCGCCGCCCGTCGGCCAGTGCCTTGCTGCACAGCTCGGGCAGCAGGTGGTCGGCGGCCACCGGCCCGCTGCCGATGCGCACATGGCCGGCATGGCCTTCGTTGAAATCGCGCACCTCGCGCAGCGCCTCCTGGCTGGCATTGCGCAGCATGCGCGCGCGGGCCAGCAGCACATCGCCCAGCGGCGTGAGGCGTATGCCGCGCCCGGCACGCTCGAACAGCGCGCCGCCCACGGTCAGTTCCAGGCGCTGTATGCATTTGCTCAGCGCGGGCTGGGTACGCCCCAGCTGTTCTGCGGCCCGGCCCAGGTGCCCGAGGTCGGCCACGATCTCGAAGAAGCGCAGGTCGCGCAGGTGCAGGTCCATCGATGAATAAAAGTGATGTTTGAATGAACATTATCGAATGGACGGAATGGGTTGCGCTCACAAGAATGCGGTGCATCGACAAAGCGAATTGCCCGTTCCCATGACCGCCACTACCCACCCGCCCACCGTTTTCGTGACCGCGCCACGCCTGGCGCCCGCCGGGCTGCAGCGCCTGCAGGCGGCGCACTGCCGCGTGCTGTACCTGCAAGAGGGCGGCGGCGAGGCCGAGGTTGCCGCCGTGCTGGCACGCGAGAGCGTCGATGCCGTGATCTCGCGCACGGCCACGCTGTCGGCCGCTGCCATCGCGGCCTGTCCCACGCTCAAGGTCATCTCCAAGCACGGCGTGGGCGTGAGCAATATCGATGTGGCCGCGGCCAGCCAGCGTGGCATTCCGGTCTATGTGACGCCGGGCGCCAATGCCCAGTCCGTGGCCGAGATGACGCTGGGCCTGATGTTCGCGGCCGCCCGCCGCATCGCCTGGATGGATGCCGAGCTGCGCGCCGGCCGCTGGTCCCGCGCCCAGGACGGCCTGGAGCTGAGCGGCCGCACCCTGGGCCTGCTGGGCTTTGGCCAGGTGGGCCAGCGCGTGGCGCGCGTGGCGCTGGCGCTGGGCATGCAGGTGGTGGCCTTCGATCCAGCGTTCGATCCGGCCTGCGCCCCAGGGCCCGGCGCCGTGGCGGGCGTGCGCATGCTGGGCTCGGTGGACGAGCTGCTGCCCCTGTCCGATGTGCTCAGCCTGCACCTACCCCTGAATGCCCGCACGCGCCATCTGCTCGATGCCGGCCGCATCGCCCAGCTGCCGCGCGGCGCCCTGCTGGTCAACACCGCGCGGGGCGAGGTGGTGGACGAGGCGGCGCTGATCGACGCCCTGCGCAGCGGCCACCTGGCCGCCGCCGGCCTGGACACCATGGCCGAGGAGCCCCTGCCTGCGGGCCACGCCCTGGCCGCGCTGGACAACGTGGTGCTGACGCCCCATGTGGGCGGCTCCACGCCCGCTGCTCTGGCTGCCATGGCCGGCATGGCCGCCGCCAATGTGCTGGGCTGGCTGCAGGGCAGCCCCGCCGACCCTTCCCACTGCGTGAACCCCGAGGTTCTGCGCTGAGCTGTTTTTCCCGGAGATTTGCCATGACCACCCCATCCAGCCAATGGCCTGCGGGCTACCGCATCCATCCGCGCGCCGCAGGCCCCGAGGCCGGCGTCGTCCAGGCCTTCAAGGCCATTCCCGTGGCCGCCATCGGCGACGCCATGAGCCGCAATGTCGGCGCCATCGGCCTGCGCCAGTACCACGCGCGGCTGGAGGCCGTTCTCTGCGGCCCGGCCGTCACCGTGCGCGTGCGGCCCGGCGACAACCTCATGATCCACAAGGCGCTGATGATGGTGCAGCCCGGCGATGTGCTGGTCATCGACGGCGGTGGCGATGTCTCGCAGGCCCTGGTCGGCGGCCTGATGCGCACCACCTGCCTGGCGCGCGGCCTGGGCGGCCTGGTCATCGACGGCGCCATCCGCGACCTGTGCGAATGGGCGCAGGACGGCATGCCCATCTTTGCGCGCGGCCACACGCACCGCGGGCCCAGCAAGGACGGCCCGGGCGAGATCAATGTGCCCGTGGCCTGCGCCGGCCTGGCCGTGCTGCCCGGCGACCTGATCGTGGGCGATGCCGACGGCGTGATCGCCGTGCCCGCGGCCGAGGCCGCCGAGGTGCTGCGCCGCAGCCAGGCCCACCTGGCCCGCGAGGCCGTCATCCGCGAGACCAACCGCAGCGGCACGGCCGACCCCGAGCGCTTCGACGCCGTGCTGCGCGCCAAGGGCCTGCCGGTCTAGCGTCCCGCGCGCAGGCTGCGCCCGACTTTTTCCCGCCACAACGATTCCAAGGAGACAAACAATGACAATGCGCAGACGGCATCTTCTGGGCGGCGCTGCCGCCGCCCTGGCCACGGCCTTTCCTGCACTGGCGCTGGCCCAGGGCGAATGGCCGCAGCGGCCCGTGCGCCTGATCGTGCCGTTTCCGCCCGGCGGCGGCACGGATGCCACCTCGCGCCTGGTGGCCGACCGGCTCAACCTCGCCATGGGCTGGACCATGGTCATAGACAACAAGCCCGGCGCGGGCGGCAACATCGGCCTGGATGCCGTGGCCAAGGCCGCGCCGGACGGCTACACCATCGGCATGGGGCAGGCCGCCAACCTGGCCATCAATCCCAGCCTCTACGCCAAGATGCCCTTCGATGCGCTCAAGGACTTCACGCCCATCGCCAGCGTGGCCCTGCAGCCCGTGGTGCTGACCGTGCGGCGCGACTCGCCCTTCAAGAACCTGCAGGACTTCATCAAGGCGGCCAAGGCCAGGCCCGGCACCTACGGCATCGCCCAGGCCGGCAATGGCACGGTAGGCCACCTGGCGGGGGAAATGCTGGCACGCCGCGCGGGCATCGAGGTGCTGCAGGTGCCCTACAAGGGCGCCAATACCGCGCTCACCGACCTGATGGGCGGGCAGGTGGACCTGTACTTCGGCAACACGGTGTCGGTGATGTCGCAACTGGCCACGGGCAAGATCCGTGCGCTGGCCGTCACCTCGGCCCAGCGCGTGCCGTCCCTGCCCGACGTGCCCACGGTGGCCGAGCAGGGCTATCCGGGCTTCGAGGCCTCCACCTGGCTGGGCCTGGTGGGGCCGGCCAACCTGCCCGCCCCCATCGCCGAGCGCATTGCCGACGCGACCATGAAGCTGCTGGCCACCAAGGAGGTCAAAGAGAAGCTGGCCCAGGAAGGCAGCATGGCCACGCCCGCCAATGGCGCGCAGTTCGGCGAGTGGATTC
>JGI25389J43894_1000120_pt1 | contig 12649 bp, 10 predicted proteins | sample GraSoi013_1_20cm_FD_43894 | JGI IMG/M metagenome (IMG submission 43894)
CGATGCCGGGCGCATCGCAAGCGAATGCGGCGACCAAGGCCGCCGCATCGAGCAGGAGAGGGTTTGGTGCCCGGGGCCTGCGGACTCAGGCCTTGACGGCTGCGGCCTCGGCAGGCAGGGCCTGCACAGGCTCTCCATCCAGGGCAGCGTTGAGCTTGCTGTAGTCCAGCTCGTTTTCCCAGCGCGATACCACCACGGTGGCCACGGCATTGCCCATGAAGTTGGTCAGCGAGCGGCACTCGCTCATGAAGCGGTCCACGCCCAGGATCAGGGCCATGCCGGCAACGGGCACTTCGGGCACCACGGCCAGCGTGGCGGCCAGGGTGATGAAGCCCGCGCCGGTCACGCCGGCAGCGCCCTTGGAGCTGAGCATGGCCACCAGCAGCAGCGCGATCTCATGGCCCAGGGTCAGGTGGGTGTTGGTGGCCTGGGCGATGAACAGCGCGGCCAGCGTCATGTAGATGTTGGTGCCGTCCAGGTTGAACGAATAGCCCGTGGGCACGACCAGGCCCACGACGGACTTGCCGCAGCCGGCGCGCTCCATCTTCTGCATCAGCGAAGGCAGGGCCGATTCCGAGGACGAGGTGCCCAGCACCAGCAGCAGTTCCGCCTTCAGGTAGCGCGCCAGCTTGAGCACCGAGAAGCCGCACAGCCGCGCCACGAAGCCCAGCACCACCACCACGAAGAGCAGCGAGGTGATGTAGAACGAGCCCACCAGCCAGGCCAGGTTCACCAGCGAACCCAGGCCGAACTTGCCGATGGTGAAGGCAATGGCGCCAAAGGCTCCCAGCGGCGCGGCCTTCATCAGGATGCCGACCAGCTTGAACACGGGGGCCGTCAGCGCCTCCAGGAAGTTCAGCACGGGCTTGCCCGCATCACCGACCATGGCCAGCGAGATGCCGAACAGCACGGCCACGAACAGCACCTGCAGGATGTTGTCGCCCACGAAGGGGCTGACCAGCGTCTTGGGGATGATGTCCATGGCAAAGCCGGTGAGCGTCAGCTCATGCGACTTGGCCACATAGCCCTTGACGGCGGCCTGGTCCAGGTCGGCCGGGTTGATGTTCATGCCTGCGCCCGGCTGCACCACGTGCGCCACCACCATGCCGACCACCAGGGCCAGCGTGGAGAAGAACAGGAAGTAGGCCATGGCCTTGAGGAACACGCGGCCCACGGTGCGCAGGTGCGTCATGCCCGCAATGCCGGTGACGATGGTCAGGAAGATCACCGGCGCGATGATCATCTTCACCAGCTTGATGAAGGCATCGCCCAGCGGCTTGAACTGCTCGGCGTACTGGGGCTCGAAGTGGCCGAGCAGCACGCCTGCCACGATGGCGACCACCACCTGGAAATACAGCTGGCGGTAGAAAGGCAGCCGCTCGGGGCTGGCGGCGTGGGTGGGGACGGCATGCATGGTGCGGCTCCGGCGGTACTGTGTGGGGTGGGCGCACCACCAAGGTGCGGCGAGGTCCAGTTTGTACCGCTGGCGTGCTCCGGCGCCGATAACCTATTGGTATTAGGCGCAGGTGCTCTCCCTGGGAGAATGCACGCAGAATCAGGGTAATCCCCAACCCCTTCCCGCCCCTGGAAGGCACCAAGCTGGCGCCCAATCGGGTCCAGACCACCATGCCCCAACCCGTTCGACGCCCTTCACGCCGTTCCTTCTGGACCCTGCTGCTGCTGTTCGGCGGCATGCTCGCCTGCATGCTGCTGGCCGGTGAGCTGGTCTACCACCGCGCCCTGCGCGGCGAGGCCGAAAGCGTGCAGCGCCAGCTCAGCCTCTACGCCCAGGCCCTGGGCCAGCGCATAGACCGCTACCGCACCCTGCCCGAGGTGCTGGCGCTGGACGCGCAACTGCGCGCCGCCCTCACCCACCCGCTGTCTCCCGCCGAAGTCGATGCCCTCAACCGCAAGCTGGAGCAGGCCAACGGCGCCAGCCAGTCGTCCACGCTGACCCTGATCGACCGCCACGGCACGGCCCTGGCTGCCAGCAACTGGCGCGAGACGCGCAGCAACGTGGGCGTGGACTACAGCTTCAGGCCCTATGTGCAGCAGGCGCTGTCGCGCGGCAGCGGGCGCTTCTACGGCATCGGCCTGACCACGGGCCTGCCGGGCTACTTCCTGTCGCAGGCCATCCTGGACGAACAGAACGCCGTCGCGGGCCTGGTGGTGATCAAGATCGCGCTGCTGGAGCTGGAGCGCGAATGGCTGCAGACGCCCGACGTGGTCATGGCCTCGGACGAGCACGGCGTGGTCTTCCTGGCCAGCCAGCCCGACTGGCGCTACCGCCTGCTGTCACCCCTGAGCCCCGCCGACGAGGCGGACCTGGCCGCCACGCGCCAGTACATCGACCAGGAGCTGCACCCCATGCGCTACCGGGTGCGCCAGGGCCTGGAGCAAGGCAGCCGCCTGGTGCAGATGCAGGAGCCCGCCCTGCCCGGCACCACGCTGTGGCAGACCCTGCCCCTGCCCGGCAGCGACTGGCAGTTGCACCTGCTGCACGACACGCAGGCCAGCACCGTGGCCAGCCGCTGGGCGGCGGCGGCCGCTGCGGGCGGCTGGCTGGCCCTGGGCCTGCTGGTGCTGTTCGTGCGCCAGCGCAGGCGGCTGGCCGCGCTGCGCCTGCGCAGCCGCCTGGAGCTGGAGACCGTGCTGCGCCAGCATGCCCAGGAGCTGCGCACGGCCCAGGACGGCATCGTCCAGGCCGCGCGCCAGGCCGACACGGGCCTGAGCCGCAGCCTGGAGCACCTGCCCCAGGGCGTGGTGGTGATCGATGCCGACCTCAACCTGGTGGCCTGGAACTCGCGCTACGTGGAGCTGTTCCGGTTTCCCTCCGAGCTGCTGCGCACGGGCCAGCCCATAGAGAACCTGTTCCGCTACAACGCCCGGCGCGGCCTGCTGGGGCCCGGCCCCATCGAAGAGGCCATCCACCGGCGGCTGCAGCATCTGCGCAGCGGCAGCCCGCACCTGCGTGAAAGCACCAAGGACGACGGCACGGTGCTGGAGATCCGCGGCAACCCGCTGCCCGATGGCGGCTTCGTCACCAGCTACGCCGACATCACCAGCTACAAGAACGCCGCGCGCGAGTTGCGCTCGCTGGCCGATGCGCTGGAGCAGCGCATTGCCGAGCGCACGCGCGACCTGGCCGAAGCCAAGCGCGAGGCCGAGCAGGCCAACCGCTACAAGACCCGCTTCGTGGCCGCCGCCGTGCACGACCTGCTGCAGCCGCTGAACGCCGCGCGCATGTTCAGCTCCCTGCTGCGCAGCCATCTGCATGACGACGCGGGCCGCCATGTGGCCGACAGCATCGACGGCGCACTGGCCGCGCAGGACGCCATCCTGGGCAGCCTGCTGGACATCTCGCGCATGGAATCGGGCCAGCTGGAGGTGCGCGTGCGCGACTTCGCGCTGGGGCCGCTGCTGCAGGTCATGCGCCACAACTTCGGCATCCTGGCCGAAAGCCGGGGCCTGCGCCTGAGCGCTGTGGACACGCGCTGCGTGGTGCGCAGCGACGAGGCGCTGCTGCGCCGCATCCTGCAGAACTTCCTGTCCAACGCCATACGCTATACGCGCCAGGGCCGCATCGTCATCGGCTGCCGGCGCCAGGGCCAGCAGTTGCGCATCGAGGTGCACGACCAGGGACCGGGCATTCCCGAAAGCCTGCAGCACGAGATCTTCGAGGAATTCCGCCGCCTGGACGAAGGCCATGGCGACGACCGTGGCGCGGGGCTGGGCCTGGCCATCGTCGAGCGCCTGGGCCGCCTGCTGGGCCACGAGATCGGCCTGCGCTCCCACCTGGGCCGGGGCAGCGTGTTCTGGGTCTGCGTGCCGCTGGGCGATCCCGCAGCCGTGCCGCAGATCGCCGCGGCCACGCACTCCGGCGAGGCAGGCCAGGACGCACCGCTGCAGGGCATGAGCGCCTGGTACGTGGAAGACGATGCCCAGTCCTGCACCGCCATGCGCGCCCTGCTGCAGCGCTGGGGCTGCAACGTGCCGCTGGCCGGTGGCCCGGCCGAGGCGCTGGCGCTGGCCGCGCCCGGCGAAGCGCCGCAGCTGGTGCTGCTCGACGTGCGCCTGGGCCAGTTGCACGGCCCCGATGTCTACGCGCAGCTGTGCCAGCGCTGGGGCCAGTCGCCGCCCGTGATCCTGGTCACGGCCGAACGCGACGGCATGGTGCGCCGCCAGGCGGCCGAGCGCGGCTGGGGCTTTCTGGCCAAGCCCGTGCGCCCGCCCGCGCTGCGCGCGCTCATGAGCCAGATGCTGCTGCGCCACCGATAGACGTGGCACGGCAGGGACTGGCGTTCAGACCGTGCCGTCGTTCTCCAGGCTCTTGACCAGCACGGCCGCCTGCGTGCGGCTGTAGCACTCCAGCTTCTTGAGAATGGCCGTCACATGCACCTTGACGGTGTTCTCGGCCAGCCCCAGCTCGTGGGCGATCTGTTTGTTGAGCAGGCCGTCGGCCAGGCACAGCAGCACGCGGAACTGCTGGGGCGTGAGCTGGGCCAGCCGCGCGGCCAGCGCGGCGTCGGCCTCGGAGCGCTCGGCGGCCATGGGCGGGAACCAGCTGCCGCCGTCCAGCACTTCCTGCAGGGCCGTGCCAATGGCCTCGGCCGGCGCCGATTTCGGAATGAAGCCCGCGGCACCGAACTGCTGCGCACGGCGGATCACGCGCGGGTGGTCATTGGAAGAAATCACCACCACCGGAACGTCGGGGTACTCGCCGCGCACATGCAGCAGCGCCGAAAAGCCGCGCGCCCCCGGCATGGCCAGGTCCAGCAGCACCAGCTCGATCTCGGGGTGCTGCTGCAGCGCCGCGCCCAGCGTGGCGGCGCTTGCGGCTTCCAGCACGGCGAACTGCGGCAGGGCCTCGCGCAGCACATGGATCACCGCGGCGCGGAACAGCGGGTGGTCATCGGCAACGAGCAGGGTGGGTTCGGACATGGGCGCGAGTCTGACACGTCTGGAAGCACATGCCCGGCTCATGGGGTCCATGCCTGGCCCATGGCCGGGTTGCAAGCTGGCACGCTGTTTGCAACCAGTTGCAGCCAAATGCCTGGCAACAGGCACAAATCCACCGCCCAACCGACGAACAAGGAGCCCTGAATTGACCTTTGAGCCCTCTTGCAACGACCTGCTGCACAGCCCTGGTGCCCCAGCCCCATCCCAGTGCACGGCAGTGTTCAAGCCGCGAGAGTGCAAAACACAAATTAAGTTTCGTCATAACTGTGTCAAAGACACCACTTCCTGGCTGGCGCAATGGCTCGGATGCGTTGTAATACGCGGCTTAGCCAGTCAAGACCGCCTTGCACACAGGCCGCAAAGACATGCCGACGCCAACCCGCCCCTGATGCGAAAACGCCACTGTCCCAGGTTTGCCACGTAGCCCAGCCCGGGCGATTGGTTCATCGTCTGCCCCGGTCACAGCACTGGCCACCCGTTTCCACTCTCCAACAATGAAAGACTCCTCAACATGAAACGTTCCTTCATCGCAATGGCCGCTGCACTGGCCTGCGCCGGCGCTGCACACGCCCAAAGCTCGGTCCAGCTGACTGGTCTGGTGGACGCCTATGCCGGCTCCATGCGCATGGCTGGCGACGCCAGCGGCAAGGGTGTCGTGGGTTCGGGCGGCATGACCACCTCCTGGTGGGGCATGAAGGGCCAGGAAGACCTGGGCGGCGGCCTGAAGGTCGATTTCCAGCTGACGGCCTTCATGCGTGTGGACACCGGCAGCCCCGGCCGTTTCGATGGTGACCCGTACTTCTCGCGCGATGCCAACGTCGGCCTGTCCGGCGGCTTCGGCACGGTGCGCCTGGGCCGCGGCATGGCGCCCAACTTCCTGCCCACCATCCTGACCAACCCCTTCGGCGACTCCTTCACCATCTCCCCGCTGGTGCTGCACGCCAACGTGGGCACGACAGCCTGGGGCTCGGCCAACCTGACCACGCCGTCCGACACCGGCTGGAGCAACCAGGTCGTCTACACCACGCCCAAGTTCGGCGGCCTGCAGGCCAACGTCCACTACCAGTTCGGTGAAAAGGGCGGCGATTCCGGCAAGAAGAACATCGGCGTGAACGCCATGTACTTCGGCGGCCCCCTGAGCCTGGTGGCCTTCTACGAGCGCGCCCAGATCAGCAACCCCGTGAGCCTGGCCGTGATGCCCACCAAGACCGACTGGATGCTGGGCGGCACCTACAACTTCGAAGTGGCCAAGCTGTACGCAACCTACGGCCAGGCCAAGGTCAAGGATCTGGACCGCAAGAACAGCACCTACTCGCTGGGCCTGGACGTGCCCGTGACCAGCGCCGGCACCATCAAGGCAGCCCTGGCCCGCACCAAGGCCGAGATCGGCGCCGTGGACTCCACGCGCACCACGGCCAGCCTGGGCTACGACCACTACCTGTCCAAGCGCACCGATGTGTACACCGTGCTGATGCACGACCGCATCACGGACCTGAAGTCGGGCACCAGCCTGATCGCGGGTATCCGCCACCGTTTCTAAGGCGACGCCTGGCCTGCCAGCACGGGCCAGGGACTTACGTCCCGAACTTTCAGCGAGGCTCTGCCTCGCTTTTTTTCGGCCTCTTGAAAGTCGATAGAAATTTTCTCTCAGCAGTTTTTTACAAACGTCAAGAGAGAAAGCGATTGTCCGACAGCCGCGCTGCGCAATCCGATGTGCAATGGAGTCCAGGCCCAGCCCAATGCTCTGCCTGCGCTGTCAGACAGGAGGTCCACCATGCGCAGACCCAGCCCCTTCGGACGTCATCCCTTCATCGCCTTCACCGCCACGGTCGTGCTTGCCGTAGCCGCCAGCGTTGCCACCTTCTGGCTGGACAGCGCCGCCCCGGCTGCAGACACCTTGCTGCAAAAAGACCCGGGTGCCCTGCTGTCGTCGATGTAAGCCCTGCAAACGCCTGCAAATGCCTGCCCAGCGCCATTCCTTTCGGACTGGCGCTGTTTTCATTTGCCGGCCGATGCGCCCCCACCGCTGGCCGTCTTCGCCAGCAGCGACAGCCTGCGCCTGACGGCCTGGGCCTTGTGCACCTCGCCCGCCTGCTCATGGGCCCTGGCCTGCAGCAGCAGCCACGCCATCACCGCACGGCGCCAGCCTTGGGCCGAGGCGGTCTCGGCACCCAGCTCCAGCAATTGCGGCTGCGCCGCACCCGCCCGCAAGGCCGCGCCGGCCGCCACCAGCCGTGGCAGCGGCTCCTTGATGGCGCTCACGGCGGCCAGCGCCGACGCAGACCCGCCCAGCAGCGCCTGTGCCACGGGGCGCTGCAATTCTGGCAATAGCGCAATGTCTTCGGGCCGCGGCCTGCCTTGCAAATAGCGCGCATAGGCGGCCTCCGCCGGCGCCGCGTCAAGCGCCAGCGCCTGGTAGCCGGGGCAGTCATCCCATTCGAGACTGGCCACCTGGGCCGCGCAGCGCATCAGCTCCAGACGCGCGGCCAGGTCGGTGCGGCCCGTGGCGGCCACCTCGGCGCGGGCCTTGTCCCATTCCATGGCCTGCACGCGCTGGCGGCCTTCCAGGTAGGCGGTGGATGCGCGTTGCGAAGCCGATTCGGCATTCAGCGCCCAGTCCGGCGCGGGCGGGCGGCTGCTGCAGCCGGCCAGCACCAGGGTCAGCACGGCGCCGGCGGCGGCATGGCGCGCCAGGAGGGTTGCGGCAGAAAGTTTCTTGGCGGCAGCACTCATGGCAGCTTCAACTCCGGTTGATGGGCAAACGGCCACTTGCGCTGCAGATCGGCCAGCACGCCTTCCAGGCGGCGCAGGTTGCCCTCGACCTCGGCGCGCAGGGCACCCAGGTCGGCCGTGGCCTCGCGCGCATTGGAGCCCACGGCCTGGGCCTCGGCCAGCACGGCGTCCACCTTGCCCAGCGTGCGGCGCGTGTCGGCCAGCAGGCCGTTGAGCTGCACCACGGTGGAACGCACCTCGGGCATGACGCCGCCGGCGTCGAACACCTGGCTGTCGGCCCGCGCCACCATGCGCTCCATGCGGGCCAGCGTGGCGTTGGCGCGGTCCAGCAGGGCCGTGACCTTGCGCGCCTCCTGCTCGCTGCCCATGACCACGCCCAGCACGCCGCCCGGCCCCTGGGCCCGGCCGGCCAGGCCGCGCAGCTCGGTCAGCGAACCGCCCAGGGCCGAGTCCGGCGCGGTGAGCTGGGCGATGTTGCCCAGCACTTCCTTGGCCGTGGACATGATCTGCGGCAGCTCGGCCGTGGCATCGCCACGCAGCACGGGGCGCACGGCCTCGTCGGGCAGCGGCGGATCGCTGAGGATGCCGCTGTAGGCCTTGATGGTGGTGCCGCCCACCAGCCCCTTGACCAGGGTGAAGACGCTGGACTCGCGCAGCCAGTGCGCGTCCTTGCGCGGCACGTCGATGAGGATGCGCACATTGCCGTCCTCGGCCAGTTCGATGCGGCGCACGCGCCCGATCGGAAAGCCCGAGAAGGTCATGTCCATGCCCACGCTCACGCCCTCGGAGTCGTCGGCCGTGAGCACCAGGCGCTGCGTGGCGTCGAACACGCCGCGCGAGTACAGCAGGTACAGGGCCGATCCAAGAATCAGCACCAGCGTGAACAGCAGCAGGCCCGCCGCCTTGGCGCGCAGGTGCGCCACGGGCTTGAGGGCCTCGATTTCCTCGCCGTCCCAGGGGTCTGGCGGCGGGCGCCGCGTATCGGTCATGGCATTCCTTGTTCTGGCACGGGCCTTGCCGTGCATGTGGGGTTCGTGGAGTTCAGCGGGCGTGCTCAGTAGTAGTTGCCCATGAGCGAGATCACCTCGATCACCAGCAGCACGGCAAACATGCGCGCAAAGCCGCCCAGCGCCGCGCCGCCCAGCCGGTGGCGCCGCAGCGGCGCATACAGGCCCGAGGCCATGGGCATGATGGCCACGGTGAGGCTGAAGAACCAGGTCTTGAGCACGAAGACCAGGGTCACGGCCGGCGTGAAGATCTGGCCGAAGATGCGCGTATAGCCGGGCAGGCCCGCCAGCGTGAAGCCATAGACGCTCAGGTAGACGGTGACCAGGGCCACCACGCAGCTGAGCACGGCCAGCGTGACCGAGGCGAACACGCCACCGGCGGCGCGCGGCACCAGGGCCATGCGCAGCGGGTCGGAGCCGCGCTCCTGCCAGGCCTGGAGCTGGCCCCGCGCGCGCAGTTGCGCAATCAGCGTGCCATTGGGAATGGTGCAGCGCATGGCCACGAACAGCGCGGCCGTCAGCGGGATCAGCTCGATCACCAGCACGCGCACCACCATCTCCAGCGCATAGCGCGACAGCCCATAGCTCAGCGCCGTGACGATGACGATGCGCGTGATCACCGCGCACAACAGCGCCGCCAGCGCCGTGAATCCCAGCAGGATGGGGCCGGTCTGCACATAGATCTGGTGCGCCATGGCACGCCGTGCGCCGCGCCGGTAGCTGGAAGGGGACATGGCCAGCACCAGCAGCACGGCGCCCAGGTAGACGCTGCGCCACCAGGCCAGCGCGTGGTCGCGCAGCGCCGCCCAGATGCGGTCGGGAAGGGACAGGGCAGCGTGGCTGAGGCTCATCGGGCGATGATAGCGAGCCGTACCGGGACGGTCCGTCGGACGCCGACGCAAGACAGGCGGCTGCGGACGGCGCTACACATGGCGCTTGGCGCCGGAGCTGCCCAGGGCGGGTGCCAGCGGTTCGTCGGCCTGGGCGTGCAGGGCCTCGATCAGATGGCAGTAGCTGGCCGAGCCGTCGCACTGGCTGCGCAGCTGCATCAGCTCATGCTCCAGCGCGCGCAGCTCGGCCAGGCGCTCGCGCACATGGCCCAGATGGGCATCCAGGGTTTCGTTGGCGGCCACGCAGTCGGCCTTGCTGGCGCCGTCCAGCGCCAGCAGGGTGCGCACCTCGTCCAGCGACATGTCCATGGCGCGGCACAGGCGGATGAAGCGCAGCCGGTGCACATCGCTGTCGCTGTACAGCCGGTACTGGTTGTCCTCGCGCACGCCTGCACTGAGCAGCCTTTCCTTCTCGTAGTAGCGGATGTTGGCGGCGGCCACGCCGGAACGCTTGGCCGCCTCGCCGATGCGCCAGCGCGCAGATTCATGCTGTGACATGCTTGACCTTGAAGTGACTTCACCGTTTCCAATGCTCGCATGAACTCCAATCGCCTGCCAAGCCCTCAGGGCAACGAGGCCCTGAAAGCCTTCCCAGCCCATANCCACGNCCGCCTCGACTTCGCCGTCTTCCGCCTGCGGCACCGATTGCTGCGCGCCCTTCACCATCACCCAGCCCACGCCGGCCCGCAAGAAGGCCCAAGGCCACTCGCATGCGCATGGCGAGGGCCATGGCCACGGTCACGCCCATGACCACGACCATGACCACGGTCACGACGAGAGCGATCCCCATGCCGGCCACGACCACAGCGTGCTGCCCGGCTGGCCGCGCATCACGGCCGCGCTGATTGCAGCCGTGCTGGCAGAAGCCGCCCACTGGGTCAGCGGCTCCCAGGGCGGCGTGCCTGCCCTGCAATACGGCGGCATGGCCGTGGCCGTGCTGGCCATTGCCCTGTCGGGCCTGGGCGTCTACAAGGCCGGCATCCGCGACGTGCTGCGCCTGAAGCTGGGCATCCATGCGCTGATGGCCATTGCCGTCACGGGTGCCTTCGCCATCGGCCAGTGGCCCGAGGCCGCCATGGTCATGGCCCTGTACGCCGCGGCCGAGCGCATCGAGGACCAGGCCATGGACCGCGCGCGCAATGCCATCCGCAGCCTGCTGCAGATGGCGCCCGAGACGGCCGACGTGCTCCAGCCCGACGGCAGCGTGCAGCGCGTGGCCGCCGCCGACGTGGCGCTGGACGCCACCGTGCGCGTGGCCCCCGGCGCGCGCGTGCCGCTGGACGGCGTGGTCCTGCGCGGCCAAAGCTCGGTCAACCAGGCGCCCATCACCGGAGAAAGCGCCCTGGCCGACAAGGCCCCGGGCGACGAGCTCTACGCCGGCAGCATCAACCAGGATGGCGAGCTGCAGATGCGCGTCACCTCGGCGGCCAATGACAGCCTGATTGCGCGCATCGTCCACGCCGTGGAGCAGGCCCAGGCCTCCAAGGCGCCCACCCAGCGCTTCGTCGATCGCTTTGCCGCCGTCTACACGCCCATCGTGCTGGTGCTGGCCATTGCGCTGGCGGTGCTGGCACCGCTGGTCATGGACTGGAGCTGGCATGACGCGGCCTACCAGGCGCTGGCCCTGCTGGTCATCTCCTGCCCCTGCGCCCTGGTGCTGTCCACCCCCGTCACCGTGGTCAGCGCGCTCACGGCCGCGGCACGCCGCGGCCTGCTGATCAAGGGCGGCCAGGCGCTGGAATCGGCCCGCAAGCTGCGCGCCATTGCCCTGGACAAGACCGGCACGCTGACCACGGGCAGCCCGAAGCTGGTCGAATGGAAATCCTGGAGCGAAGAAGACGCAGCCCAGGACTCCAGCCAGCCCGCCGCATATGCCCTGGCCCTGGCCGGCCGCTCGGACCACCCGGTCTCGCGCGCCATTGCTTCCGGCCTCCAGGCCGATGCCGCCGTGGCCGCCGATGCCGCACGGGCCTCGGTCAGCAAGCTGCTGGCACTGCCCGGCCGTGGCGTGCAGGCCGAGATCGACGGCCAGCTCTGGACCCTGGCCAACCTGCGCTGGGTGCAGGAGCAAGGCTGGGACAGCGCCGCGCTGCGCGCCGGCCTGGCCATGCACGAAACCCAGGGCCGCACCGTGACCCTGCTGGCCGACAGCAGCGGCGTGCGGGCCCTGTTCGCCGTGGCCGACCCGCTGCGGCCCCAGGCCCGCGAGGCCGTGGCACGCCTGCAGGCCCTGGGCGTGCAGCCCGTGGTGCTCAGCGGCGACAACACGGCCACCGTGCGCTCCATCGCTGCCGAAGCCGGCATCCAGGATGCGCGCGGCGGCCTGCTGCCGCAGGACAAGCTCGACGCACTGGCCGAGCTGCAGCGCACCCGCGGTCCCACCGCCATGACGGGCGACGGCATCAACGATGCACCGGCCCTGGCCCAGGCCGACATCGGCTTTGCCATGGGCGGCATGCACAGCACGGGCATGGCCATGGAAACCGCCGACGTGGTGCTGATGAACGACGACCTGCGCCGCCTGCCCGAGGTGGTGGAGCTGTCGCGCAGCGCCCACGCCGTGCTCTGGCAGAACATCGCCCTGTCGTTGGGCGTCAAGCTGGTGTTCTTCGCACTGGCCCTGGCCGGCAACGCCAGCATGTGGCTGGCTGTGCTCGCCGACATGGGTGTGAGCCTTCTGGTGGTCGCCAACGGCCTGCGGCTGCGCCGCTGGGGCAGCGACAGGGAGGCGGCATGACCGACGCCCAGCGCCGCGCCGCCTTCACCCACCTGCTGCACAGCTTCCGTTCAAGCCAGGACCAGGCGCCCGCACAGCGCTGGCTGCTGCTGGAGGCCAGCCATGTGCTGGGCCAGCAGCTGCTGGGCCTGCACTGGCGATCCCACTGCTGGATGCTGCGCCATGCGCTGCAGCTGCGCGATGGCGGGGAGGTGGCAGGCCAGTTGCTGCGTCTGGCCCTGGTGCCTGCAGGCCACCTGCTGGACCGGCTGCCGCGCGGCAACACAGGCCGCGCCACGGTGCCGGCCACCCTGCCCATGGACATGCCGCCCGCCGTATCGGCC
>JGI25389J43894_1000128_pt1 | contig 12223 bp, 10 predicted proteins | sample GraSoi013_1_20cm_FD_43894 | JGI IMG/M metagenome (IMG submission 43894)
GTACGGGGCGGGTACGCGGATGTGGGGCGGATGTGGGGTGCCTAGTATGGCAACGGCACAGCTGGCCCGCTGCTTCATTCCCCTGCATGCCCTGGGCCCGCAGGGATCAGCCCTGGCTTGCCGCGCCCAGCACCTTGTACAAATAGGAGCGCGAGATGCCCAGCTCCTGCGCGGCCAGCTTCTTGTTGCCGCCGCAGCGTGCGATGGCGTCGAGGATGGCGTTGCGCTCCTGGTCCTTGAGCGGGGCCACGGCGCCGGTGGAGGGCATGCCGGGCTCGGCGGCGGGCAAAGGTCGTGCGCCGGCCAGCGGGTCCTCGTGGCGCGCGAAGTTGTCCACGCCCAGCAGGTGGCCGTCGCAGAACACCAGGGCCTCTTCCACGCGCTGTCGCAGCTGGCGCACATTGCCGGGCCAGGCCTGGCGGGCCAGGTAGGGCATGACACCGGGAGCGATGCGCGGCAGCGCAATGCCGTTGCGCTCGCAGAACGACTGGGCAAAGCGCTGCACCAGGGCCGGGATGTCCTCCAGGCGCTGGCGCAGGGCGGGCACATGCAGCACCACGCCGCTGAGGCGGTAGAACAGGTCCAGCCGGAAGCGGCCGCTGTCGATGAGGCCGCGCAGGTCGCGGTGCGTGGCGGCCACGATGCGGAAGTTCACCTGCCGGCCGCTGTGCGCGCCCAGGCGCTGCACCTGGCGGTCCTCCAGCACGCGCAGCAGCTTGACCTGGATCTCCATGGGAATGTCGGCCACTTCGTCGAGGAAGAGCGTGCCGCCCTCGGCCTGCTCCAGCTTGCCGGGCTGGCCCTGCCTGCGCCCGCCCGTGAAGGCGCCGGCCTCGTAGCCGAACAGCTCGGACTCGATCAGCGTGGCCGGCAGGGCCGCGAGGTTGAGGCTGACCAGGGGCGCTTCGGCTTCGCGCCCGCGCGCATGCAGGGCCTGGGCCACCAGTTCCTTGCCGCTGCCGCTTTCGCCCAGGATGAGCACGGGCACATCGAGCCGCGCCACGGCGTCGATCTCGCGGGCCAGCCTTTGCATGGGGGCGCTGGCGCCCACCATCTGTGCCGTAGGTGCGCCGCCGCGCAACTGGCTCAGTTCGCGCTTGTAGTGCTGCACCTCGTCATGCAGCTGGTTCAGCCGCTGCTGCATGCGGTTGAGTGCCTCCACGCCGCTGAAGCTGACCTGGCCCACGGCACCCACCACGGCGCCGCCCTCGTAGACCGGCATGCGGTTGACGATGCGGCTCACGCCCGGCCCCAGCTGCTGCAGGTCGCCGATCTCGGCCCGGCCGCTGCGCACCACGTGGGGCAGGCGCGAGTTGGGGATCACGTCCTCGGCGCGCCGGCCTGCGGCCGTGCCGGGCGCCAGGCCGAAGAACTTCTCGTGCACGGGGCTGATGTAGCGCATCAGCCCTTCATGGTCGGCCACCGTGATCGCCTGGTACGGGTTGGTCAGGAACATGTTGAGGATGGCGAAGGCGAAGGGCACGCTGGCCACCATGTCGAACAGCGCCGCCGCCTCGTCGGCCGGGCGCAGCAGGGCGACCTCGCCCTCGGCATCGGCCAGCACCACGGCCACATGGCGGGCCACCGTGCCGCGCGGGCCCGGTGTTTCCACGTGCAGCAACTGGCCATGGCCGATGGGGTTGTGCCCGTCGCCGTGCGCGCGGGCCAGGGCCTCGGTGACGGCTGCATGCAGCAGCGGCTCCTGCGCCAGGCCCAGCCGCGCCACGGGCTCGGGCGAGTCGCGCCGCCAGACGAGAACGCCGAATCGGTGGTCGGGGGAGCTGGGCATGGGCATGGCGGGCAGTGGCTGGGGTGAACGCACTCTAGCGGCGCGCAGGCCACGGGTCTGTCCCCGTGGTGTCTCCATTGAAGACAGTGCCCAACCCGTGTCTTCAAGGCTGTCCTTGATGTGGACACGTGAAGGTCGACTGTGGAAAAAATCCTTTGAATTCAACGCACTGCGTTCTGGCACGCCTTGTGCATCTGTGCTGGCACAAGGAGACACGACGACATGAGCTGGCAACCCGAAGTGGACGAGATCGCATACCGCCGCGCACTGGCGGCCAAACTGGGCGGAGAGGACAAGGTGGCGCGGCACAAGGCCGCGGGCAAGCTCACGGTGCGCGAGCGCATCGATGCCTGCACGGACGCGCAGTCCTTCGTGGAGGTGGGCTCGCTCACCGGCTCGGGCCAGTACGACGGCCTGGGCAGGCTGACGGACTTCACGCCCTCCAACCTCATCATGGGGCGGGCGCGCGTGGGCGGGCGGCCCGTGGTCGTGGTGGGTGACGATTTCACGGTGCGCGGCGGCGCCAACGACGGCGCCGTGGGCGACAAGCTGATCTTTGCCGAGAAGATGGCGCACGACCTGCGCCTGCCCATGGTGCGCCTGGTGGACGGCACGGGCGGCGGCGGCTCGGTGCGCAATATCGAGACCAAGGGCTACACCAGCGTGCCCACCATGAAGGTCTGGAGCCAGGTGGTGCAGAACCTGTCCACCGTGCCCGTGGTCTCGCTGGCCCTGGGCTCGGTGGCCGGCATGGGCGCAGCGCGCGTGGCCTCCAGCCATTACTCGGTGATGGTCAAGGAGACCGCCCAGCTGTTCAATGCCGGCCCGCCCGTGGTGGCGCGCATCGGCCAGAACGTGACCAAGAACGAGCTGGGCGGCAGCCAGGTGCACACGCGCAACGGCGTGGTCGATGACGAGGTGGCCACCGAGCAGGAGGCCTTCGAGCGCGTGCGCCGCTTCCTGTCCTACCTGCCATCGTCGGTGTACGAGCTGCCTGCGCGCACCGCGCCGCAGGACGATCCGCGGCGGCGCGACGAATGGCTGCTGTCGGCCATTCCGCGCGATGGCCGCAAGGTCTACAAGATCCGGCCCATCGTCGAATGCCTGGTCGATGAGGGTTCCTTCCTGGAGACGGGCCGCCACTGGGGCCGGGCCATCGTCACCGGGCTGGCGCGCATCGACGGCTGGCCCGTGGCCGTGGTGGCCAGCGACCCGTACTTCTATGGCGGCGGCTGGGACGGCCCCTCGGCCGAGAAGTTCACGCGCTTCGTGGACATGGCCCAGACCTTCCACCTGCCCGTGGTCAACCTGGTGGACATCGCGGGCTTCCAGATCGGCGTGGAGGCCGAGAAGGCCGGCGTCATGCGCTACGGCGTGCGCGCCCTGGCCGCCGTCTACCAGGCCACCGTGCCCTGGTGCAGCATCCTCATCCGCCGCGCCTACGGCGTGGCGGCGGCCGGCCACCAGCACATGGGCCGCTTCAACTTCCGCTATGCCTGGCCCTCGGCCAACTGGGGCTCGCTGCCCATCGAGGGCGGGCTGGAGGTGGCCTACAAGGCCGAGATCGAAGGCGCCGACGACCCCGTGCAAAAGCGCGCCGAGATCGAGCAGCGCGTGCGCAGCCTGACCTCGCCCTTCCGCACGGCCGAGGCCTTCGGCATCGACGAGGTGATCGATCCGCGCGACACGCGCGCCCTGCTCAGCGAATTCGTGGAACTGGCCGCGCCGCTGCGCGAGGCCGGAGCGCCGCAGTTCGGCCTGCGGCCCTGAACGCATAAAAAACCCAAGGAGACAAAGCAATGGCAACCAGACAACCGCGCGCGCCCTCGCGCCGCACCGCCCTGGCCCTGTGCCTGGCGCCGTGCCTGACCCTGTGCGCCGCGACGGCGGCCCAGGCCCAGGCCCCCCAGGAGGACAAATGGCCCACGCGCCCCGTGCGCATCGTGGTCGGCTTTCCTGCAGGCTCGTTCACCGACACCATTGCACGTGCGCTGTCCGAGCCGCTGAGCAAGTCGCTGGGCCAGCCCGTGGTGGTGGAGAACAAGCCCGGCGCCAACGGCGCCATCGGCGTGGGCGAGGTGGCGCGCGCCGCGCCCGACGGCTACACCCTGCTGGTCACCAACTCCAGCAGCATCACCATCAACCCCCAGATCTACAAGAAGATCACCTACCGCGCCAAGGACTTCGCGCCCATCACCATGGTGCTGGATGCGCCCTTCATCCTCACCGTCAACCCCGAGTGGGCGCAGAAGCACCAGATCCGCTCGGCCAAGGACGTGATCGCCTTCGCCAAGGGCCATCCCGACAAGCTCAGCTACGGCTCTGCCGGCCCCGGCAACATCGCCCACCTGGCCTATGCGGCCTGGAGCAACCGCACGGGCGTGAAGACCACGCATGTGCCCTACAAGAGCGCATCGCAGGCCCAGATGGCCGTGCTCAGCGGCGAGCTGGACACGCAGTTCGACACCTGGAGCGCGCTGCCCCACATCGCCAGCGGCAAGCTCGTGGCGCTGGCCGTCACCGCGCCCCGGCGCATGCAGCAGCTGCCCGAGGTGCCCACCATGGCCGAGGCCGGCTATGCCGATTTCGACGTCACCTTCTGGGCCGGCCTGCTGGCGCCCGCGGGCACGCCGCCGGCCATCGTCAACCGGCTCTACGAGGCCTCCAGGGGCGTGCTGCAGGACGCCCGCATCCGCGCCGTGCTCAGCAGCCAGGGCGAGCCCGTGATGATGCCGCCCGCGCCGTTCGGCCAGCGCATCGCCAAGGAGGTCTCGGATTGGGGGCAAGTGATCCAGCGCGAAGCCTTGTCTTTGGATTGATGAGGTACGCATGTCTCTGTTGCAAGCACTGAACCCCCGCTCCGTCGCCATCCTCGGCGCCTCCGACAACCCCATCAAGGCCGGTGGCCGGCCCATCGATTACCTGCGGCGACATGGTTTCGCGGGCCGCATCCTGCCCGTCAATCCCAAGCGCGCCGAGGTCCAGGGCCTGGCCGCCTACCCCTCGCTGCGCGCGCTGCCCGAGGCGCCCGACGCCGTGGTCATCAGCCTGCCCGGCGAGGACGTGGCCGCCGCCATCGACGACTGCGTGGCCGTGGGCGCGCGCCTGGCCGTGATCTATTCGTCCGGCTTTGCGGAGCTGGGCGAGGAGGGCCGCCGGCAGCAGGCCGACCTGGTGGCGCGGGCGCGCCGGTCGCCAGGCGGCGGGCTGCGCCTGTTCGGCCCCAATTGCCAGGGTGTGGCCAACTTCGCCACGGGCGCCATCCTCAACTTCTCGACCATGATCAACGAGAACGCGCCGGCCGACGGCCCCGTGGCCATCGTCAGCCAGAGCGGTGCGGGCGCGGCCATTCTCTACGGCGGCCTGCGCCGCGCGGGCATCGGCGTGCGCTACATGCTGTCCACGGGCAACGAGGCCGATGTCTGTGCGGCCGAAGCCGTGCGCGCCGTGGTCGAGGACGAAGGCATCCGCCTGGTCGTGCTCTACATCGAGACGCTCAGGCAAAGCGCCTGGCTGGCCGAGGCCGCGCGGCTTGCCCATGCGCGCGGCGTCACCATCCTGGCCGTGAAGGCCGGCCGCACGCGCGCAGGCCAGGCCACGGCCAGCTCGCACACGGGCGCGCTGGCGGCCGAGGACGCGCTGGCCGATGCCTTCCTGCGCCAGCACGGCATACCGCGCCTGGCCGACTTCCGCGAGCTGATCGACTACGCGCCGCTGTTCCTGTCCCAGCCCGCGCCGCGCGGTCGCCGCGTGGTCAGCATCAGCAATTCGGGCGCCACCTGCGTGCTGTCGGCCGACGCGGCCGAGGAATACGGCCTGGCCCTGGAGCCGTTCGATGCCGCCACGCTGGACGGCCTGTCCCAGGCCCTGCCGTCCTATGTCACGGCGCGCAATCCCATCGACATGACCACGGCCCTGCTGGGCAGGCCGCAGACCTTTGGCGACACGCTGCGGGCCTTGTCGGGCAGCGGTGCGGCGGACCTCGTTCACGTGGGCTTCCCGATCGGCGGCGAGGGCTATGACTTCGCCGACTTCGCGGGCCAGGCCAGCCGCTTTGCGCGCGATACCGGCGTGCCCATTGCGGTCAGCGTCAACCAGGACTGGGTGGCCCAGGCCTTCCAGGACCAGGGCGTGCCCACCTTCTGGAGCGAACGCGCCGCCATGCGCGGCCTGGCGCTGCTGGCCGAGCAGGCCGGTGGCAGGCAGGCACAGGCGCCGTCTGCCGAGGCATCGGTGCCGGTGGCGGCCTCCCGCTCCCTCACGCTTGACGAGCCCTCCAGCCTGTCCGAACTCGCCCGCGCCGGCCTGCCGGTGATGCGCCATCTGGTCTGCAGGAGCGAGGACGAGGTGCGCGCCGCCATCGAGTCCCTGCCACGGCCCCTGGTGGCCAAGGGCGTGTCCGCCGATCTCTCGCACAAGTCCGAGCATGGCCTGGTGCGGCTGAACATCCGCGAAGCCGGCCAGGCGCTGGCGGCCTTCGGTGATTTCTCGGCCACGCTGGCCCGCCTGGGCGCGGCCGATGGCGGCCTGCTGCTGGGCGCCCAGCACAGGGCCGACTTCGAGCTGGCGCTGGGTGCCCATGTGGATGCCGAGTTCGGCGTGGTGGTCATGGTCGGCCAGGGCGGCGTGCTGGTGGAGGCGCTCAGGGACGTGCAATTCCTCGTGGCTCCCTTCAGTGCGCGGCAGGCGCTGGATGCCCTTGCGCGCCTGTCCATCGCCCTGGCCTTTGCGGCCGTGCGCGGCATGCCGGCCGTGGAGCTGGACGCCGTGGCCGCCATGATGGTGCGGCTGGGCGACTGGATGCTGGCCCAGGGCGGGCGCGTGCAGTCGGTCGATGCCAATCCCGTGCTCGTGGCGCGTGGCGCGCAGGCGCCGGTCATCGTCGATGCGGTGGTGGCCGTGGCCGCCGCGCCAGCGGTCTCCTCGGAGGCGGCATGAGCGGCGCCCCGCACCCCATCCGCCGCGTGCTGGTCGCCAACCGGGGCGCCGTGGCCGCGCGCGTGATCCGCACGCTGCGGCGCATGGGCCTCGAATCCGTGGCCGTGTACTCCGAGGCCGATGCCGGCCTGCCCTATGTGCGCGCGGCCGACCAGTCCGTATGCATAGGCCCTGCGCCCGCCGCGCAAAGCTATCTGGACCAGGCGCGGCTGCTGCAGGTGGCGCGCGAGACCGGCGCCGATGCCGTGCACCCGGGCTACGGCTTTCTCTCCGAGAACGCGGACTTCGCCGAGGCCGTGCAGCGCCAGGGCCTGTGCTTCATCGGCCCCTCGCCGCACTGGATACGCACGCTGGGCCACAAGACCCAGGCGCGGGCCTTCATGGCCGCCCAGGGCATGCCGCAGGCGGCCAGCTCGGCCGTGCTGCACAGCGTGCAGGAGGCGCAGGCGGAGGCGGCGCGCATCGGCTTTCCCGTGCTGGTCAAGCCCGCAGGCGGGGGCGGCGGCATCGGCATGCTGCCCGCGCACGATGCCCCGCAGCTGGAGGCCGCCTGGTCCAAGGCCAGCGGCATTGCCGCCAAGTACTTCGGCACGGCCGAGCTGTACCTGGAAAAGCTGATCGAGGCGCCGCGCCACATCGAGTTCCAGGTGCTGGCCGACCGCCATGGCGAGGTGCGCGTGCTGTTCGAGCGCGACTGCTCGGTGCAGCGCCGCCACCAGAAGGTGGTGGAAGAGGCCCGCCCCGCAGGCATTCCCGCGCAGGCCCTGGCCGACATGCGGCAACTGCTGGCCGGCCTGCTGGCGCGCACGGGCTATGACGTGATCGGCACCGTGGAGATGCTCTACACGCCGCAGCACGGCTTTGTCTTCCTGGAGATGAACACGCGGCTGCAGGTCGAGCATGCGGTGACCGAGGAGATCACGGGCATCGACATCGTCGAGGCCCAGATACGCCTGGCCGCCGGCGAGCGCATGCGGGAGGTGCTGCCCGCCGAACCCGTGGCCCGCGGCCATGCCATCGAGGCGCGCATCTATGCCGAAGACCCCGTGCGCTTCCTGCCCTCGCCGGGGCGCCTGGACCGCTTCGAGATGCCCCAGGGCGAAGGCCTGCGCGTGGAGACCGGCTATGCCCAGGGCTGCAGCGTCACGCCCTTCTACGACCCCATGGTCGCCAAGCTCGTGGCCCATGGCAGCGACCGCACCCAGGCCATCGCACGGCTGCGCCAGGCACTGGCGCAGACCCGCATCGAGGGCGTGAAGACCAACATCCCCTTCATCGAACGCATCCTGGGCCACGCCGATTTCCTGGACCTGCGCATCGACACCGGCATCGCCCAGCGCGTGCTGGCCCACCTTTGAAAGCCCTACCCATGACCACCACCCCGAACATGATCACAAGCCCCATCGCCGGCCTCGTGGCCGCTGTGGAAGCCGCCGAAGGCGGCACCGTCGCCCTGGGCGACACCCTCATCATCGTGGAGTCCATGAAGATGGAGATTCCCGTGGAAAGCGAGGTGGCAGGCGTCGTGCGCCGCATGCTCGTGGCCGTGGGCGAGCCGGTGGCCGAAGGCCAGGCGATTGCGGAGATCGGATGAACGCCGTTGGAATCTCCACCGCCCCGGACCTGGAGGCCGCCGCGCTGGCGCGCGGCTACTTCGGCATCGACGTGCCCTTCATGTCCCATATCGGCCTGGAGCCCGTGAGCCTGGCACCCGGCCTGGCGCGCACGCGGCTGCCCATGCGTCCGCACCTGGCCAACAGCCGGGGGCATGGCCATGGCGGCGCGCTGATGAGTGCGCTGGACTTCACGCTGAGCGCGGCCGCGCGCTCGTCCAACCCGCTGGGGCTGGGCGTGGTGACCATCGAGATGAGCACGCATTTCCTCGCCTCGGCCACCACCGACCTGCTGATCGAGGCGCGCGTGCTGCGCGCAGGCGCGCGCACCGTGTTCTGCGAGGGCAATGTGCTGGACAGCGCGGGCCAGGCCGTGTGCACGGCGCGGGCCGTGTTCAAGCTGATCGCGCTGTAGCCTGGCTTCAGGCGCCTTCGCCTTCGGGCGCCGGCGGCAGCAGGTGCTGGCCGATCTGCTGCCAGGCCTTGGCCGCGTCATGCTGGCCGCCGAACATGTGGCAGCTGGCGGCCGTCATGGCCAGGCGGCCGTTTTCGGGTTCCAGGTCGAACGCCAGCTCGCATTGCGCGGCGGCGTTGCGCCACATCACCACGGCGTCTGGCGATTCTTCCTTTTGCAGCGCATGGGCTTCTGCCATCCAGGCCTGGGCCAGGCGAAACGCGCCCTCGGCCTGGTCGGGGTCGGCCTTGTGGGCCAGGTAGAAGTGCTTGCCGGCCTGCTGCCACAGCGCCCGGGCCTGGGCGAAATCCTGGGTGGCGGCCCGCTGTGCCTGGGCCACCAGGGCATTGCCTTCGGCCAGCAGCGTTGCGTAGGAGGAGGGGGCGTCTTGCGTCATGGGGCGCCATTGTGCCGCCGCTCCGGTGCCTGTGTTCAGGCCGGGGAATCGCGCGGCGGGCTCGGGCTGTCGGGCAGTTCCAGGCCGATGCGCGTGAAGCCGCCTTCGGACTCGGCAAAGCAGCGCCCGCCGTGCATGCGCGCGATGGCGGCCACGATGGCCAGGCCCAGGCCATGGTTGCGGTCGGCCTGGCTGCGCGCGGCGTCGGCGCGGTAGAAGCGGTCGAACAGGCGCGGCAGGTCGGCGGGAGCTATGGTCGGGCCCCGGTTGAGCACCGCCAGCGCCACGTCACCGGCGCCACCGTGGTGGGCACAGGGCCGAGCGCCTATCTGCACGGTGATGGTGGAGCCGCGCTGTGCATAGCGTGTGGCATTGCCCAGCAGGTTGGACAGCGCCCGGCGCAGCAGCCGCGCATCGACCTCGGCGGCCGCGTCGCCCTGGACGACGACCTGCAGGTCGGCCTCCTGCAGCGCGGCCTCGTGGAAGTCGATGACCTCATGGGCCAGCGCGGCCAGGCTGGCCCAGGGCGCCAGGCGCGCGCCCTGGCCCCGGTCGGCCTGGGAGAGAAACAGCATGTCGGCCACGATGCCGGCCATGCGCCGCAGGTCCTCCAGGTTGGAGGCCAGCACCTCGCGCAGCTCGGCCTCGCTGCGCGGCTTGCGCAGGGCCAGCTCGCAGCTGCTGATCAGCGTGGTCAGCGGCGTGTTCAGCTCATGGGCCACGTCGGCATTGAAGGCCTCCATCTGCCGGTAGGCCACGGCCAGCCGTTCCAGCAGGGCGTTGAATTGCGCGATCAGCGGGCGCAACTCCTGCGGCTGTCCGCTGTCGTCCAGGCGCCGCTGCAGGTCCTGGGCCGACAGCTTGCGCGTCTGCTCGGTCAGTTCGCGCAGCGGCGCCAGGCCCAGGCGCACCAGCCAGATGCCGGTCAACGACACCAGCAGCGCGCCGCCCACGGCAGCCAGGGCCAGCGTCCAGGCCAGCAGGGACAGCTGCCGGTCATCGTCGGCGCGGTCCAGGGTGAGCTGGGCCTGTGCATGCTGGCCACTGTCGGCCAGCACCACCTCGAAGCTGCGCTGCAGCGTGCGGCCCGGCGTCTTGGGAATGCGCAGGCGCTCGTAGATCACGCGGCCCTGCAGGTCGGTGATGCGCAGCGACATCTCGTCCAGGCCCGTGAGAAAGTCGTCCAGCATGTGGGCCAGACCGGCCTCGTTGTGGGCGCTGCGGCTTTCCGTCATCAGGTGCAGCACGGCCTGCTGCTTGAGGTCCAGCGTCTCGTGCTGGTGCTGCTCCAGCGTCATCGAGGCCACCCCGTAGACGGCCGCGCACACCAGGCCCAGGCCCAGCATGGTCTGCAGCGCCAGCCAGCGCGACAGGCGCCGGCCCAGGTGGGGAATGTCGGCGGCGGGAGGTGCGGCAGGGGCGGCGCTCACGGTGCGCGCGACTCCAGCACATAGCCCATGCCGCGCACCGTGTGCAGCAGGGGCTGCTCGAAGGGCTGGTCCAGCTTCAGGCGCAGGCGGCGCACGGCGACCTCGACCACGTTGGTCTCGCTGTCGAAGTTCATGTCCCAGACCTGGGAGGCCAGCTCGGTGCGCGACAGCACCTCGCCCTGGCGGCGCAGCAGCAGGCTCAGCAGGTTGAATTCCTTGGCCGTGAGGTCCAGGCGCTGGCCGGCGCGCGTGGCGCGTCGGCGGATCAGGTCCAGCTCCAGGTCAGCCATGCGCAGCATGGTGGCCTCGGCCGCCGGATGCGCCGTGCCGACACTGCGGCGCAGCAGCACATGCATGCGCGCCACCAGTTCGGAGAAGGCAAAGGGCTTGACCAGGTAGTCGTCGGCACCGCCCTGCAGGCCGCGCACGCGGTCCTCCACCTGGCCGCGCGCCGTCAGCATCAGCACCGGCGTCTGGCGCGACTGGCGCAGCGCCGCCAGCACGGCCAGGCCGTCGATGCCGGGCAGCATGCCGTCGAGCACGATGAGGTCGTAGGCCAGCTCGGTGGCCAGGTGCAGGCCGTCGATGCCGTCGTGCGCGACATCGACCACGAACCCCTCCTCGGTCAGGCCCTTGCGGAGGTAGTCGGCCAGCTTGATTTCGTCTTCGATGACCAGGACTTTCATGCAGAGCATTGTCGGGGAAGGGCATGGTTTGCCAAGATGACAAATTTGTCATGTGCCCGACAGCCACAGGTCGCCGCACGGCCCTAGACTCGCCGGCTTGGGGGAGTCGTGGCTGTGGGCAAACGCCATGCACGACAATCCCGCACCTGTCCCATGCCCTCCTCCATGACCCGGCCCCGTCTCGCCGCCCTCGCCGTCCTCGTGATCGCGCTGCTGTTCCAGTGGAGCTGGATGGCGGCCGCTGCGCTGTGCCGGCACGACGGGCATGAGACCCGGCACTTCGGCCACCATGTCCACGGCGTGAGCCTGCATGGCATGGGCGCCGAGCGCCATGCCAACGCAGATCCGGGCGCTGGCGCCGAACCGGGGCAACCGGCAAAGAAGTCGGACCAGGGCCAGCCGTCGTCGCTCAGCGTCGATTGCTCCATGTGCCATGCCTGGGTGGCCGTCGCCACCCACTACGCCAAGGCCGCGCCGGTGGCGCCTCCCCCCATGCCATTTGCCGAGCCGCTGCGCCGCCATGCCTCGGCCGTACTGCTGCGCCCCGATCGGCCCCGCTGGCAGGGCTGACGCCCCCTGCAGCCGCCGGCCGGGCATGGCCCTGTTTCTGCCCCGGACCGGCATTCCCCTGAAATCCCCTCGCGCTCAGCGGCCATGGGCCGTGCGCGCCCGCCGCAGCGGCCTGACCGGCTGATGAACGGTCAGGCCTGACCTGCGCGCGGGCAAGGAGTCCGTGTATGTCTTTCCCTTCGTCCTTTCCGTCGAGGACGGCTTCCCACGCACCATGGAGCGCCTGGCCCGGGCCGCGTGCCCTGCTGGTGATGGCCGTGCTGACCGCTTGCGGCGCCGTGCAGGCGGGCGAGCCTGCCGATGCGGCTGCGCCATCTGCAGCCGCTGTTTCCGAGTCCACACCGGC
>JGI25389J43894_1000140_pt1 | contig 11746 bp, 5 predicted proteins | sample GraSoi013_1_20cm_FD_43894 | JGI IMG/M metagenome (IMG submission 43894)
AATGAATACCCTTTGTTAATAATATCTCGAATATCAGACTCTAAAGGAGTATCTAATTTAACATTATATATAAAATTTAAATTACGACACATAAATTCCGGCGTATAGTCTCTGAGGATCCGAAGAAAGCTCAAACTTTCTTTGTTTCCTGCTGATTGAATTATATTAAATTGTTTCCAGCAAATGGCCGAATTTAAAGCTAGCAGAATTATAATAACAATACCAGCTAATACAGGTAATGATAACAGTAGTAATACTGCTGTTACAAATATAGCTCAACCAAATAAAGGCATTTTATGTAATACTTGCCCTGGCATTCGCATATTTATAATTGTAGTTATGACTTATGTATATAGATTACCCACATTAGTAAGATAAACTATACTATAGGACTATTTCTTCAACAATTATTTATTTTTCTACCGCGCCCCCAAGAAACGCGAATGTGACTATTTTAAATATTGGTGTCTAATGCATAGTCTCTAAGGATATTTTTAAATATCCTACTGATAAATATATAATTATAATTATATTTCTTTCCAGTATATTATTAGAAATTTTATATGAACCCCATACAAAACATTTTTATTGATCAATTTATACATATTTACATATATATCCTTTATATGGTTTACCATTATTTATATATTTAATTAATGTTTCTCTAGTAGAAGGATATCCTTTTTCTTTACTTAAGTAATTAATACAAGATCTAAACCCATATAATATTTTAATATTTTTAGGATCTTTAATAGATGTTAATATTATAGCTCTACTTTCTCTGTCTATAGGTTTATTTTTATTAAAAATAATTCTATCTTTTTGAAGTTTTAAAGCTAAATCAAGTATAGATATATTTGTATCTTTTGCAGTCAACACTAGTTCCCTACTAAAGGAATATTTTCCTAAATAATAAGTATTATTTTTAAGATGTTTATTAAACGTTATATAATGTATATTAAAATTATTTATAAAATCTTTTTGTTGTGATGAATAATAATATAAAATAGTTTTATTCCTATTATACATATACAATCCTTTAGAATGAGATCCACTGGGGTTGTTTACTACTTTAATTCTGTTTAAATTAAATGCAGAATTTAATAAATAATATTGTTCTAAAACTAATTCGCCTCTGAAATCTCAATTATTAATTACAGGTATAATATCTAAACTAAAACTATTAATCCCTTCTTTACGTAAAAAAGGTATAAATAAACCTATATTTCTATTTTTATTATTTATATAACTTCTTAATCTTATAGCTAATTGAGAAGAAGATCCTACATATTTAGAACCATTAATTAAATGAGTAAATATATAGATTCCACTAACTTGAATTTTAGAAGAAGGTAATCCTACTAATTTTTTGATTTCTTTATTAGCCTCTTTTATGTCTTTCATGTCTATTCTAAATTTAGGAAAATTCATTAATTTCGTAAATTGTTCTTCTGTTAGACTAACATTACAATAAGATAAAATTTTATTTAATATTTCAACTGTTACTTGTTCACCGTTTTTTAAATAATCAGAAACTAATTTATATGGATGTTTTAATTCACCTTTTCTACCTAAAATTGTTTTTCAATTATTTTTTTCTTTAAATTCTTTATTTTTTATTTCATTTAAATCGCTTACATAATTTGTAGAATTACTATACAAATATACATTTTCATTAAACATATTTTGCGAATTAAGACATAAAGTATATCTAAATTGTAATAATAGAATATTGAATATAAAGTATATGTATTTTTGTATTGATATTAATAATCTAAATATCAAAATATAAATTAATATAAATGTTTTTTTTGAATTCATAGCACCCAGCATGGATGAAATTCCTGCTAAGTGTAATGAAAAAATGGCTAGATCAACTGATCCACCACTATGAGCTTGTGCTCCTGCTAATGGAGGGTAACAATTTATTTATAACCTCATTAATTTATGTTTAATAAACATAAATAATTATCGTTATTTCTTACATTTACATGTAAGTTTGGACTATACTATTATCCTAATTTTATTCATTTAAATCTTTTTTTATCTTGCAATTTTTATCAACTTTTATAAGTCTAATTTCCCTAACTAAATTTCTTATTTTGTTTAATTCATTGAAATTACCTTTAAATTTTATGAAGGATCTAGCTCATATTCTATATTCTAAAGCTTTCATTCCTTTCATAGTATTTTTATAATAATTTATAATATTAAGGATAGCTCGTGAATTAGTAGTTATTACTGTATTATATGTCTTTTTGTGTTGAATTGAAATACCTAAAATATGAGCTATACTTTGTAAAACAATAAAATCTAATTTTTTAGTAATTTCAAAAGCATGACTTAATCTAGAAGAATCTTTTTTCACTATATAAAAACTACCTTCCGCTTCTGTAAAGCCAATAATTCATTGTTTACTCATAATTGTTTTAGCATCTTCAGTATTTCTAACAATATGATTTATTTTATCTCAAGCAGGAGAAGTATATTCTTCTGGTTTTTTCTCGAATTTTAAAGCAAATAATAATTTATTTTTTTCTTCATAACCTATATTTGAATCATTTAAAATATTATATGCTTTTTTAAATCTGATATATTCAAAATATTTACTAGTTAATAAAGAATATTTATCAAAAATAGGAAAAATTATTTTATTAATAATTTTTCTATCTCGAATTCTAAAATCAGCATTACTACTTTTTGTTTCTAATTGAACAGAACCATAACCTAATTGTTTTTTTATATAATAAAGAACTCTTAAATTATAATTACTTTGACCTATTTTGAAAAAAAGAGATCATCTTATTTTATCGTTCTTTAACGTTTGAGAACTAACAGTAAAACTACCATCTCCATCAGTAAAACCAACTAATCACTGATAAAATTCTTTTTTATTTGTATCTAAATAATTTATAGCACTTTGATTAGAATAACTATGAATTAATTTACAATTTTTAGGATACTCTACGTTTAGTCTCTGATGATGATAAAACGAAATTTTCGTCAATAACCAAGCAAATTGTCCTCATATTATTTTTAATATATTTACATTAAGTATATAATTTATATTGAAAATAAAAAAAGAAGAGAACCTTTTTACTGTTAAATATAAATTATTTAATGAGTAGTTCTTTTCTTCATTTAATATAAATTGAGGGTGTTTTCGCATCGAGTAGAGTTTATTTATATATATATTACTATAATATAACTGCTTTAAGCTCACAGTTCAGCCAGTCCCCGCACCTGATTCTACAAAAGAACTAGATAGCAGTAAAATTAATGAAGGAGGAAGTAATCAGAAACTTATGTTATTTAATCTTGGAAAGGCCATATCAACTGCCCCTATAAGTAAAGGTACAAAAAAGTTACCAAATCCTCCAACCATTCCAGGCATAACCATAAAGAAAATCATAATAAAAGCATGAGCCGTTATAATTGTATTATATAACTGAGCATCATTTGCTAATATTTGTGTACCAGGTGAACCTAATTCTATTCTTATTAATAAAGATAAACATGTTCCTATCATCTAAAAAAATATATATTACATTATATATTTAAGGACTTTATATTATTATCATACAATTATCTATTAATAAAAGTTATTTAGAGGATCTCAAGTATAAATTAACCGTTTATTATTCATATTATTTTTAATTTGTTCTACTTTTTTATAAGTATCTAACTTTTTTTCTCCTATATGCTCCTTTCTTAAAACTATAATATTATATGCAATTTGTCAATTTCTATAGTTTAAATACTTACTACTAAACATATATAAATAGCTAAAGGTTTATCTATTATATTAAATGAAATTGATATAGTTGGCGTATTTTTACTCTTTTTTTGAGGTACTATAATAGAACCATCTGCTTCTATCAAACCAGCTTAATAATAACCTACTTGATTATTATTAAGTTTAGATAATGACGATAATTCTTGTGTAAAGTCTCTGAAGACATTATTATTAAAATGAAAATAATAACATCTTGCTGATTGTCATTTATATTTAATATTTAAAACTAAATGAAAGACTTTCCAGCATTTAACAAGATTCTCTAGAGGCATGATAATACCACTAAAAATGGCAAAATAAAGATACAATGTTCCAATATCTTTTGCATTGGTACTATATAATCATCTCCTTCATCAGTCTGCTCTTATAACATCTGATACTCAATTTATTCTATTTCTACTTTGAATTACAAATTTTATATTTTGCCTACAACTTAGAATAAGAATTTAAAAGGATATACTTAAACATTGTAATACCTTATTCATAGTAACTATTTTCTTTTCATAAAGGTTTAAAATTAAAAATAAAAATAATTATTATAAAATTACCCAGATCCAAATTAAATATAAAAATAATCTCCAAATTATATTAATATAATTTGGAGATTATTTTTCTGATAGGAAAATTATTTATTAATAGATCTAGATAAATAGAATATTTATAACTAAATATTAAAATAAGGTTGTTGTCAAGGGAAATTGCATTGCGAAATTAATCTTTATTGTTATAAACTATTTAATAATTTTTTCAAATCTAGAATATTAAATATTACAAGTTATCTAATAATATCAATTCCAAGTCTTAAAAAAGATCATTATTAGATTTTGGATTGGAAAGATTTGAACTTTCACAAACTGGTTCCAAATACCAGGGACCTACCAATTAGTCAACAATCCAAACAATAACTTTTTTTTACAATAATTAGTCAACAATCCGGACAAACAACTTTTCTTTTATAATACAAGTAAAAACCCTTATTTATAAATGTACCCAACCGTTATTCATAACGGTTGGGTACATTTAATTTAATTAAATGTTATTCAGATTAAATGAGAATGATAAGAATCGAACCTATAACCCTTCGCTTAAAAGGCGAATACTCTACCAATTGAGTTACATTCCCAAGGTAGGGGATTAATCCCCTTAATGAATAAATAATATATAATAAATAGTGTATAATAAATAATAAATAAATATAATATAGAATAATGAAATTATATAATATAACTCTTAAAATTAACTAAAAAAATTATCTTATATAAAAAATTAACTATAATTATAAATAAAATTAATTATAATTATAAATAATATTAATTATAATAACAAAAAGATTATATTAATTTATGTTTCATTAATTTATTTGATTTCTTTCATTCTTTTATTGACATATTTCATTTCTTTTGAGATACGAAAAGATTTTTATTAACAAGATAATATCTATTAATTAATTGATAATATAGTTCTTTTATTCGTACAAGATGTAATAATAATTCATGTACATCTACGGATAAAGTAGAAGATATTCAAACCTTAAGTGATACAGAACCATTTCTACCTTTTGAAATACTAATAGAAGACTGAATATGAGATTTTAAATAACCTCTAAGTCGAGGTGTATAAAAAGAATATGATTTTAAAGTTAAAGGATTTAAATGTCTAGGTGTAAGTCGATTACCATAATCATGAATTTTATGTATTTTTCTATTATTACTTCTTTTTCAACCTGGTCTTCCAGAAATATTAAATTTTACACCAGTAATATCAGTATTTTTAGTTAATTGCCCAATATATTTTCTAAGTGGTAATAATCAATATTGAATATATTTATATCTGTTATTTAAATTAGGCTTTCTTCGATTATTATTACTAAAACAATTAAGATAATCTTTAACTATGGACAAATATCTATAATCTAATGTAGGTATAAAATCAGAAAGATTATTATACATTAAAGTATAGCTATTAAGATAATGATATCTTTCTTCTTTTTTATTAAAAAACTCTAAATTTTTATAGTTAAGAGAATGAGATTTATTCATATTATTCATTTTTAATAATAAATCATTAGGCCAAGAGGAAGCATTATAAACATAATATGAATAAGCTTTTTTAATTTCTATAGATTTAAGATATTCCATCATTCTTAAAGAATATCTGCCAATAGAAAAAAAAGAACGTACTCGTCTATTAATTTTTTGTTGTCAAATTATTCTCATTAAAATTTTTTTAGCTAATATATAACTACTTAAATAAGAATGTTTAAGAGGTCATAATCTTATAATAACTCATTTTCCGTATATACTAAAAAGAACATCTTCAATATAAAGAACAAATGGAACAAAAATTTTTCTTTTAGTATTTAATTCAGAATTATGAATAATTCTTTCAACAATATTTGCAGCATTTTTATGATATCTTAATCAAAAATTTTTAGGTGTTTTTTTCAATTTTTTAAAAAATCTAATGCTAACCGCTCAATTATTAATTGTTAATTTATGTAATTTTCTTCTATATATTTTTATTTTTCTTAAATAATAATATTTAGATTTTATACGTATTCAACTTCTATAATTATAATGTAATAGATCTAATAAAATTTTTACTGTTAAAAAGTTATAAATTGCTATATTATTATGTCTAATATTATTAAACTTATTAATTCAATTATAAAAAAAATAACTTATAGGATTATAATTTCCAATATATTGAATAAAAACATAATATGAATTTAATATAAATAAAGAAATCATATTTTTATAGTAAGGTTTAAATATTTTGTCATAATAACCTCATTTTTTATTTAAATTATTTTCTCTTTGATTAGGTAAAAATGAAGATGAAAGAGGTAATTTCAATGTATGATTTTTATGCTTAAAATTAAATATATTATTATTTATAGATATAAAAGTATTATCCTTCATATCCAATCAAGTAGGTCGCACATTCATGTTTTTTGTTTGTAAAATATCCCTGTTTACATTATTAAATTCTTTCTTAATAACATTAATAAAATACATTAAATATCAAACATTTCCAAATCCCTTAAATCTTTTTATTTCATTTAATAAAGAATTTATTTGAATAATATTTGATCCAAATAATAAATCTTTATTCATTTGTATATGTTTAGATATAGTACTCATTATTGAATGGTCCAATTTATCTCATAATATTTTACTGTTAATTTCCGTATCAGTTCATATACGCTGAAAATTTTTTCTACTCATATTAGTAGCTACTTTATTATTATCATTATTAAATTTAACATTTAATAAAAACTTATCTTCTATTGTTAAATTAATATCAGAATTATTTTGATTTGTCTTATGAGGATTATCAGAATATAAATATGGTTTAATATTATTAGGTTTATTTAAACTTAAATTAGAATTTTTAATATAAAAAGAAGTAAATAAATTATTCAATAATGTATTATTTTTCATTTCCTTTTTAATCTCATAAATATATTGTTCTTTATTTAATGAATTACCTATAGAATAATTTTCATTTTTATTTAATTCAGTATTATTTTCATCTTTTACTTTAGATTTTAAATTATTATTAGTAGAATTTAAAATAAAATATGTATCAGATAACAAATTATTGTTATTATTTTTATTTAATTTCTTATTTAATAAATTATTCGTATTAGATACAGACGGAATTAATTTATTTCTTCTTTTGTATCAAAGATCAGAATTTTTTTTTGAGTTCTTATAGTCAGAAAGGACGTTACTATGATTATAATTAATTAAATTTTTCTTCTTATTATTATAATAAGAAAAATTAAAAGAATTCTTTTTTTTCTTAAAACCAATAGATTCATCAATGGCACCTCTTGGTGTTCTATAACGTTTACCTAATCCTTTTGAATTTCATAAACTTAAACTATTTATATCTACAGGAGAATTACTTTTTCTTTCTAAATCAATTAAATAATTTTTATATTTACTATAATTAAATTTATTATTTTTAATAGTATTATTTCTAGATTTAGATATAGTTTTATCTGAATTAATTTCCTTATTTTCCTTTATTTCTTTGTTTTCTTTTATTTCTTTATTTAAATTGTACAATTCTTTATTATCTTTCAATAATAAAGAATTGTACAAATTTCATTTTTTATTTATAATTCGTCTTTTAAATATTACACTATATTTTTTTTCATTTTTAATTAATAATGAAGAATTAACATTTTTATTAAATTCTATATTATCATTTTCATCATATATGTTATTATTTATGTTTTTATTAACTCTTTCTATTCTTCGTCCTTCCACATTTATATAATGTGAAGAGCCGTAGAATAAATTATTTATAGTCCCATCCGCGCTCCGTGGGGNTGAAAAATAAGTTAATTTATTTTTATTTATAAAATTAACTTGCAATAATAATAAATATAATAATAATAGCATTGGTTTTTTTTTTATAATTATTAATTCACCATAATATTTTACAACTCAATCATAATACTTATGTAATTTAGGTTCAATTAGATTCATATAAAAAAACCGGGGTCTATTAATAGTATCATTAATTTTATCATAACAATTAATATACATACTATACATATATTTATAAATAGTTCTTCTTAAAATGATATAATTAATAAATTTAAATTTAGAATTTCGGGGTTTACAAATAAATAAATCTATTACCAAATTAAAAGAAGTATGTTTAAATAAAGGTTTACTTATAAAAAATCTGTTAAATTTATTCAGATAACTTTTCTTTTTAGGATAAAATCCAGCTTTATAGTTAGTTTTACTTGTTTTATATAATTCTTTAAACACAAGGGTAAGACTAATTTGCTTTATAGCTCAATCCAATGTTAAAATTTGTGATGGAAAAAAAGTAAGTTTTCTCACAGCTAATCGCGTTCTATTAGAGGTATATCTAATCATATGATTAACTTTATCCATTAAAAAATAATTTACTTTAACTCTTAATGCATTCAAAACATTAGATTTAAAAGAAAATTTTCTTCTACCAGATTTAATTAAAAAAAAAGATTTTAATAATTCACTAGCATATCTATCTTTATAATTACTTCCTACTTTTTCACTCTTTAAAAAATTATATACACTACTAGTTCATTGTTTAATCTGACTTGGCATATATTTCTCATTATAACGAGAAGTAAAAAAATAATAAGGTTTTGTTAAGTTATAATTAAGTTTTCTTGAATTTATATTTTTCATATGATTTCCTAATACATTTCGTTGTAACATATCAGTAAATAATGTTAAAGGTAATTTATTATCTTTATTTACATAAAATATATTAATAAGTCTAGAATAATTATTATCGTTATTATAAAAATTACTTTTATTTATTTTGTAGAAATAATTTAATCCATATCCATTATAGTTATCTAATTTTTGTACACTAGAAAAATAATCTGAATATTTTTTTTTCCATAAATTTAATTGATAATCAGTAACTTTAATATTATTATCTATTTTTATTTTAATATTTTTAAATTCTATAGAATTTAAAAAACATAACACTATTTTTGCATTTTTTGTCTTAAGTCGAATATTGTTTACATAACATATCACGATTATGTAATGTCATACTATTTATAAATTTATATAAATAACAATCTAAACAATATAGTATTATATCCAAAATTATTATAAATATTATAATTTTAGTAGATTTATTTGTTAACCATTAATTAAATTATAATTTCAAAATTTTTCAAATGATTGTGGTTTTTAAAAGACTCGAACTTATATTTCCCGCTTATCAAACGAACACTTTAACCAATTAAGTTAAAAAACCAAATTTTTGAATACCTAGTTTATCCCCACTCGAAAGTATATTAATATCTTCAAATATTAATATATTAGATCATAATAAATATAAAGTTTGTATTTAAATTATGATGAACTTAATCTTAAAAACTATAAAGTGCGGATAAAGGAATCGAACCTCCTGCCTTCAGGGTATGAGTCTGACGTGCAACCATTACACTTATCCGCAAAAATGAATATAATATTTCTCTTTGATATGTTGATTCAAATGAATAAAAAAAATTAATAATTAATTTGTTCGTTAAACTAAGAAAGAAATTATAAATAAAAAACCACTTCCATGATAATATAAATAAAATTCATTATATCTACCTCGTAGGTAGATATAAAATAAAAAAAAAAGGATTAAAAATAAGATAAGAGTATTATAAAGATGAAAAATATTACTAGCACAAGATAACCTTAATAAGTTACAGTGATCAAAGATCTTGCCTAGAAAGTCTGATAGTAGTAGTCTACTACTTATTTATCTGAAAAGTATAGTAAGGTAGATTTCGAGCTTTATATGCGTTCAGCTCTTATTCTTCTCTAACTTAGCTATCCTGCAATGCCTTAGTTTGTATATAAGGTGAAAATAATAATCATATATACCTAATACAGAAATGAAACTTCAACAACAGGAACACCAGAGGTTAGCAGGTCCTAGTCCTTGCGTACGAAGGCTCCACCCTTATTTTACTTTAGTTTCCCATAGAAGATAGGGACCGTACTGTCTCACGACGTACTTAACCCAACTCGCGTTAATTTTTAATCGGCGAACAGCCGAACCCTTCCTAGCTTCTCCACCAGGAGGATAATCAGAGTCGACATCGAGGTGCCAAACTATGCGTTCAATGAGTACTCACCCGCATTATCAGCCTGTTATCCCTAGCGTAACTTTAATCCGTTAATCAAGGCCATCAATCCTTATATGTGCCTTTGGTCAATATGCCCCACTTACGTGTCTGTATGACTTGTTAGTCTCACAGTTAGGCACGCTATATGCCATTAAACTTTGACTCAATATTAATAATTCAATTACAATATCTATCTAATAACATGAAACATGAATGTTCTAATCTAAATTGTACTTTTATTTAAACTATTACAATTCTTAGACAAATATTAAATAATGTAGAATATACTCAAAAATTTAAAAATAAATATTTATTTAAATTTTACTAATTTTTTTTTGTATAAATCCCAGTTCCATCTGGGTGAAGCGTACCTCTATCTCCTATTGCGGAAATGTACAAAATCTAAATCAAATATATAAATTATTTATATATTTGACATCTTTCTATATTATACAATTTAAAATTAAATTATATAGTATATATACTTACATAAAAAAAAACATTAAATTTTAATGTTTTTTTTTATAAAAATGTGTAAATAAAGATTATTCTATCCAATGTTATTAGACTTCCCAGATACTATTTTTGGGAACTGCGCCCCACATAAACTACCCTTTAGCCAAAAAATTAATAATAAAATATTTTTATTGAATAATAAAAATAACCATGAATCTTTTTAAGTTTACTTATAATATACATAATAAAAAATATTAGAAAAATAAATCCTAAATCATAGATATCGAATCTATGTTACGACAAATTACACTATTCCTATATTTATTAAATTACATCCATAAACTTACTTAATAATAAACTGGCTATTATATAAAACTTAAACTATAAAAAACCTTAATTTAAGATTAAATTTTTTTATTTTCCATTTAAATTAGTTCTACATAATAATAATATTATCTCAATCCCTTTATAATTATATAAAACGGTACATTCAAAAATGTTTTCAAATTTAAACTCTTAATATATTTACTGCCAACAATTATCCAAAAAAATATATTTTTTGGTATTGCTATAATACAATAAATCCCCCCACCAAATATTATTAATAAATAAACATTGACTCCTATGGGATTTGATCATTATAAATATTAAAAAATATAAATAAAAATTCTAAAAAAAATATAAATAACATATACAAAAAATAAATGGAAAACAAATATTATATATATATATTACTCATTTTTTTTTATTTATTATTGTATATGAATTTATAGCATGTGGAAACATATGATAAATATAACTATGTCACAAAAAACTCAATTCATTCGACAAAAAATCAA
>JGI25389J43894_1000144_pt1 | contig 11627 bp, 9 predicted proteins | sample GraSoi013_1_20cm_FD_43894 | JGI IMG/M metagenome (IMG submission 43894)
CCCTCTGCCCGGCCGCGCCAAGAACGCCCCCCGATTGCCTCCGTTGCGCCATGAGCACCCCTTCCGCCACAGACCCACGCCACCAGTGGGCCCGCCTGTTCGCGCTGCCCGAGCAGCCCGGCCTTCCCCTGAAGGACCGCCTGCGCCTGGCCCTGGTCCAGCCCATCCTCGAAGGCCGCCTGCCGCCCGGCGCGGCCATGCCACCCTCGCGCGAGCTGTCGCGCCTGCTGGAGGTGTCGCGCAATACCGTGACCACGGTCTACGAGCAGCTGGTGGATGAAGGCTTTCTGGAAGCCCGCCCGCGCAGCGGCGTGTTCGTGGCCCGGGATTCGCGCCTGGCTGGTGTGGACGGCGCCCTGGCCCTGCCTGCGACAAGTCCCGGGGAGCCCGCACCGGACTGGTCTGCACGCGTGCTGCGCTCGCTGACGGACAGGCACACGCTGTCCAAGCCGCTGCAGTGGCGCGAGTACCCCTACCCCTTCGTCTACGGCATGCACGATCCCGCGCTGTTTCCCACCGAAGGCTTCCGGGAATGCTGCACGCGCAGCCTGGCGCGCGCCCAGCTGCCGCACTGGACGCCGGACTTCGAGACCGACGATGTTCCCGACCTGATCGAGCAGATCCGCCTGCGCCTGCTGCCCAGGCGCGGGGTGTTCGCGCTCAAGGAAGAGATCCTGGTCACCGTGGGCGCGCAGCAGGCCTTCTACCTGCTGGCCGACGCGCTGCTGGCCCCCTCGCAGCGGCTGGGCTTCGAGGAGCCCGGCCACCCGCATGCGCGCAACACTTTTTCGCTGCGCCGCCCGCATTGGGTGCCAGTGGCCGTGGATGGAGAAGGCGTGGTGGTCGATGGCCTGCCGCCGCTGGACTACCTGTTCGTCACGCCCTCGCACCAGAGCCCCACCACCGTGACGCTGAGCCTGCAGCGGCGCGAGCAACTGCTGCGCCGCGCCGAGCAGGGCGATTTCGTGATCATCGAGGACGACTACGAGGCCGAGAACCTCTACCAGGGCACGCCCATGCCCGCGCTCAAGAGCCTGGACAAGGGCGGGCGTGTGATCTATGTGGGGTCGCTGTCCAAGAGCCTGTCGCCCGCGCTGCGGCTGGGCTACATCGTTGCGCCGCGCGCGCTGATCGACGAGTTGCGCGTGCTGCGCCATGCCATGGTGCGCCACCCCAGCGCCTTTCTGCAGCACGCCTATGCGCTGTTCCTGTCGCTGGGCCACCATGAGGCCCATGCGCGCCGCGTGAACCAGGCCATGCTGGAGCGCGTGGCGCAGGTGGACCGCTCGCTGCGCGCGCACCTGCCGGATTTCATCTTCCGCCAGCCCCAGGGCGGCGCATCGCTGTGGGTGCAGGCACCGGCGTGGCTGGACGCCGATGCGCTGGCCGCCGTGGCGCGCCGCCACGGCGTGCTGATCGAGGCAGGCAGCGCGTTCTTTGCGACGCCGCGCCAGCCCTGCCCCTTTTTCCGGCTGCGCCTGTCCTCCATTGCCCTCGATCAGATCGATGCCGGCATCCAGGCGCTGGCACGGGCGGTGATGGAGCTGGACTCAGCCCGCAATCACTGCTGCGCGTAGGATTCCAGCGGCTTGTCGTTGGGCTTTTGCAGCAGCTGCTTGAGCAGGTCGCTCATGGGCAGGTTCAGCGGGGCATTCTTGGGCGGAATGGGCTGCACGAACCACTTGTCGTAGATCTTCGCCACTTCGCCCGAGGCCATCATGCCCACCAGCACGTCGTCCACGGCCTTCTTGAAGGCGGGGTCATCGCGGCGGAACAGGATGGCGATGGGCTCGGAGCCCAGCACCTCGCCCACGATCTTGAAGCCTGCCGGGTTCTTGGAGTTGGCGATGACGCCGGCCAGCAGGTTGTCGTCCAGCACGAAGGCATCGGCACGGCCCGATTCGAGCATCAGAAAGCTCTCGAAATGGTCCTTGCCCAGCGAGGTGGGCAGGTTCACGCCATTGTCGCGCCCGTACTTGCGCAGCAGCTGCACGGCGGTCGTGCCGGCCGAGGCCGCCACGGGCTTGCCGTCGAGCTGCTTGAAGGAGGTGATGCCCGAGTCGGCGCGCACGGCCATGCGCACCTGGCTCACGTAGGTGGTCACGGCAAAGGCCACCTGCTTTTGGCGCGCGAGATTGTTCGTGGTCGGGCCGCAGCCGATGTCCACGGTGCCGTTCTGCACCAGGGGCATGGTGTTCTGCGAGGTCAGGGCCATGTACTCGATCTTGGCCTTGGGCACGATCTGCGCCAGCACCTTCTCGCACAGCTCCACGTGGTAGCCCACGTACTTCTGCGTGGTGCCGAAGGCATAGGCCATGGGCGCCGAGCTTTCGCGCACGCCCATCACCACCTTGCCTGTGCTCTGGATCTTGTCCAGCGTGCCGGCCGCCTCCTGTGCATGGGCAGCGCCAGTTGCCGCCACCACACATGCCATCGCCACATGGGCCAGTACGAATCGCATCGAGGGTCTCCTTGGATAGTTGTTGCAGGTCCGAAGGCGCGCTGCGCCTCCACCCTGCCGTGCCGCCGTCACCGGCTGCCTCCAGGCAGGGCCGCCGTCAAGGCGATTGCATCAACTATCGAGCAATCAGGCGCCTGTGCATAACGATGAAATGGAAGAAGGTCATGCTCCACCCACATGACCCGGCACCCTGCTGGTGCGCCGCGGGAGCCACAGGCCCGCCGCGCCCGGTCAGCCGGCCGACCCTGCCGCAAGCCGGTGCATGAGGCCCTGCGTCGAGGCATCGACGCCCTGCCAGTCGCCGCTGTCCTGGCGCGCATGCAGCTGGCGCGCCAGGTGCTTGCCCAGCTCCACGCCCCACTGGTCGAAGCTGTTGATGCCCCAGACCGCACCGGCCGAGAAGACACGGTGCTCGTACAACGCGATCAGTGCGCCCAGCGATGCCGGGTCCAGCTGCTGCAGCAGCAGGAAGCTGCTGGGCCGGTTGCCCGCGCAATGGCGCTCTGCCCCTTCTTCTCCGTGGCGCCCCTCCATCAGGGCCTGGGCCTGGGCAATGGCGTTGACGACCAGGCTCTGGTGGTGGGCGCCCAGGTATTTGCCGCCGTCGCGCAGCGCGATGAACTCCACGGGAATCACGTCCTGGCCCTGGTGCAGCATCTGGAAGAAGGCATGCTGGCCATTGGTGCCGGGCTCGCCCCAGATCACGGGCGCCGTGCGCACGGGCAGTGTCTGCCCGTCGCGCGTCACGCCCTTGCCGTTGCTCTCCATCTCCAGCTGCTGCAGGTAGGCGGTCAGCCGCCGCAGGCCATGGCTGTAGGGGGCAATGCAGCGGCTGGAGAAGCCGCAGAAATCGCGGTACCAGACATCCAGCAGGCCCAGGCGCAGCGGCAGGTTGCCCTCCACGCCGGAGGAAAAGAAATGCGCATCCATGGCATGGGCGCCATCCAGCAGCGCGCGAAACTGCGCCGCGCCGATGGCAATGGCCACCGGCAGGCCGATGGCCGACCACAGCGAAAAACGGCCGCCCACCCAGTCCCAGAAACCCAGCGTGCGGCGGATGCCGAAGTCGGCTGCGGCCTGCACATTGGTGGTGAGCGCCACGAAGTGCCGGTCGATGGAGCATGCGGCCTGCGGATCCTCGCTGCCGCCCTGCTCCAGGAACCACCGGCGCGCCGAGTGCGCGTTGAGCATGGTCTCGGCCGTTGTGAAGGATTTGGAGGCGATCAGGAACAGCGTGCTGTGCGGGCGCACGCGGCGCAGCACATGGCCGAGCTCATGGCCATCGACGTTGGAGACGAAATGGAAATTCTTGCCCGCATCGACCCAGTCCTCCAGCGCATTGACCACCACTTCGGGGCCCAGGTGCGAGCCTCCGATGCCGATGTTCACGATGTCGGTGATGCCCTCGTCGCCACGCACCTGCTCGGCCAGGGCCAGCATGGCGTCCAGCGTCTCGTGCACCTGGCCCAGCGCCTCGTGCATGGCCGGCTGCCACTGCTGCACGGTGGCGCAGTGGCGCAGCTGGCCGCCGTCGCGCGGCATGCGCAGCAGCCAGTGCATGACGGCACGGCCTTCGGTACAGTTGACGGGCTCGCCGGCCAGCATGGCGTCGCGCTGGGCCAGCACGCCGGTCTGCTGCGCCAGCTCGCGCAGCAGCTCTTCGGTGCGCTCGGTCCAGAGGTTCTTGGACAGGTCGGCAAAGACATGGGGCGCCTGCTGGCTCAGCGCGTCCAGCCGGCCCGCGTCCGCGGCAAAGGCCTGGCGCAGATCCAGGGTCTGGATGTCTTCGTGGAAATGGCTTTCAAGTGCCGGCCATGCCGGCAAGGTATTGCACAGAACGGGCAAGGTCTTCATCCAATCAGTCTGCGGCCTGCTGCATCAATGCTTCGAGCTTGCGCGTGTCGGCAGCAAAGGCGCGAATGCCTTCGGCCAGCTTTTCGGTGCCCATGGCGTCTTCGTTGAGGGCCAGGCGGAACCCGGCCTCGTCGTAGTGCACGGGATCGAGCTCCAGGGTCCGCGCCGCCTCGGGGTCCAGGGCGCGCGACAGGGGCGCATCGCTGGCGCCCAGCTGGGCCAGCAGTTCGGGGGCAATGGTCAGCAGGTCACAGCCGGCCAGCGCCACGATCTGGCCCGTGTTGCGAAAGCTCGCGCCCATGACCTCGGTGGCGATGCCGAAGTGCTTGTAGTGCTCGTAGATGGCGCGCACGGAACGCACGCCGGGGTCGTTGGCGCCGGCCATGGCGGCCTCGTCCCACTGGGCGCCGGCCTGCTTCTTGTACCAGTCGTAGATGCGGCCCACGAAGGGCGAGATCAGCTGCACCTTGGCCTGGCCGCAGGCCACGGCCTGGCAGAACGAGAACAGCAGCGTGAGGTTGGTGTGGATGCCGCGCAGCTCCAGCTGGCGCGCCGCCTCGATGCCTTCCCAGGTGGAGGCGATCTTGATGAGCACGCGGTCGATGTGCACGCCTTCGGCCTGGTACAGCTCGATCAGGCGCTCGGCACGCGCCACGGTGGCCGAGGTATTGAAGGACAGGCGCGCATCGACTTCGGTGGAGACGCGGCCCGGAATGGTGTTCAGGATCTCGCAGCCGAAGCGCACCAGCATGCGGTCCATGACCTCGTCGAGGCTGCGGCCCTTGTACTGGGCCACGGTGGCACGCATCAGCGGTGCGTACTCGGGCTTTTGCACCGCCTTGAGGATGAGCGAGGGATTGGTGGTCGCATCCCGTGGCTGGAACTGGGCCAGCTGGTGGAAGTCGCCGGTATCGGCCACCACGGTCGTGTACTGTCGAAGCGCATCAAGCTGGTTCATGGAACATCCTTTGGGCGGGAGCCTGGCGAGGGGCGGCATCGCACCAGGGCGGTGCGGTTGTACCGGCAAATCCTCCGAGTGTATGCGCCCGCATGGTTTGCATTGGCGTCAGGAAAGTAAGCGAAGGCTGCCGCTCATGCAAAATGCGCGCTGGACCTGCCTTGCGGCAACCGCTTCCCTTTACCCACAGAACAACGCCCACCGCCTAATGCTGGACCGCATCACCGCCTCGCTGCCCTCGCTTGCTCCCGCCGAACAACGCGTGGCCCGCCTGGTGCTGGCCGATCCACGGGCCTTCGCACGGCAGCCGGTGCGCGAACTGGCCGAGCGCGCCCATGTCAGCAAGCCGACGGTGGTGCGCTTTTGCCGCAGCATGGGCTACGACGGCCTGGCCGATTTCAAGCTCAAGCTGGCCGGCAGCGTCAGCGAGGGCGTGCCCTTCATCCACCGCAGCGTGGACACCGACGACAAGACCAGCGACGTGATGGTCAAGGTGGTAGACAACGCCGTGGCTGCCTTCCTGCAATACCGCAATGCCGCCAGCACCACGGCCATAGAGCAGGCGGCGCAGGCCATCGCCTCGACCTGGCAGACGGGCCGGCGCATCGAGTTCTACGGCGCAGGCAATTCGGGCATCGTGGCGCAGGATGCACAGCACAAGTTCTTTCGCCTGGGCGTGACCAGCCTGGCCACCAGCGACGGCCACATGCAGGTGATGAGCGCCACCCTGCTGGGACCCGGCGACTGCGCGGTGATCATCTCCAACTCGGGCCGCACGCGCGACCTGATGGACGCCGCCGACATCGCGCGCAAGAACGGCGCCACCACGATTGCCATCACCGCCAGCGGCTCGCCCCTGGCCTCGGCCTGCCACATCCATCTGGCCGCCGACCATCCCGAGGGCTACGACCGCTACAGCCCCATGGTGTCGCGCCTGCTGCACCTGCTGGTCATCGACGTGCTGGCCACCTGCGTGGCGCTGCGCATCGGCCCGGCCCTGCAGCCTGCGCTGGAGCAGATGAAGAACAACCTGCGGGCCAAGCGCTACACGTAGCACCGGCCCCAGGCCCATCCTCCTCGCTCAGCCCTGCCAGCGCCTGAGCACCAGCGAGGCGTTGACGCCACCAAAGCCGAAACCGTTGACCAGGGCATGCTCCATGGCCCAGGGCCTTGCCGCGCCGGCGATCAGATCCAGCCCCTGGGCCAGGGGATCGGGCTCCACGAGATTGCGCGTGGCCGGCGCCATCTGGTCGCGCAGCGCCAGCACCGTGAAGATGGCCGCCACCGCGCCCGCCGCGCCCAGCAGATGACCCGTGGCCGACTTGGTGGAGCTGATCGCCACGCCGCTGCCCTCGCCAAACAGGGAGCGCATGGCCGCCAGCTCGCCCCGGTCGCCCACGGGCGTGGAGGTGGCGTGGGCATTGAGGTACTGCAGCTGATCCGGCGACAGCCCGGCCATGGCCAGCGCCTGTGCCATGCTGCGGCGCGCGCCGTCGCCATCTTCCGGCCCCGAGGTGATGTGATAGGCATCGGCGCTGGTGCCGTAGCCCACCACTTCGGCCAGCGGCACGGCGCCGCGCGCCAGGGCGTGGTCCAGCCCCTCCAGCACCAGGGCGCCCGCGCCCTCGCCCATGACAAAGCCGTCGCGGCCTGTGTCGAAGGGGCGCGAGGCCTCTTCGGGGCGGTCGTTGTATCCCGTGGAAAGGGCCTTGGCCGCCGCGAATGCGCCCAGGCTCACGCGGTCGATGGCAGCCTCGGCGCCGCCGCACAGCGCCACATCGGCCTCGCCCGAACGGATCATGCGCAGGCCGTCGCCCACCGCCTGAACGCTGGCCGCGCAGGCCGTGACGGGGGCGCCCAGCGGGCCCTTGAGCCCATGGCGTATCGACACATGCCCAGCCGCGAGATTGACCAGGAAAGACGGCACGGTGAATGGCGACAGGCGCGACACCCCCCGGCTGTCCGTGGTGCGCACGGCCTGGGCAATGGCGCCAAAGCCCCCGATGCCCGAGGCAATGATGCAGGCCGTGCGCGTGCGCTCCTGCTCGCTGGCAGGCTGCCAGCCGGCCTGGGCCAGGGCCTGGTCCGAAGCGTCCAGCGCCAGCGGAATGAAGCGGTCCATCTTGCGCTGGTCCTTGGGAGAGACCACGGCATCGATGTCCCAGCCGCCTTCCGGGTCCCGGGCCAGGTCGGGCACCTGGCCTGCCACCTGGCCCGGCACATCGGGCGCCAGATCCTCGGGCAGCCGGCTCAGGCCCGATGCGCCGGACAGCAGCCGGCGCCAGGCCAATTCAGTGCCGCGCCCCAGCGGCGAGATCATGCCCATGCCCGTGATGACCACGCGGCGAGGCAGGGGGGCAGCCGTATGGGACGTCTGGGACGTATGCGCCGTATGGGCCGTATTCATGAGCCGCTCCTGGCACACCGTGCGGAGGTCGGAGCGGGCCCAGGCAGCAGGCTGCGCAGAAGTGAACAGGCATTCATCGGTTCTTCCCTGTAGAGTGCACAGCCCCTGCAGAACATGGCGCACAGGCCATGGCAGGGGCTGATTTATGATGATAGCCGTCATCATAAACGTGTTTTGATAACGACCACAATCATTGGACAGCGCACATGAAAGTCACGAAAGCCCAGGCCGCGCAGAACCGGCAGGACATCCTCGAAGCCGCCGCGCGGCTGTACCGCGAGCACGGGCTGGACGGCGTCGGCGTGGCCGAGGTGACGCGCGGCGCGGGGCTCACGCACGGCGGGCTCTATCGCCACTTCGAATCCAAGGACGCGCTGGTGCGCGAGGCCTGCGCACGCGCCTTCGACTGGTCCATCGCGCCGCTGGACGGCCTGCAGGGTGAACAGGCCGGCAGTCTTGCCGCGCGCGTGCAGTCCTATCTGTCGCCACAGCACCGCGACAGCCCCGGCGAGGGCTGCCCCGCTGCGGCGCTGGCCGTGGACGTGGCCCGGGCAGGCGGCGATCTTTCAGCGGTGTTCGCCGAAGGGGTGGAACGCAACATCGGCAGATTTGCGCGCGTGATAGGCACACTTGGCGACGATCAGGCACCCGATGCCACACAGCGCGCCCAGGCCATGGCCATGCTCAGCAGCATGGTGGGCGCCCTGGTCCTGGCACGCGCCACGGTCGCGGCCAATCCAGCCTTGTCCGACGAGATTCTGAAAACGGTGCAGGCCCACCTTCTTGCGCCCGAGAGCCAGGCCCGTTGACCCGCTCCGCCTGCGCTATACGTCCTGCGAATGCAGCGGCATGGCCTGCTCGATCAGGCTGGCGTGCAGGGCAGCGCCCAGCGGCAGCACTTCGTCGTTGAAGTCATACCGGCTGCTGTGCAGCGGCACCCCGGGCTGGGCGCCCGTGGATTGCCCCAGGCGCAGGTAGGCACCGGGCTTGTGCTGCAGCATGAACGAAAAGTCCTCGGCCCCCATGCTGGGCTCCAGCTGCCGGTCCAGGTTCTCCACCCCCACCAGCGACTGGGCCACATCGGCAGCAAAGGCGGCCTCCGTGGGGGAGTTGATGGTGGCGGGATAGATGCGCTCGTAGTTGACCTTGGCCGTGGCACCCAGCCCCAGCGCCACCGCGCTGCACAACTCCTGCAGGCGCTGCTCGACACGGTCCTGCACGGCGGGATCGAAGGTCCGCACGGTTCCCACCAGCGTTGCCGTGCCCGGCATCACGCTGAAGGCGCCCAGGTCCCCGGCCTGCACGGCGCACAGGCTGATGACGGCACTGTCGATGGCGCGCACATTGCGCGAGACGATGCTCTGCACGGCCGTGGTGATGTGCGCGGCCGCCAGCACCACGTCCACCGTCTGGTAGGGATGCGCACCATGGCCGCCGCGCCCCGTGATCTCGATGGTGATGCGGTCGGCAGCCGCCATCATCGCGCCCATGTTGATGCCCACCGTGCCCGCACGCATGGCGGGCCAGTTGTGCATGGCGTACACGGCCTGCATCGGAAAGCGGTCGAAAAGGCCATCGGCAATCATGGCCCGCGCGCCGCCGCGCCCTTCCTCGGCAGGCTGAAAGACCAGCACGGCCGAGCCATCGAAGCGCCGCGTCGCGGCCAGGTAGCGGGCGGCGCCCACCAGCATGGTCGTATGGCCGTCATGCCCGCAGCCGTGCATCAGACCCTGCTTGCCGGACTTCCAGGGAAATTCGTTGTGCTCGACCATGGGCAGTGCGTCCATGTCGGCACGCAGGCCCACCATGGCGCCCGAACTGTGGCCCTGCCCGCGGATCACGGCCACCAGGCCCGTGGTGCCCAGGCCTTCATGGATCTCGTCCACACCGCACTGGCGCAAGGCCTCCTTGACGCGCGCCGCCGTGAAGCGCTCCTCGAATCCCAGCTCCGGATGCGCATGCAGCTCGCGGCGCAGCGCCGTCAGCTCCGGGTGGTACTGGGCGATCTGGGCAAAGGCCCGACCGCCTGCCTTGTATCGAGTGGCTTCCATAGCCTTGGTTCTTTCGCTTCGTTGGCCTGCGCATTACCTTAACGCAGGAAATCGCACCCGCCCACCGTCAGCCCATCGACAGGAAACAAAAAGGCCTCCCGAAGGAGGCCATTCGTTGCGCAGATGCCGCGTGCTCAGAAGCGATGGCGCAGGCCGACGGTGAAACCCGTGCGCTTGGTGGCGCCATTGGCGTCCAGCATCACGCCCGAGCCGCCGCTGGTCTTGGTGTGGTCCAGGGCCACATAGGCATCGGTACGCTTGGAGAAGGCGTAGTCGACCACCGCCACCAGGAAGTCCGCCTTGCCATTGAAATTGCCCGTGCCCGAGCCCGACTGCTTGGCATGGTAGTAATGCGCGCCCACATTGATCTGGGGCGTGATCTGGTAGCCGAAGCCCATCTTGTACATCTGGCGCTTGTTGGCGTCGCCAGCCACGAAGCCGCCGTTGGACGAGCCCGTCCAGAAGGAATTGAGGATGGCCTGGTCGAATCCACCGCCTGCGGTTGCCGCCGGGAATGCGTCCTTGCGCTTGTTCAGGCCGTAGCCCAGGTTGACGTACCAGGGACCCACACGGTACGAGCCGCCCAGGGTATAGGCATCGACCTTGGTGCCGGCCGGCAGCGTGGTGCCCAGGTAGCCGGCGCCTGCGGAGATGCCGCTTTGCGAGTAGCGCAGATAGCCGCCGGCCGTCTTGATGGCGCCACCAGGGCTCACGCCGGTGCCGACCTTGTCGAAGGTGTTGTTCTCGTCGAACGAATACTGCAGGGCGCCGCGCACGGGGCCGAACTCGGCCAGGTACTTGACCATGTTGCTGGCGCGCGCGCCCATGGACATGCCGATTTCAGGCTTGTAGGCCTCCATGTACGGCGAATATGGGAAGGAGGCATAGGTGGAGGTCACCAGGTCGAACAGCATGTTGTACTGGCGGCCCAGGGTGACCTGGCCGAAGCTGCTGCTGCGAATACCGACCCAGGATTGCTGGAAGTAGCTGGCCGCAGCCTGCTCGCCGGTGTCGGTGAGGAAACGGGCTTCCAGGTTGGCAATCGCTGCCAGACCGCCACCCAGGTCCTCCGTGATGTTGATGCCCCAGCGGCTCTGCGACATGCCGCCGCCAATCATCTGGGTCTTGCCGCTCTTGGTCGGGCCTTCATTGGTGGTGTGGCGCACAGCGGCATCGACGATGCCGTACAGCTGCACGCTGCTTTGCTGGGCGAATGCTGCCAAGGGTGCCGTTGCTGCCAACACCGCCAGTGCCACGCTCTTTTTCACGAATGAAGAATTCATTGTGTTGTCTCTCTCTTGTTAACGATTGGTTGGTGGAAATTTCATTCTAGAAACGCTTTTCCCGCCTCGTCACCGTTGGCACAAGCACAACACAGGTCTTTCCCTAGCACAAAACAAAAGAGCCAGTCCGAAGACTGGCTCTTTTTTGCTTCAAATGGCAACTGGCTTACGCCAGCCGTTCATTAGAAAGCGTGGCAAATGCCGACTTGCACGCCAGTCTGGCTTTCGCCAGCTTGCACGCCACCAGCGTACACGCCCTTAGCTTGCAGGCCCAGGGTCGACAGATCCTTGTTCTTCAGGAACGCCAGGTTGCCGTACAGAGCGGTGCGCTTGGACAGGTTGTGGACGTAGCCCAGAGTGATCTGGTGAGCCTTGGAGTCGATGGCCTTTTGGTCGTACAGAGCGTATTGCAGCTTGACTTCGCCCACGCCGCCGACGGGAGCCGAAGCGCCCAGCATGTAGGAGTTGGTCTTGATGTCGCCGCCGATGTCACGCTTGAACTTGGTCTGTTGCAGCAGGCCGGTCAGCTTGGCAACGCCGAAGTTGTACGAAGCACCCAGGGTGATTTCGTCACGGTCGGTAGCCAGGCCGCCAACGGCAGTCTTTTGCTGGG
>JGI25389J43894_1000145_pt1 | contig 11592 bp, 16 predicted proteins | sample GraSoi013_1_20cm_FD_43894 | JGI IMG/M metagenome (IMG submission 43894)
CTCGGCTGCCGCCACGCTCACGGTCTATGCCTGGACCAATGCCGGCGCCGGCACCATCAACTGCGCGGTCGGCGCCTGGAATGCCACGGGCGGCCCCGCCAATGCGGACTTCACCGTCACGACCACAGGCACCCTGCCCCACCCCGGGCCCAATCTGGGTGCCTGCGCATCCACCTCGTTCCCTTCCAACGTGGTTGCTACGGGAACCTGGGCGTATGCGCTGGGAGGTACGCCGGCCAGCTGGGCTGCCAATACCTATACCAACGTCATCACGTATACGGCCCAGGGCATCTGATGGACAAGGCATTGCCTCGCCTGCTGGCCGCAGCGGCCCTCTGCGTTGTGCAGCCGCCCGCGCAGGCCGTGTTCACCATCGTGACCGACACAGACCTGCTCAACTACAGTCTGACACTGCGCGTGGGCACGTCCGGGGCAACCGTGGACACCGTGGCCTTCAGCGTGACGGGAGCCAACGCCGGCCTCACGCCCGTGGCCGTGACGGGCACGCCCAGCATCAGTGTCTCGGTGTCTCCCACACGTCCCGCGCTGGGCACCGCCGTGGCCCGGCCAGTCACCCTGGTCGTCGATTCATCCACCGCACTTTCCTGCCAGTCGGGTGGCTGCGGCAGCGCGACCATTCCGTTCAGCAAGATCAGTTGGGTGGCATCGAACAACGGCAATGCTGCGTCCGGCGACATACAGAACGGGCGCTTCACCGCCAGCGCCGGCCAGTCCATCGCCAGCTACAACGCCAACGCATCCGTCTGTTCTGGCGCGCTGTGCCCGGTCGCTGGCTGGACCGTCCAGTCACGGCAACTGACCGGCACCGTGCTGCAGTTCACCTACGACAACGACGTGGTCTACCCGGGCGGCAACTACAAGGGCACCGTGCGCTTCACGGCATCGATGGTATGAGGCGGTTGGCCTGGCCGCTCCTGTGCATGGCACTGGCTTGGGCCACGGCCCTCGCGGCGCATGCCGAAGTGGCGCGGCTGGACGACTCGGCTTCGCCCCGGTCCCAGGTGCGCAGCGACTTCGCCCGGGCCAGGGTCGTCGGCGAGCGGCTGCTGGAGCTGCCCATGGGACGCATCGAATACCGGCTGGCCACGGCGCCCCATGTCGGCCGCACGGCGCGCATCTTCTATGTGATTCCCGCCCTGGTCACGGGCCTGCGCTCACCTGCGGGCATGCAGGTGCAGTGGCGCGGCAACGGCGTCTTTGCGGGCGGCACGGGCCGGCCCGGCGACCGGGTCCAGGTCTGGAACGGCGTGGTCCGCACGCCCTGGATGGCCGAGGTTTTCGACCTCACGCTGCACATCGACCCCGCCGAGCTGCGCCTGACCCGGGGCTCGGCGCTGAGCTTCGAGTCCTACTTCGAGATCGAGACCCTGCCATGAAAGCTCCTCTCATCGCCGCTTCACTGGCCCTGCTGATCGCCTGCAGCGGCGCCGCCGCCGCACCGTTCGAGCTGGCCGTGGCGCCCTCGCGTTTCGAGCTGTCGGCCAAGCCGGGTGCGCGCACGGGCCAATCGCTGGACATCCACAACCTGGCCTCGGCACCCACCGAGGTGGCCATGCGCACCATCGACTGGACCTATTCCGACACGGGCGACATCACCTACCACGACGAACTGCTGCCCGGCAGTTGCCGGCCCTGGGTGCTGCTGGAGCGGCGCAGCGTCACGATTGCAGGCCGCAGCAAGAAGGCCTTCCGCTTCCAGGTGGAGCCGCCTGCCGATGCGCCGCGCGGCGAATGCCGCTTCATGATCGCCATCGAAGGCGTGGAGCCCGCGCAGCAGACCGTCATACGCAGCGGCGGCGCCAGCCTGAGCCTGCCTGTCACGGGCCGCATCGCGGTGGCCGTCTACGTGACGCTGGGAGGTGCTTCGCCCCAGCTGGACATTCGCCAGCTTTCCATGGCCGAAGACGGCAAGACGCGCCGCGCCCTGGTCACCGTCAGCAACACCGGCGATGCCCATGGCCGGCTGGAAGGCAGCCTGGACGCCGTGGACAACAAGGGCCGCCGCTTCGAACTGGTGCCGGAAGGCACGCCCATACTGCCCGGCCAGACACGCACGCTGGCCCTCATGCCCAAGGGCGAAGACGGCCAGCCCGCCCCGCAGCCCGTGTATCCGGTCAAGGCCAAGGGCAGCCTGGACTGGGAAAAAGGCAGCTTCAAGATCGATGTGGAACTGAAGTGATGGCAACCAGGCCGATGGCGTGGCTGGCCCTGTCCATGGCGTTGGGCGGCCTGGGTCACGCCGCGCATGCGGCGTCCAGCACCACAGGCCCCAGCCTGCTGGTGCCGCTGAGCACCTCGGTGAACCTGGACTTCACCATCGCCATCGACAAGTTCATCTTCTTTCGCATCGGCGACGGCACCTGGCCCACGCCCGGCGGCACGACCAGCAGCGTGGCCTTTGTGCTCGCCCCGTCCATCCCTGGCGTGCCCACCACGCCCGTGGCGGGCAGCAACACCTCGGTGAACTGGAGCGGCGCGGCCCCCAGCTTCAGCATCACGCCCAGCGGCAATGTGCTGCCGGTGGAGGTGCGCAGCAACGCAGGCCAAGTCACGCTGCGCGCAACCGCCACCACGGCGCTGACCAGCGGGGCCAATACCATCCCGCTGTCGGAGATCACCATCGCCACCAGCGACAGCAACCTGCCCGCGCCGCTGATACCCAATACGGGAACGGGCGCAGCGGTCAACGTGGTGGCCACCGCCTTTGCGGGGCTGGTCACCCAGCGCACGGCGAACTGGACCCTGTCCTATGCCAACCTGGCCTCCCGCAGGGCAGGCACCTACACCGGGCAGGTCACCTTCACGGCCAGCTCGCCCTGAGCGCTTTGGGAGCTTTGGGCGCTTTGGGCGCGCTCAAAGGCCCAGGTACAGCGCAATCAGCGACACAGCCGCCGGCACGGCCTGCACCCAGAGGATCTTGCGGCTGGCCGTGGCGGCGCCATACACGCCGGCCACCAGCACGCAGATCAGGAAGAAGTACTTGAAGCCCAGGCCATCGGCCCCCTGCGCCAGCCCCCAGATCAGCCCGGCGGCGAGAAAGCCGTTGTACAGGCCCTGGTTGGCGGCCAGTGTCCTGGTCTGCTGGGCAAATTCGGGCGTCAGGCCAAACGCGCGGCGTCCGGCCGGCTTGTCCCAGAGAAACATCTCCAGCACGAGGATGTAGACATGGATTGCGGCGACGATGCCGATGAGTACGTTGGCCATCTGGGGTGGGAAGAAAGTGGATAGGCCTCTGTATACGGGATGCACCCACACCCGTCCATGGCCGCTGCGCTACACAGGGCCTGCCACCACCCCTTCCCTGTCACCCGGAAGACTTGCTGCCGGGGTGCGACGGTTTTTCCGCCCCCTGCGCAGGTGCCACGGCGCCAGCGGCCGCACCGCCCAGCGCACCGGCCACGCTGCCTACCGTGCCGCCGACCACCACGCCCACCGGGCCGGCAATCGCAGCACCCGCCGCAGCGCCTGCAGCGGCTCCGGCCAGCACGCCGCCGCCGATGAAGACCGAGCGCGACTCGCGCTCTGCATCCTCGGGCGACAGTTCGAACTGCGCAGACGCATCGGGGTCCTGCGAAGGAACACCGTGGCCGGGGCGTGCCTGCTCGGCAAGGTCTTCATCCTCGGGGGCATCCGTGGACACCGGCTGGATGGGCTGGATGGATGGCTTGTTGCTTGCATTCATGGGGCTCTCCTTCGGGGCATGCCACACGCATGCGGGACTGCATGCGCTTAATTGCCCTGTCGTTTTTGTTGTACGCCCCGCCCTGCCGCACCGCAGCCGGCCCAGGCTGCTGCCCCGCGTCAGCCAAGGCCCGCCGCCCCGCCGACCGTGACTACAGGGGCTCGTAGGAACTGGCCTCCGCCGCCCAAGGCACCTCCTACGCCCGTCGCGGCGGCCCGACTACCCGGTGTCCGCAGATGCCGTCCTAAGCTAGAACCCAGAAGCACACAGGCTTCGACTTCGCCAGGCGATGCACAGGTTTTCTTGACAGGCCGGCTACCGCGCCCCATTCAAAGCCGCATCGCTCAGCCGCCAGACGCACCGCGCTGGCGGGTCAGCACAAACCCACTCACTGGAGAACGTCATGGTCACACCCAACACCGTATCGAGCGTCATTTCTTCCGAAACCGTCAGCGGCACCAATGTCTACAACCCGGCAGGCGACAAGCTGGGGACCATAGACACGCTGATGATCGACAAGCTGTCCGGCAAGGTGCGCTATGCCGTCATGGAGTTCGGCGGCTTCCTGGGCATCGGCACGGATCGCTATCCGCTGCCCTGGGAATCCCTCAAGTACGAGCCCAACATGAATGGCTACGTGGTGTCGCTGACGCGTGAGCAACTGGACAACGCTCCACGCTACGAGCGCGATACGGCTCCGGCATACACCGATGAATATGGCCGCCGCGTGAACGATTACTACGGCGTGCCCTACCTGTAAATCCCGACCCTTGCGGTCTCTGACACAGCCCCGTTCGCGGGGCGTTTTCTTTGGTGCGGATAGCTGCCAGCGAATGGCCAAGGAAGAACGCCCTGCGCGACTTCACTCCCTCATTCCTGAAGAACTGCCATGAATACCACCCCACCTGCCATCGACTACAAGGCCTGCATGGACGCCTGCCAGGCCTGCGTCATTGCCTGCAATACCTGCGCCTCCGCCTGCCTGAAGGAGTCAGACGTCCAGATGATGGCCGCCTGCATTGCCCAGGACCTGGAATGCGCGCAGATCTGCGAACTGGCCGTGGCCGCAATGGCGCGCCAGAGCCCGCATGCGCCGGACATATGCCGCCTGTGCGCCCAGATCTGCCAGGCCTGCGCCGACGAATGCAGCAAGCATTCCCACGACCATTGCCAGACCTGCGCGGCAGCCTGCCAGCAATGCGCCATGTCGTGCAATCTCATGGGCATGCAGTCGCACTGATACGGCTGGCATGGGCCATGACAGCCGCCCTGGCAGAAATCCTGCAAACACGAAGGAAAAAACGCCACCGGCGCTGTCGCCAAACGCCGCGCCTTCGCGGAACCGGGCCTGCCTACACTTTGATGCATATCCAGGCACACAGGAGGCAATCATGGCACTCGAAATCAGCGCAGAGGAACGGTTCTTCACCCTGCTGAACCAGTTGAAGCACATGCCTCCCTGCTCATCCCGCCAGGAGGCACACGACATGCTGTTGCTGCTCTGGATGCGCATCTGCGAAGGCGCCGGCGCTCGCCGTGAATTGCTCAACCGCATGCGGCAACGCACGCTGTGCGCAGAACATGGCTGGAAAAACCTCGACAAAAGCCCTTGCCATCTGGATTCGGACACCCTGCCGGGCATCCGCATCTATCTGCATTCCAACGGCACCATCGTCATTCAAAGACAGGGGGGAGCGCAGGATTCCGAAATCCTGCACTTCAGCGCCAGGCGCGAATTTGCCGAGGCCTAGGCCCGGTCCGCGCACAGCGCCTGGGGGCAGGCGGAGCAGAGGCTAGGTGCAAACACCAACGATGTCCCACATGCGACATTGGCCCTGTCTCCATAGAATGCGTCATTGTGTAGCACACTATCCATGAGGAATACATGACAGCAGATTACAAAACCCTCCTCCAGCAGAAGGCCGAGCTTGAGGCAAAGATCGCCGCCACCCTGAAGGCGGAAAAAGGCGGAGTCATCGCCAAGGTCCGCGAACTCGTCGAGCAGTTCGGTCTGACCCAGGATGACATCTTCAGCACCGGCAAGGCCAAGTCCGCCAGCATTGGCGTGGCCAAATACCGCGACCCCGCCAGCGGAGCCACCTGGACCGGCCGGGGCAAACCGCCGCGCTGGATTGAAGGCAAGGACCGCAAGGCCCTGGAGATCTGAGCACGGCCCGCCAACGCGGGCCTTTTTTATGGCCGCAACTGCCTGCTGCGCGAGAACGTGAGCATCCAACTACTGGACGAGGTCTTCGCATCCACCGGCGAAATCGGCTTTGCCTGCCACGTCTGCGCTGATGTGGTGATCCCCTACCCGCAGACATTCGCAGTGGTCAAGGGCGTGCGCGCGTAACTACCGCAGGCCCAGACGCAACAAAGCCCCGCATGGCTCGCCCAGCGGGGCTTTTGCTTGTTCGGGGCTAGCTGGTGCTCAAAGAGCGCTCCACTGCAGAAAAGAGCTTTTCCGTCTGGTGCTTGCTCTGGATGTTTTCTCTTCTGAGCCACTCTTGTTGCTGAGGCGTGAGATGGACGCCGCCTGTGTTCATCGGTGCGATCTCCAAAGAAGCAATCGCCGCCCTTCGCATCTCCGCCACCAGCTGTGCCGCATTGTCCATTCCAGATAGTTGCTGGACAGCCAATTGCTCCACAACCTTCTCCAGCGCTGAAATCCTGGCAGAGAGGACAAGCCTGTAGTCCTGAGATTGCTCCATTTGCACTCCATCGTTCGGTGATAGGGGAGCCTGATCGTAAGCGCCTGAGCCTGGCTGACGCGCCTCAGAGGCATTGTCGGGCCAGCAAAGGGAGAGGGCGCGGGTGCTAGGAGGCGCTGTTCTCGCAGAAAACCACGAAATCTGGCCATTCGCTGGCGGAATGAAAGACGCGGATGCCGAGCAGCGCGTGCAGCTCGTCGCGGTGACGCCAGATGTCGCCTTTGTCGGAGGTGAGCATAGCGTCGCAGCCGGCCGCATGGGCAGAGGCTAGGTGTTGAACGTCGGCCACGTTGTGCGCGCCAATAACCTTTGCGATCGCCGCATGCATCGGCTTCTCGCCAGTGTCGGACCAAGACATGCCTGCGAGATCGGCATGAGACGCCGCGCTGCCGCCCCAAGACAGATTGGATGGCTTTGCAGTCGTGTCAATGCGTTTGAGGCGTTGCTCATAAGGGAAATGGACCGAACCCGCCAAGCCTCGCGCCCTGAGGTGTTTCAGACCCGGCATCTCGCCCCCTGTGTCCACGTAGACCTTAATCATCGATGCCTCCTTGGTGTCTGGTGATCGTAGGCCAGTGGGTGGACCGAAGTCCACAGCCCTTGCCGGCCTAGGCCGCCCTGTTCCGCACGCGCAAAAAATTTCCCCCATTTGAATTTTGTTAATCAAACAGAAACGCCCCGAAACCCAGCATCCATGCGGGTTTTCGGGGCGTTTTGATTCTTTGATTCTTTGTTAAAGCTTTAACGTCCAGCCATCGCACCTGACGATGCTCAGCAATACGTCAAACTGGCGACTCATCCAAGGTCCAAGTGGCAAGACGCTTCCGGAAGCCGATGGGGGTAGCAACCGCATCAAACAGCTTGATAGAGAAGTTCTGCAGCAGTGGGTAGTAAGGGATGGTCTTTGCTCCTGTCACTATGTACTCCAGCTCCTTCGCCTTGTACATCACATTGAACAAAGTCAGCGCAGACTCATCAGAAGCTTGCCATTGAAGTACTGTGCCAAGGCCGTTTTCCTTGCTGCTGCTGAATGCCCACTCCAAATCATGGCCCAGCTCGTAGCGAATGTGCTTGAGAGTGACACCCTTGCTCAGTAGAAAAGCCTTGAAGGTGAGCTCCAACCCATGCCCCAAAAGATACAAGACTGGGATTGGTGGACACGGAACCAGTGGAGGTCTTGGCTGGGCCGCACGCTCGTACATAACGAAAGCAGACTCCAAGAACTCATACCCGTAGCGGACCAACCCCATGGGCGTCGTTCGCTCCTGGTCGTCATGGAAACCAGGTCGTTTCGCTAAACCTGCCATCGCTTCATCCAATGATGGGTAGATTGATGGGCACAACAAAAAAGCGCCTCGGAAGGCGCTTGTTTGCTGACACATTGGCGGAGAGGGAGGGATTCGAACCCTCGGTACGTTCGCACGTACGCCTGATTTCGAGTCAGGTACAATCGACCACTCTGCCACCTCTCCGCAGCGTCGAAGCTGAAATTATAGCCTAAAAATTCAGGCCTTCAGCAAAGTCTGTCCACCCATGTACGGGCGCAGCGCCTCGGGGATGGTCACCGAGCCGTCGGCGTTCTGGTAGTTCTCCAGCACAGCCACCAGCGTGCGGCCCACGGCCAGGCCGGAACCGTTGAGCGTGTGCACCAGCTCGTTCTTGCCCTGGGCGTTCTTGAAGCGTGCCTGCAGGCGGCGGGCCTGGAAGGCCTCGCAGTTGGAGACCGAGCTGATCTCGCGGTAGGTGTTCTGCGCAGGCAGCCAGACTTCCAGGTCATAGGTCTTGGCCGCGCCAAAGCCCATGTCGCCCGTGCACAGGCTCATCACGCGGTAGGGCAGGCCCAGCTTCTGCAGCACGGCCTCGGCGTGGCCCGTCATTTCTTCCAGCGCCTCGTAGCTCTTTTCCGGATGCACGATCTGCACCATCTCGACCTTGTCGAACTGGTGCTGGCGGATCATGCCGCGCGTGTCGCGGCCATAGCTGCCGGCCTCGGAACGGAAGCAGGGGCTGTGGGCCGTGAGCTTGATGGGCAGCTGGTCCTCGGCCACGACCACGTCGCGCACGAAGTTGGTCAGCGGCACCTCGGCCGTGGGAATCAGGTAGAGCGCCGCGTTGTCGGGCACCGGCTCGCCGTCCTGGCCGCCCTTCTTGGCGGCGAACAGGTCGCCCTCGAACTTGGGCAACTGGCCCGTGCCCTTGAGCGAGTCGGCATTGACGGCGTAGGGCACATAGCACTCGGTGTAGCCATGCGAGTCGGTCTGCAGGTCGATCATGAACTGCGCCAGGGCGCGGTGCAGGCGGGCGATGGGGCCCTTCATCACGGTGAAGCGCGAGCCCGACAGCTTGACGCCCATGTCGAAGTCCAGTCCCAGCGGCTGGCCCACGTCCACATGGTCCTTGACCTCGAAATCAAAGGTCTTGGGCGTGCCCCAGCGGCGCGCCTCCACATTGCCGCTTTCGTCCGCACCGACGGGCACGCTGTCGTGCGGCAGGTTGGGCACGGCCAGCAGCATGGTCTGCAGCTCGCCCTGAATCTGCTCCAGGCGCGTGGCCGACTGGTCCAGCTCGGTCTTGAGGCTGCCGACTTCGGCCTTGGCGGCCTCGGCAGCGTCCTTCTCGCCCTTGCCCATCAGCATGCCGATCTGCTTGGACAGCTGGTTGCGCTTGGACTGCAGCTCCTCGGTCCGTGTCTGCAGGGACTTGCGCTCTGCTTCCAGGGACTGGAAGGCCTCCACATTCAGGAAGGCCTGGGGCTTTTTGCGGGTCTCCAGCCGTGCGACGGCCGAGTCAAGGTCTTTGCGAAGAAGAAGGATATCGAGCATAGCCGGCAATTTTAGGCGGTATCGCCATGGCAGCGCCCGCCCCTGGGCGTTGGGGGTCTTGCCGCTACAGAAATCCCGCGCCAGCGCCGATACTTCCGATATGCCGCCCACAGCGGTTTGCGCACCCGGGAGCTCCCATGTTTTTTGTCTTCGGTCCCAACGGACAGATGTTTCGCGGTCCCGCCGAGCGGCTGGGCCAAGTGGCGCCCGTGCGCCGCGTACAACGCCCGCAGGCCCTGCGCACACGCTCGGCCGATGTGATGGCGGGCGACGCCGCCGCCTCGTTCCCCGCCATCCTGGCCGACCTCGCGGGCCAGCCTGCCGCCGCGCCGGAGCCCGCTCCGCGGCTGCGCGGAGCGGTCGATGCCTACCTTTCCACGGAAAAAGGCCCCAGCCAGCCACGCCAGCCCCTGCAGACCGTGGCCGACGTGATGAGCCACGAGGCCGTGACGGTATCGCCCGAGGCCGGTGTCAACGACGCCTGGCGCGTGCTGGCCGAGCATGGCGTGGCCCAGGCCCCCGTGCTGGATGCCGGTGGCCGCGTGGTCGGGCTGCTGCTGCGTGCCGATATGGCGCCGCTGGACCTGCTGCCCGAGCCCGGTGCGATCAAGGACGCCATTGCCCTGGCGCGCCGGCCCGTGAACGAGGTCATGATCTCCCCCATTCCCACGGTGGCCACCACCACCGACCTGCGCCGCGTGGCCGGCGTGCTGCTGGAGACCGGCCTGCCGGGCCTGCCCGTGACCGATGAGCAGGGCCTGCTGGCCGGCTTCATCAGCCGCACCGACATCCTGCGCGCCGTGGCCTCCGATCCGCCGCTGGATCTGTGGAGCTGAGGCTTTCGACCTCACCATGCAAAACGGGCGCCAGGCGCCCGTTTGCTTTTTGGCCAATGTCCGCTGCGCCTGCGGCTCAGCCGCCCGTCTCGGGCTGCTTGCCCACGGAGATCTCCAGGCCCGTGGCCGCGTCGATCTTCAGGCCCTTGGGCAGCGGGAACTTCACGGTCTCCTCGATGCCATCCATCTTGCGCACCGACAGCGCGCCCAGCTGGCGCAGGCGCTGGATGACCTCGTCCACCAGCACTTCGGGTGCGGAGGCCCCGGCCGTCAGGCCCACGCGCCCGGCATTGGCAAACCATTCCTCGCACAGCTCGCCCGCGTTGTCCACCATGTAGGCGGGCGTTCCCAGGCGCGCGGCCAGCTCGCGCAGCCGGTTGCTGTTGGAACTGGTGGGACTGCCCACCACGATGAGCACATCCACCTGCGGCGCCAGCACCTTGACGGCGTCCTGGCGGTTTTGCGTGGCATAGCAGATGTCCTGCTGCTTGGGCTCGCGCACCTGCGGAAAGCGCGCGCGGATGGCCGCCGTGATGCCGGCGGCATCGTCCACCGACAGCGTGGTCTGCGTGACCACGGCCAGCTTCTCGGTCTGGCGGGGGGTGACACGGGCCACATCGGCCTCGTCCTCGACCAGGTGGATGCCCTCGGACAGCTGGCCCATGGTGCCCTCGACCTCGGGATGCCCCTTGTGGCCGATCATCAGGAACTCGTAGCCTTCCTTGGCGAGCTTGGCCACTTCCACATGCACCTTGGTCACCAGCGGGCAGGTGGCGTCGAAGATGGAGAAACCGCGCCGCCGCGCCTCTTCCTGCACCGCCCGGCTCACGCCGTGGGCGCTGAACACCAGGGTGGAGCCGGGCGGCACGTCGTCCAGCTCCTCGATGAAGATCGCTCCCTTGGCCTTGAGATCGTTGACCACGAAGGTGTTGTGCACGATCTCGTGGCGCACGTAGATGGGCGCGCCGAACTTGGCCAGCGCACGCTCCACGATCTCGATGGCGCGGTCCACGCCGGCACAGAAGCCCCGGGGCTCGGCCAGCAGGATTTCCTGGGGCGAGGTCGAATCCAGCACCTCAGAGCACCCCGATGATCTGCACTTCGAACGTCACCGGCTGGCCCGCCAGCGGGTGGTTGAAGTCGAACAGCACGGCGCCGTCCTCGCGCACCTGCACCACGGCGCCCGCGTAGCTGCCCAGGCCGTCGGGCGTGGGGAACTGCACCACGTCGCCGGGCGCGTACTGCTCGTGCGGGTCGCCCAGCTCGTTCATCAGCTTGCGCGCCACCCACTGCATCATGTCGCCGTTGCGCTCGCCGAAGGCTTCGCCGGCCGGCATCTCGAACGTGGTGCGCGTGCCTTCGGCCAGGCCCAGCAGGCGCTGCTCGACGGCGGGCGACAGCTCGCCCGCGCCCAGGGACAGCGTGGCGGGCTTGTCGTTGAAGGTGTTGATCACATCGCCTGCAGGCCCGGACAGGCGGTAGTGCAGCGTGAGGAACGAGCCGGTCTGGACCGTGGGGAG
>JGI25389J43894_1000149_pt1 | contig 11389 bp, 8 predicted proteins | sample GraSoi013_1_20cm_FD_43894 | JGI IMG/M metagenome (IMG submission 43894)
AGATCGAGCAGCGCCAGCTGGAGGCCGAGGCCGAGCGCGTGGCCCGCGTGAAAGCCGCCGAGGGCAGCGCCCAGGCCCGCCGCATCGAGGCCAACGGCGAAGCCGATGCACGCCAGAAGCTGGCCGAGGCCGAGGCCTTCCGCATGGACCGCCTGGGCAAGGTCAACGCCGAGCAGATGGCGCGCGAAGGCACCCTGGTCACGCGCTACCCGTTGCTCATCCAGAAGACGCTGGCCGACAAGCTCTCGGACAAGATCCAGGTCATCATCGCGCCCCCGCCGACCAATGGCGACTTCATCGGCGCGGCCCTGCTGGGCGGCAGCCGCAATGCACAGGCCGGCGCAGCCTCCGTGGCCGCCGAAGATGCCAACGCAGCCGTTCAGGAGCAATAAGCCATGCTGACCGTATCGACCTTGGCCGCCGCAGCGCTGGCCACCGGCATGGGCAGCGCCATCGTGGTGCAGGACCAGGCCAGCCTGCGCGCCGCGCCGCGCGATGGCGCCCAGCAGCAGGCCAGCCTGTGGCAGGGCGAGGTGCTGGAGATCAGGGGCGAACGCCTGGACTACCTCCAGGTCTGGGACCACAAGCGCGAGCGCGGCGGCTTCATCCGCGCCGGCGATGTGCGCCGCGTGGCCATGACCGAGGCCGATGCCCCCGCCTTGCTGGCCGTGCTGCGCTTCGTGCAGGACACGCCCGGTGCCGAGGCGCTGGGCATTGGCCTGGCGGCCGCCTACCTGCAGGCCGCGCCCGCCAGGACCCTGGCCGGCGCCGAAGGCGCGCAGGCCTTCGACGCACTGGGCGGCTTTGCCGACCGGCTGGCGCGGCGCGCCTCCGCCGCTGCGCCCGGCAAGGCCTCGGGTGCCACGCTGTCGGCCCACCTGGATGTGGCCAACGGCTACGGCCTGCGCTTTGCGACCTATGAGGTCGAAGGCCGCATGCAGGTCTGCTATGAAGGCGAATGTCGAAGGCCGCATGCAGGTCTNCTATGAAGGCGAATNCTTCCGCCGCGTGCTGGCCATGCCAGCTGCCGACGCGCCGCAGCGCGCCCGCGCCGCCCTGGCGTTGACACGGCCCGAATGCGTGGACCCCGATCTGCCGGCCCATGAGCGCGCCCGCATGCATGCCTGGCAGGCCGATGTGCTGGAGCGCGTGGACGTGACCGGCCTGCCGCCCTACCTGCGCGGTCGCGTGCAGATGCGCCGCGCCAGCGTGTGGGCGGCGCTGGCCTTTCAGCAGGCGCGCAAGAGCATGGCCGACCCTGCCGTGGCGGCATCGGCCGCCCGGGCGCTGGCCGAGTTCACGGGCGTCAGCAAGTCCGAGCTGCCCGATGAAGACCAGAGCGCCTACAACGACGCGGCCATGCGGGTGAGCGCCGTGCGCTGGGCGCTGTCGCCTGTTGCTGCTGCGGCTCCTTCTGCCGGAGCCCGCCCGACGCTGCTGACCGAGCCCGGTGCCGCCGGCGAAACCTGCGTGCTGCTGGTGGACGCCCAGCACGGCGCCAAGGCCCCTTTGCTGCGCCGCTGCACCTATGGCGTGGTGTGGGCTGCATCGGCCAGCACCAACCGCGAGGGCACGGCCGTGGCCCTGGCCGTGCAGCCGCTGGAAGGCTGGCGCGAACTGTGGGTGCTGCGCAAGACCGAAGGCGGCTGGCTGGCCGATGTGCTGCCCCCGGCCGCCACCGCCCCGGAGACCGGCGTGGCGGAATGGGCGGGCTGGGTGCCTGGCGGCCAGCTGATGCTGGTGGCGCGCGAGGCCCGTGGCCAGGGCCGGTACCGCAAGAGCTTCGAAGTGGTGCGGCTGGACGGCCTGGCCACCGAGCGCGTGACCGGCGATGTATCGGCTCTGCCGCTGTTCCAGCGCTGGCAGGACCCGGCCTGGAAGCGCCAGTCCCTGAGCCTGCGCTGAAGCAAAAAAAAAGCCTGCACCGGTGGGGTGCAGGCTCGTCTCCAACGATGCCTGGAGCGTTGCCAGGCGACTCCTCTAGGAACTCCTTGTTCGCCTTCCAGCGGTGCTGGCCGGCGAATCCAAGCGGCGATTCTACGAGTGAAGCCGGGGCCGTGCGGCCGAGTCATCTGATAAATGATGTCTTATAGAGGACTGTGGTTGTGCAGTCGCCTGGGGGACAGTCACAGGCGCGCCTGCAGGCAGGTCAAGTGATTGTTCTGCATAGGTATTTTCAATTTCCATGAAATTCTGAAAGTCGTGATGCCCTGCAAAGACCATGCATGCCGCTTTGGTTATCCGGGCCTGTGCGGTGGCGAGCCGGGTGGATGCGCATCAAGCTTGTGTAAGCCTGTCTTGCTATATCTTCAGGTTTCGCCAGCCTGCGGCGGCAGGCGGGCATCTCACCAGAAAACCCAGCGAACCGGAGACCACGATGACCCACATTTACGACCAGCATCTGGAGCGCAACAGCGCCAACCATGCGCCGCTCAGCCCCTTGGGCTTCATCGCCCGCACGGCCGAGGTCTATCCCGAACGGCTGGCCGTGGTCCACGGCACGCTGCGCCGCAACTGGGGCGAGACCTATGCGCGCTGCCGCCAGCTGGCCAGCAGCCTGCACAAGGCGGGCGTGGGCAAGAACGACACCGTGGCCGTGATGCTGCCCAATACGCCGCCCATGGTGGAGGCGCATTTCGGCGTGCCCATGGCCGGAGCCGTGCTCAATGCGCTGAACACGCGGCTGGATGCGGAAACCATTGCCTTCATGCTGGACCACGGCGAGGCCAAGGTGCTGATCGTGGACCCGGAGTTCACGGGCGTGGTGGCCAAGGCGCTGAAGCTGCGCCAGCGCAGCGCGCCGCTGCTGGTGATCCAGGTCGAGGACGCGCTGTACGGACCGGCCGCCGAGCAGGTGGGCAGCCTGGACTACGACGACTTCGTGGCCGGTGGCGATGCCGGTTTCGACTGGCAGCTGCCTGCCGACGAGTGGGACGCCATTGCGCTGAACTACACCAGCGGCACCACGGGCAACCCCAAGGGCGTGGTCTACCACCACCGGGGTGCGGCCATCAATGCCATCAGCAATGTGCTGGAGTGGGACATGCCCAAGCACGCCGTCTACCTGTGGACCCTGCCCATGTTCCATTGCAACGGCTGGTGCTTTCCGTGGACGGTGGCGGCGCGCGCGGGGGTCAATGTCTGCCTGCGCCGGGTGGAGGCACAGGCCATCTTCGACGCCATCCGCAACCACGGCGTCACGCATTACTGCGGCGCGCCCATCGTGCACGGCCTGCTGGTCAATGCGCCGGCCGCCATGAAGGAGGGCGTGCCCGCCGGGGTCAAGGCCATGGTGGCGGGTGCCGCGCCACCGGCGTCGATGATCGAGGGCATGGAGCAGCTGGGCTTCGACATCACCCATGTCTACGGCCTGACCGAGGTCTATGGCCCGGCCACGGTCTGCGCCAAGCACGCAGCCTGGGATGCGCTGGACATCGGCGAACGCGCGCGCCTCAATTCCCGCCAGGGCGTGCGCTACCACCTGCAGCGCTCGGCCAGCGTGCTCGATCCGGAGACCATGGAACCCGTGCCCCATGACGGCCAGACCATGGGCGAGATCATGTTCCAGGGCAACATCGCCATGAAGGGCTACCTGAAGAACCCGCAGGCCACGGACGAGGCCTTCCGCGGCGGCTGGTTCCACACGGGCGACCTGGCCGTGCAGCATCCGGACGGCTATATACAGATCAAGGACCGCAGCAAGGACATCATCATCTCGGGCGGGGAGAACATCTCGTCCATCGAGGTCGAGGACGTGCTCTACCGCCACCCGGCCGTGCTGGCCGCCGCCGTGGTGGCCAAGCCCGATCCCAAATGGGGCGAGACGCCCTGCGCCTTCATCGAGCTGAAGGCCGGCGCGCAGACCACGGCCGAAGACATCGTGGCCCACTGCAAGAAGCACCTGGCCGGCTACAAGGTGCCGCGCGCCGTGGTCTTTGGCGAGCTGCCCAAGACCAGCACGGGCAAGATCCAGAAGTTCGAGCTGCGCCGGCAGGCCGGATCGGTCCAGGCCATCACGGGCTGAGGGCCGGGCCGCAGCGCGGGCAGCGGCTCAGTGTCCGGCGGTCTTGGAAAACAGCTGGATGACCAGCACGCCCGCCACGATCAGGCCCATGCCCGCCAGCGCGGGCAGGTCCAGCGTCTGGCCCTGCCAGAGCCAGCCCACCAGCGAGATCAGCACGATGCCCGCGCCGGACCAGATCGCATAGGCCACGCCCGTGGGCACGGTGCGCAGCGTCAGCGACAGGAAGTAGAAGGCCAGCGCGTAGCCCAGGACCGTGACCACGCTGGGCCACAGCCGCGTGAAGCCTTCGGACTGCTTGAGGCAGGAGGTGGCCGCCACCTCGGCGACGATGGCCAGGCCCAGGTACAGGTAGTTGGACGCCATGCTCAGATGGCCGCGTAGCTGCCGGTGCCCTCGGGCCAGCGCGTGAGCACGTCGAAGCCCGTGTCGGTCACCACCACCATGTGCTCCCACTGGGCGGACAGCGACTTGTCGTTGGTGATCACCGTCCAGCCGTCGGCCAGTTCGCGGGTGGCCGCCTTGCCGGCGTTGAGCATGGGCTCGATGGTGAAGATCATGCCGGCCTCCAGCACCATGCCCTGGCCGGGCTGGCCGTAATGCAGCACCTGGGGGTCGTCGTGGTAGACCTTGCCGATGCCGTGGCCGCAGTACTCGCGCACCACGCTGAAGCGCTCGCGCTGGGCCACGGTCTGGATGGCATGGCCGATGTCGCCCAGCGTGGCGCCGGGGCGCACGGCGCGGATGCCGGCCAGCAGGGCCTCGTAGGTGGTCTCCACCAGGCGGCGCGCCTGGTTGGAGGGCTGGCCTACGTAGTACATGCGGCTGGTGTCGCCGATCCAGCCCTCGGGCGTGGTCACGGCCACATCGACATTGAGGATGTCGCCCTCGCGCAGGATCTGCCGGGCGTCGGGAATGCCGTGGCAGACCACGTGGTTGGGCGAGGTGCAGACCGACTTCGGAAAGCCGTGGTAGCCCACGTTGGTGGGCACGCAGCGCAGTTCGTCGACGATGAAGTCATGGCAGAGCTTGTCCAGGTGCTCGGTGCTGACGCCCGGCTGCACGTGGGGCACCAGCATCTGCAGGACGCGGGCGGCCAGGCCACCGGCCTTGCGTGATTGCCCGATATCGAGGGCGTCGTGCAGCGGAACGCTGCGCAGCTTGGCGCCCCTCATTGCAGGCCTCCCGACAGGCGAACGGGGCGCGGGCGGCGTGCTGCCGTATCGGCGGGAGCCGGTGCCGCCTCGGGCTCGCCCAGCTTCAGCGTGGCCGCGGCCTCTTGCAGCAGCAGGGCGCAGATGCCTGCGTAGTCGAGATGGGGATGGTGTTCGGCCAGCTGGCCGACACGCAGCCAATGCTCGGCCTGGGCGTTGATGGATCGACCCAGGGCCGCGCTGGACAGGCGGATCTGGTCGTGCAATTGGTCGGATATTTTGACGATTCCCATGGGGTGGCGATCATACGGGGAATATACGTTTCGTATATTGACAATCGCAAATCGCGGGCCCGGAGGCGGGGCATTCGTGCAGGTCTGCAGATGCAGGCCGTCATGTCGTCGGCAAGACTGCGCGAAGGACGGCGTGGATGCTCTTGTGTTGATAGCGCAATGATCACGTCCGGCTGGTCATCCGGCAAAGGTGATGTTTTTCCTGCAGCGCGGTCCTGTACAAGACTGGGCCTTGCGTGATCGGCGGTCTTCTATCAGATATCTGTTGCAGATCTGGGGCTTACCCCTAGCAAGTCGCCTGCTACCCAAACTGACAAGAATCAAGACTGTCTGGAAGCGAATGTCCTGCAAGCCGGCGCATGGTGCGGCCGGCCGGGCCTTCCGGGAGGGAGCAGCAATGGGCAAGGAACAAGAAGCGGGTTCGGCAACGGGATCGGGCGGGGCGCGCATCGTCGTCGTGGGCGGTGGCGTGGCGGGGCTGGAGATTGCCACGGCGCTGGGCAAGGGGCGCGCGGACGCCATCGGCTCCGTGACCCTGGTGGACAGCGATTCGGCCCATGTCTGGAAGCCCATGCTGCACACCATTGCGGCCGGCACGCGCGACCTGGCCCAGCAGCAGACCACCTACCTGGCCCAGGCCAGCGACGCCAGCTTTGCCTACCAGCCCGGCGAGATGTGCGGCCTGGACCGCGAGGCCCGCGAGGTGCTGCTGGCCCCCATCGAGGCGCCCGATGGCCGCGAGATCGTGCCGGGCCGGCGCATTGCCTACGACAGGCTGGTGATCGCCGTGGGCAGCGGTGCCAATGATTTCGGCACGCCGGGCGTGGACGAGCACTGCTTCATGATCGACTCGCGCCGCAAGGCCGATGCCTTCAACAGCGAGATCCGCCTGCGCATGGTGCGCTGCATGACCAGCGGCGAGCAGTTGCGCGTGGCCATTGTGGGCGGCGGCGCCACGGGCGTGGAGCTGGCGGCCGAGCTGGTGCAGCTGGCCGAGAGCGCCCGCGCCTACGGCGCGCTGGGCGAGGCCGCGCGCTTCGGCATCGTGCTGATCGAGGCCGGGCCGCGCCTGCTGCCCGGTTTTCCTGAAGAGATTTCCGAAGCCACGCGCCTGCGTCTGCAGGCCCTGGGCGTTTCGGTGATCGTCAACGGCCGCGTGCAGTCGGCCAGCGAAGAGGGGTTCGTTCTGGCCAGCGGCGAGTTCGTCCCCGCAGGCCTGCGCGTCTGGGCAGCGGGCGTGAAGGCCCCGGCCTTCCTGGCGCAGCTGGGACTGGAGACCACGCAAGGCAACCAGCTCAAGGTCAACGGCCAGTTGCAGACCAGCGACCCCCATGTCTACGCCGTAGGGGACTGCGCCAGCTTCACCCTGCCCGGCGCCAGCGTGCCGCTGCCGCCCACTGCCCAGGTGGCGCACCAGCAGGCCCGCTATCTGGTGGAGACGCTGCCGCGCCTGCTGAAGGAGCCGGGGTTCCGCCCCGAAGGCTTTGCCTACCGCGACTTTGGCGCCCTGGTGTCATTGGCCCATTACGACGCCTATGGATCGTTGGGCAAATTCGGCCTGTTCAACGGCGGCGTGATCCGCGGGCGCATGGCCATGCTGAGCCACATCATGCTGTACCGCTCGCATCAGGCGCGGATCTACGGATTTTGGCGCGGGGGGCTGCTGTGGCTGATCGATTTGATGAATTCGCGCCTGCGCCCGTCGATCCGGCTGGACTGAGCGGCCGGGCCCGGCATCAAAGCAGCCCCTCGATGGGCAGCCAGCCCAGCACGCGCAGCATCAGGCGCTTGAATGCACTGCTGCCGGGCTCGGTGGTGGTGGTGAGTGGCTCAGGCGGCGTGCCGCTTTCCGTGGTCCAGCTCAGGCGGCCCTGTGCATCGATCTGCACGTGGTAGGCGGCGGACGGCAGGCTCTGGTCGAGCATGCGGCTCATCTGCGAAGCCATCTCGGGGCTGTCGATCAGCAGGCCCATCTCGGTGTTGAGGTGGGCCGAGCGCGGGTCGAAGTTGAACGAGCCCACGAAGATGCGCTCGCCATCGACCGCAAAAGTCTTCGCATGCAGGCTGGAGCCCGAGCTGCCGGGGCGGCTGCCAGANCCCACGCCCGCCTTCCCGCCCGAGGACGCGGCGGGCGACGGGGGGGCTTGCCGGGGCACGCCTGCATCGGCTGCGGGCGTGTCCGGCTCGCCGATCTGGCGGCGCAGCTCGTACAGCTGCACGCCTTCCTCGATCAGCGGGCGCCGGTACCGGGCATAGCCGGCATGGACCACGGCCACGTCGGTCGCCTCCAGGCTGTTGGTGAGCACGCGCACGGCAATGCCCTGGCGGCGCAGGCCGGCCAGGGCGCGCACACCGGCCTCGGTGGGCACGAAGTAGGGCGAGACCAGGTCCAGCTGGCGCTGCGGCTGGCCGATGGCGGGTGCCAGCTGCGTGATCAGCAGCCCCTGCCTGGGCACCTGGCCCAGCACCTTGGCCGGGTCGTCGCTGACCAGGGTGGTGCGGGCCCATTGCAGTGGCAGGCGGCCGGCCAGCAGCTCTTGCGTGAACGGGCTTTGCGCCACGGCGCGCACATAGGCCTGGGCCTCGGGGCGCTGCACCTCGGTGGCCAGGGCCTCGCTGGCGCGCGCCACCGCATAGTCGGGCAGCGGCGGCAGCAGGCTGGCCACGGGATAGGCCGAGGCGCTGGCCCAGTACTGGTCGAACGAGTGCGCGATATCGGCCACCACCGGCCCCATGGCGACCACGTCCAGGTCGGCGAACAGCACGCCGTCGGTGGCCGCGAAGTACTCGTCGCCGATGTTGCGTCCACCCACGATGCTGGCCTGGCTGTCGGCCGTGAAGCTCTTGTTGTGCATGCGCCGCTGCGTGCGCGAGAAATCCGTCACATAGCCCAGCGCCTTGGGCGTGCGCTGCGCAAAGGGGTTGAACAGCCGTACCTCGATCTGCGGATGCCGGTCCAGCGCGCTGAGCTGGGTGTCCAGCCCCGCCGTGCCGCCGTCGTCCAGCAGCAGGCGCACGCGCACGCCCCGGTCGGCGGCCTGGCGCAGTTCGTCGAGCAGCAGGTGGCCCGTGGTGTCGTCACGCCAGATGTAGTACTGCACATCCAGCGTGCGCTGGGCCACGCGAGCCAGCAGGGCACGCGCCGCGTAGGCGTTGCGTGCATCGGAAAGCGCGTGGATGCCGGTAAGCCCCGGATGCTGGTCCAGCAGCGGTGCCAGCGCCTGGCCCAGCAGCGTGGCCTGGGCGGCCTCGGGCGGCAGCGCCGTGGATTCGCTGCGGCCGGCCAGCGGCGGCAGGCTGCAGCCTGCCAGCAGCAGGGCCAGGACGAGCGCCTGGGTGGTGGCAAGGGCGCGGCGCAGCAGGGGCATGGGGCGTTCGGTGTTTGCGGTGGTCAGTGCAGCCAGCGGATGAACAGCTGGATCACCGTGGCATTGACGATGTCGACGAAGAAGGCGCCCACCATCGGCACGATGAGGAAGGCCTTGTGCGAGGGGCCGTACTGGTTGGTGATGGCCTGCATGTTGGCCACGGCCGTGGGCGTGGCGCCCATGCCGAAACCGCAGTGGCCGGCGGCCAGCACGGCCGCATCGTAGTTGCTGCCCATGATGCGGAAGGTCACCAGCGCGGCATACAGGCCCATCACCAGGGTCTGGGCCGCCAGGATCACCATCAGCGGCGCCGCCAGCCCCGCCAGCTCCCACAGCTTGAGCGACAGCAGGGCCATGGCCAGGTAGATGGACAGCGAGGCATTGCCGAAGACGTCGATGGCCCGGTCGAATACCTGGAAGTGAAAGACATAGTCCAGCGTATTGCGGATCACGACGCCGCCTGCCAGCGCCCAGACGAAGGTGGGCAGGGAGAACAGGGTGCCGGCGGTGAACTGCGCCATGAACTCGGCAAAGCCCAGGCAGCCTGCGAACAGGGCCAGTGTTTCTATGGCCGCGCTGGTGGTGATCAGGCGCGTCTGCTCGGGATTCTCGAAGCCGCCGTGGCTTGCACTTTCGCCCAGCGGGGGCTGTTTTTCGGGGGCGGCTGCGGGGTCGTGCACGGCAAGCCGGCGGCGCGTGATCAGGGCCTTGGCCAGCGGGCCGCCGATCAGGCCGCCGATCACCAGTCCGAAGGTGGCACAGGCAATGCCCAGCGTGACCGCGCCCTGAATACCGTATTCGCGCTCGAAAACCTGGCCCCAGGCACCCGCCGTGCCATGGCCGCCCGTCAGGGTGACGGAGCCTGCGATCAGCCCGAACAGCGGGTCGAGCCCGAGCATCGTGGCCAGGCTCACGCCCACCAGGTCCTGCAGGCCGATGAAGACGGCGACCACGGCCAGGAACAGCAGCAGCGAACGGCCGCCTTCGCGCAGCTTGGCGAAATTGGCGCTCAGCCCGATGGATGAGAAAAACACCAGCATGAAGGCCATCTGCAGCTCGCTGCTGAAGCTGAAGGTGTAGCCCAGGGTCTGGTTGAGCACGAACAGGGCGACGGCGACGACCAGACCGCCGGCCACGGGCTCGGGGATGTTGAATTCGCGCAGCAGGCGCAGGTGCTGCACCAGCCATTTGCCCAGCAAAAGGACAAGGGCGGCGAAGATCAGGGTGTAGTAGGCGCTGAAAGTCAGGTGCATGGCTTCCGTGTTCTGGTGGGCGGGGCAAGGCAGCTCACCATACGATAGGCGGCATGCCGGGGGGCGATGTCAGGATAGCCACTGATTCCCAGGCCTGCTGAAAGTGCCCTTCGGTCGTGCCCTGTGTCAGTGCCCTGTCAGCTGGCTACGGGGCCGGGCCGCCTGTCCTCGACGGTGAAGCGGGCCAGCGTGTAGATGCGGCTGTCGGCGCGCATGGGGTTGGCCACGGCACGCAGCTCGCTGGTCCAGCGTTCGGGCGTGATGTCTGCCAGGCCATAGCCGCGTTCCTCGCAGCGTGCGTACAGCACCTGCGGGTTGTGGGCGACGATGGCATCGACCTTGGCCTGTGTGGTGCCGCTGCGCGAGGTGATCGAGGTGCTGCAGAACTCGCTGGCCACGATGGGGTTGCGCCGTTCGGGCGCGGCCTCGGGATCGGCATGCACGGCACAGACGTAGTTCTGGTGCAGGTCGCCGCCCAGCAGCACGCTGTTGCGCGGCGTGGGCTGGGCGCCCGGCGTGAGGTGGCGCACCAGGCGCTGGCGCGCGGCCGGGTAGCCGTCCCAGCTGTCCGTGGCCTGCGATCCCGAGGGCGGCCGGTGCGCCGACAGCAGGGTGGGCTGGGCCAGGATGCTCCAGCGCGGCCCCTCGCTGCCCTGGTGGCGTGCGTCCTCGGCCAGTTGGCGGTACAGCCACTGCTCCTGAGTCCAGCCCAGGAAGCTGCGCGCCGTGTCCGACAGGGCCGCACATTGCGCAGGGCGCACGCTGCCCTTGTCTGCCTCGCCCTCGGTGCGGCAGGCCTGGGCGCTGCGGTACTGGCGGCCGTCCAGCAGATGCAGCCGGGCCAGCCGGCCCCATTGCAGGCTGCGGTACAGCTGCAGGCCGCCGCCGCCATGCGATGCCCCGGCGCCCGTCAGCGCGCTGGCACGCAGCGGCATGTTTTCGTAGAAGGCCTGCCAGGCGGCCATGCGCCGGGCCAGGAAACGCGCGGCATCGCCCTGGCCCTGGTCGCCCGCGTAGTTGTTTTCCACCTCATGGTCGTCCCAGCCCACGGACCAGTTGCACAGGGCGTGCGCGGCCTGCAGCAGCGGGTCGCTCTTGTGCAGGGCGTAGCGGTCGCGGTAGTCCTGCAGGGTCTGCGCGGCGCGCAGGTTGTGCGTGCGGGCCAGGCCCAGCGTCATGGCGGGCGTGGCGTATTCGTAGATGTAGTCGCCCAGGAAGATCACCAGGTCCGGCGCATCCTGCACCACCTGGCGCCAGGCCGCGTAGTAGCCGTGCTCCCAGCGCTGGCAGGAGGCATAGG
>JGI25389J43894_1000160_pt1 | contig 10915 bp, 6 predicted proteins | sample GraSoi013_1_20cm_FD_43894 | JGI IMG/M metagenome (IMG submission 43894)
ATCGACCGCAACGGGCGTGCCACCGCCCAGCGGCACCACCTGCCGCTCCTGCAGCACGCGCAGCAGCCGGGTCTGCAGCGGCAGCGGCATGTCGCCGATCTCGTCCAGGAACAGCGTGCCGCCGTGCGCCTGGCGCAGCAGGCCCGCCTGTCCTTCGCGCCGCCCGCCCGTGAAGGCGCCCTGGCGGTAGCCGAACAGCTCGGCCTCGATCAGCGACTCGGGCATGGCCGCGCAGTTGATGGCCACGAAGGGGCCGTCGCGGCGCGGCCCGCTGTCGTGGGCCGCGCGCGCAAACCATTCCTTGCCCACGCCGGACTCGCCCTGGATGAGCAGCGCAATCGGCTTGCCCAGCACACGCCGGGCCTTGTCGGCCGCCGTGCGCCAGCGCGCATCGCCCGTGTCCAGCCGCGCCAGCGCATCGCGCGCCGGCTGCTGCGGCGCCTGTTCCTGTTGCTGTTGCTCTGCAACCCGTTCCACGACCGAGGACCGGACCGTGCGCCGGTCCGGCACCAGCTGGCCGAACAGCGCCGTGCCGTCATGGCGCCGCAGCGGCTGGGCCGCATCGGGCTGGCGGTGCTGGCGTGACAGCAGCTCCTCCAGGCCGGCGTCCAGCACCTGCTCCAGCGACACGCTGCCCAGTTGCCCCCGCGACAGGCGCAGCAGGGCCAGCGCGGCGCGGTTGGCGCCCACCAGCCATCCGTCCGCGGAGATCAGCGCAATGCCTTCGGCCACCGTGCCAATGCCTTCGGGCCGCGCGTGCAGGTGCAGGCGGATGTGGCGCTGGCCGTCGCAGGCCATGAGGCGGTTTTCGATCATGCGGGCCGCCGTGCCGACCAGGCCCAGCGTGTGCGGGCTGCCCCGGCCATGTTCGCTGGAGATGTCCAGGATGCCCAGCAGCTGGCCGGTGCCCGACAGGATGGGAGCGGCCGCGCAGGTGAGAAAGCCGTTGCGCTCCAGGAAATGCTCGCCGCCCTGGATTTCGATGGAGTCCATCTCGGCCAGTGCCGTGCCGATGGCATTGGTGCCGCGCTGCGCCTCATGCCAGGACGCGCCGCTGGCCAGGGCCACGCGCTCGGCCTTGCCCAGAAAGAAGGGGTCGCCGCAGGTATCCACCAGGGTGCCGCAGGGGCCGGCCAGCACCACCACGCTGTGGCTGCCGCGCACCTGCTCGGACAGGTATTCCATGACGGGCCGTGAATGCGCCAGCAGCGCATGGTGGCGGCTGCGCAGCACGCCCAGCGCATGCTGCTCCAGGTTGTCGGCGGCGCCCAGCCGTCCTGTGGGACGCAGTCCCTGCTCGATGCAGCGCTGCCACGAGCGCGCCAGGCGCTCGTCCACCAGGCCGCTGGGGCACAGGCCCGACTCCATCAGGCTGTGACGGGCCTGGCGCAAGGCCACAAGGGAGGCTCTCGATTGCATGCTGTCTCCTGCTCGGGCGTCATTGCGCCGCGTTGCAGACCAGTATGCGGGGCCGGCGGGCACCGGGCAAGCCAAGTGGCAGGCCGGGCGCCCGACTGTTCCATTTCTGGACAGTTGTCCTGTTGCGGAACGTCACGGTACAGGGCGAACGCGCACGGGAATACCCGCAGCAGCCACGTCCCGCGTGCCTTTGCGGGCACCTGCCCTGCGGCCTGCAGGCTGGCACGGCTTTTGAATCATGTCTGCCGTCCGGCCATGGCCGGATATGCCGATCCACACCCGATCACAACAGACCCATAAGCATCCTCAGGAGACAAGCAGCATGACCGTCTACGCAGCACCCGGCGCCGCTGGCGCCAAGATCGCCTACAAGGCCCGCTACGACAACTTCATCGGCGGCAGGTTCGTACCTCCGGTCAAGGAGCAGTACTTCGACGTGGTCACCCCCATCAGCGGCAAGGTCTACACCCGCGCCGCGCGCTCCACGGCCGAGGACATCGAACTGGCGCTGGACGCCGCCCATGCCGCCAGCGACGCCTGGGGCCGCACCAGCGCGGCCGAGCGTGCGAACGTCCTGCTGAAGATCGCCGACCGCATCGAGGCCAACCTGGAGCTGCTCGCCTATGCCGAGACCGTGGACAACGGCAAGGCCATCCGCGAGACGCTGAATGCCGACATCCCGCTGACCGTGGACCATTTCCGCTATTTCGCGGGCTGCGTGCGCGCCCAGGAAGGCGCGCTCAGCCATATCGACGAGACCACGGTGGCCTATCACATCCAGGAGCCGCTGGGCGTGGTGGGCCAGATCATTCCCTGGAACTTCCCCATCCTCATGGCGGCCTGGAAGCTGGCGCCCGCGCTGGGCGCAGGCAACTGCGTGGTGCTCAAGCCGGCCGAGTCCACGCCCATCAGCATCCTGATCCTGGCCGAGCTCATTGCCGACCTGCTGCCGCCCGGCGTGCTCAACATCGTCAACGGCTTCGGCCGAGAGGCCGGCATGCCGCTGGCCACCAGCAAGCGCATCGCCAAGATCGCCTTCACGGGCTCGACCTCCACGGGCCGCGTGATCGCCCAGGCCGCCGCCAACAACCTGATCCCGGCCACGCTGGAGCTGGGCGGCAAGTCGCCCAACATCTTCTTCGCCGATGTGATGGACAAGGACGATGCCTTCCTCGACAAGGCCGTCGAAGGGCTGGTGCTGTTCGCCTTCAACCAGGGCGAGGTCTGCACCTGCCCCAGCCGCGCGCTGATCCACGAAAGCATCTACGACCGCTTCATGGAGCGCGTGCTCCAGCGCGTGGCCGCCATCCGGCATGCCAACCCGCTGGACACCGACAGCATGATGGGCGCACAGGCGTCCAAGGAGCAGCTCACCAAGATCCTGTCGTACCTGGACCTGGGCAAGCAGGAGGGCGCCGAGGTGCTGGCCGGCGGCGGCCAGGCCCATCTGGGCGGCGACCTGGAAGGCGGCTACTACGTGCAGCCCACGCTGTTCAAGGGCCACAACAAGATGCGCATCTTCCAGGAGGAAATCTTCGGCCCCGTGCTGGCCGTGACCACCTTCAAGGACGAGGCCGAGGCCCTGGCCATTGCCAACGACACGCTCTACGGCCTGGGCGCCGGCGTGTGGAGCCGCAACGGCAACGTGGCCTACCGCATGGGCCGGGCCATCAAGGCCGGGCGCGTGTGGACCAACTGCTACCACGCCTACCCGGCGCACGCGGCCTTCGGCGGCTACAAGGAATCGGGCATCGGCCGCGAGACCCACAAGATGATGCTGGACCACTACCAGCAGACCAAGAACCTGCTGGTCAGCTACAGCGAGAACAAGCTGGGCTTCTTCTGAAGTTCTTCCCAGGTGAATGCGGCCGGCGGCGCGCAGCGCGGCCGGCCGCCCAGGAAAGGACCAACCCATGGTTGACAAAGTGATTGCCACCGACGCCGCGCTGGCGCTGATCGCCGACCTGCAGGCGCAGCACGGGCCGGTGTTCTTCCACCAGTCCGGCGGCTGCTGCGACAACAGCGCCGCCAACTGCTACCTGCCCGGCGAGCTGACGATAGGCGCCCAGGACGTGCTGCTGGGCCAGGTGGGCGGCGCGCCCTTCTACATTGGCAAGTCCCAGTACGAATACTGGAAGCACACCCAGCTCATCCTGGACGTGATCGAGGGCCAGGGCGGCACCTTCTCGCTGGAGGGCAGCACGGGCAAGGCCTTCCACACACGCTCCAGGCTGTTCACGGACGAGGAATACGCCGAGATCCTGGCCAGCGAGGGCAACGGACCCTGACAGGGGCCGCGCGGCGGGCTACTTTCCGGTCAGCCGCTTGACCGCGGCCTCGGTCTGGCGCACATGCTCGTCCGGGTCCGAGCCGATGTGCACGAAGCGGACCTTGCCGTCCTGGCCGATCACGTAGGAGATGCGGTCGGCGCGCTGGGGATCGGCGGCGGCCGAGGCGTCGTAGGCGCGGATGGTCTGCGCCTGCGGGTCCGATGCCACGGCGAACTGGTCGCGGCAGGCCTCGGTGGAAAAGCGCTTGAGCGTATCGATGTCGTCATGCGACATGCCCACCACCGTGGCGCCCATGGCCGCGAAACGCGGCGTGGCCTCGGCAAAGGCGTGGGCTTCCATGGTGCAGCCCTGGGTGAAGGCCTTGGGGAAGAAATACAGCACCACCGGCCCCTTCCTGAGCGTGGCGGCCATGTCGAAATCGAAGGCCTTGCCCGCCACCGCAGCCGGCGTGGTGAAACGCGGCGCGCTGTCGCCCACCTTGAGCGCGGCCTGGGCCAGCGGCGACAGCAGCAGCGCCGCCAGCAGGGGAGCGGCGGCGCGCGCGCAGCGGCGGCCCAGGGATGCGCGTGGGTGGATGGAATCGCCGCAGCGGATATCGGACATGCATGGCCTCCTGAGCCTGGAACGGGATGCCCCATTGTGGCCAATCGGCCAAAGCCCTGGGCGCGTGTGCCGTGCATCAGCGCCGTGCTTCGCCGGGCCTGATCCTGAACCAGATCGAGTACATGGCGGGCAGGAAGACCAGCGTCAGCACCGTGCCGGCGAGCGTGCCGCCGATCAGCGTATAGGCCAGCGTTCCCCAGAACACCGATTGGGTCAGCGGGATGAAGGCCAGGATCGCCGCCAGCGCGGTCAGGATCACGGGCCGGGCGCGCTGGACAGTGGCCTCCACCACCGCCTGGAACGGCGCAAGCCCCTCCTGCTCGTTGTGCTGGATCTGCCCGATCAGGATCAGCGTGTTGCGCATCAGGATGCCCGACAGCGCGATCAGCCCCACCAGTGCATTGATGCCGAAGGGCTGCTGAAAGACGATGAGCGTCGGCACCACGCCGATCAATCCCAGGGGGCTGGTCAGGAACACCATGACCATGGCCGATATCGACCGCACCTGCAAGATGATGATGATCAGCGTGATGGCGATCATGATCGGGAACAGGGGCAGCATGGCCGTCATGGCCTTGCCGGATTCCTCGATGGAGCCGGCCTCGTCGATGCGGTAGCCCGCAGGCAACGCCTTCCTGATGGGCTCCAGCTGCCGGGTGATGGCCGCCGAGACATCGGGCGGCTGCAGGCTGTCATCGATGTCTCCGCGGACCGTGATGGTGGGCATGCGGTCGCGGCGGCGCATGACGGGCTCCTCCATCTGCACGGTGACCTCTCCCAGCTGCGACAGCGGTATGCGCTGGCCAGTGGCGTTGGTGAGCGTGAAGTCGCCGACCCTGGCCACATCGTGGCGGGTGCCGCCCGCAGAACGCGCCATCACCTGCACGGTGCGGATGTCCTCGCGCACGGTGGTCACGGGCACGCCGCTGAGCAGGAACTGCAACTGCTGCGCGACCGCCGCGGAGGTCAGGCCCATGGCCTGCAGCCGGTCCTGGTCCAGGGTGAAGCGCATGACGGGGGTGCGCACGCCCCAGTCGGAGTTCACGGTCCGCATCATCGGGCTGTCGTGCAGCACCTGGTGCACCTGGCCGGCAATGTCGCGCAGCCGCTGCGGGTCGGGGCCGGAGACGCGATACGCCACGGGGAACGGGGAGTACGGCCCGAACACGATCTGCGATGCGCGCACCTGCGCCTGCGGAGCCAGTCCCTGGGCGATGGCCTCGCGCAGCCTGAGCTTGAGCGCGTCGCGCTGCGCCTGGTTGGCGGTGCGCACGACGATCTTGGCGAACGACGGGTCGGGCAGCTCAGGCGAGATGGCCAGAAAAAAGCGCGGTGCGCCCTGGCCGATATAGGCGGTCACGATCTCCGATTCGGGCTGCTGCAGCAGCCAGGCTTCCACCTTGCGGGTGGTCTCGCTCGTCTGGCCAATGGAGGTGCCGTAGGGCATCTGCACCTCGACCATCACCTCGGGCCGGTCGGAGATGGGGAAGAACTGCTTCTTCACGATGGACATGCCCAGCACGGAAGCCACCATGAGCCCGCCCACGACTGCCGCCACCATGCCCTTGCGGGCGATCACCTTGCCCAGCACGCGCCGCAGGCGCTCGTAGCGGGGCGTGCCATACATCGCCGCATGTCCGCCTTCGACCTTCTTGAGAGGGGGCAGCATCTTCACGCCCAGATAGGGCGTGAACACCACGGCCACCACCCAGGACGCGATGAGCGCGATGCCGACGATCCAGAACATGTTGCTGGTGTACTCGCCTGCAGCGGAGCGGGCGAACCCGTTGGGCATGAAGCCCACCGCCGTCACCAGCGTTCCGGACAGCATGGGTGCCGCGGTATGGCTCCAGGCGTAGGCGGACGCGGCCACGCGGTCGTAGCCCTCTTCCATCTTCACCACCATCATCTCGATGGCGATGATGGCGTCGTCCACCAGCAGGCCCAGCGCAAGGATCAGCGAGCCGAGCGTGATGCGGTCGAAATTCTTTCCCGTGGCGGCCATGATGATGAACACGGCCGCCAGCGTCAGCGGCACGGCCGCAGCCACCACCACGCCAACGCGCCAGCCCATGCTGGCGAAGCACACCACCAGCACGACCAGCAGCGCGGCCAGGAACTTGAGCATGAACTCATCGACGGAGGCGCTGATGTTCACGGCCTGGTCCGTCACCTTGCTCAGGCCCATGCCCAGCGGCATGTCTGCGTTGATGGCGCCCACCTCCCGGTCCAGCGCCTTGCCCAGGTCCAGCCCGTTCCAGCCGTCGCGCATGACGACGCCCAGCAGCAAGGCCGGCTCCGCGCCGTTGCGGATGATGAAGGTCGAGGGATCTTCGTAGCCGCGCTGGACGGTGGCGATGTCGGACAGCCTGACCGTGCGGCCCTGGGCCACGATGGGCGTGTCGCGGATCTTCTGCAGCGCGTCGAACGCCCCGTCGATGCGGATGAACACCTGCGGTCCCTGGGTCTCCACCGACCCGGCAGGCGTGAGTGCGTTCTGGTTGTTCAATGCCGCGAAGACGTCCTGCGGACTGATGCCCAGCGTGGCCAGGCGCTCGTGCGAGAACTCCACGTAGATCCGCTCGGATTGCTCGCCGACGATGTTGACCTTCTTGACGCCCGGCACATGCAAAAGACGCTGGCGCAAGGCTTCGGCATCGCGCACCAGCGCCCGGGGCTCTTCGCCGCGCGCCTTGAGGGCGTAGATCGCAAAGGTCACGTCGGCGTACTCGTCGTTCACCATCGGGCCGATCACGCCCGCCGGCAGGTTGCGGGCCTCGTCACCGAGCTTCTTGCGGGCCTGGTAGAACTCCTCCTGCACCTCGCCTGGGGGCGTGGAGTCGAGCAGGGTCAGCGTGGTGAAGGCCAGCCCCGGCCTGACGAAGGTTTCGGTGCGGTCATACCAGCGCAGCTCCTGCAGGCGCTTTTCCAGCTTCTCTGCCACCTGGTCCTGCATTTCCTGCGGGGTGGCGCCAGGCCAGGCCGTGATGATGGTCATGACCTTGACGGTGAAGGCCGGATCTTCCGCCCGGCCCAGCTTCAGGAAGGCAAAGACACCCGTCAGCGAAATCAGCAGGATCAGGAACAGCGTGATGGAGCGCTCACGGACGGCAAGCGCCGACAGGTTGAAACGGCCTTCACTCACGGGACGCTCCCGTGGACACGGAGGACGCCGTGGACGTTGTTGCCGTTGAAGGCGCCTCGCTTTCCAGTCGCACCTGCGCGCCCTCGCTCAGCAAATGCGCGCCGAGCGCGACGATCCGCTCCCCCAGGCCGAGCGCACCCACCACCTGGGCATTGCCGTCCTGCACCTGAACCACGGTGACGGGCTGGCGCCTGACCTGATCGCCCTGCACCACCCAGACAGCGGCGCCCTTGCCCTCGTCGAGGATGGCGCCGATGGGGACCTGCAGGGTTGCCTTGCCCGCTGTCGCTGTAGATGTAGATGTAGATGTAGATGTCGCTGTTGCTGTCGCTGTCGCTGTCCCGCCAATCCTGAGCGTGACCGTGCTGCCCAGCGGGGCGCTGGCCGCCGCGCCGGCGTCCAGCACATAGCGGGCCTCAAAGGTGCGGGTGGCCCGGTCGGCCACATCGGACAGCTGGCGCAGTCTGGCGGGGATGACCACATCCTCCCTGCCGAACAGGCGGGCCTGGGCCGCCGAGCCCAGCGCCGGGCGCAGTGTTTCGGGCAACTGGACGACCGCTTCGCGCCTGCCGGCATGGGCGAGGCGCACGACCACCTGGCCGGCACTGACGACCTGGCCAGGCTCGGCAAGTGTTTCCATCACGATGCCATCGGCATCGGCCAGCAGTTCGGCGTAGCGGCTGGCGTTCAGCGCTGCGGCGGCCTGCGCTTCGGCCGCCCTGAGCTGGGCGCGGGCGGAATCCGCGGCCGCCTTGATCTGTTCATGGGCCAATGCCGAAACGGCACCCGTTCCCTGCAGGTCACGGTAGCGCTGCTCCTCGTCGCTGGCCTGCTGCGCACGTGCCCTGGCGGCTGCGACGGCCTCCTGCTGGGCATTGGCGGCCAGCTTCAGGTCCACCGGGTCGAGGCGCAGCAATGCCTGGCCCCGCCTGACCGTCTGGCCTGTATCCACCAGGCGCTCCAGCACCTTGCCGGCCACGCGAAATCCAAGATCGCCCTGCACCCTGGCCGCGATGGTGCCGGTGAAGACGCGCTCGGGAGCATTGCCTGGCGCTACCAGGGTGGTACGAACGAGGGGTGGCTGAGTGCGCGGATCCGGCGGCGGGCTTTTGCCGCAGGCAGCGAGTGCAAGTGACAGTGCGCCGACAGCGGCGATGGACAGATGGCAGTGCCGAAGCATGAGGGGTCCCGATCAATGAGCAGGACCCGATTCTGTGATTAGTGACCATTTATGTCAACGGTCACAACTGCGGATTTTAGGGCGACAGGCTTCTCAGCACCAATCCGGCCAGTTGTGCGGGCGCCTCGTCCGCATGGTCGAGGCTGTGCTGCAGCATCACCGGGTTCAGGTAGGGGAGCATGACCAGGAAGATGGCGCGCCCGGTTTCATCCAGTGGCGTCTTGCGCTCGAAGTCGCCCCGCTGGCGCCCGGCATCGAGTATCTGCAGCAGCAGCTGATGCATGCGTTCCTCATAGGCCTGCGCTGCCTGCCAGCGCTCGGCCGACGCGGAAATGGCGATCTCGTACAGCTTGCGGTCTTCGGAGAAAAGCCGCAGCGTGACAGCGACGATCGCCTTGAACAGGCGCCGCAGCTGCTCGGGAGGCGCATCCGTGCTGGCGACGGCCTGGCGGATCTCCGCCTCCATCTCCATCAGGCAGTTGGAACAGATCATCTCGCCGATGACCTGCTTGGACTCGAAGAACTTGTAGATGTAGGCCTTGGAAAAGCCGATGGCCTTGGCAAGGTCGGACACCGTGGTTTTCTCGTAGCCGTAGCGGCTGAAATGCTCTTTCGCCGCAGTCACGATCTGTTGCCGGACATCGTGTTCGACCGGGCCGCGCGCAGAGGTCGGATAGACGTTGGTGGTGCTCATGCGGCCTAGCTTACTCCATCAAAAAAATACTATGCAAGTGACCATTTTGGAATATAGTCACAACGTCACCGCGCTTCTGACTGTTGAACATGCCGCGTCTTGCCGCCCCCGTCTTTCTGATGCTCGCCAGCCTCTGTGCAGGGTGTGCGGTAGGCCCTGACTACCAGCCGCCCGCCCCGGCCCTGCCCCAGGCCTACATGGGCAGCCGCGTTCTGGGTGAGACCAAGCCGCCCTCGCCGGCCTCCTCCACGGACCTTGCAGCCTGGTGGGCAGCCTTTGGCGATCCGCAGATGGCGCGCCTCGTCACGGCGGCACTGCAGCAAAACCTGGATGTTGCCCAGGCCGCTGGCCGCGTGCTTCAGGCACGCGCCGGGCTGGATGCGGCGGCAGCCGCCCTGCTGCCGTCGGCCCAGATCTCGGCGCAAACGGCCAGGAGCTATCAGTCGGTCGAGACTCCGCTAGGCCGGGTGCTCGACTCCATGCCGGGGTTCGATCGCTACGGCAGCGCCCAGGAGGCCAACCTCGGAGCCAGTTGGGAGCTTGATCTCTTCGGCGGCCTGCGCAGGGCCCGGCAGGCCTCCCTGGCCGAGTACCAGGCATCGGAAGCCGGCGCCACTGCCGTGCGGCTCGCGGTGGCCGCACAGACTGCGGACACCTATATCCAGATTCGCGGCCTGCAGGCGCGGCTGGCAGTGGCACGCTCGCAAGTGCAAGCCCAGCAGCAACTGCGCTCCATCGTCGAACTGCGGTTTGGCAAAGGACTGTCACCCGAGCTTCAGCTGCGCCAGGTCGAGGGAGCGCTCGCACGGGCACAAGCCACCGTCCCGCCGCTGGAAAATGCGCTCGAGGCCGCCCTCAACGCCATGGACGTGATGCTGGCCACGGCACCCGGCACGCACCGGGCCGAACTGGCCGATCCCCGCCCCGTCCCCGTATTGCCAACCCTTTCCCTGGCGGAGGCGCCCGGCGATCTGCTGCGGCGACGCCCGGACCTCATCGCGGCGGAGCGACGCCTGGCAGCGTCGAACGCACGCATCGGCGTGGCGATCGCCGAGTACTACCCGAAGCTGTCGATCAGCGGCCTGATCGGCAGCGCCACCTCCATCTCCGCAGGCAATCTCTTCAGCGCCGGCGCGTCGCAGGCAAGCGTTGTGGGCGGCCTGCGCTGGCGGCTGTTCGACTTCGGTCGCATCAACGCCCAGATCCACCAGGCGCAGGCACAGGAGGCGGAAAGCCTTGCCGCCTACCGGCAGTCGGTACTGCGCGCCACGGAAGAAGTGGAGAACGCCCTGGTCTCGCTGGACAAGCGGCAGGAGCTGATGACCGTGCTCGCCAGGGGCGCGGATGCGCTCACGCGGGCCCGGCAGGCCGCAGGCGCCGCCTACGACAAGGGCGTGGTCAGCCTGATCGAGGTACTGCAGGCGGATGAAAGCCTGCTGGGCGTGCTCGATGCACAGGCGCTGGCACGGACGGAGTCGGCGCGATCGACGGTCGCGATCTTCAAGGCACTTGGCGGCGGCTGGACGCCGGAGCCCCTGCCTTCCAGGGCGTTGGCGGCCGCCAGCCACGGTCTTCCCGCCAGC
>JGI25389J43894_1000173_pt1 | contig 10408 bp, 8 predicted proteins | sample GraSoi013_1_20cm_FD_43894 | JGI IMG/M metagenome (IMG submission 43894)
GTCAACACCGCTCCGCGAATCTCGACGATCGCTCAGCGTTCGACAGAGTCTGTTGCCAAGTTCATACGTAAACATAGCGACGAAAAATGAACTCGTGAAAAAATACTTAAGCTCTGAAAAGACGAATCGAATTCCATGAGACCTACACAGAAGGGCACGAAGCNGTCCGCCAAGAGCAGCACCGTGACCAGCAAAGCATTCACGGAGGAGGAACGAGGCGCGATAAGGGACCGCGTCCAAGAGATGAAGGCGGGCAAGGGGGAGGGGGAGAGTGCCGTGCTGGCGAGGATCGCGGAGATGCGGGAACCGGATCGCGCCATGGCAAGACGGCTACATACGATCATCAAAGAGAGCGCGCCGGGCCTCGCGCCGAGACTCTGGTACGGGATGCCCGCGTATGCCAAGGACGACAAGGTCGTCTGCTTCTTCCAAACAGCGGCGAAGTTCAAGACGAGGTACGCGACGTTCGGCTTCAGCGACAAGGCGAACCTAGACGAGGGCAACATGTGGCCGAACGCCTATGCGCTGAAAGGGTTGACTGCCGCGGAAGAGGCAAGGATCTCCGAGCTATTGAAGAAAGCGGTGAGCTAAGGACCGAGGCCTCCCACGAGGCCGGCCCTAAGCACGGCGGTCTTTTCAGGTAAGGTTATATCGAAATTAGAGCAAACGTGGAGCGGTGGTGTCTCTAGGTGAAACGCCACTCTTCCAAACTAGTCTTCACGATACTGCTAGTTGTCCTAGTGCTCTTGAGCACTCCCCTTCCACAAGTTCATGCCAATCTTCAAACCGCCTCACAAGCGGCCCTGAGCGCTGACGACACCGTCCCGGTGACGTATGTTAACGCCACTCCACCTATTCATCAATACACTATCACTCTCATCACGGGCGACATCCTCTACGTTTCTAAGAGTGATGGGGGAGCCTGGTCTGTAGCAGTAAGAGAAGCGCCTAGACAATATGGAACCGTTCCCTTCGAGACCTTCTCTGACAGCCAGAAAGGAACCTACGCAGTACCGGCCGACGTTGTGTCCCTGGTCCCGAACCTCCTCGACCCTTACCTATTCAACGTCGAATACATTACTGAGAACCATCTGAATGACGAGTCCACGAGTGTCCTTGGAGCCGTGGTTCAATACGCGCCGGGTTCGCCCCTCTCCAACCAGTGGGACAACAACTCGGTCCAGTATTCGAACCTCACTATGGTCAACAGCCAAGCCATCTCTATCCCAAAGGAGAATGCAGCTGACTTCGGTCGCCACATCATAAACCGGCCTCTTTCTCTTCCGAACGGAATTCAGAAGATTTGGCTCGACAAAGTTGCTACGGCTGCTCTTGACCAGAGCGTACCCATGATCGGGGGAGATGTTGCTCGGAACGTTCTCGGCTACAACGGCACAGGCATCAATATCGCAATACTCGATACGGGCATAGATGCTACTCACCCAGACTTCTTCTTCGCCAACGGCACCAGCAAGGTCATCGTCAGGATTGACGCGACCTGCCTCGCCCAGCCCATATTATACTGCGATCACACTACGAAGGACCTGTTCGGTCACGGAACTCACGTAGCAAGCATCGCTGCTGGAACAGGCGCCGCCAGTGGGGGCCGATACACCGGTGTTGCTCCTGGTGCGAGTCTCATGAGCATCAAAGTCCTCAACGGGCAGGGTTTTGGCTTCGACAGTTGGGTCATGATCGGGCTACAATTAGCGGCGCAGGGAATCAACGGCGTCAAGGCGGACGTAATCTCGATGAGCTTGGGCGCAGGGCCAACAGACGGCTCAGACCCGCTCTCACAGGCGATAAATCAAATCGTCAGTGCCTACGGTATTCCCGTTGTGATAGCCGCGGGGAATTCCGGGTGCGACTTTTGCGTTGCCAGTCCTGGCGCTGCAGACGATGCGATCACGGTTGCGGCTACAACAAAGACTGTAAGCCCAGGATTGCCGAGCATTGCGACGTTTAGCAGCCGAGGACCTCGCGTCGACAACTTCGACGTCAAGCCTGATATTGCCGCGCCAGGCGTGGGCGTAGTTGCAGCTTGCAGCTCGACCGCCGGTCCGATCCCGTGCCCACGAGGGTCACGTTACACGACGCTCTCAGGCACCAGCATGGCGACGCCTCATGTCTCTGGCTCGGTGGCTCTACTTCTCCAACAGGCTAGGCAGCGAGGAATCACGCTCACCCCGGCCGAGATCAAAGATGTTCTGCAGAGCAGTAGCATCGTCCTTCCTCCGTCTCGCCCTGGACAGCCAGACGTGGACATCTATCAACAGGGAGCCGGACTGATTAGAATTGATCATGCGCTCGAGGCTAGTGTCATCTTCAACTCTTCGGAAATCAGCTTTGGGAATGTACCATTCACAACTCCTAGCCTCCAGCGTACCTTTCAGGTCATGAACCTCGGCACGACCACCATGTCAGTCAGCCTTTCGTATCAGATGCGGGATGTCCCGACGACGCTGAGCATTTTTGACACAGGGGCCACCTTCAATGGTCTAGTCTCCCTCNACCAGAACAAGGTCACAATTGCCGCGNGAAGTTCGGCTTCTGTCACCCTCACAATAAACGTGGCCAACCTCCCGACAAGGAAGCTTTGGAGCGTCTTCAGTGGACGAATCTTCGCGAGCAGTGGTAACACCACTCTTGCTCACGCGATATTCGGCTTTGCCAAAGAAGGACCGCGCCAAACAGCGCTCCTAACTGGAATCAACCCAGCTGGAAGCTATCTAATCGTCGGCCAAGAATTTTCCGTCTATGACGCCCTAGACCCACTCGGCTTCGAAAACTTCTTCGTGAACGTCGACAGCAATGGACATGCCGCGCTACGATTACCCCCCAGCAGCTACAACTTCATAATGGATACGATAATCGCCCAACTACATTATACTGATGGTCTCTTTTACTACTACTATTACTCCTACTACCGGATAGTCGCGCTTGAAGTCCCAGTGACGAGCAGCCCTGCGAACGTAACCCTGGACGCATCCAAGGCGCAACCAGTCAGCCTCAACCTTCAAGCAGATCCCAGCGCCAACAACGGTTTACAACAAGACGACATCGCGGATTACATCCGCCCCGACGGCTCCTACGTCCAAGATGCAACCTTCGTATTCGCGCAAACATGGAACATCTACGCAGTAAACAACGCGACTGCCAAACTAGGCACATTTTGGACCTTCGATCGATGGCTCGTGACACGTAGTCCAGCCGAGACCAGTCCTGTCCTCTACGACATTTCCATGACAAACCACACTCAACAGCCCATCACCCATACCGTCGCCGACCTCTCACCTTTCGCGAAGACATACGCAACCTACCATGGCGAGTCTCCTCAACGAAAGGCCTTCGGGCGATGGTCTTTCCCGATGGCCTTCAATCAAACCATCAACTATACCAGCTTTTACGCTATCGTTCCCTCCCAACGCATCGAATATCAGCAGCCTACAGAGGCCGGCTACCGCCAATTCTTCGCGCCGTCTAATATCGTGGGTAACTACCCAGTCGACTTCTTCGAATCTCCCTTCTGGTTCGACTCACCCTTTCCCGTCGACTATTCCTTCGCGTACCCCCTGTTCGGCTCGTCCCAGTTAGGCAGAGTCGACGCGCCGGGCGAAACGCACAATGAGACCTGGGCTGCCCAGCCCGTTCATCCGAGGTTGACGCTCGCGCAGAGACAGGGTGATAACTTGTTACTGAGTGGGTTCGAGGTCACGGACAACTACGGCCATGTCGGAAACGACATCGCCGATTATGGAGTGAATTTCCAGATGTCAGTTTACGTTGATGGGAAACTGAGCACGGTGCGGAACTTTATTTGGTACGGGTACGACGCAAATCTTAACCTATTTCCGTTGCCGCCAGTCAACGTTTCACTACCCAGAACCGCTGCGATCGTTGAGGTCATCATGCAACTGCAGTCCAACCGGTACTGGACTGGGCTCGCCACGAACGGGACCAGCGACATAGTTTTCCGCACAAGCCACGGCCTCCAAGGACCAATTCAGCTTCCAACGTACAACTATGATGTCATGGGCCTCAATCTTCTGAACCAAGCACAGCTGGACAACAGTGAAACCCTCCAGGTCAGAGTCGCACTGCTCGCGCCTAACGGGGCAAGGATTAGACCTGTGGACGCTTCCGCCGAGATAGCGCAAACTGGGGCGTCGACTTGGACCAGCGCAAGTGTGCTTAATCTAGGCAAGGATGGAATGCTGGTCAGTGCTCATATTCCCGCGACGGGTCGCGGCTATTTCTTCTGGATATCTCTTCGCATAAGCGTCATGACTGCGGAAGGCATCGCGTACACCGAGACAATAACAAGTGCCGTTGAAGCTGTGAGCTAGGCACGGAACAGGCCAAGCCTGACCATGATTGAAAAGACCCTGGGGGCATCTAGCGAGGCGCCCTGGAGAATGCCAGCTTTACGACATTCTTGTACGCCTCGCCGGTGCAGATCAACCCGTCGTGGAACCACATAGGCGTCACAGCCGAATCTAGCTTCCTCCACTTCCACACCTCGACGATTTTAGGGTCGGCTTGCTTGATCAGAGCGTGGAGGCGGGATAGCATCTCTCCGCGCCAGTAGTCTAGCTTCTGGATTCTCCCGTCTATCAGTCGAGATGCAGATTCGACTCTCTGGGAACCATTCTTTTTCGTCGCCGCGCTCGTGAAGAAAGCGGTAGGCTAAGGACCGAGCTCGACACCATGCCCTGCAATCCAAGCTCCGCGTGGGACAAGAGATGCTCGGCCTAGTTGAAAGACGAGAGAGGACCCTGAATATTCAGGTGAAAGTGTTGCCCAAAATGTTCGAGTAGGTTGCGCGTAGTTTTCTTGATGTTTTTCGTTCTTCTCTCTCGGACATATCCAACTAGATCGAAGAATCATGCAGGTACCAATGGACGAGGACGAGGTTGGTGAGGAGTCTGAGGTTGAGAGGAGTATCAATGTTTGGCGGCAGTCTGAGCGGAAGATTATGATTGAGACTGTTCAGGATCTCATCCAAACGTCTCATAAATACGCGAAGTCTCAGTATACTCCTAGTGCGCAGCGGGTCAGGTGGACCAAGCTTGCGGGTCAGTTGATCTGGTATAAGGATCAGATTCTGAAGAATTTCAGTCTGGAGGCTATGACGATTGAGCTGCAGGCGCTGACGAGGAGGGTGAGAGAGTCGGAGGAGCGGAGAGAGCGTGAGAATCGGTCCAGGAATTATGCGACAATAGTCTTTCGCAAGCCAGAGGAGAGGAAAACGGAGGAGGCGCAGAATGCGGAGACCTCCGAGGCTTCCAAGGCTGACGACCCTGAAGATGCCACGGAAAACGCNTTGAACACAGCCTGAGACTCAAATCCCTAGCAGAATCATCAACTCCCACATCCCGTCCCTGACCCGAACAAGTCGAAGAGGTCGTTAGCCTCGTCATGAATTCTTGACTTTAGAGGACGCTCGTCCTCTTCTGACCGGGGTCTTCCAGTCTCTTAGGAGGATCGCATCCTTTCGGCCCTTCAGTTTTCCAAAGAGTCTCTTGTCAGCCGTCACGAGGACGGCTTTTGATTCCTCGGTGGCTGTTAGATAGCTTGCGTCATAGAAGGTGATCTCCGAGCTTCGAGCCGTTTCGAAGACTCGTATTAGAACCTTCGGATCATCAATGTCGAGCGTTGGAATAGCCATCTCTGAGAGCGATTCGAAGTCTTCCCTGACACTTTCGATCCTCTTAGCTGGATGTTTCCAGAGGACATTTCCCAACTCGTAACGGAGGAGGGAGATGGTTGAGACTCTGTGCTTCTTCTGGATAAAGAGGTCTCGAATCTCCAGGGCCTTGTCTGAGTCATCCTCTTGAACAAACCATTTGGCGATAACGCTCGAGTCTAGGAGATAAAGAGGGCTACCGGGCATCCCTCATCTTCCTAATCTCCCTAGTACTATTGAACCGCACCCCAACCGTCTTCTTTCTCGATGCGTCCATCCTAGCCGCGGCCCGTCTACGCTTCTCAAGGAGAATCCTCTCTTCAACTATCCTCCGCAGCACATCAGGCCAGTCAATACTCACCCGTTCCATCTCCTCGCGGAGACTGTCCGGGACCCGAAACGAAACAACCGCCAAATCAGGCTCCCCAAATGTTTACATCAATCGTCTACACTTAAAGCTAGCGAAACAGGCAGGCACTGCGCCAAGATTGACAAGCTGAATCCAGGGATGGTTCTAATAACGAGGGTCGAGAGGCCCACGCTCCAAGTATATTCCTGAGTCAACCATCTTCCTATCTGGTTGTATGGACCTAGCTGGCCGCGATAGGAAAGATTTATTCGTGGGAGAAACGTTAGTATTGTGGGATGAGTAATTGGCGGTGCTGAGGGTGGATGATCGGTATCGGGTTGTCTTGGATAAGGAGGTTCGAGAATTCTTGAAGGTTAAGCCGGGAGACGAGGTGTTGGCGATTCCGTCCTCGGAAGGGGTCTTGATGGTCTCTCTTAAGGGGAAGAGCTTCAACACTTCTCTCCCTGGGTTTCGCTACAAGGAGCGGGATCATGAGGCTTCTCGCTTTTTGTTTAAGAAGAACTAGGGTCTCTTGCCTATTCTTGATACCGTTGTGCTCTTTGGGGCCGCGGATCCCAAGGATGCTGTTCACGACAAGTCGAAGCGGTTTCTAGCCCGTCTCGCCGAGCCCGATTATTATCTGGCGGGTTTTGCAATGCTCGAATTCGACATCGTCATGAAGAGTCGGGGTTTCAGCCATGGGCAGAGGATGCTGCAGCACGCACTGCTCGCGAAAGACTATCCTGACTCCACGGTAAAGGTAAGGCCCGTCTCGCCAACAGTCCTCTATCTTTCAGCCAAGATCGAAGGCGAGGAGGGAACAGACTATTTTGACGCTGGAGTTGCGGCTGAGGCGGAGAGCTTTGATGGGATAGTCGTCTCGAGTGACAGGGTCTTCGACAAGCTCAAGGGATTGAAGAGAATCTGGTGAGTGGTAGGATCTTGAGGGTGCCAAGGAAATTGCCCAGAGCTTCCAGCGTTACCCTTTTTCCTGGGCGACCATATTAACTAGATGATGGGTCTTTCAACTTACACTAAGGATTCAATCCACTGCATCTCGGGCCCATGAATTCTTGAACGATATCAAATGCGTTAGCCGATGTACTCTGAGGGCGGGCTCGGCTCCGAAGGCAACAAGTCTCCAACCAGCCAGAGTGTTCCCGCGAGAAAGAGTCCCGGTTGAGGGTTTCCTCCGCACTTGTCCTTTCTGACAAGAACATCAAGATTGAACCCAGAAAAGTCGATCCCTATACGCCAAAGCGGGATTCCCGTGAATGGGTTCGCCGTTTCACTGATAGAGACTATTCGTCCCATGAACGCTGCTTGGGAATCCATAGGAATCCCCTGCCCCATATTCTTGGGACCGATTGATTCTCTTACTTGCGACTGTAAATCACGCATGCGAGGCGTAACAACTTGAGCCTCCTCGACCGCTGCTATGATCTTTAATTCGAGCTGGTCTGACCGTTTTACGTAGGCTGGCCCAACTTCGAGATAGTTGTGAAGAAGAACTCCCAATGGTACTAGATCGTTGCTCTTGAAGCGGACGATTGCGAGATCTTCTCTGGAGGGGCTTCTCGGGGAACTTGCTTCAAGTTTTCCTTCAAGCGTCTTCGTGTCGCTGCAGAATGGTATAGCCGCTATGGTTGCCAGACCCCAACCGGGCGGCGGTTTCTCGATCTCAGTCCATGCGATGTCAAATGGAGATTTTCTTATCCAGGTCACACGGTAGATATGTTCTCCCATCCTCTGTTGCTTGCTCAGCGAAATCGGGATTGCATTCCTCAGGTCATCGTGAAGCTGTGGGAGCTGATTCACTTCTTTCATGAATCCAAGCGCGATTAGAATTGCGATCGGCTGGAGAGCCAGTCGGTCTTCGGCTACTCTCGCGCCGTTCCAGAGCCAGTGATCGAGTTCTTCTTTGCCTTTGGAGATCCAGATGTTCCGGACTTTGTTAAGGAAATTGATGGAGAGATAGGCTTCGTCCAGCACCAACACAGGTTCGGCAGTTCCAACCTCGGGACGCCAGTTGAAGCGGGCCCCTCTACCAACAATTTGCAAGAAGGCATGTGCCAAGTAGCCTGAAATGTCCAAGGCGAGCGCGCCGAAGAAAGTGTCCGGCGGTAAACGTTGTAGGAAGTTCTGAAGGGGTCTCATATCGATCATTGTCGGGTCAAGCGTGACATTGAGTTCTTTCAACGTGGCGATGAGAGCGCCTGATCTTAGTGGAAACTGTGAAGTCCATCGTCTGAAATATTCAGTAGGCCATTTCATCCGTAGGTCACGGATCTCGGATCTGAGCCGTCGTCTGTACCTGAAGACGCTTGGGATGGCAAGGACCGCAAGCACAGTAGAAATTTCTAGCAAGGGTAAAGTGTCGCTTGACGGCAAATGCAATGCGATTGTAAGTAAGGCAATAAGGGACGGGATTCCGATTAGGGAGGAGATGCAAGATGCAAGCGTGAGCTTCTCTCGTCGTGTCGCCGCGAGCCGCTTGTCTCGGCCTACATCTACGGAGACGGCCGTATCTAGCTTGCCTCGATCATCGGCGGCTGGAAAGCTTTTCGCAAAGCTCTCTGCGGACGCTTCATCTTCAAACTCCAGCTCTGCACTCAGTTTCCCGATCACAAACTGTGAGAAGTCTTTGAGCTCGAAGCCGAGAAGCTCCACGATCCGTCCTTCTCTTCGGCTACCGGTAACAGTCTGATCTAGAAATCGAANGACAAAAGGTCGCTTTCTTCCAGGAGGAAAGAGCTTTGTTGCTTTGTCGGGGAATTTGCCTCGCCAGAGGAATGGAGCCCATACGGAAGGCCTTGGTCTCCAGTAATACGCGTCGGCTGTCATCCCTTTGATTCGTCGCCAACTTCCACCAAGCACGTAATGGCCTGTCCGGGTTCGGTACAATCTTGCGCGGCTGCGTCCAAGAATCCTTTCGCCTGGTTTCGCCCACCCGTTCCTGTGAAGCCATACCGTGACCTGAACCTGACCAAGTGCTTCAATTGAGCGTGACACGCCGAGAAATTCCGTCGATTTCTTCGATTCGTCGATTCGCAAAGCCTTGCAGATAGTTCTCCTGCCGAAGCTGTCCACCTCAACATAATGACCCGCCTTTGTCAAGTAACCGAGTTCCATCTTCTTACCAGAGGAGGATATCGGCTTGAGTCACGCTTATGTTAGATTATCTAAAGAATCCATAGTGGCTGACATTCGCAAATCGCTTGAGAAACCTAGTCCGTCATTCACAACGGCTCTCACTTCATCCAGATCCTGGCCATGCTAACCGATCCATCCCGGACCATTGTCCCTAGTGTTCAAGACATGATGAGCTTGCAGCTAGTATTTTTTTNTAGGATTAGTTCTGTTACCATTCACGGTTACCGGATCCGTTACCAGTCAAGAAATGTCGACTGCAGTTGAGTCNTGCGACTCAAAAGTCGCGTTTGGGAAGTTCTCCNAAAGAATAAGGTTCGGGCTCATCNNATGACCCATCGATCGCAAACAATACGATTCAACGGCCTGATTNTCCCTAGGAATTGCCTTGAAAGTCNGCTGAGAGTCCATGACGGTGTTAACGTCCAGTTGAGGTCGGTTATCCGTGATACGGGGATTTTGATGGGTCCGTGTTAGAATTCGCCCGTCTTGCGACGCTCTAGAAAAATAAGGTATGCAGGCGAGTCTCGCGACGCAGAATTGCCTGTGATTCTACAGTTCCCTGATTGCTAATAGAACGTTTCAGAAACGGGTTTGCTACGCTGCCTTCTCTAGGACAATTTCGATCGTCGAGACGTTTCGTGTGTCTCCTTCTTCTCCGAGAACTTCCGAGGCGATTCGTACTTCTTTGATGGTGAGTTTTCCCTGGAAGAACCGGCGCCGAACAACCTCGACAACATCCACCGCATGACTAATCGACTGTCCTCGAGCCTTGACGGTTAGAGTGTTCTGGCCACTGTTGAAATGCATCATGACAGCAGTCGCATAGGCCATCAGCGGTTTCTTCCCGATAAACACGGTGTCTGGCGGAATCTGGCCACGTGGCCTTTCTACGCGTGGTCTCTCTTCACGTGGTCTCTCTTCTCGTCTTTCTGGAGTGGGTTCCGTTCTCTCTGTCCGCGGCTCGTGACGTTCACGTGCNGGCTTGTGCTCTACTTTCTCACTCATTGTTGTAGTCTCAGTTGTCAATCGATTATGCTCGAATAACGAGCACGGAGNTAGGCGTTGCGTCTTAAGGGTTTGCTACCATCGCGACGAAAACAAGGTAATAGAGAGGAGAGAAAAAAAAAGAGGATAAGGGGAAAGGGGTTTGTTGGAGAGCCGTGTTTAGAGTATCTCTCTTGTGAGAGCTTCTCTGAACTTGACCCTGCAGTCCTGGCACT
>JGI25389J43894_1000175_pt1 | contig 10399 bp, 10 predicted proteins | sample GraSoi013_1_20cm_FD_43894 | JGI IMG/M metagenome (IMG submission 43894)
GGGCGGGCCGTGGATGGCCGGATGCGGCGGGGCCTGTGCCCCGAAGACCCGAGGCGCGGCGTCAGCCGGCGGCCTGGTCGGCAGCGTCGTCTGCTGCTGCTGCGTCCGTGGCGGCATCTGCTACCGCGTCGGTGGCCGTGTCTGCCTTGGCGGCGGGCTGCGCGGGCGCGGAGCCCTTGCCCGCACGGTCATGCTCGACTTCGGCCGCGCGCAGCGTGGGCGCCAGGCCGTTGAGCACGGCGTTCACGTATTTGTGGCCGTCGGTGCCGCCGAATTCCTTGGCCAGCTCGATGCACTCGTTGAGCACCACGCGCCAGGGCACGTCGGGGCAGTGCTGGAATTCATACACGCCGATCCACATGCTGGCGTGCTCGATGGGCGAGATCTCGGCCATGGTGCGGTCCAGCTTGGGGGCGATCAGCGCGTCCAGATCCACCTGGGAGTTGATGCAGCCGCGCAGCAGCGCGTCGTAGTGCACCGAGTCGGCCTTGTGAAAGCCGGACAGGTCGCGCGTGAAGCGGTCGATGGCCTCCACGTCGTTGCCGCCCACCAGGTGCTGGTACAGCGCCTGCAGCGCGAATTCACGCGCGCGGCTGCGGTTGGACTTGGAGGCGGCCTTGCGCGCGCCGGTGCTGGTCAGGCCGCCGCGGCTTTGGCGGGGAGGGCGGCCCGAGGCCGGTGTGGATTGTTCGTCGCTCATGTTCGGGCTATGGTTTGGAGCAGGTTGGCCATCTCCACGGCGACCCGGGCCGCGTCGCGTCCCTTTTCGGTCTGGCGCGCGATGGCCTGCTCCGTGTTCTCGGTGGTGATGATCGCGTTGGCGATCGGCAGCTGGTAGTCCAGGGCCAGGCGCGTGACACCCGCGCCCGATTCGTTGGCCACCAGCTCGAAGTGGTATGTCTCCCCACGGATGATGCAGCCCAGCGCCACCAGGGCGTCGTACCGGTCGGACTCGGCCATCGCCTGCAGCGCCACGGGCACTTCCAGGGCGCCGGGCACGGTGACGTGGTCGATGTTTCCGGCCTGCACGCCCAGGGCCAGCAGCTCTTCGCGGCAGGCCTGGGTCAGGCTGTTGGTGATGCTTTCATTGAAGCGGGCCTGGACGATGCCGACGCGCAGCTGCGCGCCGTCGAGGTTCTGGGCCTGGCCCTTTTCTGCGTTCAACATTTCTTATTCCTTGGGGATGTAGCCGCTGATTTCGAGGCCGTAGCCGGCCATGCTGGGCAGGCGGCGCGGCTGGCCCATGAGCTGCATGCGCTGCACGCCGCATTCGCGCAGGATCTGCGCGCCCACGCCATAGGTGCGCAGGTCCATGCGGCCGCGCTCGGGGGCCTGGGCGGCACGGGCGCTGCCGTCGAACTGGGCCATCAGCTGGTCGCCGGTCTCGCCGCAGTTGAGCAGCACGGCCACGCCGTGGCCCTGGCGGGCGATGTATTCGAGGCTGGAGTCCAGGCTCCAGGAGTGCAGGGTGCGGCCGGTCTCCAGCGCGTCCAGCACGGACAGCGGCTCATGCACGCGCACGGGCACGGGGGTGTCGGCCTCCCACTGGCCCTTGACCAGGGCCAGGTGCACGGATTGGCTGGGCAGGTCGCGGAAGGCATGGGCGATGAACTCGCCATGCGCCGTCTGCAGCGGGCGCGTGCCGACCTTGCTGAGCAGGGATTCGTTGCGGCTGCGGTACTGGATCAGGTCGGCGATGGTGCCGATCTTCAGGCCGTGCTCGGCAGCGAACAGCTGCAGGTCGGGCAGGCGGGCCATGGTGCCGTCGTCCTTCATGATCTCGCAGATCACGGCGGCGGGGCTGCAGCCGGCCAGGGCGGCGAAGTCGCAGCCGGCCTCGGTATGGCCGGCGCGCATGAGCACGCCGCCGTCGACGGCCTGCAGCGGGAAGATGTGGCCGGGCTGGACCAGGTCCGTGGGCTTGGAGTCCTTGGCCACGGCGGCCTGCACGGTGCGCGCGCGGTCGGCGGCGGAGATGCCGGTGGTCACGCCCTCGGCCGCTTCGATGGAGACGGTGAAGGCCGTGCTGTACACGGTGCCGTTGCGCGCGGCCATGGGCGGCAGCTTCAGGTATTCGCAGCGCTCGCGCGTGAGCGTCAGGCAGATCAGGCCGCGGCCGAAACGCGCCATGAAGTTGATCGCCTCGGGGGTGACATGGTCGGCGGCCAGCACCAGGTCGCCTTCGTTCTCGCGGTCTTCCTCATCGACGAGGATGACCATGCGGCCCGCGCGCATGTCGGCAATGATGTCTTCCACCGGCGAGATGGGCACGGGGGACGTGGAGTTGTTCATGGAGTGCCTTCTGGAGGAGCCGGGTCGTGCGGACGGGGCGCGGCACACGCGCCGGCTCCCTCGGCCTGGCAGGCGTCAGAAGTGGGCTTCCAAAGAACGTGTGGCGCGGCGCAGCCGCTGTCGGCAATCGGCATGACCCGGAATGACCTTGCGAAAGCGCACATTCTATTCCAGCGGCCATCGGTCGCAGGCGGCGCGGGCTTTGGCCGGATTCAGGGGCCGGGGTCCTGCAGCACCACATCGCCTTCGGGATAGGCGATGCAGGGCAGCACGCAGCCCTCGGCCCGTTCCTCGCGCGTCACGCCCGGCCATTCGATCTCGTAGCGCACGCTGCCCGAGACCAACTGCCCGATGCAGGTGCGGCAGGTGCCGTTGCGGCAGGAACTGGGCCAGTCCACGCCGCCCTGCTCCAGCGAGTGCAACAGCGGCTGGTCGGCCCAGGCATCGACCTGCAGGCCGCTGGGCGTGAGGCGGGCGGTGAAGAAGGGCGGGGCAAAAGGGGAGGAGGCGGGGGAGTCCTGGCTCATGGGCGTCTGCTTTGGATGGGGGATCTGCCGAGCCTGCATTTGTATGCGATACGGAGCAGGTCGGCACAGGTCCGGAATTGCGCCGTTTGCCTGTTTTTTAATCAATCGCAGGGCTTGTATTTCAAATCAATGACTTAACCGCGAAATCAGGCCGTTGCAGCCGCTTGTCCACATGCTTGTCCAGTACGAATGGGGGTAAATGCGTACATGCGGGTTGCGCGGTGGATAAGCGGGACGCAGCCCGAAAATCCGGGGTCTTTTGCCTGTTTTTTAAGCAGATCACATGTTTCCCTTTGGAATCAATGACTTGTGTGGCTTATCCCGCCCGCTGTGAAAGTTGTTCACAAGATTGTTCAGGGTGAGACAGGATAAGTCGGGCAGACGACTTGTGGATTTGATTAAAAAATAGGCAAAAGAAAAAAATCCATTCAAAACAACCGCTTAGGTCACCAGTCCCGGGCCAGCACATGGTTGTCCACAGGCTTGTCACGCAATGGTGGGGACAAGGCTGGCGGCCCTGCCGCAGTCGCTTGGGCAACCGGCATGAAGGCGGCGTCCGTCTACATTCCCGAGTGACCGGCGCCTAGCCATCCGGCGGGCGGAGCCGGCATCCAATGCAACAAAGGGAGCATCTCCATGGCGATTGAGTTTGAAGGCCGCGTGGCCATCGTGACGGGGGCCGGCGGCGGCCTGGGGCGTCTGCATGCGCTGGCGCTGGCGGCGCGCGGCGCCAAGGTGCTGGTCAATGATCTGGGCGGCGCGGTGGATGGCAGCGGCAGCTCGGCCACGGCGGCCCAGGCCGTGGTGGACGAGATCCGCGCGGCGGGCGGCCAGGCGCTGGCCAACGGCGCTTCGGTCACCGATTTCGCGGCCGTGCAGGCCATGGTGCAGCAGGCCGTCGATGCCTGGGGCCGCGTGGACATCCTGGTCAATAACGCCGGCATCCTGCGCGACAAGAGCTTCGCCAAGATGGACATGGATGATTTCCGCCTGGTGGTGGAAGTGCACCTGATGGGCGCCGCGCATTGCTGCAAGGCCGTGTGGCCGCACATGCAGGCGCAGAACTACGGGCGCATCGTGATGACCACCTCGTCCACGGGCCTGTACGGCAACTTCGGCCAGGCCAACTACGGCGCGGCCAAGCTGGCCCAGGTCGGCCTCATGCAGACGCTGGCCATCGAAGGCGCCAAGCACGGCATCCATGTGAATGCGCTGGCCCCCACGGCGGCCACGCGCATGACCGAAGGCCTGATGCCCGAGGCCGTGCTGGCCGCGCTCAAGCCCGAGGCCGTGGTGCCCGCCATGCTGGTGCTGGCCCACGAAAGTGCGCCCACACGTACCACGCTGTGCGCAGGCGCGGGCGGCTTCGAGGCGGCCTTCATCACGCTGACCGAAGGCGTGTACCTGGGCCAGGGCGATCAGGTGCCGGAGCAGCTGGCTGCGCAACTGGCCCAGGTGCTGGACCGCAGCGGCGAACAGGTGCCCGCCAGCGGCGCCGCGCAGGGCACGCTGGAAGTGGGCAAGGCCATGGCCGCTGCTCGTTGATCAAGCGGGGGCCGGCAAGTGATTTCACCGCTGGCCGGCCTGCCCTTGCCCGGCGTCAAGGCAGGGCCGGCCGGGAGGGCGAAACTCTGACATATTCCTTTCGCTCGCGGCGGTGCCATGCGGGGCAACAGGCCAAAACGCGTGGTTAAGCGGACAGGCGCCATCGCGTTTCCTGCCGTTTCTCTATCATTCGGCGTCCGGGTCGGGTCCGCCGGGAATCCTGGTGGTTTCCGTGTGGGCCGGTGCCCATCAACGAATCGGTAAACAAGAATGAAAACATCGCAGGCATCCATGGCGGTTCCCGATCCCCAGCGGCTCAAGGGCATACGCCGTGGCATAGAAAAGGAGGGCCTGCGCGTGCTGCCTTCCGGCAGCCTGGCGCTGACGCCGCATCCCCTGGCACTGGGCTCGGCGCTCACGCATCCGCACATCACCACCGACTACAGCGAATCGCAGATCGAGCTGATCACGGGCGCGCGCCTGGGCGTGCAGGAATGCCTGGACGAGCTGGTGCAGATCCACCAGTTCGTGCTGCGCAGCCTGCGCGATGCGGGCGGCGAGATGCTGTGGTCGTCCAGCATGCCCTGCCAGTTGCCCACGGACGAGACGATTCCGCTGGCGCGCTATGGCTCCTCGCATTCGGGCCGATCCAAGAGCGTGTACCGCATGGGCCTGGGCCATCGCTACGGCCGGCGCATGCAGACGATTTCGGGCATCCACTACAACTGGTCGCTGCCCGGCGTGACCAGCGACCAGTATTTCTCGCTGATCCGCAATTTCCGGCGCCATGCCTTCGTGCTGCTGTATCTGTACGGCGCATCGCCCGCGCTGTGTCCCTGTTTCGTCGAGGGGCGCGAGCATGGTCTGAAGCCGCTGGGCAATACGGGCCAGGCGCTGTACCTGCCCCATGCCACCTCGCTGCGCATGGGCCGCCTGGGCTACCAGAGCGATGCGCAGGCCAGCATCAACGTCAGCTACAACGGCCTGGAAGGCTATGCGAATTCGCTGCATGAGGCGCTGACCCATCCCTACCCGGCCTACGAGATGCTGGGCGTGCGCAATCCGGGCGGCGACTACAACCAGCTGGGCACGGGTCTGCTGCAGATCGAGAACGAGTTCTACGGCACCATCCGCCCCAAGCGCACCGTCAGCCGTGGCGAGCGCCCGCTGCATGCCCTGCGCGAGCGCGGCGTGGAGTATGTGGAAGTGCGCCTGATGGACCTCGATCCCTTCGAGGATGTGGGCATTGCCGCCCCCACCATGCGCATGCTGGACGTGTTCCTGCTGCACTGCCTGAATGCCGACAGCCCGCCCGATACGCCGGCCGAGATCGCCGAACTCAAGCACAACCAGCACCTGACCGCCGAGCGTGGCCGCGAGCCCGGCCTGCAGCTGGTGCGCGCGGGCCGCGAGGTGCCGCTGCGCGACTGGGCCCATGAAGTGCTGGACCAGTGCCGCCCCTATGCCCAGGCGCTGGACAGCACGCACGGCACGCACGATTACAGTGCCGCGCTGGCCCAGGCGCTCGAGCGCCTGGAGCATCCCGAGCGCACGCCGTCGGCCCATGTGCTGGGCGAGCTGACGGGCGAGTACGGCAACAGCTTCTCGCGCTTCACGCTGGCCCGTTCCGAGAAGGCCCGCGATTCGCTGCTGGCCCTGCCCTGGAGCCAGGCGCAGCAGCAGCGCTTCGAGCAATGGTCGGCGCAGTCCGTGCAGGACCAGCGCGACATCGAGGCCGCGGACACGCTGTCCTTCGAGGAATGGCGCCTGCGCTACATGTCGCCCGAGAACCTGCGCTGACCGTGCCTCAGCCAGGTCCGCCGCTCAGGGCCTGGCCTGCATCCTCGCACCAGAACAGCACGGCGTCGTAGAAGCCTTCCCAGACGCAGCCGTTGCAGCCGCGGCCGCAGCAACTGGTGGGCTGGGGCGGCGCCGGGCGCAGCGCAATGCCTGCAGCCTGGGCGCGCTGCTGCCAAAGCCCGATCTGCGACAGCGCCTGCTCCAGCGGGCCCTGCACCATGCTCAGCGCCGCGCCTTGCTGCGGCGCACCACAAACAGCACGATGAAGGCCGTGCCCAGCAGCAGGGCGAACCAGCCGACCAGGTACGACTGGGCCATCATCTGCACGATGCCCCCGGGTGCCATGAACTGCGGCGCCAGCAGAATCACCAGGCCGATCACGGCGCAGGTCACTCCCTTGATCAGCAGTTCGATGTCGGCCTTGCGCGAGGCGGAGCGGGAAGAGGAGGTATCGGGCAAGGACATAGGCAGTGGGGCGGGGCGTAAAAGCGGGGGACAATTGCGGCTTGCGCAAGAAAGAATGAAGCCTGCGGTTTGCGCTGGGGCGCAGCGCGCTGTTCCATCCTGTCTGCGCAAGCCATGAATTATCCTTGCGCCCCTGCCAGTTCCCCCGTTTCCCAGAAAGTAATCCCATGGCCATACAGTGGTTCCCCGGTCACATGAATCTCACGCGCAAGGTGATCACCGAGCGCGTCAAGGAAATCGATGTGGTCATCGAAGTGCTGGATGCGCGCCTGCCGGGGTCGAGCAGCAACCCGCTGCTGCAGGAGCTGACGGGCCACAAGCCGCGCCTGCAGGTGCTCAACAAGCAGGACCTGGCCGATGCCGCGCGCACGCCGCTGTGGCTGGACTGGTACAACGCCCAGAGCGACACGCGCGCCATTGCGCTGGACGCCTCCGAGCCCGCGCCCACGCGCCGGCTGATCGAGGCCTGCAAGCTGCTGGCCCCCAATCGTGGCGGCATGGCCAAGCCCATGCGCGTGCTGATCTGCGGCATTCCCAACGTGGGCAAGTCCACGCTGATCAACTCCATGAGCGGCAAGCGGCAGGCCAAGACGGGGGACGAGGCCGGCATCACCAAGCTGGAGCAGCGCATCGTGCTGGCCGACGACTTCTACCTCTGGGACACGCCCGGCATGCTGTGGCCGCGCATCATCGTCGAGCAAAGCGGCTACAACCTGGCCGCCAGCGGCGCCGTGGGCCGCAACGCCTATGACGAGGAGCTGGTGGCGCTGGAGCTGCTGGGCTATCTGCAGAAGAACTACGCGGACCTGCTGGAGGCGCGCTACAAGCTGGGCCTGGACAACGAACGCATTGCCGCCCTGCATGACGACGAACTGCTGGACGCCATCGGCCGGCGCCGCGGCGCCATGATGAGCGGCGGACGTGTCAATCTGCAAAAAGCTGCCGAGCTGGTGCTCACGGATTTCCGCGGAGCGATCCTGGGCCGCATCACGCTGGAGACGCCCGACGAATACGCGCAGTGGCTGGCCGTGGGCCAGGAACGCGATGCCGAGCGCCAGGCGCGCAAGGACGCCAGCAAGGCGCGCAAGCGCCCCCCGCGCGAGCGCAAAAGCGCGCCCTGAGGCACCGCCGGCCGGCGCCGGCATACCCCGTTTGGTGCAAGAGGGCGTCCGACCGGGGCGGTGGCACAACCACCACAGCCGCAGGCGGCGCCGACCGCTAGCATGTTGAGTGTTCTTTCTCTGTTGGGGCTTTTTCATGCGGCGTCATCGAGTCGAGGCGGAAATCCATTTGTCCCTGCGCCGGGTCGTTCTGGTCGGCAGCCTATGGATCACCAGCCTCACCGTGCTCCTGGCCATGGCGCTGCTGATGCAGGACCCCGTTCCCTGGCCCAGCGTGCGGCTGAACCTGGTTGCCGCCGGCGTGAGCTTCGGCGCCGTGCTGCTGGGCTGGCGCCGGCACTGGAAGCTGGCCTCCAATCTTCTGGTCTGGGGCACCTGGGTGGCAGCCGTGACCGTGGTGGCTGCCACGGGCGGCGTGCAAAGCAGCTCGGTGCTGGCCTTTCCGGCCTTGCTCGTCATGTGCGCCTGGGTGCTGGGCGTGCGCACCACGCTGGCCATGCTGGTGCTGTCCGTGCTGGCCATGGCCGCGTTCTGGGTGGCGGGCCGCGAGGGGGTTGACTGGATAGGCCAGCGCGAGACCTCGCCCGTGTTCTCCATGCTGTACTTCGTGGGCATGCTGGGGCTGACGGGCACGGTCACGCTGATGGCAAGGCGCAGCCTGATCCGCCGTGCCCAGGAACTGCAGGACACGCTGGGCTCGCTGGAGCAGCACCAGGACGATCTGCGCAAGTTCTACCGCGCCGTGGAGCAGAACCCCGAAAGCATCGTCATCACCGACGTGCACCAGAACATCGTCTACGTGAACGAGGCCTTCTTGCAGCGCACCGGCTTTGCGCGCAACGAGGTCCTGGGCCAGCCCACGCACCGCTACTCCACCATGGGCCTGGACGCGCCGGCCTGGGAAGAGGCCTTGCACCAGCTGGGCCGGGGCGCGCTGTGGCGCGGCCAGATGACCAACCGCACGCGCCAGGGCGAGGACCTGCCCGAGGCCGTGCTGGTGGCGCCCATACGCGCCTCGGACGGCAGCATCGTCAACTATGTGGAACTCAAGCAGGACCTGTCCGAGCGCATGCGCGCAGAACGCCAGATCCACGCGCTGGCGCATTTCGACGCGCTCACCGGCCTGCCCAACCGCCTGTCGCTGACCCAGCGCCTGCGCGCGCTGGCGCGCGAATTCCGCGAGGGCGGCAAGGGCGGCGAGCCGCGCCACGGCCTGCTGCTGCTGGACATGGACCGCTTCACGGCCTTCAACGATGTGCGCGGCACGGTGCGCGGCGATGCGCTGCTGGGCGCGCTGGCGCTGCGCCTGGCCGATGCCCTGCCCGACGGCGTGCTGCTGGCCCGCATGGGCGCCGATGAATTTGCCGTGCTGCTGGAGAAGGCCGGCCAGGAGGCGGCCGAGGTCGATCAGCACATGCGCGCCCTGGCCCAGGTGCTGCAGGACGCGCTGGAGCGGCCGCTGTGGCTGGAGGAAACCGGCGAGGAAGTGCAGGCCAGCTGCAGCATTGGCGCGGCCAGCTTTGCCGCCTCGCGCACCGACAGCGGTGGCCACGATGTGCTGCGCCGCGCGGGCGTGGCCCTGCACCAGGCCAAGCAGGCCGGGCTGGGCCAGGTTGTCATCTTCCAGCCCGACATGGCCGAGGCCGTGGGCAAGCGCTTTCGCATCGAAAAGGACTTGCGCCGCGCCATTCCTGCCGGCGAGCTGCAGCCCTATCTGCAGTCCCAGGTGGACCACATGGGGCGCTGTGTGGGCGCCGAGGTGCTGGTGCGCTGGAACCATCCGCGCCTGGGCATGGTCGAGCCCGGTGATTTCATTCCCGTGGCCGAGGAATCGGACCTGATCGTGCAACTGGGCGACTGGATGCTGGAGCAGGCCTGCCGCATGCTGGTGCGGCCCGAGTTCGTGCAGCAGGGCTGGCGGCTGTCGGTCAACGTCAGCTGGCGGCAGTTCCGCCAGCCCGACGTGGTGGACAAGCTCAAGCGCACCCTGGCCGCAACCGGGGCCGACCCGCGCCGCCTCACGCTGGAGGTCACCGAAAGCGTGGTCATGCGCGATGTGGACGAGGCGCGCGAGCGCATGGCCGAGCTGCAGCTGCTGGGCGTGGAGATGGGGCTGGACGACTTCGGCACCGGCTATTCATCGCTGGCCTATCTGCAGCGGCTGCCATTCCGTGAACTCAAGATCGACAAGTCCTTTGTGCAGGACTGCCATACCTCGCCGGGCAATGCCGCCATGGTCGAGGCGATCCTGCTGCTGGCCAGACGCCTGCGCCTGCGCGTGGTGGCCGAAGGAGTGGAGACCGAAGAGCAGGCCGGCACGCTGCGGGCCTGGAACCAGGACGTGCTGTTCCAGGGCTACCACTACGGCCGGCCGCTGCCGGCGGTCGAGTGGGTGGACCTGCAGCTGGGGGCGCCTGCCGGCGTGTGAAAGCCGGCGTGAGGCCTGCGTGTGAGGGCGTTCAGGTCCTGGACTGTTCCAGCCAGCGGCGCGCCAGCAGATCCCAGAAGCGTGCGCCGCGCCCCAGGTTGTCGTCGTTGAAGTCGTAGCCGGGGTTGTGCAGGCCCACGCCGGGCTCGCCCGTGGCGGGGCCGTTGCCTATCCAGCCATAGGCGCCGGGCACGGCCTCCAGCATGAAGCCGAAGTCCTCT
>JGI25389J43894_1000178_pt1 | contig 10307 bp, 16 predicted proteins | sample GraSoi013_1_20cm_FD_43894 | JGI IMG/M metagenome (IMG submission 43894)
CGGGCCAGGCCCGCCAGCCGCTCGCGGTCGGCGCGCCGCTGCCGGTCCCGCTGGTAGTCCCGGCGCCACTTCCAGACCAGATAGCCGGCCTGGAGCGCGATGAACGCCAGCGAGGCAATGACCAGCCACTCGCTGAGCGGCAAGTCCCAGACCTTGAACACCCCGGTCGCGGCGGCGCCCGGCGTGGTGTGCATCGCGGCGCCGATCAGGTCCTGCCGCTGCTCGGCGCTCAGGTGCTGGTGGATGCCCATCAGCGCGAGCAGGGATACGAGGTGTTTCTTCATGGCCCCGATGTTTCCGGGGCCGGACCGCGCTGGCGAACCCTACAAGGGGGGCCATGCGCGCTGCGCCGCCGCCCAAACAAACAGCGCGTCCACCTGCTCCGCTGTCAGGCCCAGCACAGCGGCCACCGCCGCCACGGTCTCGCTGTCGCGCAACCAGTCCTTGGCATCGTCGAGCACGGCGTCCACACGGTCCAGCAGTTCGCCTGGCTGCAGCATCCTCCGCACGCTGGCGGCCCTGCTGGTCTGCCTGGCGGGCGCGGCGGTTCGCCCCGCCGCTCACATTGGCGCCAGCCCCCATCACGCCGCCTGCAATCGCGCCTTCCGTGCTGGCCCTGGCCACGCCCTCCATCAGCGGTTTGCCCTCAGCATAGTTCGGCCACATCTGCTCCTGTGCCGACTGGGGCAGTTCCTGCAGCACCGCTTCGGAGACCATGCCCCCAAGATCCGACGCTGGGCCGACAGCGGCACCTCCGCGGTCGCGCCCGTGCCGATATTGGCCATGGCCGTTTCGGCCGTCTCCAGGCCCAGGCGGTTGGCCACCCGGCCCGCGCCCACGCCGATAGCACCCGTCAGCGCGCCCGCGCCCAGGGCAGCCAGAGCATTCCGCTGTTGATTCTCGCCCGTGGCCTGCTCCATCTGCTGGCCGGCCGTGACCACGCCCTCGCCCATACCTGCCGCCACCGGCGCGGCCCACTTCTCGCCCACCGTGCGCGCCAGCACGCCGGGAGCTGCCGCACGCGCCGCTGTGCCTGTTGCTGCGTTGGCGGCAACTGCGCCAGCTCCCACGACTGCGCTCCCGAGGACGCCGCCAGCCACCATCGACGGCAGCGACTCGGCCACCTGGTTCGCCGTGTACGCCGGGTTCTTCAGGTAGGCCAGCGCGATGTCGCCGACCGATCCGTCCTTCCAGGCCTCACCTTCTGGCGCCCGGCCTCATACGCCGGGGAGAACTTCGTTTCGTCGGCCCACTTGCCCGGCTGGAATCCCGTGGCCTCGCCCAGCGCATCAGCAGCCGCGGTGACGGGGCAATAGGCAGATCTGCCAGACCCGTGACCATGCCCGGCAGCCGCTGGGCGCCGGCCTTTACGGACTTGCCGAGGTCGGAGAGGGTGCTGGATTTGGCGGGTTCAGGTGTAGAGAAAACGCCCTTCTCCCAGTCGGGCGCGCCACCCGCATTCGGTGCGGCAAAGGTACCGCGTTCCCAGTCTGTATTTGCCATGCCCCCAGTGTTCCCACGCGGGGCGCTCGGAGCGAACCCTACGCGGGGTATGAGGGGTGTGCTTCAACCCACGCGTCTGTTCAGGGCGCGACGAGGCAGTCAACCCGCGCGCTAAGGGGCAGGTCGAGTTTCAATCCACGCACCTACACGGAGGTGCGACGCCAAGCCCAAATCCCGCAACCCTCTCGCCATCCTATTTCAATGCGCGCACTTGCGCGAAGTGCGACGCGGGCCCTGTGCCCAATCGACGACCATCTCCTTGTTTCAATCCACGCACCCACGGGCGCGACTGTGTAGTTATATCGTAGTTGCGTCCTGCCGGTAGCCAGCGGGATCGGGCGAACCTTGGGCGGGGGCGTGAAAAAAACCCGCTGGTGCGGGCTCTATCCAGTGGCCCAGGATAGCCGGCGAGAACGGATGTTGGGACAAGAAAACGTGGGTAGGTAAACGTCGCGCCGCTTTGGCACGGAGCTCGATGACGTAGGCGTGGCTACTTCTCAACCGAAAAGAACTTCGCGCCGAGAGCGACTTCACGCGTGTTGATCGCAAAACTCGCTTCGATCGCCTCCATCAGCCGTTCCCTGTCCATGCAGAACTGCCGTTCAACCTGAGACTGCTTGCCCTGCTGCAGTCCCGTTCTGAGGAGCGTAATAGCCTCAACGATCTGCTGCTGGTGGGGCACCCTTTCCTTCTCCATTGCCAGATATTCTGGAGAGGTGAGGTACCGCTGCACCTCCCCACGGAGTTTGGCCGCATCCCAATTCTTCGCCCTTGCCTTCTCCATGGCGATGCCCTTTACGCGCTCGCCCTGTTCTCGCTGAGCCTTCCCTACGCTATCGAGGCGATCTATTAGTGGTTTCAAGCTCGCTTCGACCTGTTCACGACTACTACATTGCGGCGCTGCCGCCACTCCGCCACAGAACAAAACCGCGCAGACAGCTGTAAGCAAAGAAAAACGACTGCGCATTGGTATCAAGGTGAGAGAACAGGACGGGCCGAACTATAGCTGACCCGTGCACCGTGCTTACCGGATGGGCGCATTTTCTTCGCCCCGGCTCAACACCGGTGCGGAATCGCGCGAACCCTGGGCGGGGGCGCGGAGTAGTACGCTTCGGGCACTGCCGAAGAGGCAGCTCAGAAAGGTGTGTGATGCCAAGGCCAGCGCACCCCGGCGTTCACTGCCGTGTAGGCAGCTCAGAATAAGGCGCCAGGTCGTTTACCGCCCGACCATGCGTTCCCTGCCGCACAGGCAGCCATGCCCGCCCAGCGGGCCTTTTTCTTAGGCGCTGCTCACACGGGCCGCGTCCGCACCTCGGCTGTCCAAGCAGATTGCCCTCGGGGCTGCAACGAACCCCGATCCGTTGCAGCGATGTGGAGATATTCGCTACCCCTCAAGGCCCGCGCCTGCTGCGACAGCTGCTCGCGCACGTCATTGGATTCAGCGCGGAGCTTGCTGATCACCATTTTGCTCACCTTCAGCTCGCGACAACAGCGGCAGGAAAAGTGCATCCACTTTCCATAGTCTTCGAGGTAGGCAATGCAGGGGAGATTGCACAAGGGGCATGGACTTTGGATGGAATCTGGCATGGCGACACCCCGGGTAAAACTGTGCGAAAAAATGCGCTGAACCTGTTGTACCCCACAGGCACGCCCCAAAACCAAGCGCCGAGTTAGGGGTTGTCCGAACCCCCTCTGGAGCGCTGGCGATCGCCCATGTCGGCAACTACCGCCCCAGTAGCGCTCAGAAGGCACATAGAGCTACCCCACGACCAAAGCACTCGAACTCTCTTGAATCGCGCTGGTGTCCCTGGTGCTCAGCGCAGGCGCCCAGCAGCAGCTGACACCCTCTGTCGACAGAGCCATTCCCGCATCGTAAAAAGCCAACAGTTCTCATCCGACACCTGTAGCAGAATGTCACAGACGCCCCATACCGGTGCGTCCATTCGAACGTTTAAAGGGAGTCAGAATGAAGAAAACAGTGATCCTGATAGCGGCAATTTCGGCATGCACATTGGCGCTGGCCAAAGGCGGAGGTGGCCACAGCGGAGGGGGTTCGAGCCGGGGAAGCAGCAGCTACCACAGCTACTCCGGCTCGCACAGCGGTGGCTCGTCAAGCAGCCACTCTGTCCAGGGCTACACCCGCAAAGATGGCACCTATGTCGCCCCCCACCACGCCACCAATCGAGATGACACAAAGAACAACAACTGGACCACGCAGGGGAACGTGAATCCGCACACTGGCAAGCCAGGGACCAAGCCTGGGGACTGATGACGACGAGGCCCGTTCAACGGGTCTTTTCATATACCAATTCTCCCAGCAGGGCGCCGCCTACAACGGCAATGACAGGGCGCTGACAGCACACCACCAGACCTCGGTTCGTTAATCAGAGTGCAGCATCAGCATTGCTGCTTCAACTCACGAGGTCGGTAAATGACATTCAAACGAATCGCCGCTGTAGGACTTGCATCTGTGGGGCTGGCGTCAGCCCTTGCCCTGACTGGATGCGTTGTTGCGCCGGAGCGGCACCCACGACCGGCGCCTGCTGTCCACGTCCAAGAGCGCGTGATGCCGGAAGTGATCGTGGAAGAGCGCGGTGCACCCCCTGCGCCTGGTTGGCACTGGGTGAACGGGTACTGGCGCTGGGAGCGGGACCAGTGGGTTTGGCAGCGAGGTCACTGGGTTGCCAACACCGTGCCGCCAATGCCTCCCGTCATCGTCGAGGTGAGGCCAGCGCCACCCAGCCCGGTTCACTACTGGGTGCCTGGCCACTGGGTGTGGCGCGCGGACATCAACAACTGGTTCTGGGTGAAGGGCCAGTGGCACGGCTGATCAGCCCAACTTCACAGGCCCGCCCAGCGGGCCTTTTTATTGGGCGCAGTGCCAACGCTCAGAAACGACCAAGCCCGCGCGGGGCGGGCTCCATTAGACGAGTTGCAGAGACGGCCGCTGCTTCACGGGCTGATTCTTGGCAAACAAACCTGCGGCTTCGATCTGGGGGATGCGGTTCTGGCCTATGACGGGCGGCGGCTCCGAGGCATAGTAAGCCAGCCCACGGGCGGCCTGCTGGCTCCGAGGGCTGATGCCGCCACCGTTGCGAGGGACCTGGCCGTTGATGCTCACGTCGCCCGACACGTTGGTGCCGGAGTAGCTGTTGCCGTCGCGCGTGACAGCGCCGCTTGGCGCCGTTGATGCAGCCGGCTGAACAGGTGCTGGAGGAGCGGCCGGCGCGAGAGTTGGTGCCTGGGAAAAGTCGTTGACTGCGGAGAAGTCGGCATACGGAGCTTGAGCAAAGGAGGCTGGCACGGCAGGAGGCGCCGCATTGCTGGCCGAAGATGCGCTCGGCGGTGCTGGGAGGCGGTAGCCCACGCCGACACAGGCACTGGCAGGCTGCGGCGTGCTGCCCCCGAACGTCAGCGAGCGCGGATCGCTGGCGGCGTTCATCCGCATGGAGCCCGCGTCCAGGCTCTTGGCTGGCTCGAACGAGCTCGGTCCCGTGGCGGCGTAGGGCTGCATCATGCCCGGCCGCGTGCCTGCGGTTTCGGGCCGGCGGTAAACGCCGAACCCAGTGCCGTGCGTCACGTTGGAGGATGCAGGCGCATACGGTTCTTCACCGTTCTGGCGCCGCAGTGCTTCGAGGATGGTGGTGGCCATGAGCGTTCCTTGGTTGCTTCATGGCAGTCTGATTAGAGAAAGCCTTCTCATCAAACACTAATGGGGGTCTCTCCTACTCTAGACCTCAGGGATGAACTTCCGAGAGGTAGCACTCATTGCGCACACGGTAGGTTTCTCACCGTTGACTCGCTCAAGCAACTGGCGTAACTTTTGTAACTACAAATGATTTTCGGGAGAAGAAATGCAATTCGCAAAAATCAGCCTCATGGCTCTGGTGGGTTTCGCGATCATGGGATGTGCTTCCCAAGCCCCTATGCAAACGCCCTATCCATCCATGCCAGCATCTCCCGCGCCGGCACCAGCCACTGCACCTGCCCCGATTCCAGTTCCGACACCGACCTCAGTACCTGCCCCAGTCGGGACCCCTCGACCGACAGATCTGTTTCCCCCATCCGCTGAAGCAGTGATTCCGCCTGGGTTGACGAATCCAGCTCCAAATGCAGGAACATCTGTAAATGTCTGGTACGCGACGAACAGACAGATAACCGCGCCATTTAAATTATCCGACCCATACACAACATTAAGAGATGATAAGCTGAACTATGGGATAGCAAATGTGTGGGTTCCAGAGAATAGGCGACGTGGCTCGATGGGCTCCATATGGGGAGAGATAACCCAAAAAAATCAGAAAGTAAAATATCGCAGATCTGACCCAATGTTGCCTAGCGATTTTTGGCCCAGCTTGGCAAGCAAGCTAAAAACCTCTCCAGAAGGAAAGGTCGTTCTCGTCTTTATTCACGGATACAACGTAAATTTCGTCGATGCAACAAAACAAACGGCTCAACTCTGGCACGACCTTCGACTACAGGGCGCTCCTGTCTTATTTTCTTGGCCTTCAAAAGCAGATCCCAAGAAATATATCCTGGATGAGGCTAGCGTTGAATATAGCGAACTACACCTAGAAAAATTCCTTGTTGCCCTAAGGAATGAAGTTGGATCAGCACAACCAATTCACGTAATAGCGCATAGCATGGGGAATCGTGCGCTACTTAGGGTGGCGGAACGAGTGCAAAAAAAACTAAACTTTGGGCAAATTATTCTGGCTGCTCCTGATATTGATGCAGACCTCTTCCATCATCTAGCTCAACACTACGGAAAAATCTCAACAAGAACTACAATATATGTAGCAAAGAACGACCTTCCCGTTTCTTTATCAAAACAAATCCATGGAGCGGATAGAGTAGGTGCGCCGCCGTATTTCATACAAATACCAGGCATTGATACCGTAGAAGTAGTGGCTTCGAAAAAGCTCTACGAAATGGGGCATTCATACTATGCCGAATTCAATCCCATGCTTGATGAAATTGAATATCTTTTCAAGAACAATCCAAAGCACGGTGCGCCTATTGTCACTCCGCGTGTTAGCACAAAGGAATGCGCCGAAAGCGAACCAGCTTATAAGATAGAGAAAGCATGTTGGAGAATATCCAAAATCGCAAAATAGAGACCGGCATCAACACACCACAGACTAAGATGTTCAGTCCCACAGTGAGATGGTGCGGATGAAGTCTAAAGCGGCTTGGATCTTTTTCCCATGCCTCGCAAATCGCCCGCAATGGTGTCTTCCACCTGAGCGCCTTCAAGTGCTTGCCGAAGTTGTAGCTTTGTATGAAGGCCTGGACATGCTCCCGTAGCTGCTCCAGCCCCTCGTACTCGTAGGCCTTGATCGTGGATTCCTTGGTGGTCCGGTTCATGCGCTCGACCATGCCGTTCGTCCAGGGGTGATATGGCTTGGTGTGCCTTTTATCGACGCCATTGAACTTGCAGATGCGTTCAAAGATGTGACCGATGCATGTGTCGGTGATGCCGCCTCTGAAGCGTTCTTGTCCCGTAAAGGCCATGCCGTTGTCCGTCAGAACGGTATGTATGCGGTACGGAAAGGCTATAAGCACCTGCCGAAGGAACTGTGCTGCATTGGCTTTCGTGGCCCTGTCAAAGAACGCGACATGCGTGAATTTTGTGACGCGGTCTATGGCGACAAACATGTGCTGTTTGCCGCTGGAGATCTTCATTTCGGCGCTGTCGATGTGCACGAAGCCCAGCGTCGTTTCTTCAAACTTTCCGTGCCTTCGTGGCAGGTGCGTTACGGGTTGTCGGCTGATTCCGTGACGCTGCAGGCATCGATGCAAGGCGCTGCGGCTGAGCTTGGGTGCTGTCTCCAGGAGCTGTCCCATGAGATCGTCCAGCGACAAATGCCCTTGCTTGCGTAACGCAATTGCCAGATGTTCTTGCATCTTGAGAAAGATGCCGGCTTGCTCTGTCCCGAGGACCCATGGGCTCGTCGAGCACCGAGGTGCGCGCACGCCACTTGGCCACGGTCTTGGGATTGATGCCGTAGAGCTTGGCCAAGGACCGATGGGAGCCGGTCGCTAGCTGGAGTTCTGCGCGGATACGCGGCGTTGAGCGGGCGCTGCCATGCAGGCGGATTGCAATAGTGCTTTCTCCTGTTTCAGGCTGAAGAATGCACCATGACTTCCTGGGACCGTACATTTAATTCCCAGGCACGCCTTCACGGCATCGGCACTTTCCTCCAAAAGCCCGCAGCACTTGCTCGCGGGCCTTTTTCATTCCCGGCCCGCAGCGGCCACCGCCATAGCAGATACCACCGTGAATCACACCCTGGACAAGATAGCCATTGCGTGGGGCACCGCGCCCCAAATCGGCCAGCAGGACAGCGTGCCGAAAGGAATGGGCGCCCTCGCAGACTTCACCCCCAAAGCTGCCCAGAGCGCGACAGCAACCGCCATGGCCGGCGCCAAGGAACAGGTCGGGCAGGTGCAGGCCACGCTGCGGCGCCTGGGCAAGCGTTTGGCGCCGGTGCTCGGCCCGGCTGCAGGGCAGACAGACGGCGATTGCGCCCAAGGCAACCAGAAGGCGAATTCCGCGCCGTTGGTCTCCCAGATCGACGCGCTGACCCACGTGCTGCGGCTGGTGCGGACCGAACTGCAGGACCTGGAGCGGCGCCTGGCGTTGTGATGGGGATGGCGAACACCTTCGGGGCGCGCCTGATTCGCGCCCGGGTCGCAAAAGGGCTGAGCCAGTCGGACCTAGCCGCGAGCAGCGGCATAGCGCCCGCTCAGATCTCGCGGTACGAAGCCGACAAGAACCAGCCTCGTCTGCATATCCTCCGCAAGCTGGCTGCCGCACTGGATATTGCTCCCGACCGGCAGTTGGCCGGCGACGATGAAGCCGATACCGAGCCTGCAGACACGGCACCGACGACGCAGTGCAAGGCGCATCCCCGTCGATATGCATGCGTGCCTCAGCAAGCTGGCGGGCTCGTCCAACCGCAGCCTCAACGCCGAGATCGTTCACCGCCTGGCCCAGACCCTGGGCGAAGACTTCGCCGCAGGGCAGCCCGCTGCGCAGCCGGTGCTGGCCGAGAGCTGGCCCAGATGCGAAAGCAAACCGACTGCCTGCGCGAGTTGGTGGAGCTGGCGCGCCCTGCAAAGCCCGAGCGAGCGGATTGGCAGTCACATCGAGTCCAAGCACCTTGAAAAGCAACAGGCACAGGTGCCAGGTTTTACCCCCAGTGATTCAATTCAGCGAATCGTAGATTTGGTTTTCCCTTCTGAATTCATTTTTGTGACTTCTGCACCTTTCATTAATGGAGAAGATTTCAATATTGGTCGAACAATCCTGTAAAGTTTTTCTGCATCCCTGCCTCTTATATCAAAATACCCATCATTACCGTCAGCATGGAGCTCTGGCTCATCCAATTCTCCAGCCCCAGATCTCTTCAGTGCTTTGACCAACTGCTTCTGCAGATCACGAACATCGGCATATTCCTCTGGATTGTATTCAAAATGAATCGAAAGCGTAGGACCATTCTGTGGAGAAGCAACCGCTACCAGCGATGCTGTGCAAAGCATTAATGCGACAGATGATATTTTTATCATATAAACAGCAGAGCAATTTTTAATACAAACTCTGTCGAGGATTTATGCAAACATCTTAAGACAAATAAGTCTGGTATTTTATACGGCCGGAGTTATCTAGCGCCCTCTAGACCAAAACTCAACATAAATTACCCAATTTCTGCAGACGCTGCTTTGGCCTGATTCAACACGCCATCACGCAGGCGCCCTGCCCCCCGGAAGCCGCCGCGATGGAGCTGGAGCCATTTCGGCATCTCTACCATTGGAGTGGGTTCTGACCCGGCTTCATCGACCTTCACCACCACTTTCCAGCCGGGCCCTGGGGGACTATCTCCAACCCTCCCTGACTCCCCAGGCGTGCCCATCCGGGCGCCGGCTCTTTCCAATGACCACCAGCGGCAGCCAGCAGCAGCTGATCGCCGCGCCCCTGTGCACGCTGCGCAGGAACAGCGTAGGCAGCGACATTCGCGAGCCTGTGCCCACCGTCACGGCCGGGGCCGGGGCCGAGCACCATGCCCTGATCCAGTACCACCTGGCGCTCGTGACCGTGTGGCTCAAGGGCGAGCCCTGGGTGATCGTGGACATCACGCTGCGCATGCTGGTGCCGCGTGAACTCTACAACGCTCAGGACTTTCCCCCTGGCCGACCGGACCGGCTCCGGCAAGCCTCTGACGAAAACGGTCCAGAGTCGGCAACTCCGTGAGCCCGCTGCCTATGCGGCAAATCGTCTCGCTCAACTCTCCCGAGGCCACGGGCTGGCAACTGCGCCGGGCCGCCTGATCTTTCCAACCTGGCCCGCCCAGCGCGGTCCGTCCTAAATGACCAGCACCCGCTGGCCATATTCTTTGAGGCCAACCATGTCCAAAAGCATCACCCTGAACTTTGCACCTGCCGTGCTCGGCCGCGAGCATGCCGCAGCCTACGTGGCGCTGAGCGTCAGTTCCTTCGAACAACTGGTGCGTGAGCGCCAGATACCCCAGCCACGCCAGCTGTCTGCCAGGCGCGTTGGCTGGCTGCGCGCCGAGCTCGATGACTGGTCCGCCCGGCGGCCGGCATCCGAGCTGCTGCCACCGGAGAACACCGGCGCCCCTAAGCCCCGATGAACTCCTCCAACTTCGCATCGAGCGCCGCCAGCCATTGGCCGCGCTCGGCGTCGTACCGGTAGAGGTTGTAGTCGCCCGCCACGCCAGGGAGGACGTGGCCAAGGATCGCCTCTCCAACCTCATGCGGACAGCCCATCGACGCAAGGATGG
>JGI25389J43894_1000179_pt1 | contig 10280 bp, 9 predicted proteins | sample GraSoi013_1_20cm_FD_43894 | JGI IMG/M metagenome (IMG submission 43894)
GATGTTGTCCGAGGCCCCGCCTGCGGCATAGGGCACCAGAATTCGCAGCGGCTTGGATGGATAGGTGGTGGATGCAGCGGACGCCGCGCAAGAAAGGCTGATAAGGGCCGTGCCCATGGCAAGCCATTGGCGGCGGTTCGATGGTGATACGGGCATGTGTCCTCCCTGGGTTTTGATGCATGGTACTTGATGCATCAAACACCAAACATGGGGTTAGCCCGTGGACCAGTCACGCTCGGATGTGACGGCCATCCCACCATCCCCCGGGAGGTACCATTGCGCCCAAGCAGTTGCGGAGGCCCGATGTCCAGCGTTTTTTCACAGATCCGAACCAATCAGACCCTTGCCGAAAAAACCTATCTGCAGATCCGCGACGCCATCGTGAGAGGCCAGCTGCAACCCGCGCAGCGCCTCGTCTACCGCAGCCTGGCCGAAGAGTTCGGCATCAGCCCCACGCCCGTGCGTGATGCCATACAGCGCCTGGCCTCCGAAGGCGCCCTGGACCTGGACGACCGCGGCGTGGCCACCGTGCCCGTGCTCAGCGTTGAGCAGTACGTGGAAATCATCGCCCTGCGCATCGAACTGGAAGGCCGCGCCGCCGCAGCCGCCGCCAGCCGCCATCCGGGCCAGGACTTCATCGACACCCTCACCCGGCTGCACCAGGACCTGGAAAAATCCATTGCCGTGGACGACGACGCCACGCTGATCGCCAACGAGCGCTTCCACTTCTCCATCATCGAAGCCGCGCAGCAGCCCGTGCTGGCCAGCCTCATCGGCCTGCTGTGGCTCAAGTGCGGCCCCTCCGTGCGCTACCTGTACCGGGGCACCTACGCCCGCGCGGCCGAACATCCGCACATCCGGCTGATCCATGCGCTGGAGCAAAGGGACGGCCCCGCCGCCCGGCAGGCCGTGGTGCAGGACCTGCAAAGCGCCTGCCTGCATATCCTCAGGAAGATTGCCAAGGATGATGGGATGGAGTTTCCGCAGGAGTGGGTGGTGGCGGGACCGGGGTAGGAGCGTGGCCGCGCGCGCCTGTGCTTTCGTGGTTGCTCCGTGCCGTCCAGGCAAGTCTTGCCTAGCGCCTTCGTGCAGCTGTGCAACCCGTTGATTTCCAGGCCAATGAGCGATATCTCGCAAGAGTGGCTAACACCACTTCGTCACAGGCCCTCGCAGAGTAGTTATGCTCGCTGTCCTCATGGCACGACGACCCGTAAGCAAAGAGCTGTGGCGACAGCTACGACCCCTGATCCCAGCCTTCGTGCCTTCTACCAAAGGCGGTGCGCGCAAGCTCGCAGCCAGCGATGAAGCCGCCATCAACGGCATCCTGTTCGTGCTGCAAACAAGCATTCCATGGGAAGACCTTCCCCAATCCCTTGGGTACCGCAGCGGCATAACTTGCTGGCGGCGCCTGCGCGACTGGAATGCCGCTGGTGTCTGGGAGCAGTTGCACCAGGCAATGCTGACTCGCTTGCGTGAACATGACCAGATCGATTGGAGCCGAGCCAGCATTGATGGCTCCTCGGTGCCAAGCCCCCGGGGGATCAGGAAACGGGCCCAAACCCCACGGACAGAGGCAAGCTCGGCTCAAAGCGGCACATCGATGTAAATGCCAGAGGCATCCCGCTGGTGATCTTGATCAGCGGTGCGAACCGGCACGTCTCCAAGATGTTCGAGAGGTGCGTGGACGCGATTTCTGCGATTGCAGGCTTGGGAGGGCGCCCCCGCAAAAGACCATCGAAGTTGCACGCCGACAAGGACTATGACTACAAGCGTTGCCGTGCGCACTTGAGACAACGGGGCATCGCCAGCCGCATTGCCAGGCGAGGCGTTGAGAGTAGCGAGCGACTGGGTAAGCATCGCTGGGTGGTGGAGCGGACCCCATGGATGGTTTGCAGGCTTTGGCAAGCTGCGAATCTGCTTTGAAAGACGACTGGATATCCACGAAGCGCTGCTGAAACTGGCAGCGGCGATCATCTGTGCACGCTTCGTGGATCGGTGGTGTTAGCCACTCTTAGCAAATGTCACTCACGTACCAATCTTGCATAATTTCCGCCAAAATTTCCGGCTGATCTGCTTCAGCCAATAACATAAGCTCTGACTCCTTGAGCTTATAAGACATATTTTCCCACCATTTTTCCCAAGCATAGACACTGGCACTAGGCAGCGTATTTTTGGAAGGAACAAGTATTGCAAGGCCTAATTGCTCTCTTGGCCGGAGCTTGTTAAACATAAGCAAATCGCTCATGCTCGAGCTCAAATTCAATTGAGCCGTAGCCAAATTCACATAACTGGCAGATACAACGCTGCTAGCGACCTTGAGATTGTCATAGTTAACATCAAATGTGTGTACCGTAGAGCCATCTACCACACGATAGCAATCCTCATCTTGATGTATCACCTCAAACTGCGTACCTAGCCGCTGCTTTAGTAAGCCCGCCATCTGACTTCTCAAGTCCTGTTGAGCCATTCCGTAGACTCTTGGCTTTACCTCATTTGGAATAACCGTAACCACGCGCTGAAATGTACGTGCCAACACCGACAACCTGTCAGTTCCGCTTGCATAGTGACCAATGCCAAAGCTTATCTGCGGACTTGGACTCTCATACTTCGCGATGCCATTGCCTTTATTAGCTTTCAAATCCGCCAATAATTCATTGCGCAACCAACCCCAAGTCTCATTACTAAATCGCTTACCGTAAAAGCACTTTAATCGTGAAGCATCTTCAGCAACTCTGAAATCAACCAGTCGACCCTTTTCAGACAGTGCAACTCCAATAACAAAGGTTTGAGGCACATCCAGCTCAGGCTGAAAATCAATGGTATGCCATTTACCTTCAAAATTTGGAGCCTCACTGCTCACGGACTCTGCCAATGCTCTGAGGTTAATCATGTCAAAGCTCCAACTCGCTGCTGCATCCAATTATCTTGACAACGCAAATCAACAAATGACAGAATCCTATTTGCGTAAATTGACCCAGCTCCTTTAAACAAGGTAGTCAATAGCTCCAAAACTTGAACGCGGCATACGTCCAGCGCCCCCTTATGATGCTGCGAGCAAGCAACCATAGTATCTCTTACGCGTGTCCAATCGGAGGTAGACAATTTCTTCCCCGTATGCGCCCTATTTAGTGCGCGAAGCGAATCCCCGTTTCCAGCCAATTGTTGGATTTCTCCTGCGATCCAATTTTGAACTGCAAAAATCTGCTCATGATCAATTGGAATGCAACTTCCTTTTCCATGGAAAAGCACATTACCCAGATTACGATCAATATTGTGAAATAGCTCATCGAACGCAGCGATTGCGGCGCCAGTATCTGTCCGCAACACGTCCAGCCACTTCGCATCACCTTCACATCCCGAAAAGAGCGCACGAATACTGGAAAACGCAAGCTGCTGCGATGCCCAAGCCAGAACATAGCCGCCTGACACCAACTCAGTCGGTACAGCACTTCGCCCTAAGACAGCTTTTGCCTTTTTCTCTGTCATGATCAGAATTCCAGCATGCTGAGGCACTGGCAAGCCAATCGCTCGTAGAAAAAGCCAAGCAATCGCTTCATTGCACAAACCGATACCGTCGGGTCGCATGAGCTTGACCACACTGGTCACTCCTGCACGCTGCACCGGATAACGCACCTCGGCAACATGTGTGGACTCGTTGGCTCCACGATGGCGTATGGCACCTACAAAATTCAAGTAGTCATGGTCGCTCAGAACAGGGAAGCTGCTCATACTTGAACTCCCACCCCCAGGGAACGGACTTGGTGCTTAAACATCTGCGATCTCCTCCTTGTTCTTAGCCATGATGGGCCGTTCTTTACCTCCGAGCGATCATTTGATCGCGTGGCGGAGTCATCCACCAGGGCGCACTGCTTGAGTTCGTCCCTTACACGCGAGCTGCCTGTGCTGCCAGTGAGGCTACCGTTCTTATGGCAGCTTGGCCTTCTGCGGTGGCCTTGCCGTAATGTTGCATCAGCACCTCAATGTCAGCACTGACTGCGCCGGCCACGCCAACATCGCCGCCCGCCGCGCCTGCGCGCAGCGACAGCAGCACATAGCCAACATCCACGCCTACGGCATGCAGCTGCTGCAGTGCCTTGGCATCGGGCGCGAACTCGCCTTCTTCAAATTTCAGCAGGGCCAGGCGATCCACTCCCGACTTGGCGGCCAGTTGGCCCACGGTCAGCTCCAGCCGCTTGCGCTCTTGCACCAGGCGGGCCGCAAGCGTGGCAGCGGGCTGTGCATGCTCTATCGCGCTGGGGTCAAAAGTACGTATGCCCGTGAGCACATAGCCGGAGTCCACCCCGAACCCGCGAATGGTGTTGAGGTAGCCAACATCAGGCAGATTTGCCCCCGTCTCGTAGTTCGATTGAGTGTTCTTGGACACCCCGCCCAGGGATGCAAACGCCTCTTGGCTTAGGCCAAGCCGTTTGCGCTCCTCACGCAACCTTTGGGAAAATTCATCCATTTTTTTGGTAAATCTGTTGACTTTCCCAAAAAATTGGGCAAAATCCACCGCGTCTTGTAACAACCTATCTCCAGATACTACATGACCACCCCAGCGCACCACACCCGCCACCGCTCGGCCACGGTCGAGCCCCTGATGTACTCCAAACGCATTCCCTTGGGGATGACCGAAGAGCTGGAACGCGCATGGGACGGCGCCCAGCACGACGGCCGCGTCGTGCTGGGTCAACCCGACACCGCCGCCGAGCGGCGCTGAATCGAGTGCGGCCACACATTCAGCGCCACGATGAAAAATCACGCGCGCCCTGAGCCCCAGCGCCACGCCCAATGCATCGCCGATGCCCACCAAGCAGTCCTGTTCGCAGCAGGAGTGCTCAAGTACACGGTGAAAAGCATCCTGTACGACGGAGCACAGGAGCGCTACTCCTGCCCGCACCTCAGCCGGGCATTTGCAGCGCTCAACCAGCTTCCTGATCCCGGTTGCTGCCCGGCAACCAGTCCAAATGAGCCGGTGAGGGTGGATCTGCTTTCACTGCTTGCCCTCATCAGCTCGGAACTGGAGTTCGCTCGCGACACATTCCGACAGAACCGGCTCAGTGCAGCAGGTGAAGCAGCCTTTGTTCATGGACTGCTGGAACACGCCTTTGAATTTGCAGACCGGCTGTTCGGGGCCTACAACGAGCTTCCCAACTCCTTGGACGACCTGCGCTTCCTGGCCAGCTTTGCTGCAGCCAAGGAGGCTGGCAACGGTATCAATACATTCGGCAGCCAGGCAGATACAGCATCACCAGTCACAGCGGCATCGCCGTTGCTTGGAAGCGGCCACCGGGCCAGTGAGTTGCTCATTCGTTGCTCGTTCGACATCGAGGCAGCAGCCCACGCCGTGACAGCGCTGGGAGATCAGATCACGGAACCGGAGCAGATTCAGATCGCCTCGCTGATTCGCTGCTATGGCGCACGCATCGCGAAACTCAACAGTGTTCTGATGAGCTATCTCACCGGTGATGAAGTGATCACCCTGGCGGATGCGCAGCACGCCTTGTACCAAGGAGCCAGGCAGTTGCCAGAAGGAGCCCTGTGACGACGTACGGCGGAAATGATCCCTTGGATTGAGCGCAGCGCATTTGTGTGCCGCGATCTACGCCCCCTTGGCGCGGCGTCCAACCTCGGGTAGTCAATAATGTGACCTTTGCCCGCCACCACGCCCCACACGATGGATACGGCCCAAGGCGGGCAGCACGACACAAGAACATTTGCGCCTTCCTGCGGCCCCGCGCCATCCAGGCAGGCCTTGCCCGGCGCCTTCGCGCCGCCGCAACCTGTTGATTCCCAAGCCAATGAGCGACCTCTCGCAAAGCACACAGCCCTCTCCGGCCCCTGATCTGTCGGCGCACACGCCCATGATGCAGCAGTACCTGGGCATCAAGATCAACTACCCCGACACGCTGGTTTTCTACCGCATGGGGGATTTCTACGAGCTGTTCTTCGGGGATGCGGAGAAGGTGGCGCGGCTGCTGGACATTACGCTGACCACGCGCGGGCAGACGGCGGGGCAGCCGATTCCGATGGCGGGCGTGCCCTTCCATGCGCTGGAGAACTACCTGGGCCGGCTGATCAAGCTGGGCGAGTCGGTGGCGATCTGCGAGCAGGTGGGCGAGGTGGGCGCCGCCAAGGGCCCGGTGGAGCGCAAGGTGGTGCGCGTGGTGACGCCGGGGACGCTGACCGACAGTGAGCTGCTGTCGGACAAGAGCGAGGCGATCTTGCTGTCCCTGCACACGGCCGGGCGCCAGCGCTGCGGCCTGGCCTGGATGGCGGTGACGCAGGGGCGCATTCATCTGGCCGAATGCTCCCACGACGAGCTGGGCGCCTGGATTTCACGCATTGCGCCCAGCGAGCTGATCTACAGCGCGGGCGTGACCGAGCGTTTCGAGCAGAGCCTGTTCGCGCTGCGCCATGGCGGCTCCATCGCCTGCCCGCTATCGCCGCGGCCCGACTGGCAGTTCGACGGCGGCCTGGGCGAGCGCAAGCTGCTGGAGCTGCTGGGCGCCGCCAGCCTCAAGGCCTGGGAGGCCGAGGACCTGTCGCTGGCCCATGGCGCCAGCGCCGCGCTGCTGTCGTATGCCGAGCACACGCAGGGCCGCAGCCTGTCGCACATCCACGCTCTGCAGGTGCAGCGCGACGATGAGCTGATTGCGCTGCCGCTGGCCACGCGCCGCAACCTGGAGCTGGTCAAGACGCTGCGCGGCGAGGATTCGCCCACATTGTTCTCCCTGCTGGACACCTGCATGACGGGCATGGGCAGCCGCCTGCTCAAGGCCTGGCTGCTGGAGCCGCGCCGCGACCGCACGCAGGCCATGGCGCGGCTGGAGGCCACGCGGGCGCTGCAGGGCGCCAGCGCAGGCGGCATGGCCGCGCCCTGGCAGCAGTTGCGCGAGCAGCTCAAGGGCGTGAGCGATGTGGAGCGCATCACCGCGCGCACCGCGCTGCGCCAGGTGCGCCCGCGCGAGCTGGTGGGACTGGGCCGCACGCTGCACAAGGCGGCCGTGCTGGCCCAGGCCGGGCAGACACCCTCGGCCCACCTGACCCAGCTGTTTGCCGACCTGCAGCCACCCGAAGGCTGCGCCGAGCTGCTGGTGCGCGCCATCATGGAAGAGCCGGCCGCCCTGGTGCGCGACGGCGGCGTGTTTGCCACGGGCTACGACGCCGAGCTGGACGAGCTGCGCGCCATCCAGAACAACTGCGACGACTTCCTGCTGGAGCTGGAGGCCAAGGAAAAGCTGCTGACCGGCATTCCCAACCTGCGCGTGCAGTTCAACAAGGTGCACGGCTTCTATATAGAGATCACCAACAGCTACAAGGACGCGGTGCCCGAGCGCTACCGCCGCCGCCAGACGCTGAAGAACGCCGAGCGCTACATCACGCCCGAGCTCAAGGCCTTCGAGGACAAGGCCCTGTCGGCGCAGGAGCGGGCGCTGCAGCGCGAGAAATTCCTCTACGAGCAGCTGCTGGACCAGCTGCAGCCCCATGTGCCGGCGCTCACGCGCGTGGCCGGCGCCATTGCCGCCATCGACGTGCTGTGCACGCTGGCCGAGCGCTCGCTGACGCTGAACTGGTGCGCGCCCGAGTTCGTGAACCATCCCTGCATCGAGATCGAGGCCGGCCGCCACCCGGTGGTGGAAGCGCGCATGGCCGAGACCTCCAGCGGCAGCTTCATCGCCAACCACACGCGCATGAACGCCAACACGCGCATGCAGATCATCACCGGCCCCAACATGGGCGGCAAGTCGACCTATATGCGCCAAGTGGCGCTGATCGTGCTGCTGGCCAGCATGGGCTCGCATGTGCCGGCGTCCAGCTGCCGGCTGGGGCCCATCGATGCCATCCACACGCGCATCGGCGCGGCCGACGACCTGGCCAATGCCCAGTCCACCTTCATGATGGAGATGACCGAGGCCGCGCAGATCCTGCATTCGGCCACGCCCCACAGCCTGGTGCTGATGGACGAGATCGGCCGGGGCACCAGCACCTTCGACGGCCTGGCGCTGGCCAGCGGCATCGCCACCCAGCTGCACGACAGGACGCGCGCCTTCACGCTGTTTGCCACGCACTACTTCGAGCTGACCGAGCTGCCGGCCAAGGCACGCGCAGCCGTGAACATGCATGTGAGCGCGGCGGAGTCCGGCCAGGACATCGTCTTCCTGCACGAGATCCAGCCCGGCCCGGCCAGCCGCAGCTACGGTATCCAGGTGGCCAAGCTGGCGGGCATGCCGGCCGGCGTGCTGCACCACGCGCGCCATGCGCTGGAGGCACTGGAGGCCCATGCCGACGAGGGCCGCCTGCAGGTGGACCTGTTCGATGCGCCCGACATGCCCGAGCCCGAAAGCCGCCACGACCCGCTGGCCCAGGCGCTGGCCGCCATCAATCCCGACGCACTGAGCCCGCGCGAGGCGCTGGAAGCCCTTTACCAGCTCAAGAAGATCGCCGCCTGAACGCGGTCAATCGCCTCCCACTAAACTTGTCGATCCCGCAGTTTCGGATGTTCCCATGACTTATTGCGTTGCCATCAAGCTCAACGCCGGCCTGGTTTTCCTGGCCGACTCGCGCACCAATGCCGGCCTGGACCAGATCAGCTCTTTCCGCAAGCTCATGGTCTACGAGAACCCCGGCGACCGCTTCATGGTGCTGCTGTCGGCCGGCAACCTGTCCATCACCCAATCGGTGCGCGAGCTGCTGGAGAGCCAGCAGCTGCGCGACGAGGCCACGGGCGACATGCTGACCATCTGGAACGTGCGCAGCATGTTCGACGCGGCCCGCGTGCTGGGCGCGGCCGTGCGCCATGTGTACGAGCGCGACGGCGTGGCGCTGTCGCGCTCAGGCGTGGACTTCAATATCTCGCTGGTGCTGGGCGGCCAGATCCAGGGCGAGACCATGCGGCTGTTCCAGGTCTACTCGGCAGGCAACTTCATCGAGGCCACGAGCGAGACGCCCTACTTCCAGATCGGCGAGTCCAAGTACGGCAAGCCCGTGCTGGACCGCGTGATCACGCCGCGCACGCCGCTGGACGAGGCTGCCAAGTGCGCCCTGGTGTCCATGGACAGCACGCTCAAGTCCAACCTTTCGGTGGGCCTGCCGCTGGACCTGATCGTGTACGAGAAGGACCGCTTCGCCTCCGACAAGATCGTCAGCATCGACGAGAGCAATCCGTATTTCCGCATGCTGCACGACAGCTGGGGCGAGCGCCTGCGCCATGTCTTCGACAGCATCGAGGACCCGGCCTGGGATGGCGGCGCCTCAGAGGTGCCCATCCGCGTGCACAGCCGCCAGGCCCAGCCGCTGACCAAGGTCAACGCGCCGGCAGGGGCCCTGCGCTCGTCGGCGCGCAGCATGGGCCGCCTGCCGCCTGCGGCGCTGCGCCAGCCCTATCACAGCGGCACGGGCGCGGGCCTGGGCACCTCCACGGCCGACGGGCTGGCCACCTCGCCCATGACGCCCCTGCAGCCGGGCCCGGCATCGCCCATGCGGCCGGACGCCGGGCAACCCTCCGGCCACCAGCAAGGCATGCCGGATGCTCCGGACCGAACCGGCCAGGAGCCCCAGCCGTGAACGCGGCCCGGCCCGCGCTGCGGGCCGACAGCGACGCGGGCACGGAATCGGCACCGCTGCCCGTGGTCTTCTCGCATGCCAACAGCTTTGCGCTGCCCACATACCGGCTGCTGTTCTCGCTGCTGGCCGAGCGCGGCATCGCGGCGCAGGGCGTGGAGCGCTTCGGCCATGACCCGCGCTTTCCCGTCACCAACAACTGGCCGCACCTGGTCGAGCAACTGGCCGAGTTCACGCGCGCCGAGGTCGAGCGCGTGGGCGGCCCGGTCTTTCTGGTCGGGCATTCGCTGGGCGGTTTCCTGAGCGTGATGACGGCTGCGCGCTACCCCGAACTGGCGCGCGGCGTGCTGCTGATCGACTCGCCCCTGCTCAGCGGCTGGCGCGCCAACGCCGTGGGCGTGGCCAAGCGCACGCAGCTGGTGGGCTCGGTCTCGCCGGGCAAGATCAGCGCCCGCCGCCGCAATGCCTGGGACAGCGACGAGGAGGCGCTGGCCTACTTCCGCGCCAAGAAGGTGTTTGCGCAATGGCACCCGCAGGTGCTCCAGGACTATGTGCAGGGCGGCCTGACCGACCTGGACGGCCGGCGCACGCTGCACTTCACGCGCGAGGTGGAGACCGCCATCTACAACACCTTGCCGCACAACCTGGCCTCGCTGCTGCACCACCATCCGCTGCGCTGCCCGGCGGCCTTCATCGGCGGGCGTGCCTCCGTGGAG
>JGI25389J43894_1000190_pt1 | contig 9974 bp, 6 predicted proteins | sample GraSoi013_1_20cm_FD_43894 | JGI IMG/M metagenome (IMG submission 43894)
GGCCCTGGCCTGCCTCTCTCTGGCCGGGCTTGCACCGCGCCTGTGGCAGGTGCAGACGGCGCCTGCAGCCGGCCTGCTGGGCCTGGCCCTGGCCTATCCGCTATGGAGCTGGCTGCGCCTGCGCGCCGCCGCGCGCTTTCTGGCGCTGGAGCTGCGCGACCTGCAGGGGCAGGGCCTGCCCACCGCGCTGCGCCTGGGCGGCGACCTGCTGGATCAGCGCATCGCGGCCGTGGAGCAGGCTTCGCGCCAACTGCGCGCCCTGCACCATTTCGTCAGCGAAAGCCTGCGCCAGCTGCCCTCGCCGACCTTTGTCTGCGACCGGCAGGGCCATGTGCTGCTGGCCAATGCCGCAGCCCACGCCTATGCGCGCAGCCTGGGGCATGACCTCAGGGCCGGCGATGCCCTGCCCCGGCTGCTCGATGGTCTGCGGGCACTGGACACGGCAGCCGGCGCGTCCGCCGGCCAGCCCTTGCTCACGCCCGAGGCACTTGCCGCCCACGGCCTGCCGCCCAGCAGCGAGGGGCGCGACCCCATGGGACGCAGCCTGATGCTGCTGACCCAGACCTTCGAGGCACCGCCGACCACGGGCTGGCTGATTACCCTGGTCGATATCAGCGATCTGCGCAGCGCCCAGGCCCAGCGCGACCTGGCCATGCAGTTCATCTCGCACGACATCCGTGCGCCCGTGGCATCCATCATCACCTTGCTGGAGATGCAGCGCGGCGCCGTACAGGCGCCCGACCTCGGCCTCCTGCTGCCGCGCATCGAAGGCTATGCCCAGGCCTCCCTGCAGCTGGCCGACGATTTCGTGCACCTGGCACGCGCCCAGCAGCAGGCGCTGCGCCGGGAACGGCTGGACCTGGGCCTGGTGCTGGACCAGGCCGTGGAAAGCTGCTGGGCCCAGGCCTCTGCGGCCCACGTGCAGCTGGAGTTCCACCTGCCCGAACAGGAATGCCCCGTGCTGGGCGATGCGGGCATGCTCCACCGCGCGGCCGTCAACCTGATCGGCAACGCCATCAAGTACGGAGCGCGCGCAGATCAGGCAAACCCCGCCACGGTGCAATGCCTGCTGCGGCAGGACGCAGGCCATTGCCGCATCACCATCCGGGACCACGGGCCCGGCATGGATGGGCAGGCCGTCGCCCGGCTGAGCCAGCCGTTCGAGCGCCTGGACCATCACCAGCACCTCGACGGCGTGGGCCTGGGCCTGGCCTTCGTGCGCACCGTGGCCGCCCGACATGGCGGGCGGCTTGAGATAGAAAGCACGCCCGGCCAGGGCAGCGCCTTCAGCATCGTGCTGCCGAAAGCGGAACAGGCCTGACTGGCATTTCAGGGATGCAGATGCGGAAAACGAAAAAGCCCTGAAGTCTTTCAACTTCAGGGCTTTGCGTTTTTTGGTGCGGCTGGCAGGAATCGAACCCACGACCCCTTGGTTCGTAGCCAAGTACTCTATCCAGCTGAGCTACAGCCGCAACGCTTCGCATTGTAGCAGCGGGTTTTGGGGCTCCCGGACAAAAGCGCCATATTTCTGCAAAAAACCCGGCGGCCGCATTCCCTGGCAACCGGGCGATGGCATCGCCATGCAGCGCCGTGCGCCCAGCAAAAAAGCCTGCCGCCCGGAAAGGCGGCAGGCTTTTCATACCAATGGATGGTAGGGCCTCCCAGAGTCGAACTGGGCACCAACGGATTATGAGTCCGCTGCTCTAACCAAGCATGAGCTAAGGCCCCTGATTCACCAAGGCAGCACGGATGCCGACCATGGCAAACAACTATTGTAGAGCCTAACCCGCAGGACTCAGCGCTTGTGGCTCAGCGCATTGCTGACGAGCTTGGAGGTGATGTCCACGATCTGGATCATGCGGTCGTAGTGCATGCGGGTGGGCCCGATCACGCCCAGCGTGCCCACCACCTTGCCGTCGAGCTCGTAGGGCGCGCTGACCACGGACAGCTCCTCGAAAGGCACGACCTGGCTTTCACCGCCGATGTAGATGCGCACGCCTTCCGCCTGGCTGGAAAAATCCAGCAGCCTGAGGATCTGGGTCTTTTGCTCGAACAGGTCGAAGGCGCGGCGCAGATTGCCCATGTCGCTGGAGAAATCGCTGACCGACAGCAGGTTGCGCTCGCCCGCGATGACCACGTCCTCCTGGGCGCTGGTCATGGCTTCCGTGCCGATGTTGACGGCCGCCTGCATGAGCGTGGCCACCTCGCCGCGCAGCAGCTCCACCTCGCCCTTGAGGCGCTCGCGCACCTCTTCCATCGCCAGGCCCGCGTAGTGGCTGTTGAGGAAGTTGGAGGCTTCGATCAGCTGCGAGGACGAGTAGTCCACGTCGGTGAAGATGACGCGGTTTTGCACGTCACCGTCGGGCGATACGATGATGACCAGAAAGCGCCGCTCCGACAGCCGCACGAATTCGATGTGCTTGAACACCGAGGTGCGGCGCGGCACCAGCACCACCCCCACGAACTGGGAAAGGCTGGACAGCAGGTTGGCGGCGTTGGCGATGACTTTCTGCGGCTGCTCGGGCACGAGCTCGGGCGTCACGATATCGGCACGGTCTGCAGTGAGCATGGTGTCCACGAACAGCCGGTAGCCCCGCGCGGTCGGAATGCGGCCCGCCGAGGTGTGCGGGCTGATGATCAACCCCAGGTCTTCGAGGTCAGCCATCACATTGCGTATCGTGGCAGGCGACAATTCAAGCCCCGACGCACGCGACAGGGTTCGCGAGCCCACAGGCTGGCCGTCAGCGATATAACGCTCGATCAGCGCTTTGAGCAACAACTTGGCACGTTCGTCGAGCATGTGATGATTTTAATGATGTAATTTCCAGAAATGACGTCCACGTTTCGCCACGTTGCCTTGATCGGGAAGTACCACGCTCCCAGCGCAAGCGCCCCGTCCGAGAATGCCAGCAACGCGCTTGAGCGCATTGCGGACTTCCTCAGGCGCCAGGGCTGCGAAGTCGTGCTTGATACCCAATCGGCCCTGCACGCAGGGCTCACAGACTACCCCACCCTCGATGTCGATGGCCTGGGCAGGCATTGCGACCTGGGCCTGGTCGTCGGCGGCGACGGCACCATGCTCGGCGTGAGCCGACACCTGGCGCAATACGGAACGCCCCTGATCGGGGTGAACCAGGGCCGCCTGGGCTTTGTCACCGACATCGCGCTGGAGGACTTCGAGGCCACGCTCACGCCCATGCTGCAGGGCGAATACGAGGAGGACCTGCGTCCCCTGATGTGCGCCCGCGTGATCCGCGACGGCCAGTGCGTGTTCGAGGCCCTGGCCATGAACGACGTGGTGGTCAACCGCGGCGGCACCTCGGGCATGGTGGAGCTGCGCATCGAGGTGGGCGGCCGCTTTGTCTCCAACCAGCGCGCCGACGGCCTGATCGTGGCCACGCCCACGGGCTCCACGGCCTATGCGCTGTCCGCTGGCGGGCCGATGATGCACCCCTCCATCCCCGCCTGGGTCATGGCACCCATTGCGCCGCACAACCTGTCCAACCGCCCCATCGTGCTGTCCGATGCCAACGAGGTCACGATCGAGGTCGTGGCCGGGCGCGATGTCAGCGCCAATTTCGACATGCAGTCCCTGGCCTCGCTGCAGCACGGCGACCGCATCCTCGTGAGCCGCGCCCACCACAGCGTGCGCTTTCTGCATCCCAAGGGCTGGAACTACTTCGCCACGCTGCGCAAGAAACTGGGCTGGAACGAGGGAGGCGCCTGACCATGGCGCTCAAGCGCATCGTTCTGCGCGACTTCGTGATCGTGCAGGCACTGGATCTGGACTGGCATGCGGGCTTCACCGTGCTGACCGGCGAGACCGGCGCCGGCAAATCCATCCTGATCGACGCATTGCAGCTGGCCCTGGGCGCCCGCGCCGACGCCGACGTGGTGCGCGAAGGCTGCACCCAGGCCGACATCTGCGTGGAGTTCGACGGCTGCGCGCGGCTGCGCCCCTGGCTGGAGGCCGCAGGCCTGGCCTGCGAGGACAGCAGCCTGCTGCTGCGGCGCACGGTGGACATCCAGGGCCGCAGCCGCGCCTGGATCAACGGCACGCCGGCCACGGCCACGCAGCTGCGCGCCCTGGGTGAGCAGCTGATCGACATCCACGGCCAGCATGCCTGGCAAAGCCTCACGCGGCCCGATGCGGCGCGCGCGCTGCTGGACGCCTATGCCGGCATCGACAGCCGCGAGGTCCAGGGCTGCTGGAGCCGTTGGTCCCAGGCCCGGCAGGCGCTGCAGCATGCGCAATCCGCCCAGGACAGCCTGCAGCGCGAGCGCGAGCGGCTGCAGTGGCAGATCACCGAACTCGACAAGCTGGCCCCGCAGGCCGACGAGTGGGACGAGCTCAATGCCCAGCACACGCGCCTGTCCCATGCCCAGACCCTGATCGACACCGCCCAGACCACGCTGCAGATGCTGGAGGACGACGAGGCCGGCGTGATCACTCCGCTGGGCCGCGCCAGCCACCTGATCCAGAACCAGGAGCACCTGGAGCCCGACTTCCAGAACATTGCCGACGTGCTGGCCTCATGCATGGCCCAGGCGCAGGATGCGCGCCATTCGCTGCAAAGCTATCTGCGCCGCGCCGACCTGGACCCCGAGCGCCTGGCCGAGCTCGATGAACGCCTGTCGCTGTGGATGCAGCTGGCGCGCCGCTACCGCCGCACACCCGATGAACTGCCGGCACTGCTGGCCGGCTGGCGCCAGGAGCTGCAGCAGCTGGACGCCGCCGTGGACATCGAGGCCCTGCATGCGGCCGAGCAATCGGCGCAGCAGCACTACCAGGCCAGCGCCCGGGTGCTGTCGCAGCAGCGCGCACTGGCTGCGCCGCGCCTGTCGCGCGCCATCACCCAGGCCATGCAGGGCCTGGGCATGGAAGGCGGCCTGTTCGAGGCCGCCCTGTCCACGGCCGACTCCCCCGGTGCCTTTGGCGTGGACAGCGTGGCCTTTCTGGTTGCCGGCCATCCTGGGGCCAGTCCCAAGCCGATTGCCAAGGTGGCGTCGGGCGGTGAGCTGTCGCGCATTTCGCTGGCCATTGCCGTGACCACCAGCGAGCTGGGCGAGGCCGGCACGCTGATCTTCGACGAGGTGGACTCGGGCGTGGGCGGCGCCGTCGCCGAGACCGTGGGCCGCCTCATGCACGCACTGGGCCGATCGCGGCAGGTGCTGTCCGTCACCCACCTGCCGCAGGTTGCCGCCTGCGCCGACCAGCACTACCTGGTGGCCAAGCAGCGCGCAAGGCAAGGCACGCTCAGCACCGTGCAGCCGCTGGACAGCGCCGCACGCGAGGCCGAGCTGGCGCGCATGCTGGGCGGCGAGCGCCAGTCCGAAACCACGATGGCCCATGCCCGCGAAATGCTGGCCATGGCGCGCCAGGCACCCGCGCCCCGCCCACCCCCGCGACGGGCCGGCCGGCAGCGGCCCCAGGCCGATGCCGACCGCACACGGTCCAAGCCGGGACGCGCGGCCAACGGCGCGCGCAACACCAATGGAGGCTGATGCCATGTCGCTTGAGATCGTGCTGATCACCGGGATGTCCGGATCGGGAAAATCCGTCGCCCTGCATGCGCTGGAGGATGCCGGCTACTACTGCGTGGACAACCTGCCCCCCGAGCTGCTGTCCGCCTTCGTCGAACTGGAGCATGGCCGCCACAGCAACAAGGTGGCCATCGCCATGGATGCGCGCAGCGCCGGCGGACTGCCCCACCTGCCCGGCCAGCTGGAACGGCTGCAGCGCCAGGGCGTAGTGCCCCACCTGGTCTTTCTGGACGCCACCACGGGCACCCTGGTGCGGCGCTTCTCCGAAACCCGGCGCCGCCATCCGCTGTCGCAGGGGCCGGTCGCCGAAGGCCGCCGCGCCCTGGTCCAGGACATAGAAACCGAGCGCGAGCTGCTGGGCGACCTGCGCGAGAAGTCGCATGTCATCGACACCAGCCACCTGCGCTCGTCCCAGCTGCAAAGCTATATCAAGGAGCTGATTGCGGCCCCGGTGGGCCAGATGACGCTGGTCTTCCAGTCCTTCGGCTTCAAGCACGGCCTGCCCTCGGATTCCGACTATGTATTCGATGTGCGCATGCTGCCCAACCCGCACTACGAACCCCAGCTGCGCCCGCTGACCGGCATGGACGCGCCCGTGGCCGAGTTCCTGCGCCAGCAGCCCGGCGTGGACCAGATGCGGCGCGACATCCAGCAGTTCCTGGAGTCCTGGCTGGACATGATGGCCAGCAACCACCGCAGCTATGTCACCGTGGCCATCGGCTGCACGGGGGGCCAGCACCGCTCGGTCTTCCTGGTCGAGGAACTGGCGCGGCACTTCGCCCCGCGCTGGCCCACGCTGTGCCGGCACCGATCGCTGGACAGCCGGCCCACGCTCAAGCCTGCCGACTTGCTTGCGCACGACGTCTGAGCGGCAGGCCCCGCCTCCGGAACACTGCGATGCAAGGCTTGCCGATGACGAACGCCCCGCGTGTGTTGCTGGTGGAGGACGACCCCGCCATCGCACGCACCGTCTGCTATGCGCTGGAGCGCGACGGCATCGCCGTGCGCCACTGCCTGCAGCTGGCCGATGCACGCGCGCAATGGCAGGCACAGCCGCCCGATGCCCTGCTGCTGGACGTGGGCCTGCCCGACGGCAACGGCCTGGACTGGTGCCGCGAGTTGCGCCAGGCCGGCGCCGCCGTGCCGCTGCTGGTGCTCAGCGCACGCGGCGAGGAAATGGACCGCGTGCTGGGCCTGGAGCTGGGCGCCGATGACTACCTGACCAAGCCCTTCAGCCCGCGCGAGCTGGTGGCCCGCACCCGCGCCCTGCTGCGCCGTGTGCAGCGCCTGCAGCCCGCGCCAACGGCCAGCGCAGCTCCGGCCGATGCCCTGTTCAGCATCGATCCACAGGGCCAGCGCGTGCGCATGCAGGGTGTGCCCCTGGAGCTGACGCGGCGCGAGTACCAGTTGTTGCGCTGCCTGCTGGAGCGCCCCGGGCGCATCCTCAGCCGCGAGTTCCTGCTCGACAGCATCTGGGGCCAGGACAGCGACAGCACGGACCGCACCGTGGATACGCACGTCAAGACCCTGCGCGCCAAGCTGCGCGCCCAGGCGCCGCAGCAGGACTTCATCACCACCCACCGCGGCATGGGCTACAGCCTGACGCTGCCGGGCTGAGCCACCGCAGCACGCCATGCGCCTCGGACTGCGGCTGTTCTTCGCCTTTTTCGTCATCAACGGCCTGGCCGCATTCTTCGTGCTGCGCGTCTTCATGGTCGAGGTCAAGCCCAGCGTGCGCAAGGTGACCGAGGACACGCTGGTCGAGACCGCCTACGCCCTGGCCGCGCTGGCCAGCGACGACATGGCCAGCGGCGTGCTGCAGCAAAGCCCCGCGGACAGCCGCTTCGCGCACCACATGCAGGCCTATGCCAACCAGACCGTCAAGGTCTGGATCTGGGACACGCGCAAGACCAGCCTGGACATGCGCGTCACCGTCACGGACCAGAAGGGCCTGGTGCTGTTCGACTCGGCTGGCCTGGACCAGGGCGCCGACTACTCGCGCTGGCGCGACGTGTACCGCACGCTGCGCGGCGAATACGGCGCACGCACCACGCGCGAGGTGCAGAACGACGAGGCCAGCAGCGTCATGTATGTCTCGGCACCCATCATGGTCGATGGCCGCGTGGCGGGCGTGCTCACCGCCTCCAAGCCCGCCCACTCGGTGCAGAAGATCGTGGACAGCGCGGAAAGCAAGATGCTGCGCGGCGGCCTGCTGTTCCTGCTGCTGTCGGCCGGCGTGGGCTTTGCCGTCACCTGGTGGCTGGTCATCCATGTGCGGCGCCTGCGCAGCTATGCCCAGCAGGTACAGGCGCCCACGCTCAACGAGGCCGCCTCGCCCACCACGGCGCCCCCCATGCCCGAGGCCCCGCGCATGCCCGGCGAGCTGGGCGAGCTGGCCCGCGCCATGGAGAACATGCGCAGCCGCCTGGAAGGGCGCGACTACATCGAAGGCTATGTGCGCGCCCTCACGCACGAGCTCAAGAGCCCCGTGGCTGCCATCCGTGGCGCAGGCGAGCTGCTGCAGGAAGACCTGCCATCGGCCGACCGCGAACTGTTCGCGCGCCAGGTGGTGGACCAGTGCCAGCGCCTGCAAAACCTCGTGGACCAGTTGCTGCGCCTGAGCCAGCTGGAGCAGCGCCGCGCCCTGCACCCGCACACGGCCTGCAGCCTGCAGGCCTGTGCCGAACAGGCCATGGAGCAAGTCCACAGCGCAGCGCACCAGCGCCGCATCCAGCTGGTGCTGCAAGGCCAGGACAGCAGCGGCCCCTGGGAGCAGGACCTGGTGGTGCTGGCCCTGAGCAACCTGCTGAGCAACGCCATCGACTTCGCCCCCGAGGGCAGCAGCATCCACGTGGACCTGGAGCCCGGCCGCGTCAGCGTGCGTGACCACGGCCCCGGCGTGCCCGAGGTGCTACTCGGCCGGCTGGGCGAACGCTTTTTCACCACCCCCCGCCCCAACGGAGAGCGCAGCGGCACGGGCCTGGGCCTGTCCATCGTGCTGCGCATCATGCTGCTGCACGGCGGCAGCATGCAGGCCGCCAACGCCCAGCCCGGGCTGCGTGTCACGCTGAACTGGCCACTGCGGGCACACTGACGCCGCCCCTATCGGCCCTGCGAATCCGACTTCACACCCGCTTCACACACTTCATTCCGGCCACACAGCCCCCGCCCAGACTGCGTCCACGATCAACGAACGGGATGTGGAATGAAGAACCGACTGCTTGCCAAAGGCGTGGCCCTGCTGGTCATGCTGGGCCTTTTGATGCTGGGCCTGGGCCTGATACACGACGTGGTGCGGGACCGCATACGCAACCGCGACAACGCCGTGCAGGGCGTGGTCGCCAGCCTGGCTGGCCGCCAGACGCTGATGGGCCCGGTGCTGGTGCAAAACTGCACCGAGACCACGGGCGTGGAAAAAGGCAGCAAGACCGAATGGACCACGCGCCAGTTCCAGCGCATGCTGCTGCCCGACCAACTGCGCCACCAGGCCACGGCGCGCATGGAGGAGCGCTCGCGCGGCCTGCACCAGGTCAGCACCTATGCCATGCAGGACAGCATCAGCGCCAGCTTCACGAACGCCGCCCAGTACCTGGAAAAGCCCTCCATCGACACGGCGGCCAACCAGACCGTGCGCTGCGGCGCACTGCGGGTGGCGCTGTCGCTCACCGATCCGCGCGGCATACGCTCGGCCACCATCGAAGCCGATGGCAAGAGCCTGGACGTGGGCCCCGGCACATCACTGGAGCGCTACTCGCAGGGCCTGCAGGCGGAACTGGCGCCGGCCCTGCTCAAGAAGGACGGGCCCCTTGAACTGAAGATTGCCCTGGAACTGGTGGGCACCGAAAAGCTGGCCTTCGTGCCGCTGGGCAGCCACAGCCAGGTCCAGTTGTCGGCCGACTGGCCCCATCCCTCGTTCGGTGGCAGCTTTCTGCCCAACCGGCGGGAGATCAGCGACAAGGGCTTCGAAGCCAGCTGGAACCTCTCGGCCCTGGCTTCATCCGCACGCCAGTCCTTCACTGACCAGCAGCCGCTGTGCCAGCCTGGCCGCCGCGACATGGAGGAATACGCGGCCACCGCCCATGCCCCCAACAGCGGCCCTTGCCTGGAATCGCTGGATACGGACTTCGTGGACCCCATCAACGCCTACTCGTTGAGCGACCGCGCCACCAAGTACGGCCTGCTCTTCGTGGTACTGACCTTCGTGGCCGTCGGCCTGTTCGAGGTGCTCAAGCAGCTGCGCGTGCATCCCATCCAGTACCTGCTGGTGGGATCGGCGCTGTGCAGCTTCTTCCTGCTGCTGATCAGCCTGTCGGAGCACATGGGATTTGCCAGCGCCTACGGCATTGCCGCCTCGGCCTGCGTGCTGCTGCTGGCCTACTACGCCAGCCACATCCTGGGCAGCCTGCGCCGCGGCCTGCCGTTTGCGGCGG
>JGI25389J43894_1000193_pt1 | contig 9971 bp, 10 predicted proteins | sample GraSoi013_1_20cm_FD_43894 | JGI IMG/M metagenome (IMG submission 43894)
CGGTTGAAACCGAGCACGCTTTTGCGCCCTCAAACGGCGATCAAAAAAATCAACAGGAAACCCAATGAAATCAATGGCTTGGCAGGCCACCCCTACGCCAGTGCTCGATCTCCTACCGTCACTTTTGACAACGAAAACAAATCGACCCCGTGGATCTGCACTTCAATCAGGCCGCCTTCGCGCTGCGGCACGGTCGCCAGGTTCGGCTCGATTCGCACCGGCAGCAACTGCGCCGGCGCCGCCGGCACACCGTAAGCGTTCCGCGAACGACACCCTTGCGCCGTCGATGACGGCGTGTTGAAGGATGGTTCTACGCGGCGGCGGCGAGCGCCGCGTTTGGCACGGCGATGTCGGTGGCAGGCCGCCAGTTGTGCGGCAGCAGCTGCGCGAGGTCGCGCTGCTTGAGCGTGGGCAGACGCTCGAAGACGTCCTTGAGGTAGGCCCAGGGATCGTGCCCGTTTAGTTTGGCCGACTCGATCAGGCTCATGACCACGCCAGCGCGCTCGCCGGCCTGCTGCGAGCCTACAAAAAGCCAATTCTTGCGGCCAACGCACAGCGGGCGCACCGCGTTCTCCGCCGCGTTGTTGTCGATTGGGACGTCGCCGTCGTCCAGGTAGCGCGTGAGCGCGCGCCAATTGCTCAGCGAATAATCGATCGCCTTGGCCGTCACGTCGGCATTGGCCAGCTTCTGGCGCTGCCCGGTCAGCCAGAGGTGCAGGGCCTGGACGATGGGCCTGGAGCGTTGCTGGCGCAGCAGCCACCGTGCCTGGGGTTCGAGTTCGCGCGCCTCGCGCTCGACCTCGTACAGCTTTGCGATCAGCGCCACCGCCTGGCCGGCGATCTGGCTGGCGTTGAACTCGTGCGCCTCGAACAGCTTGCGCCGCGCGTGGGCCCAGCATAGTGCGGCGCTGACGCCTTGCGCCTGAAGCCCAAAATAGCCGCTGTAATCGTCGCTGACCAGCGTGCCGCCGAAGCCTCGCAGCACGCGCCGCGGATGTTCGCCGGCGCGGCTGGCGGTGAAGTCGAACAGCACCGCGCGCTGGGCCACGAAGTTGGTCGTGCGGTAGACCCAGACGTAGGCCCGTTTGGTCTTGCCGCGCCCCGGCGCCAGCAGCGACACCGGCGTCTCGTCGGCGTGGATCACACCGTGGCTGAGGATGAAGCCCTTCAGTGCATCGGCCAGCGGTGCCAGACGCACCCCGCAGATGCCGATCCACTGGGCCATGCTCGAGCGCGGGATGTGCACGCCAGAGCGCGCGTAGATCTCTTCCTGCCGGTACAGCGGCAAGTGATCGTCGTGCTTGGCCACCACCACCTGCGCGAGCAGGCCCGGCGCGGGGATGCCTTTGTCGATGATCTGCGCGGGCATCGGCGCGGCCTGGATCGTCTGGCAGCACGTGCAGGCGTACTTGCCGCGGATATGGCGCAGCACGAAGAATTGGGCCGGCACGCAATCGAGCTGCTCGCTGACTTCTTGGCCGATGCGCTTGAAGGGCTGGCCGCACTCGCAGTGGGTCTGCTCGATCTCGTGATGGTGATCGATGCGCGGCAGGCTCGCCGGCAGCGCCTGGCGCACCGCCTGGCCTTTGGCCCGGGGTGGCGCTACCGGTGGCTTCTGGTCTTGCTGGGCGGCGCGGTCTTCCAGCGCCGTGTCGGCCAGGATCTGATCGAACAGCACCGCCTGCGTGCTCGTCTCCAGGCTCTCGCTGGAGGAGCCGAAGCGCCAGCGCTTCAGCCGCGCGATCTCGAAGTTCAGCGCCTCGATCCTGGTTTGCTTGAACTTCAGCTCGCCTTGCATGCGCCCGATCACATCGCGCAGCTCCTGCATCGAATCCAGTGCGCCCGGCGCATCGATCGTGTGGGTGTCCGGGCCTTCGAGCATGGCCGCCATCATGCCTCGCGCGCGCGTGCGCGCGAGGCATGACTTTCTCCAATAGACAAACGCGCAAATCCCGACCTCGAATCGAGCGCATTCAGACCACCGTGATCGACTGCGGCTGCGCGCTGCCCAGGCGCTGCCACGGCAGGCCCGCGACGAGCCAGTCGAACTGCTCGCGCGTGAGTTGAAGTGACCCCGTGTCCTGGCGCGGCCAGGCGAAGCTGCCCGCTTGCAGCCGCCGGGTGCACAGCCACATGCCCGCGCCGTCGTAGACCAGCACCTTGAGCCGGTCGGCGCGGCGGTTGGCAAACACGTAGGCGTGGTGGGCTTGCGCGCCCAGCGCGAAGCCGCGCACCACTTGGGCCAACAGCGTGTCGATGCCCCCGCGCAGGTCGGCCGCGCCAAGCGCCAGCCAGATGACGTCGATGCGAATCATCGGCCGAACTCCCGCAGCAGCGAAGCGAGTTCACGCGTGTGCGCCAGCGGCCAATGCAGATCGAGCCGGGTGCCTCCCACGTTCAATTCGACGCGCACCGATGTCGATGCGGCACCAGGCGCCACGCGGGCGGCCACGAAGCCGCTCGGCCTGGCGGCTGGCGAGGGCTCAGGGCTGACGCCGTCGAGCCGCGCCTGCCAGCGCCGCGCATGTGCGCACCAGCTTTGCAGCGTTCCCGCTGGCACCCCGTTGGCCTCGGCCCATACCTGCGCCTTCTGGCCAGAGGCACGATACGCCGCCACTTGCTCCAGGCACCGTTCCATCTGCTGTCGATCCATGTCCACCTCGTCTCGTTCGTTGATTGCGAAGACCCGAGGTTCGCAGCTTCAACGGTGAGATGAAAGATGGGTTCGCGGAACGCTTACAGCGCATCGACCGTGTCGCTGATGAAGTAGGCCAGGTGCCCCGCAGGCAGCCAGTCCTGCAGCGATGCGGACAGCAGCATCTCTTGTTGCGGTTCGTAGGGGCGGTAACTTATGGCCATGCAGCTTGAACGCTCACTCATGTGCGCAGGTCATCAGGGGATTCCCTGCTTCTGCCGCCCACGCTCCTAGCCTGCCGCGTGGCTCCTAGCGTTGCCGTAGGGCTCGAAGTGGCGGGGGGTGGTTGAAAAAACCATTGCATCACTCGCATTTTTGCGAATAGGTTTCGCATGTTTTTCCTTTCAGGTTCTCAGGAAATCAACATAATTTTGATCTGCGACAAAGATCAATTGGCAAATTTAATGCGTGCTGAACTGATCTGGTGGCAGATGGTTGGGTAATTCGTTAATTCTAAACAACCGGCATCTATGCCGGAAAACCCGGAAACAAAAATGAGCCAGAAATTCATTGATCGGCACGGCTTGTGGTCCGACGCCCAGAAGGCGGCGGCCGTTGAAGTGCTGAAGAAAATCGAGCAGGACGGCATTCAGATGATTCGCCTCTCATGGCCGGATCAATATGGTCTGCTGCGCGGGAAAATGCTGTCGGTGGCAGCCTTGCGCTCCGCATTCGGCAGCGGCTCGGAAATCACCATGGCGCCCTTTTTCTTCGACACGGCCAGCGCCATCGTGTTCAATCCCTTTTCCTCGGATGGCGGGCTTGGCAACCCGGAGTTGGCGGGCAGCCCTAACGTGGTGATGGTGCCCGACCCCACCACCTTCCGCGTGCTGCCCTGGGCTGATCGCACGGGCTGGATGCTGGCCGATCTGTACATGCGTAGCGGTCGGCCCTTCCCGCTGAGCCCGCGTGCCCTGTTGAAGAAAGCGCTGGGGCAGTTGGCGGATCTGGGCTATGACTTCCATGGTGGCCTGGAGGTGGAGTGGTACTTGACGCGCATCGTCGACCCCTGCCTGGAGCCCGAGACGCTGGGTGGCCCCGGCACACCGGCGGCACCGCCCAAGGTGATGCCGGTCGCCAAGGGCTACTCCTATCTGCTCGAAAATCACTTGGACGAGGTCGAACCCATCATGGCCGAGGTGCGCCAGCACCTGCTGACGCTGGGCATGCCGTTGCGCAGCATCGAGGATGAATGGGGGCCCAGCCAGATGGAGACCACCTTCGACGTCATGTCCGGCCTGGACATGGCCGACACCATGGTGTTGTTCCGCAACGCAGTCAAGCAAATCTGTCGGCGGCGCGGTTACCTTGCCAGTTTCATGTGCAAACCCAAGATTGAGGGTTTCTGTGCCTCGGGCTGGCATCTGCACCAGTCGCTGGCGGCGCGCGACTCCGGCGTCAATGCCTTCGTTCCGCAGACGGGCGAGCCGCTGTCGGCGCTGGGCCGGGCCTATGTCGGTGGCCTGCTCAAACATGCCTGTGCGGCCTCCAGCTTCACCACCCCCACGGTTAACGGCTACCGACGCCGACGCCCGTTCTCTCTGGCCCCGGATCGGGTGACCTGGGCCGAGGACAACCGCGCCGCCATGGCGCGCGTGATCGCCGCCCCAGAAGACTCAGCCAGCCGTGTGGAAAACCGGGTCGGCGAGCCGGCGGCCAACCCCTACCTGTATCTGGCCTCGCAGCTCTTCTCGGGGATCGATGGCATTCGTCGCCAACTCGATCCCGGCCCTCTGCAGGAAACGCCCTATGCCGCCGACGTTCCGATCCTGCCGCGCAACCTGGCCGAGGCGCTGGACGTGCTGGAGGGCTCCAGCTTCTTCCGCGAAGCCTTCGGCGAAGAGTTCATCCACTACTGGCTGCACCTGCGGCGCAGCGAATGGGCGCGCTTCGTGGCCGCCGAAGGCGCCGACGTGGACATGGCGGGCGACCCCGTCACCGACTGGGAGCATCGCGAGTACTTCGAACTGTTCTGAACTGAACCAGGTAACGCTCATGGACACCGTGAAGAAGAAATATGCCGTGCTCTGGTGCACTGAAGTACCCGGAGACGAGATCTTGCAGGAAAAAATGATCGCCACTTTCGGTCGCGCGGGCGAGCAGTGGGACGTGCTGGAACCCGCGCGCGACGGCTTCCTGGAGCGGGCGATGGGCTACGACGGCTACGTCATCAGCGGCAGCCCAATGTCGGTAGTGGACGATGCCGATTCGCTCCTGGTGAGCAACCTGCTGGCGCTGATTCGCCGCGTTAGCGACGAGGCAGGCTCACCCCTGATCGGGCTGTGCTTTGGCTCGCAGGCCATCGCGGCGGCCCTAGGTGGACGGGTTGCCAGGAACCCGTCAGGGCGCTTCAAGCTGGGGGTCGATGCCCTGCGCTGGGACCCCGTCGCCGTTGAGCTGCTGGGCGCGGCGCTGGCGCAAGCGCCCAGCGTGCTGGTGCAAAGCCACGGCGAATGCGTGGCGGCACTGCCGCCGGGCAGCGTCCTGCTGGCGTCGTCGCAGACCATCCCCCACGAGGTGTTCTTGGTGCAGGGCCGCATCTTGGGCATCCAGGGGCACCCCGAGGTGGACCGTCAGTTCCTGAAAGACAAGTTCATGGCCTACCACCGCGCGCTGTTCGACGACGAGCAGTGGGCGCACGTAGAACAGGAAGCCAGCCAGCCTCTGTCTCCCGACGCCGTCATCGCGCTGGGCCGCCGCTTACTGGACGAAGGCGCCCTGGCTCCCGCGGCTGTGCCCACGCTTACCGAAACAACATGAACTGAAGCCGCGATTTTCAGATTCAACCGAATTGCGAGAAAACGATGAAAGTAATTCATATTGCCGCCGTTCCGGCCGGGGAATCCGCCGCCGATGAATGGGACGACCTGGTGCAGCCAGACCGTGTACACCGCCGCGTCTATACCGACCCCGCCATCTTTGCCCGCGAAATGGACCATGTGTACGCCGCCAGCTGGGTGTACTTGGCCCATGAAAGCGAGATCCCCGAGCCCAACGATTTCCGGCAGGCCTGGCTGGGCACCCGCGAGGTCATCGTGACTCGCGACGAAGAGGGGCAAATTCGCGTGTTCTCCAACCGTTGCTCGCACCGCGGCGCAACCGTCTGCCGCGAGCACCAAGGAAACGCCGCCAACTTCACCTGCCCCTACCACGGCTGGCGTTTCGACAACCGAGGTCAGTTGTTCGGCATTCCCGGCAAGAACGCCTATGGCCCGGCCTTCAAGGCGCGCGACATGCACCTTGCGCGGCCTGCGCAGGTGGCGTCGTACAAGGGCTTCATCTTCGCTACCCTGAACTCCGAGGCGCCGCCCCTGGCCGAGCACCTCGGCAATGCCACACGCTATCTGGACGCCTGGATCGAGCACAATGGGGGCGCTCAGAACATCGTCTTGGCCGGCGCTCAGCGCTTTCGCGTCGGCTGCAACTGGAAACTGGTCTGGGACAACGCGGGCGACGGCTACCACGTGCCGTTCTCGCACCAGTCGCTGCTGGTGATGACCAAGGAACGCTACGGTGGCGGCGACATGGCCTACTTCGCCGACGCCGACCGCTCCCGCATGAGCAACAACGCGCTCGACAACGGGCATACGGTGGTCGACCAGCGTCCCGAGATGCACGGCAACTCCGCCTGGCGCGAGCAGCGCCCGCAGCCGGGGCGTGAGCCCTACGAGGCCCACGTGGCCGCCACCCACAGCCGCGATCAGGCCCAACGCGTGCTCGACACCACTGTCGGGGCGGGCATGAACCTCAACATCTTTCCCAATCTGGCGCTGATCGGCAACCAGGTGCAGGTGATCCAGCCTCTGGCGGTGGGCGAAACCTCGGTAAGCTGGCATGCCACCCGGCGCAGAGACGTGGACGCAGAGGTCAACACCATGCGCCTGCGCACGCAGGAGGATTTCCCCGTCATGGGCGAGATGGACGACGCCGCCAACTTCGAAGAGTGCCAACGCGGCCTTATGAACAGCCCCGAGGACGAATGGGTGGACATGGGTCGCCACTGGGAGACCGGCAAGGATGTGCCCGGTCCCGATGGCGTGGTCAGCGGCCCGGTGACCACAGACATTCACATGCGCAACTACTACGCTCAGTGGAAGCGGCTGATGCAAGCCCGCCCGACGCTGCAAATGAACAAGGGGAAGCTGCCATGAACGCCGCCCAGGATCTGGCCCAAGCTGCCGCCGTTCCGGCCTACCGCCACCAGCCTCCCTCGCTCTACGTGGTGCCGGCGTTCTACGACTGGCTTCTCGCCGCTTCGGACGACCTGGCCCAGGCCGCCGTGCGCACCCAGGGCGCTGACGCCGCGCAAACGCAGCAGGTGGCACAACTACTGACACTGGAAGCTCGCCTGCTCGATCAGGGCTCGATGGACAAGACCGCCTACGAGCGCTGGCTGGCGTTGTATGGCGAGGAATGCGCCTATTGGGTGCCGGCGGGCGCGCCCGCGCCCGACCCGCGCCAATACGTCACCTTGGAATTCCACGACCGGCGCCGTCTGCTCGACCGTGTGAGCCGCCTGGGCACCGGGCTGGCCTTCTCGCAGTTCCCGACTTCGCGCACGGCGCGGCACTGGGGCGGACTGGAAGTGTGGCCCAGCCCGGACCGTGGCAATGAATGGCGCGCGCGCTACAGCTTCACTCTGGCCGAGTCACGCGAGGGCCACAACCGTGTGCTCGCGGGCTGGAACGGGTTCGTGCTGCGCCAGAGCGCCCAGGGGCTAGTCATCGTGCTCAAGCAGGTCAACCTGATCGACAGCGACTGCCTGCAGGGCAACAACTCGTTCTTTTTGTGAGGGGAGGTGGCAGCGCATGAAACTGGCACATTCTCTTACCGTCACCGCTGTTTCACCGCAAGGCAGCGACGCCATCCTGCTGAGCCTGGGCGTGGACGGCGGGCAGCGGCAGCGTTTTTCCTTCCAGTCTGGCCAGTACCTGACGCTTGCCGTCCCCGTGCAAGGCGATGAACATTGGCGCTGCTATTCGATCACCAGTGCGCCCGAGGATGGGCAGGCGATCAGCCTGCTGGTGCGCCGCGTGGCGGGTGGGCGCGTCTCCAATTGGCTGTGCGACCACGCGCGAGCGGGCCAACGATTGCAGGTGCTTCCGCCCGCCGGGCGCTTCACACTGGCGCGGCATGGCCAACCAGTGCTGTTGTATGCCGGCGGCAGTGGCATTGCGCCCATCTTCGCGCTGGCGCGCCAAGCGTTGCTGCAAGGCGCGCCCCAGGTACGGCTGTTCTACGCCTGCCGCGACCGAGCCACGGCCATGCTACTGGCTGAGTTGCAGGCGCTACAGGCGGGTAGCGGGCAGCGGCTGGAGATACGCCACTGGTATGACGCCGAACAGGGCCTGCCCACGCAGGCGCTGCTGGAGGCGCAGACCCAGGGCCTTGAGGCTGCTGACGCCTACCTTTGCGGCCCCGAGGCCTTCATGCACTCCGTTCTGGCTGCGCTGGCAGCGGCTGGGATCGAGCCCAGTCGCGTCTACCGCGAGGACTTCGGCGCTGCGCTGGAGGGCGCGGTGGAAACGGGCGCCGAGGGTCCCGACGCCGAGCTGACGGTTCAGCTCAAGGGGCAGACGCATACCGTGTCGGTGCGCGGCGGGCAATTCCTGCTGGGCGCCATGCTCGACGCCGGGCTGGCCGTCCCGCACGCTTGCCGGGTTGGCGAATGCGCCTCCTGCATGTGCCGCCTGGTGGACGGCGAGGTGCTGCGGCTCGACAGCTCGGTGCTGGACGAAGACGATGCTGCAGAAGGCTGGCTGCTGGCCTGCCGCACGCGCGCCGCCAGCGCCCAGGTGCGGCTGCGCTTTTCCTGAACCTGCAAGCCCCAGAAAGCCTGAAGCCATCGATGAAAGCATGCACCATGACCCGAGACGGCACCACCACACCTCCATGGGACCTGATCCGCGCCTTCCTCGCGCTGGAGCGCCACGGGAGCTACGAAGTTGCAGCCGACATGGAAGGCATCGACGACTCCACCCTGCGCCGGCGCATCCGGGTGCTGGAGCAGCGCTTCGGTCGCACTCTGTTCGTGCGCAGCGAGGCCGGCTGGAAAGCCTCGGCCGACCTGCACGCGCTGGTCAGCGCTGCCCAGCACATGGAAGAGGCGGCGCGCAGCTTCTCTCAGAATCACCAGGAAGGCGCGGGCGTGGTGCGCATCAGCCTGATGGACGTGTTCGCCAAGCGCTTTGCGCCAGTATTCGTCGCGCTGGGGGAGAAATTTCCTCGGCTGCTGCTCAACATCACCACCGAGACGCACTTCGTCAATCTGGAGCAAGACCAGGTGGACATCGCCGTGCGGCTAGCACGGCCTGTGCGCAACAGCAATTCCCTGCGCGTACGCAAGATCGGTGCGGTGGCCGTGGGCGCTTACGCCAGCCGCGCGTACCTGGCGCGCCACGACACGAGTGCGTCAAATCCCGCGTTTGTCGACGACCACGACCTTCTGGCCATGAACTTGCAGTTCTTCCACCAGGATCACAACTTCACCTACGCCAACCTGGACTGGGCCAAGTTCGGCCTGACGGGCAAGGTGCGCGTGCAGTCGGACAGCTTCGTGCCCATGGCGCACCTGTGCGCGCTGGGCCACGGCGTGGCGCTGCTGCCCAAGTTCGTTGCCGCTGACTATCCCGAACTGGTGCCGTACCCCGAAAAGCTCTTCTTCGAAACGGAGCTGTGGCTGGTCAGCCGCTTTGACTTGCTGGCAGCTTGGCAGCGCGAATTGGCCGACAGGCTGCAGGAAGAAATGGCGACATGGCCTCAATGACCTCGCTCCCTGTCCTGACCACCAGCCCGCGCTTGGCGGCGCTGCCGGTCACTATCGCCAACGTTGGCCTCAGCTATGCCTGCGCCGGCAATGAAAGCCTGCTCACCGGCATGGTCCGCCTGGGCCGCAAGGGCATCCCGGTGGGTTGCGTCAACGGCGGCTGCGGGGTCTGCAAGGTCCGCATCGTCGAGGGACAGATCAAGGCCCTGGGGCCGATCAGCCGTGCACACGTGACGCTCGACGAAGAGAACCAGGGCTACACGCTGGCATGCCGCGTGGCACCCCAGACGCCGGTGAACCTCGAAGTGGCCGGCAAGTTGAGCAAACCGTTTTCCAAGGGGCGCGCAGAGTCTGCGACTGCCAGCCCTTCGATTCAGCAGCAGTAACCAACCACCAGGAGACACAACATGAGGGTCGGCAGGGATTCATGTAAAACCCAGCAGAAACGACCCTAAGTCTATGATTCCATTGGGATTATGGTGGCATCGAAGTTCAAGGGGCCAATCTTCC